>CXWL01014051.1_pt1 | contig 11864 bp, 12 predicted proteins | sample 590931 | NCBI WGS metagenome assembly CXWL01 (sample SAMEA3498368, study PRJEB10139) | groundwater metagenome | biome: water well; material: biofilm material | place: Germany | collected 2015-04-27
GTTGAAGAGCGTGATGCGATCTGCTCGCCATCTCTCCCCTAAGCGTTGCGTGTTTTCGCGGCGTCGCCTCGTCCAAATCGCTGTTCGAGGAGCGCAATGGTTTCGCTGACTTGTTCCAGGGCGTGCACGCTGCGGTGTTCGACGCTGAGAACGCGGTCCTCGATGCGTTGTCGCAGATCGGCGAATTGAGCGCCGACATCCCGCTGCGCGAGGTGATCCAGCCGGGCCTCGAGCCGATCCTCAAGCAGGGCGACGTCGTCATTTTGTTCTAGCGCCGCTAACCGCTCATCATTGTCGCTGACGAAACGTGCGATGTCGGCGCGGAGGGCCTCGAAAGCGTCGGCCTGGCGCTGACCGAATGCTTCGATGCGCTCGTCGAGGCCGCCAATACGGGCGTCGGTCGCGCATTGACCGAGGTTCGCGTCCGCCCATTTCAGTTCGAGCGTGTGCATTCGAGTGGTGTGCGCGGTGGTGTCGGATTCTTGCGTCGCGAGGCGCGCCTGCAGCGCTTGCAGGATCGCTTCGTTGGGCCGGGGCGCGGCGGCTTGCGCCGCCAGCTGGGCGATGTGCCGTTTCAGTTCGACGATAGCGGCGGCGTCGAGAGCGGACAGTGCGGTCGCGGACTCGACACGCGAAAGGCGGGCGTCCAACGCCTGCTCGCTTGGCCGCTCCTTGCGATGCGCTGCCTCAAGACGCGCCAATCCCCGTTCTAGGCTTGGGATGGCGCCAACGGCGACGCTCAACGGCGCGTCGGCTCCCAGCGAGGACTCGACGCAGTCGAGGCGCGCCAGCACGGCGGCGTTCTGGTCTCTCTGGGTTTCCGTCTCATAGTGCAATTGCCGNNAGGGCGGCCTCGCCGGTCACGCGGTCTTGGTTCAGTTTTTCCAGGGCGACCAGCGTGCACGCCTCCACGCGCTCGATATCCGAGCGCAGCGCGCGCTGCCCGTCCGAAGCTTCGCGGTCGTTCTTCGTTATGCCCCGCGCGAGTGCGTCGGCGCGTTCGGTCCACGCGGTTTGTGCTTTCGCCAGGTTTGCGCGCGCCTCGGCGGTCAGCCATTCCAGCCGGCGCTCCAGGGTGTCGCGCAACGCCGTGATGTCATTAGCGCTGTTGCCTGCGGTGGTCTCAAGCTGCGCTAGGCGCGCGAGGGCGCCCAGTTGACGATCGCGCAGGTCGGCGATGCCGCCAGAAAATTCCTCGCGCGCGGCCTGCAAGGCCGAGCGCTGCGTGTGTGACTCGCGCGCGAAATCAGTCGCCAGCGCGGCGTGAGCTTGACGGAATTGTTCGGCATTGTTTTCGGTGNNCGTCCCTCGAGTGCGTCCCGCACGAGGCGCAGTTCTTGGACAGCATGTGCGGCGGCGACGTCGGCTTGCGCGGCGGCGACCTCGGCGATCGCGCGCATTTGGTCGAGGTTGTTACTCACGCGATCCGTTGTCTCGCGCGCGAGGGCGCTGAAATCATCGACCATCGCGCTTTTGAACGCGGCGTACGCTTCGCCCAGGCGTTGCCCCATGGCCGCTGCATTGTCCGCGAGGTCCGCGTGCGCGGCCTCATTGGCTTCGCTGATCGCCTCGAGGCCATCCTCGGAATCGGCCAGGCGCTTGCGCAAGGCAGCCAACGCCTGCTCGGCTTCGTGGAATCTGTCGTGGACGGTGTCAGCGGTATCGGCTGCCACGATATCTGCGGCATCAACGCGCGTGGACAGCTCAATGATGGAGGCGCCGAGCCCTTGAAAGGCCTCGTCGAGACCGCCGATCGCGCCCTCCATTGAGCCCAAGAGGCGGCGGACGGCCACGCCTCGTTCCGGCGCCGGGGCGAAATCGGCGTCGTCGTCGTGGCTTTTTTGCAGCAGGAGTTCAGCGAGGTAGTCCGCAGGGCTGAGACCGGCGCGCTCAGCTTCCGCCAGAGCCCGTTCACGGACTTCGGGTTCTACGCCCGTCAGGACCCAGGGATTTTCGCTCATCGATGCCTCGCCGCGCACCCAGGGAGAATGGGGCATCGTGCTTAAGGTCNNATGGCCGCGAGATCGCCGGCCCCCCGGTCGTCGATTTTTCCAGCCACGAGTCGAGCAAATCATGTCATCGTGCGGGGGAGCTTGCGCCGCATTGCGCAGCTTCCACCTTACGGACGCCAGATTCGCATGGCGTCATGATCGAGAGCGTTGAAGGACGAGCTATAGTATCTGAGTTCGGCCAGCACCACGGAGGCACGATGTCTGAGGATATCTTTCGCAGCTACGCACGCTCATTCGAGCAGCGCCGCGAAGCGGAAATGCCGCTGCAGGACTTTTTAGCGCTCTGCCGCGACGATCCGTCGGCGTACGCCACGGCGCACGAGCGCCTTCTTAACGCTATCGGCGAGCCCAGGATGGTCGATACCTCCAAGGACGCCAGGCTGGGGCGCGTGTTCCAGAATCGCACCGTGCGTTTCTATCCGGCGTTTGCCGAATTCTACGGCATGGAAGAAACCATAGAGCGGATTGTCGCTTTCTTCCGCCACGCCGCGCAGGGCTTGGAAGAGCGTAAACAAATTCTTTACCTGCTGGGGCCGGTGGGCGGCGGCAAGTCATCGCTCGCCGAGCGCCTCAAGGCGCTGATGGAGGACCAGCCGATCTATGTGTTGAAGGCGGGCGATGACATGTCGCCCGTGTTCGAGCACCCGCTGGGCTTGTTTGACCCCGAGGTTTGGGGCCAGCGCCTCGAAGAAGAATACAAGGTTCCGCTGCGCCGCCTCACGGGCCTGATGAGCCCCTGGTGCGTGAAACGGCTCGATGAGTTCGGCGGCGACATTACCAAGTTTCGCGTCGCCAAAGTCATGCCTTCGCGCTTGCGTCAAATCGGCATCGCCAAGACCGAGCCGGGCGACGACAACAACCAGGACGTTTCATCTCTGGTTGGAAAGGTCGACATCCGCAAGCTCGAGCTGCACGCACAGAACGACCCGGACGCGTATTCGTACTCGGGCGGCTTGAACCGCGCCAATCAGGGCATTCTCGAATTCGTCGAGATGTTTAAGGCGCCGATCAAGATGTTGCACCCGTTGCTGACGGCGACGCAGGAGGGCAATTACGTCGGCACGGAAAATATCGGCGCCATCCCGTTCCAGGGCATCATCATGGCCCACTCGAACGAGGCCGAGTGGCAGACCTTCCGCCACAACAAGAACAACGAGGCCTTTATCGATCGCATCTACGTCATCAAGGTGCCGTACTGCTTGCGTGTCCAAGAAGAGCAAAAAATCTACGAGAAGCTGATCCGCGGCTCCGAGCTGTCGGAAGCGCCGTGCGCGCCGGGCACGCTAGAGATGCTGGCGCGTTTCTCGGTGCTGTCGCGCTTGAAGGAGCACGAGAACTCAACGGTGTTCGCCAAAATGCGCGTCTACAACGGCGAGAGCCTGAAGGAAGTCGATCCCAAGGCGCGCACGTTGCAGGAGTATAAGGATTCCGCTGGCGTCGATGAGGGCATGGAAGGCATGTCGACGCGCTTTGCCTTCAAGGTGCTGGCCGCGACCTACAATCACGACACCCAGGAAGTGGCGGCCGATCCCGTGCACTTGATGTACGCGCTCGAACAATCCGTGCGCCGCGAGCAATTTCCGCAGGAGACGGAAAACAAGCTGCTGGAATTTGTGAAGGCGGAATTGGCCCCGCGCTACGCCGAATTCATCGGCAACGAAATCCAGAAGGCTTACCTCGAAAGCTATCATGATTTCGGGCAAAATCTGTTTGATCGCTACGTCGATTTCGCCGACGCCTGGATCGAGGACATCGACTACAAGGACCCCGACACCGGCCAACTGCTCAATCGTGAGCTGCTGAACCAGGAATTGTCGAAAGTTGAAAAGCCGGCGGGCATCGCCAACCCGAAGGATTTTCGCAACGAGGTGGTGAAGTTCACCTTGCGCGCGCGCGCCGGGCACGGCGGTAAAAATCCCTCCTGGACCTCCTACGAGAAGATACGCGAAGTCATTGAACGGCGCATGTTCAGCCAGGTGGAGGATTTGCTCCCCATCATCAGCTTCGGCTCGAAGAAAGATGGCGACAGTGAGAAGAAGCACGAGGAGTTCGTGCTGCGCATGGTCGAACGCGGCTACACTGAGCGCCAGGTGCGGCGTCTGGTGGAATGGTACATGCGGGTGAAGCAAGCCGGGTAGGGTCGAGAACTCATGCACATCATCGACCGGCGCCTGAATCCCGGCGGCAAGAGCTTCGCCAACCGCCAACGATTCATGCGTCGGGCGCGGGCGTTGGTGCGCAAAGCGGTGCGCGAGGCGTCGAGCAGCCGCTCCATAAAGGACGCCGGCAAGGGCGGCGAGATTTCCATACCCGCCGGCGGCGTGCACGAGCCGATATTGCGGCGCTCGGCGCAAGGCGGCATGCGCGATTATGTGTTGCCCGGCAACAAGAAATACATCACTGGCGACACCATCCCCCGTCCCGAACAAGGCGGCGGCAAATCAAGCGCCAGCGATTCCGGAGAGGGTGAGGACGAGTTCCGCTTTGCGCTGTCGGACGAAGAATATCTCGACCTCTACCTTGAAGATCTGGAATTGCCGGATCTGGCGAAACGCCAGGTCGCGGGAGCGCAATCGGTGCAATGGCGCCAGGCGGGATTTTCCAACGCCGGGCCGCCATCGCGCATCTCGGTGTCACGCACGCTGCGGCGTTCGATGTCGCGGCGCATCGCGCTTCGACGGCCCAAGCCCGAGGAAATCCAGGCGTTGCGCGATGAAATCGAAAAACTCGAGCGCGAGGGCGGCCATTTCGACGAGCTGGTCAAGCTGCGTGCTGAACTCGAACAGCGCGTGCTGCGCACCAAGCGCATCCCCTACATTGACCCGGTGGACGTACGCTACCGCCGGCTTGAATCGACGCCCAAGCCCGTCGCCAAGGCGGTGATGTTCTGCTTGATGGACGTGTCGGGCTCGATGAACGAGCACATGAAGGATTTGGCCAAACGCTTCTATTCGCTTCTCTATCTCTTCTTGAATCGCCGCTACGAGCACGTGGACGTCGTGTTTATCCGCCACACTCACGAAGCCCAAGAGGTAGACGAGCAGACATTCTTTTACAGCCGCGAAACCGGCGGCACCGTGGTCTCCACGGCTTTGTTCAAGATGGAAGAAATCGTTCGGGCGCGCTACCCGATCAGTGATTGGAACATCTACGCCGCGCAGGCTTCCGACGGTGACAACACGTCGAGCGATAATGCCGTGGTGTTAGCGCAGTTGAAGGATATCATCCTGCCGATGTGCCAATATTATGCTTACGTCGAAGTCGGCATGGACGATGAAGAGGAGAGTCAGCCGGGCGCGGCCGAGCCGTCCACAAATCTCTGGCGAGCCTATCGCCGCGTACCGGGGGACACTCCGTTCGCGATGCGCAAGGTGCGCCATCGCCGCGACATTTATCCCGTGTTCCGAGATCTCTTCGCACGCCACCAGGAAGGCGTGAGCGCGGAGGGCCTATGACGACGCTCACCGATAGTAAGCTGCTGTTCCAGGGGCCGGATTGGGACTTCGATCTCATCAAGCGCGTGCATGAAGCGTGCGGCGAGATCGCCATCAAGGAGATGGGGCTCGACCCTTATCCCAACCAGATCGAAGTTATCACAACTGAGCAGATGCTGGATGCGTATGCTTCGACCGGCATGCCGCTGTTTTACCGGCATTGGTCGTTCGGCAAGCACTTCGCGCGCAACGAGGCGATGTACCGCAAAGGCTATCAGGGGCTCGCCTACGAGATCGTGATCAATTCCAATCCCTGCATCGTCTACATCATGGAGGAAAACTCCGCGACGATGCAGACTTTGGTGCTGGCGCACGCGGGGTATGGTCACTCGCACTTCTTCAAGAACAATTACGTGTTCAAGCAATGGACCGACGCCGATGGCATCCTCGATTACCTGGAATTCGCNNGTGCTTGACGCCGCACATGCGCTGCAAAGTCACGGCGTGCACCGTTTTCCGCGCAAGCGCATGCCGGATTTGCGTTCCGAGGAAAAGCGCGCGGAAGAACGCCGCCTGCATGGCGAGCAGCTGTTCAACGATTTGTGGCGCACCGTGCCAGTGGGCGCTAAACGCAAGGTGGACAAGGACGGCGAAGCCCGGCGCAAGGCGCTGCTCGGGTTGCCGGAAGAGAATCTGTTGTATTTTCTGGAAAAGACCGCGCCGCGCTTGAAGCCTTGGCAGCGAGAGCTGCTGCGAATCGTACGGCTGATCAACCAGTATTTCTATCCGCAACGGCAAACTAAGGTGATGAATGAAGGCTGCGCCACCTTTACCCATCATCGAATCATGAACCGCTTGCACGAGAAGGGGCAGATCAACGACGGCGCTTTCCTTGAATTCTTGCATTCGCACACAAGCGTCGTGCTGCAGCCCGGCTTCGATGACCGCCGCTTTTCCGGCATCAACCCATATGCGCTTGGCTTCGCCATGTGCTGCGACATCGAACGCATCTGCGTCAAGCCTACGGACGAAGACCGCGAGTGGATGCCCGACATCGCTGGCAACGGCGACGCCTATGGGACGTTGCGCGATATTTGGGCAAACTACCGCGACGAGAGCTTTGTCTCGCAATATCTTTCGCCCGCATGCATCCGCGACTTCGGCTTGTTCCGCGTGGTCGATGATGAGGACGACGACGAAATGGAGGTGGCCGCTATCCATGACGAGCGCGGCTACCGCAAGGTGCGACGCGCGCTCTCGCGTCATTACGACATCGCCTACCGCGATCCCGACATCCAAATCGTTGATGTGGATTTAGCCGGCGACCGCAAGCTCATCCTGCAACACCGCGTGCTCGACGGCGTGTTGCTGGAGGAGGATGACACGACGAAAGTGCTGCAGCACGTCGCCGATTTGTGGGGTTACGACGTCAAGCTGGTTGAGGCGGACGATTCCGGCGAAGAACTCGCGGAGCACACGGCCAGCCCGCGACGGATGTTTAGCTAAAGGCGGAACCTATTTGCAGGGGCGGTCCCATGAATTTCTATCACGAAGGCCAACGCGCACTGCAGGACCGCTTCGCGGCGAGAGCGCTTGCTGACCGCCTCGAGCAGGTCACCCACCGCACGCGACTGACCGGGGAAGACGCGGAGTTGATCGCGCGGGCGGGCTTCTTCTTCCTAGCGACAGCGGATGCGCAGGGGCGCCCCGATTGCTCTTACAAAGGCGGCGCACCCGGTTTCGTGCGCGCCGTGGCGCCGGATCTGATCGTATTCCCCGATTATGACGGAAACGGCATGTTCCGCAGCCTCGGCAATATTCAAGTCAATCCAGCCGTCGCGCTGCTGTTCATCGCCCTGGATGCTTCACCGAGACGCTTGCGGATCAATGGGCGCGCCACGATTGCGTTCGACGATCCATTGATGACGGACTTTGTCGGCGCGCAGGCGCTCATCAAGGTGACGCCCGAGCACATATTCCCCAATTGCCCGCGCTACATCCACGATCTCGACGCCGGCGCGCCATCGCCCTACACGCCCCGCGCCGACGCGGCGCCCACTGAACCGGCGTGGAAGAGCTTCGACGCGTTCAAGGATGTTGTGCCGCCGCGCAAGGCATGAGCCGCGCCGGTCAAGCCCCCAGCCGCGCCAACCCTTCCGCGATTGCTGGATCGACCTGCACGTCGCGCGGCGTCAGCGGCCGCGATAGGCGCAGGCCTTCCATACTGCGCGCACGCGACAGCGCGACATAGGCTTGTCCAGGTGCAAACGCGCCGCGCCCAAGATCGATCTCGACTGAATCCAAAGTCATGCCCTGGGCTTTGTGGATGGTGAGCGCCCAGGCGTGCGCGAGCGGGAATTGCACGTATTTGAATTCCTCCTTCACTTCCATGCGTTTTTCGGTGGCGTTCCACGTCCAGCGCGCCTGCGGCCACACCGCGCGTTCCACATCAACATCCTTGCCCGAATCGAGAGCGACGCTGACCACGCTCTCCTCCAGCGCCTTCACCGTGCCGAGCGTGCCATTCACCCAGCGTCCCTCGGGGTCGTTCTGCGTGAAAATCACGCGCGCGCCCTTCTTCAACACCAGTTCCAACGGGGCGGGAAAACGATCGGCGAATTGCGATTTCGGCTGATCACCTTCAAAGCCGCCGACATATTTCGCGGCGACGCCGCCCAACGCGGCGAGCCCGCGTTGATTGTAACTGTCCGCCACCGCATTGGTTGCGCAAAGCAGGACGGGGCGTTTCTCCAGGGTGCGTTCGAGACAGGCCTCGTTGAGTTGCGCCACCGCTTCCTCGACTCCGCGACGTTCGCGGATGGCGGAGAGCAGGGCGATAAAATCACGGTCGGTTTGACGATGCACTTCGGTGAGCTGCACCGCCGCTAGAGGCGCATCGCGAAGCACATGCGCGGCGAACGCATAGGGGCTCGAATAGCCTGCGTCCTCCAAAAGCTGGCTTTCTTCGCCGCGCACTACGGGCGGCAATTGGTAGAAATCTCCCACCAGCAACATTTGCACGCCGCCGAACGGTCGCGAGGATTTGCGTGCGACTTTTAGGTGCTGGTCCATTGCATCCAGCACGTCGGCGCGCAGCATCGACACTTCGTCGATGATGAGCCGGCGCAACGCTCGTGCTGTGTTGGTGAAGAACCATTTTGGCTTTTCGATCGTCCCGATTAATGGGCGCGGCGGGAAACCGAAGAACGAATGCACCGTCTGGCCGCCGATATTCATGGCGGCAAGGCCGGTCGGCGCGAGCAGGGCTTGCGGAAAGCCGGGATCGTCCTCGACCAGGGCGCGGATGAAATGGCTCTTGCCGGTGCCGGCGCGCCCAGTGACCAGCACGACCGGCGTGCGGTCATCGAGTGCCGCTCGCGCCTCATCAAGCGCTGGGTCTGGTGTCGCGACGCGGGGAATCGTCATCGCTCAACCTATACAGAACGCCGCCGCAATGCGCTAAGCTGGCGCGTGTTGGCACGGAGCGACGCCATGATCCGGATCTTGCTATTGGGCGCCGTTTTGGCGCTGAGCGCCTGCGCCGCGCCCGTGACCGGGCCACCGGCCGCTCGGGAGGCCGCCGTCGCCGATGAAAGCCTCGTTCGAGACGGGCGTTCCATTGCCGAGGCGCAATGCGCGGGGTGCCATGCGGTNNTATCTGAAGTCCATTCGCGGCGATCCGCCTTCTGGCCTAAGCGTTGGCGCGGAATTGGACGCCCTCGCCAATGATGGGCGCGCCATCGCCGAAGCGCAGTGCGCGCGCTGCCACGCGGTTGGCGAGTACGGTGAGAGTCCCAATCCCGCCGCGCCGGTGTTTCGCACGTTGCTCACGCGCTACCGCGCCGACGTGCTGGAAGAAGAACTGATCGCCGGCATCCGCGTCGCGCATCCCATGCCGGAATTTCAGTTCAACCCGCAGGGGGCGGATGCGTTGATTATGTACTTGCGCTATGTTCAGCAAACGCCGCCGGCGAGATAGGCGCGGGTCTTAGCGCCGGATGAGGGGTGCTTTCACCACCCACCTGACGTCGCACCATCACCCCTCACCTGGTTTGCGCCGGGTCTAAGTAGCGTTCGCCATCGTCCTCCCCCACAAGGGGAGAGGACCAGGCGTAGTTTCTAAATGATTTCAGGCTTTGTTCAGTGCTGGCATTGGCGACAACCCGCATCCAATGCCTGCGCGCGGCTAGGGCGTGGCGCCCGCCAAGATAGCTGCGGTCGTGCGCGCCACGCACGTACAAAAGGTTCTAAGACGTCTGCGCCGACTTGATGATCGTCTGATGGATCAGCCATCGGTTTGTTAGCGCATGATTGGCAGACGCCAGCTTTCGAACCCATTGGCTTTCCGCGACAAGTGAAGCAGCCTCGTCCTTGCATTGTTCCAGCAGCACAAACTCCAATGTGCCGCCGATTGTTAAGATGCGGTGCATCCACCGAATAACGCGCCGCGTGCGGGAACCGCGAAACGCCGTCCGCACGTGAGACTTTATCCGCCTCGGAAGATCTCCGGTCTGCCCCACGTAGCCGAAGCCCCCCGTCGCCTTGTCGCGTATCCCGTAAACAACGAAGCCTACTGCTTCCCTGGCACCGACGATTTCGATCTTGCTCATGTCGGGAGCGCTCATTTCGCGCTGGGGTCGCAAATGGCTTGCGCGATCGCGATGAACGCTCACCCGCGGGCTTCCACGTACACTGAGGCAGTGCCTGCCAATCTCTGCCCCGCATGTGGGGCAAGGATGGGTGCGCGCCATTTCCCGCCATTTTTCAATCTTGTCCGGATTGCGCCTCATCTGAAGATAGTTAGCATTCACGGGTGACCCGGTCATCCAATTCTGTGCCTTGATGCCGTTCCTGCAGCCGGCGAAATGCAAAATCTCACGCCGCATCCAGCGCTTGCGCCAGATCAGCGATCAGATCATCCGGGTCTTCGATGCCGATGGAAATGCGGATCAGGCCTTGGGTGATGGAGTAGCGTGCGAGTTCGTCGGCGGGCATACCCGAATGGGTCATGGAGGCGGGGTGTGAGGCCAATGTCTCGGTGCCGCCGAGGCTGACGGCCAGCTTGATCACTTGAAGCCGGTCGAGCGCGCGGAATGCCGCGGCCTCGCCGCCCTTCACCTCAAACGAAAAAGTCGAGCCGGCATTGGTGTTTTGCTTTTCGTGGATAGCGCGGTCGGGATGGTCCTTGGGCAGGAAGTCGAGATACCAGACGTTGTCGATCTTCGGATGATCGCGCAGGAATTCGGCGACCTTTGCCGCGCCAGCCGCGCCCGCTTCCATACGCAGCTTCAAGGTTTCCAGCGAGCGCATCAGCAGCCACGCCGTGTGCGTGTCGCCCATGGTGCCGAGCGTCGAGCGCATGCGCCGCACCGGCGCCAGCATCGCCTTCGAGCCCGAAGCGCCGCCGGAGATCAAATCGGAATGGCCGCCAACATATTTAGTCAGCGACATGACGACGATGTCGGCGCCGTGAAGCAGGGGCTTTGAATAGACCGGGCCCAGCATGGTGTTGTCGACAATCACCGGTGGCCGCTTGCCATCAAGCGTCAGCATTTCCGAAGCCTTGCGCGCCACTGAGATATCGACGAGCGCATTCGTGGGGTTGGCCGGTGTTTCGATGAAGATGGCGCCAACGCGGCCTTTCTTCTTCGCTTCCTTCGCCGCTTCCAGAATCGCCTCCGGACCGTGCTCGGCTTCAAACGCGACTTGGCTGATGCCGAACTCTGGCAGAATTGAATGGATCAACGTCTCGGTGCCGCCGTAAATGGGCCGGCTCTGCAAGATCACATCGCCGGGGCGCAGATACGCCAGCAGTGCGGTTGAAATCGCGGCCATGCCGGAGGCGAACACGAGCGAGGTTTCCGCTTCGTCCCACAACGCCAGGCGATCTTCGACCACTTCGAGGTTGGGGTTGTTGAAGCGGGAATAAATCAGCCCCGGCTCCTCATCCGGCCCGAGCTTGCGGCGGCCTTGGATGGTGGCGAAGAAATCCTTGCCGTCCTGCGCTGACTTGAACACGAAAGTGGACGTCTGAAATTGCGGCGGCTTCAGCGAGCCTTCCGACAGCATCGGATCATAGCCGTAACCCATCATCAGGGTTTCTGGTTTCAGCGTGCGATTGCCGATAGTGCGCTTGCGCCAGGTTTTTTCCGCCACGCCAAGTCTCCTGCCAAACTGATGTGGCGACGTTCTCGGCTTCCCGGGCGTGAAATTCAATGCCGAAGCGGCGAGCGGCGCCTACACAGACCAGGCGGCGTCGGCCGTATTTGGCGATGGCAGGGCGTCCGCCAGCGCGATGGAGGCTTGGCATTCGAACGCGGGCAGGCTGGGCGCGGCGAGCGCGCCGCCGAAACGCGCGCCCGCCGCAATCGTACCGAGCGCGCCGCGCGTGACCGCGATGGAGTCGCGAGGCGCTTTC
>CXWL01017167.1_pt1 | contig 11861 bp, 12 predicted proteins | sample 590931 | NCBI WGS metagenome assembly CXWL01 (sample SAMEA3498368, study PRJEB10139) | groundwater metagenome | biome: water well; material: biofilm material | place: Germany | collected 2015-04-27
GGAGGATCTGGCGAGCGGCGACACCAAGGCTTGTCCTCAGGACATCGCGCGCGTTCGCACAGCTGCGGTGCATCTGCTGGGGTTGATCGCCGATGTGCTCGATATTTCAAAGATAGAGGCGGAAAAATTGGGGCTGGCGCCGCAGGACGTGGATGTCGCCGCGCTTGCGCGTGAAGTGGTTGAAACCGTGGCGCCGTTGGTCAACGGCAATGACAGCGTCTGCGATGTCATTGTCGAGCCCTGCGCGACCACGATGCACGCCGACCCCATGCGCGTGAAGCAATGCCTGATGAACCTCTTGTCCAACGCCGCTAAATTCACCCGTAACGGACGGGTTGTGCTCCATGTGCGGCGGGTTCATTTCAATGGCGTGGACGCACTCGCATTCGCAGTGCGCGACACCGGCATTGGCATTAGCGCGGAAAACCTCGAACGCCTGTTCCAGCCCTTTGTGCAAGCCGACGTTTCAATCACGCGCGCCTATGGCGGCACCGGCCTCGGGCTTGCCATCACCCGCCGTTTCGCGCGCCTGATGGGCGGCGACGTGCTCGCCGAAAGCGAACTCGGCCGCGGTTCGAAATTCACGCTGGTCGTGCCATGCCAACCCGAGCCCACCGCCCAAAGCGAGCCCCGCTCGGCCGCGGCGTAATCCAGGTGCGCCGGAAAGTGCAGACAGAACGGCGACCCGTGCGCAACCCGTTACNNGTTACGGCTGCTTCCTTCCGGACCTGACCGGGTTGGCGGGGCGACCGTCCGCCGCCTGCCTGCGGGGCTCATATCGCTGTTTGCCGCGGCGCCCGCAAGGGTCAGGGGCGGCGCAACAAGTCCCAACCCGCGGTGGCGAAGCCCGCGCCGAACAGCGCGCCCGCCGCCATGAAGCCGTAGTCGGGTAGCGGCGCGGGGGCCATGCCCAATGCGCCCGCCGCGATCACGCTGGCAAACCAGCAGAGCGGCGGCAAGATTGGGTGTTCGCCCGCGCGCAGCCAGGCGATGGAGAACCCGACTAGGGAAATCGCCAGGACCGCAGCGCCCTGTTCGTAGGTCGAAAAGCCGAACGGGTCGGCGTCGGGGCCGCCAATGAAAGACAGCGCCGCCATCGCACAGGCAAATCCGGCCAGCCCAAGAAAGCCCAGCTTGCCGGCCCGCGCGAGGTAAACCCCTATAAACCCAAGGGTAAGCAGGACATCGATGGTGTCCCAGAGCGCCTCCTGCGCGACGGCGCTTATGGGCAGCGGCAGAGCCGACGCGATGCGCAGCGCCCCGCCAAGGAGCGCCGCCAGCCCTGAAAGCCGCATCAATGCTTGTGGGTTCATGAAACTGTCCCCGCCCACGGGCGCTTCCTTGACGGCCCGCCCGGCGCTTAATACCTGAAATCACATGGCGCTTCGCGAGATCATCACCGCACCGGACCCCCGGCTCAAGCAAAAGTCGAAGCCTGTTGAGGGCCGGGTTAGCGATGCGCATCGGGCGTTGATGGATGACATGCTTGAAACGATGTACGCGGCCCCTGGCATTGGCTTGGCGGCCATTCAGATCGGCGTGCCGCTTCGCATCATCGTCATGGATTTGGCCCGCGACGAGGAAGCCAAGGCGCCGCGCTTTTTCGTCAACCCCGAGATTGTGTGGGCGTCGGAGGAGCGCAAGCCCTGGGAAGAGGGCTGCCTCTCGGTGCCCGACATTTACGATGACGTCGAGCGCCCCGCGCGGGTCAAGCTGCGCTACTTCAATTATGCGGGTGAGCCGGTCGAGGAAGACGCCGAGGATCTGTTCGCGGTCTGTATCCAGCACGAGATGGACCACCTCGAAGGCGTGCTCTTCATCGATCATTTGTCGCGGCTAAAGCGAGAAAACGTGCTTCGAAAGCTGAAGAAGGCCAAGAAGGAAGCGTTGCTGGACGCGTGAGGCTCTTTCGCATCCGCGAGAAGGCTTTATGTTCGCGGCATTGGTCATCGGCGCGGCAGAGTCGCAAAAACACGGGGGTATCCATGTCGGAAGCATTTGGCGGCTATGTTTGCACCTCGGCGGCGATTGACGCGGCGGTGGCGGCGCGCGCGATGCTGGCGCACCCATTCTACCAGGCCTGGGAGCAGGGCGCGCTGACACGTGATGCGCTCAAGGCGTATGCCCAGCAATATTTTCACCACGTCGAGGCCTTCCCGCAAGCGGTGAGCGCTGTGCACGCCAATTGCCCGGATGCGAAGGGCCGCAAGCTGCTGGCCGAGAACCTAGCCGAGGAAGAAGGCATTGGCGCCGGCAAGGATGACCACGCCACATTGTGGCTCGGCTTCGCTGAGGGCATGGGCGCGGACGAGGCCGCCGTCCGCGCGGTGGCGCTCAATCGCGAAACCCAAACGCTGATCGATACGTTCCGCAATTTGTCGCGCCGTTCCTACGCATCGGGCCTGGGCGCGCTTTATGCCTATGAAAGCCAACTGCCGGAAATCGCCAAGACCAAGATCAAAGGTCTGGTCGAGCGTTACGACGCCACGGACCCAAAGACGCTGCGCTTTTTTGAAGTGCACCAAGCCGCCGATATTGAGCACGCTGATGTGTGCCGCGAATTGCTCGACGCGTTGCCGGAGACAGATCGCGCTGAAGCGCACGCGAGCGCCTGCGCTCTCGCCGACGCGCTGCGCGGTTTCTTGACCGGCATGCAGCGCGAAGTTGGGATGCATTGAACCTTACCCCCTCCCACTTGAGGGGAGGGGGCAGGGGGTGGGGTGAAGCGNNCCCCTAGCCCCCTCCCCTCAAGGGGAGGGGGAGTCTGATGCGCCTCGCCTTCATGGGATCGCCTGCGTTCGCGTTGCCTGCGTTGGAGGCGCTGCTGGCGGCAGGGCACGACGTTGCTCGCGTGTATTCGCAGCCGCCACGCCCGGCGGGCCGCGGCAAGCAGGAACGCCCCACGCCGGTGCACGCGTTTGCGGCTGCGCGCGGCATCGAAGTGCGCACGCCGAAAAGCTTGAAGGCGCCAGAAGCGCAAGCAGCGTTCGCCGCGCTTAATCTCGACGCCGCGATTGTTGTCGCATATGGGCTCATCTTACCGAAAGCCATTCTCAGCGCGCCGCGTTTGGGGGCATTCAACTTGCACGGTTCGTTGCTGCCGCGTTGGCGGGGCGCGGCGCCAATCCAGCGTGCGATCATGGCCGGCGACCGCGTCACCGGCGTGCAAGTCATGCGCATGGAAGCAGGGCTCGATACGGGCCCCATTTTGGCCAGTGACATGGTGGACATAGACTTCGACGACAATTGCTCGACATTGCAGGACAAGCTGGCCGCGAAAGGCGCGACATTGTTGCGCGACACACTGGAGGACGTGGAGCGCGGCGAGGCGGTGGAGACCCCGCAATCGGAGGAGGGCGTCACTTACGCGCACAAGATCAGCCCTGCGGAAATGCGCATCGACTGGTCGCGCTCGGCGGGTGAAATCGACTGCATGATACGCGGGCTGTCGCCGGGAGCTTGGTTTGAATTGAATGGCGTGCGCGTCAAGGCCTTGCGCGCGCGCCAGGGGCAGGGCCACGGCGCGCCAGGGGAAGCCCTCGACGATGCGCTGCTTATCGCCTGCGGCGAGGGTGCGGTTCGGTTGCTCATCGTGCAGCGTGAGGGCCGAGGGCCGCTCGCGGCGGCGGCGTTTTTGCGCGGCCAGCCCGTGCCCGCGGGCGCCCGTCTCGGTTAGGCCGCATTGAAGCGCCGCCGCCGCCGGGTTAAGGACAAGGCACAGGGGAATTACATGAGCATTCGCATAGCGCTTATCGTGGTGGCGCTGGCCCTGGCGGGCTGCGGCAGGGAAACTTCATCGCCCGTCGGCGGCGCCGAGGCGCCTTTGCTCAACGCGCCAGCGCCCGAATCCGAGCCTTCGCGCCTGTTTGCGACCGTGAACGACGCCGCGCGCGCCGCCACCGGTGACCTAACGGTTTCGACGACACTGCGCTTGCCCGACGCCGGACAGGCTGGCGCCGACGCGCAAGAAGTGCTGACGCTGCGCGGGGCCAACGGCGTCATCGTCGAAGCGCAGATCACCAGCGTCGTCTCCCCAGCGACGCAGGTTCAAGGCCAGACCTTGCGTGCGTTGTTGGATATCCCCGTGGAGGAGCCGCAAACATTGGTCTACCGCGTCAGCAATGAAACCAAAACCGAAGCGGGACGCGGCATCTGCGGGACCGAGAGCGCTGTTTTCGTCGTCGTATGGGAACCCGCGGGGCCGGGCGACCCGGTGATGAAAGTGATCGGCCTCACTGGCGGAGCGCCGGGCGCCGCAAACGCGCGCGCCTGTCCGATGCTGGACTACCGGCGCAATTAGGGCGCGTGCGTTTTAAACTCACGCTCGAATATGATGGCGGCCCGTTTTCGGGGTGGCAGCGTGTAGCCAACGGGCCCAGCGTGCAGAGCGCGCTGGAGGATGCTGTTGAAAAACTGACGGGCGTTCGGGCCGAGATTGTCGGTGCGGGGCGAACCGACGCGGGCGTGCACGCGCGCGGGCAGGTCGCGCATGTCGATATTGGCAAGTCTTTCGAACCGGCGCGGTTGTGCGATGGCCTGAACGCGCATCTGCGCCCGCACCTCATTTCCGTGCTCGGGGCGGAAGAGACGACCCCCGATTTTCATGCTCGCTTTGACGCAACCAAGCGCGGCTATTTATATCGCATCATAAACCGGCGCGCGTCGTTGGCTTTGGAGCGCGGCCATGCGTGGCGCGTGCCGCGTGCGCTTGACGCCGCCGCCATGCACGCCGCCGCGCAAGCGCTCGTTGGCAAGCACGACTTCACAACCTTCCGCGACACCCATTGCCAAGCCAACAGCCCAGTGAAAACGCTGGATGTCGCAGGGGTTTCCCGCAGTGGAGACCGCGTGGACTGCGTGTTTGAAGCGCGCAGCTTCTTGCACCGGCAAGTGCGCTCGATGGTGGGCACGTTGGTGGAAGTTGGGCTAGGCAAGATGAGCGTCGGTGATGTGGCGGACGTACTCGCCGCAAAAGACCGCGCGCGTTGTGGGCCCGTCGCGCCGGCCGATGGATTGTACCTGATGCGGGTGGATTATTCGAAATAGCGTCGCAGCACCGCTTCATAGCAGCGCGCCAGCGTGCGCACGTCTTCCACGGCGCAATGTTCATCCGCCATGTGGGCGGTGGCGTTGCGCAGGCCGAGCTCGGCGACGGGGCAATAATCCTTGATGTAGCGCGCATCAGATGTGCCGCCGGTGGTGGCCAGCCGCGGCGCATGGCCGAACGTTTCCCGCACGGCTTGGACAATCAAATCCGTGAACGGGCCGGGCGGCGTGTAGAACGGCACGCTTTGCGAAACGATGCGCAAGTCGCAGGCGACGCCAGCTTGCGCGGCGCGGGCGTTGGCGGTTTGCTCGATCCACGCGAATAGCGCCTCGCCGGAATGGGTGGTGTTGAAGCGGATGTTGAGCTTGGCGGCGGCGCGCGCGGGGATGACGTTGTGCGCGGGATTGCCGACATCGACGCTGGTGATTTCGAGGTTCGACGCGTCGAACCCTGGCGCGCCCTCATCAAGCTGGCGTGCTTTCAGAGCGCTCAACGCTTCGAGCAGCGGCGTTACCGGATTGAGCGCGCGTTGGGGGTAGGCGACGTGACCCTGCTTGCCCTCCATTGTGATCACGACATTGAGGCTGCCGCGGCGTCCGTTCTTGATCACGTCGCCGACGCGGTCCTCGCTGGTCGGCTCGCCGACCAGGCAATGGTCGAGCGCCTCGCCTTCGGCCGCGAGCGCGGCGAGCGTGGGCTTGGTGCCCTCGACCGCCGGGCCTTCCTCATCGCACGTAAGCAGGAACGAAATAGACCCCCTTGGTTTGCTGTTCCGCAGGAACGTCTCGGTCGCCGTGATCATAGCGGCGATGGCGGTTTTCATGTCGGTGGCCCCGCGCCCATAGAGCACGCCGTCGCGAATCTCCGCCGCGAACGGATCGCTTGACCAATTTTCGCCGGGCGGCACCACATCGACATGGCCGGCGAAGCAGAAGTTCGGCCGCGCCTCGCCAAAGCGCGCGTAGAGATTATCGACGACGCCAAATTTGTAGCGCCTGACCCGAAAACCAATCCCGGTCAGCGCCGCTTCGGCGATGTCCAGCGCGCCCGCGTCGTGCGGTGTGATGGACCGCGCCCGCATCAGGGCCTGGGCGAGCGGGATGGGATCGGCGATAAGGGGAGCGTCCATAGGCAAGGTCTAATGGAGCGCGCCGGGCGGAAAAAGCACAAACTGTGCGGGGGAAGCTACCATGAGCGCAGCGGCTGTTCAGGACCGCATCCAGAGCCTCGACGTCATGCGCGGTTTTGCCGTGCTGGGGATACTCGCGGTCAACGCCGCCCTGTTCGCCGCGCCCTGGCAAGCCAGCGCAAACCCCAACCTGGCGCCGCTGGACGTAAATGCGCAGACGCTGTGGTCGTGGTTGGTGATGCACGTGCTGTTCGAATTCAAGTGCATCACCTTGTTCTCGCTCCTGTTCGGGGCCAGCCTTTATCTTGTCGGCGGCGAACGCGGCGACGCCGAGCGCGAGCGTGTGCTGCATCGGCGCTTGCTGTGGCTGCTTGTCTTCGGACTGATCCACGCGACATTGATTTGGTACGGCGACATTCTCGTCACTTATGCGCTGACTGGTTTTTTGGTGATGCGGGCGCGCTCTTGGCCGGCGTACAGGCTGATGATTGGCGGCGTCGCCCTTTATGCGCTGACGCTCGGCCTTATGCACCTCGCTTGGCTGGTTCCAGCAGGCGAACTCGCGGGCATGAAAAGCGCGATATGGGCGCCGGCGCCGACGGAAGTGGAGCGCGTGCAGGCTGCGTATCAAGGCGGGCTTGTCAGCGCGCTGCGGGAAAATCTCTCAACATGGCTGATCTTCATATCCAGCAGCATCGCCGTTTTGGTGGCGCGCACGGCGGGCGTCATGATGATCGGCATGGCTTTGTTCAAGGTGGGGTTCCTGAGTGGGAAGGCGCCGGTTTGGGTCTATGGATTTGCGCTCGCGTTCGGCGCGGGCGCGCTTGGATTGATCGGCTGGCAGGCCTGGCTCAATGCGCGTGCGGATTTTGAATTTGCCCACATGCAGGTGAGGGGGACGTTGGCGAACACCGCGCTCTCCATCTTTGTTTCCATCGCCTACGCGAGCTTGTTCGCGCTGCTGGTGAAGGCGGGCGCGCGCTTGGTCACGGCGCCGCTGGCCGCAATTGGGCGCATGGCTTTCACCAATTACATCGCCCAATCCTTGATCATGACCACGATTTTCTGGGGCGGGCGCGGCTTCGGGCTGTTCGGTGAACTGGATCGCCCGGCCCTGTGGGCGATTGTGTGGACGATCTGGGCTGTGCAGTTGATTTGGTCGCCGCTTTGGCTATCGAGGTTCCAGATGGGGCCGCTCGAATGGGTGTGGCGCCGTTTGAGTTATGGTCGCCCCGTGGCGATGACAAAGGAGTTCAGATGAAGAAATTCGCGGCTTTGGCGGCCCTCGGCCTCTCGCTCATGGCGGGCGCGGCGTTCGCGGACACCATGCAGAACACTTTTGGCAACACGGTTGTGGTCACCTATGCCAGCGGCGCGGTGGCGCGCTATCAGTTCAACGCCGATGGCGGTTTCGCGGCCACGGCGCCGGACGGGACGGCTGTCACCGGCATCTGGAACCTCGCCAACGGCGAATTGTGCCTGCTGCCGCAAGGCGCATCACTCGTGTGCACGCCATACGCCGGCGATAAGTCCGTCGGTGAAACCTGGACCCAGAATGGCAGCGACGGCTCACCGATTAGCGTGACGCTGCAAGCGGGGCGCTAGTCGCGCAACAAGTCATTGACGCCGGTCTTGGCGCGGGTTTGCGCATCGACGCGCTTGACGATCACCGCGCAGGCGAGTGAAGGGCCGCCTTTCGGGTCGGGCAGCGAACCCGGCACGACCACCGCATAGGCCGGCACTTCGCCGCGCGTGATCGCGCCGGTTTCACGATCGACGATCTTGGTGGATTGGCTGAGGAACGTGCCCATCGCCAGCACCGCGCCTTGGCGCACGATCACGCCTTCGGCCACTTCCGAGCGCGCGCCGATGAAGCAATCGTCTTCGATGATGGTGGGGTTGGCTTGTAGCGGCTCCAGCACGCCGCCAATGCCGGCGCCGCCGGAGATGTGCACGTTGCGCCCGATCTGCGCGCACGAACCCACGGTGCACCACGTATCCACCATCGTCCCTTCATCAACGTAGGCGCCGATGTTCACGAACGAGGGCATCAGCACGACGTTGCGGCCGATATGAGCGCCGCGCCGCACGATGGCCCCGGGCACGGCGCGAAAGCCGGCGGCGGCGAAGGTGTTCTCACTCCAGCCCGCGAATTTGGAAGGAACCTTGTCCCACCAGGACGCGCCATCGGGCCCGCCGGTGATGTGCTGGTTAGCGCTCACGCGAAAGGAAAGCAGCACGGCTTGCTTCAGCCATTGCCGCGTGACCCATTTTCCGTCCGCCTCGCGCTGAGCGACGCGCGCCTGGCCGCTATCGAGCAAGTCAAGCGCCGCCTCGATCGCCTCGACATCCGCGCCTGTGCTCTGAGGCGTCAGCGCATCACGCCGCGTCCAGGCGGCTTCGATTTGGGCGGCGAGGGAGGCGTGGGACATGGGGCGGAGAGCTAGCCGGACTTGGGCCGGGGGGCAAATGTAGGCTACGGCAGCTCTGCCCCTCTCCCCCTGCGAGGGTGTCGCGAAGCGACGGGTGAGGGGCTGTGGCATGACGGGTGAGGACTGTGGCATTCGGTAGACAACGATGGGGTCCGTATTTCGCCCATCGTTGCCACTCGCAGCGGTACAGCTAGAACCCAATTCAACGTCAATCGGAGAGGGTCATAAGAGACGCAGAAGTCCGGGCGGCTTTGTTTGCCAGTCGGACGCCCGCAGTTTGGCTCCATCGATCTGCAAACCAATCAGCACGAGAAGCAATCCAAGATTCGCACCGTGTCGCACTTTTCGCGTGGCTGGTCTTAAAAGAAGGTCCGCGAACTCGGATCGGAGCTCAGGTGGTTGGCGTCTTAAATGAACTCGCTCGGCGGTCACGCATTTTGAGCCTCGCGAAGCCGCCCAATGAAAAGCTCCATCGCCGTCAGCCAAGCATCCGTGTGCTGCGGCAGGAGTGCTTCGATCTTAACCAGCGATTTCTTATCCGCTGCGGCGAGCAGCGGACCAGATTGGTAGTATTTGCTTTCGATCACCGTTCCGCCGGACAGGCTCGCGAGCGTTTGCTGGTATTCTCTCGTTGCAGCCGGGTTGATCCGGGAGTTGGTCACCTCTGTCGAAAGGCTCCCATTCTTGTTGATGAAACCGAGATTGATGTCGGGACCGTCCGATAGGCCACGCCATTTCAGGTTCAGCGTCGCCCTCCAATCTTGCTCCACTCCGATCAACGCAGCCTTGTCCAAGAAATTGCGGATCGCGGCGGGCAATTGCGGATCGCGCTTGGCGATCTCCTCCATGAACAGTTCTTCCGTCATGCTCACGCCACGCTTTGAGGCCGTGGCTTCAGTGCCGGTTTGAGTGGGCGACGACACGTCGATGCGGCCATCTCGGATTTCGACGACGCCGCGTTCGATCAACGTCGTCTTGGCGATATTTCGAGGAACCGCGAGGATGAGGCCTTCGGGATCGCGATAAAGCTCGATTGCGACGAGCGCGAACGTAAATCTAACACCGGCGTGAGACTGTAAGTGCTCCGCAATGGTCTCGGTCTCACTCCGAATGCCGTCGCCAGCTGCTATGGCGATCATCCGGCCACGCCGAAGATTTGTCGAAACAGCGTCGATAAACGACGTTTCGTCCAGGGCGTCGGCTTTGTCGCCGATCAACTCGTATAGTGAGCGAGGGCGGGGAACCGCGAGAACCCCGGAAAGGGCAGCGGCCTCAAAGTCCGCATAGGACATTTTTGCGAGGGCGGACGCGTAATCCAGGGTTTGAGCGACGACTGCTCGTCGTGCTTCCGGGTTCCGCCAAAGCTTGGTTTCAACGAAAGCGATCCCGCCATTTGCCGTCAGAAACAGATTGTCTATGACGCCCTGGCTGCCACAGGAAACTTCCTTGGCCACCGGAATCAGGTCGCCAAAACCCGGCTCAATCTCGGCGATGGGCAGAATCGATGGGTTGTCTTGGATTAGATTCTGAAGCCATGCTTCGTCATAAGAAAACTGGGCGGAAGCATCCTTGCCCGGGGCAGCAAGGGAGACTCGCTGTAGCGGCACAAACCGATTGTTTCTCAAGACAACGGGCGTTGTGCCGCTCATTTGAAATCCCCAGGCCGACAAGGAGAACTAGAGCGTGGAGTTCTAGCTCATGTCAAATAACTGGGGAGCGTCCTTTGCTGAGCTTTATGAGCTTGCGAAGTGCGGCCCGCTCTGCGGCCAGCAAGATTGGTCGGCCAGCGCTGGCGCCCCAAACGCCCGCAACAGCGTTTTCACATCCTCGGCCCAATGATGCACGTAGGCTGGCCTGGGCGCTGGATGCACTGGGCCGACTAGGGCCGTGGCGAAGCCCAGGTCGTGGGCGGGCTCCAGATTGCGCAGCGTGTCTTCGATCAGCAGCGCGTGCGCGGGGGCGATGTCGAAGCGGGCGATCAGGCGCTCATAGGCTTGGCGTTGCGGCTTCGGCGCGAGGCCCGCGGCTTCGATGTCGAACACGGCGTCGAAAATATCGGTGAAGCCGAGCCGCGACAACGCGCGCTCCCCATGCCCGCCGCCGCCATTGGTGAAGATGATTTTGCGCCCCGGCAGCGCCGCGATCAGCGCGCCGAGTTCTGGATCGGCGGCGAGCACGCTGTAATCGACGTCGTGCACGTCGGCCAGAAAATCGTGCGCATCGACGCTATGATGCGCCGCGAGCCCGACCACGGTTGCGCCGTATTGATGAAAGTAATGCTCGCGCAGCACCAGCGCTTCGTCCGCATCGACGCCGACCGCGCGGGAGATGTAGGCGGTCATGCGCGCGCCAACAGCGTCATACAAAGTCGGCGCCGGGTAGAGCGTGTTGTCGAGATCGAACACCCAGTCCTGGATTGGCGCGCGCGCGGCGTTCATCGCGGGGCTGGGCGATCCTGGGTGGGCGCGCTTTGCGGCACAAGGCCGCGGGTGGAGCCCGCGCGCGCCGTCGTGACGTCCGGTTCGCCCTGCGACACAGGCACGAGAATGCGCGGGGCCGTGCCAACATCGAGGAAGTCGCGCTCCTCGAAATCGACCACGAGCCCATCGCGGTCGCGCGCGCCGATGGGTGTGAACAGGGTGGTGGCGTAATAGCGGGCGTCGCAGCGGTCGCGGCCCAAAATCGCGAAGCGCGCGGGGCTGGTGCAAAATTGCTCGCCGCCCGCCGCCAGGAAGCGCGGGCCGTCATTGGTTTCGAGCGTTGCGTGCACGAAGTAGACGTCCTGGATCAGCACTTCGTCGATGGTGCGCACGCACCCGCCCGCATTGAGCGGCCACCAGCCGCGGCTTTCCCAGCCTTCGCCGCGCCGGCGCGCGACGGCGGTCCAGACCCGCCCACGCGTGCGGTTGCAGAGCGTCAAGCCCACTTGCCCAGCGCGGCGGCGCGCGGCGGTTTCGAGCGCGTCGATCAATTGATCCTCGCCAGCGCTGGGCGCGAGGCGCGATGCGGCGCGGAATTGTGCGATGGCTTGGGCGATGCGGCGCGGATCGGCGCCACGGCGGCCTTCGCGAATATCGTAGCCGGCGTCGTCGAGCAGGCGTTGCAAGCCGGCTTGGCGGGCGCGCGCTAGGGTGTAGGGCTGCGCTTCCGCGAACGAGGTGCGCCACGTGTCGCGCTTGTTGATCTGCACGCGGCGGAAGCGGCGTTCCTCCAAGCTCATCGCCGCGCACTGGGGTGGGTTTTCGATGGTGAA
>CXWL01014878.1_pt1 | contig 11860 bp, 12 predicted proteins | sample 590931 | NCBI WGS metagenome assembly CXWL01 (sample SAMEA3498368, study PRJEB10139) | groundwater metagenome | biome: water well; material: biofilm material | place: Germany | collected 2015-04-27
TGCAATTCGCCCTGTGCGTCACCCACCACCTTGCCGTGCTCGGCGGTCAGCAGCGCGCAGATCTGCTCGGCGTTGTCTTCCAGCAGTTGCTTCAATTTGCTCATCACGCGGGCGCGCTTGAGGGGTGGAGTGGCGCGCCAGGCTGGGTAGGCGGCCTGGGCGCTGGCGATGGCGCGTTGCACCGTGGCGGTGTCGGCCAGTTGCAGGCGTTTTTCGGCCCGGCCGGTGGCTGGGTTGAATACGTCCTGGGACCGGCTGCCGCCGTTTACCAGTTGCCCGTCGATGAGGTGGCCGATGGAGGGAAGCGAGTGCATGACGGCCTACGGAGTCTGGTTGATGGTTTCGCCCAGGGCGTTGAGCAGGCTGTCGATCTGCGCACGTTCCGCAATGAAAGGGGGCGCCAGTTGGATCGTGTCGCCGCCGTAACGCACGTAGAAGCCCTTCTTCCACATCGCCATGGCGATGTCATAGGGTCTGCGGGCTGGTTCACCGGGCAGGGCGGCGATGGTAAACCCTGCCGCCAGCCCGTAGTTGCGGATGTCGGTGATGTGCTTCACGCCCTTGAGGCTGTGCACCGCGTCCTCGAAATGCGGCGTCAGGGCATTGACACGCTCGACCATGTTCTCCTTCACCAGCAGGTCCAGCGCGGCCAGGGCCACCGCGCAGGTCACCGGGTGCGCCGAGTAGGTGTAGCCATGGGCAAACTCCAGCATGTAGTGCGGCCCGCCCTGCGCCATGAAGGTGTCGTAGATGTCCTTCTTGGCCAGCACCGCGCCCATCGGTTGGGCGCCATTGGTGATCTGTTTGGCCACATTCATGATGTCGGGCGTGACGCCAAAGGCCTCGGCGCCGGTGTAAGCGCCGCAGCGGCCAAAGCCGGTGATGACTTCATCAAAAATCAACAGGATGTTGTGGGCCGTGCAGATCTCGCGCAAGCGCTGCAGGTAGCCCTTGGGTGGAATCACCACCCCGGCCGAGCCGGAGAAGGGCTCCACGATGACGGCGGCAATGTTGGAGGCATCGTGCAGCGCAATCAAACGCAGCAGGTCGTCAGCCAGATCGGCACCTTGTTCGGGCATGCCACGCGAGAAAGCGTTGCTCGCCAACTGGGTGTGGGGCAGGTGATCGGCTTCGATCCCCTGGCCAAACATCTTGCGGTTGGCCACGATGCCGCCCACCGATATGCCGCCGAAGTTGACCCCGTGGTAGCCCTTCTCGCGGCCAATCAGGCGGGTCTTGCTGGCTTGACCCTTGGCGCGCCAGTAGGCACGGGCCATCTTGAGCGAGGTATCGGCTGACTCCGAACCCGAGCCGGTGAAAAACACGTAGTCCAGGCCGGCAGGTGTCAGCTCCTTGAGTTTGTTGGCCAACTCAAATGACAAGGGGTGACCGTACTGAAACGCCGGCGAATAGTCGAGTCGCGCCAGTTGGCGACCAGCCGCCTCGGCCAATTCAGCACGGCCGTGGCCCAGCCCGCAGCACCACAGTCCGGACAGGCCATCAAAAATTTGCTGCCCTTGCGCGTCGGTGTAGTAACAGCCCTTGGCACCGACGATCAGGCGTGGGTTGGCCTTGAAATCGCGGTTGCCGGTATAGGGCATCCAGTGGGCGTCGAGCCAGGCGGCATCGGTGCGCGGGGTCTGGAGGTTCTGGGCGTCATTCATGTTCATACTTGCACTCCTGCTCGGGAAGGAACTGATTCTTGCGTTCTCTGTTACTCTTATAAAGACATAAATGCCACTACTCAGTTAGCAATTGATGCAAGTAAAAAGTCGCGCCGTGTTGGGCCAGCTCAGCGACATGGACATTCGCCTGCTACGCGTCTTCAAAAGCGTAGTCGAGTGTGGCGGCATGGCGGCCGCCGAGTTGGAACTCAACATTGGCACCTCGACGGTGAGTCGTCATGTCAAGGACCTGGAGACACGCCTGGGCCTGACCCTGTGCCGACGCGGGCGTGGCGGCTTTGCCGTGACCACCGAAGGCCAGCAAATTTACGCCGAGACGCTGCGCCTGCTTGCCGGGGTAGAGGCCTTTCGCAGCAGTGTCGATGAAATCCATCGGCGCATGGGCGGCCAGTTGCATATCGCGGTGTTCGACAAGACCGCCAGCAACCCGCAAGCCCACCTCGGGGCGGCGATTGCGCTGTTCTCGGACTTGGCGCCCGAGGTCAACCTGCAATTGCACGTGGCACCCATCAACGCCATCGAGCGCGGCGTGATGGACGGGCAGTACCAGGTCGGCGTGATCCCTGGACACCGTAGCTCGGACAGCCTGGTGTATGAGGAGTTGTTTGCCGAAACCATGCTGCTCTACTGCGGTGCCGAGCATCCGCTGTTCAATGCCGACACCCAGGCCATGGAATGGGATGCGGTGCGAGCACACCAGTTTGCGGGGCTCGGCTATCACTCGCCCAATATGGAGATCAGCCAGCAGGTGCGCCTGCCGCGCAAGGCGACCGGCTTTGACCAAGAGTCGATCGCTACATTGATTCTTTCTGGCCGGTACCTGGGTTTCTTGCCGGACCACTATGCGGACGGCTTTGTGCACGCCAAGCGGATGCGGGCGATTCAGTCGAGCTTGCTTCGCTACGACTGCGATTTCTTCGGCATCGTGCGGCGCTCGCCGCAACCCTCGCGCGTGACGCGCGCCTTCTACCAATGTTTGGTGGACGCGCACCGGGGCAGGGCAGCATGAGCGCGTGTGGCACGGCTCGTGCTCTGCTGGCGGCATGTGCCCTGCTGGCAAGCTGCGCGGAGATGGGCTACTACGCGCAGTCGGTGGGTGGGCACCTGCAACTGATGCATTCAGCTCGGCCGGTGTCCCAGTGGCTGGCGGATGAGGGCACGCCCGATGAGCTGAAACAACGTTTGGAACTGGCCCAGAGCATTCGCCGCTTCGCCGTGGCCGAGCTGAAGCTGCCTGACAACGCCAGCTACCAGCGCTATGCCGACTTGAAGCGTCGCGCCGCAGTGTGGAATGTGGTGGCCGCCCCGGAATTCTCGCTCACCCTCAAGACCTGGTGTTTCCCGGTCGCGGGTTGCGTGGGTTACCGCGGCTATTACGACGAAACCGCGGCGCGCCAATTGGCCGAGCAAGAGCAAGCGCTAGGCTTGGAGGCCAGTGTTTATGGCGTACCGGCGTACTCGACGCTGGGCTGGATGAACTGGGCCGGTGGCGATCCGCTGCTCAACACCTTTATCCAGTACCCGGACGGCGAGCTGGCGCGAATGATCTTTCATGAGTTGGCGCATCAGGTGGTGTATGTCAAGGACGACACGCAGTTCAATGAGTCTTTCGCCACTGCCGTTGAGCGCTTGGGTTCGCGCAGTTGGCTGCACAGGCAGGGGTCGGATCGGGTGCGACAAGCCTACGCACAGTTCGACGCCCGGCGCCAGCAGTTTCGAGCCCTGACCTCGGCGACACGCGCCAAACTGACTGCGATCTATATGGCGGATTGGCCTGATGACCCTCAGCAGAAACGTAAGCGTGCTATGAAAAGGGAAGCAATGGAGGAGTTCAGGGCGGCTTACGCGACGCTGCGCCATGGCTGGAGTGGGTACGGCGGTTTTGATGCCTGGGTAGCGGGAGCCAACAACGCCGCGTTTGGTGCCCAGGCGGCCTATGATGAACTCGTCCCGGCATTCGAGACCCTGTTCGCGCGGTCCCATGGCGATTGGCGCGCGTTTTATGATGCGGTCAAGCGGCTCGCGGACATGCCCAAAGCGCAACGGATTGGCGAACTCAAGCAACTTGAAACATTGCGGGACAGACCTTCAACTCTGTCCTCAAATGAATGTGAGACCTTGTGGGTCAGACCACTCGCGCAGCGATGTGCTCTGACCCCAACTGATTAGGAGACATCAATGGCTGATTTGCACATCCTGCGCCATCACACCTTGGGCTTGCACGAGGCCCGCAAGGTCGCGTTTCGATGGGCGGAACTGGTGGAGCAAGAGTTTCAGATGGAATGCACCTATGAAGAGGGCAAGAGCCAGGACGAAGTCTGTTTCACCCGCTCGGGTGTCAGCGGCACCTTGCATGTCACCAAGGACAAGTTCGAACTCAACGCCAAACTGGGCTTTCTGTTGGGCGCCTTCAAGTCCCGAATCGAAAGCGAAATCGTCAAGAACCTCGACGAGCTGTTGTTGGCGGACCAGGCGGCGCTGAAGGCCGCTGCCAGGAAACACGCCAGCAAGAAGAAGTGACTACGCCGCCATCTTCCGATTCAGGGGCGCTGGACGGCCTGAAAGTGATCGAGCTGGGTCAGTTGATCGCCGGACCCTTTGCGGCCAAGACACTGGCCGATTTCGGCGCCGATGTAATCAAGGTGGAACCACCCGCCAGCGGTGACCCGTTGCGCCAATGGCGAATGCTCAAAGACGGCACCTCGGTATGGTGGCAGGTGCAGTCACGCAACAAGCGTTCGCTCGCCTTGGACCTGCGACAACCCGAGGCGCAGGACATCGTGCGCCAACTGGCGCGTGAGGCCGACGTGTTGATCGAGAACTTTCGGCCGGGCGCGATGGAGGCTTGGGGCCTGGGGCCGACGGTGCTACGGGGTGACAACCCAGGGTTGATCATGTTGCGTGTCAGCGGTTATGGGCAGACCGGCCCCTACCGTGACCGGCCCGGTTTTGGCGTGGTGGCCGAGGCCATGGGCGGCCTGCGTCACTTGACCGGCGAGCCCGGTCGTGTGCCGGTGCGGGTGGGGGTCAGCATTGGGGACACGCTGGCGGCCTTGCATGGTGTGATTGGTGTTCTGCTGGCGCTGCACCACCGCCAGCGCACCATCAGCACGCAACAACCCAAAGGCTGCGGTCAGGTGATCGATGTGGCCTTGTACGAGGCGGTCTTCAATTGCATGGAAAGTCTGCTGCCCGAGTACAGCGCCTTCGGTGCCGTGCGGACAGCCGCTGGCAGTGCTTTACCCGGTATTGCGCCCACCAATGCTTACCGTTGTCTGGATGGGCCAAAGGGGCCGACCTATGTCTTGATTGCCGGCAATGGGGACAGTATTTTCAAGCGCCTGATGCACGCGATCAATCGCGACGACTTGGCGCAGGATGCGGCACTGGCGGACAACGCCGGGCGCGTGCGGCGCGTGGCTGAGCTGGACGCGGCGATTGGCCAATGGGCGCAATCGCGCAGTGCCGAGGAGGTGTTGCGCGTGCTGGAGTGCGCCGCGGTGCCGGCCGGCAAGATCTACACCGTGGCAGACATCGCGGCCGATCCCCACTACGCCGCGCGAGAGATGCTGGCGAGTATCAGCATGGCTGACGGCACAACGCTGGCTGTGCCGGGTTTTGTTCCCAAGCTCAGCCTGACACCGGGGCAGCATCGGCGCAACGCGCCAGCACTGGGGCAAGACACCGACACCGTGCTGCGCGAGGTGGGGTTGTCGGCCTCCCAAATCGCCGAGCTGCGCCAGCGCGGCATTGTCGGGTGATGGGCGCTTAACTCAACGATGCGATCAAGTCCACGTATTGCTTCATGGCGTCATTGGTAGCGGTGCCCTTGAGTGTGTTCCAGGCATCCCACTTGGCGCGCCCCACCATGTCGGTGAAGCCGGGCTTCTTCTCGGTGTTGTCCCCCACGCTGGCTTGTTTGTACAGTGCGTAAATTTTCAGCAGTGTGGCGTTGTCCGGCCGCTCGCTGAGATTTTTGGAATTGGCAGCCGCGGCTTCGAATTGGGTTGACAGCTTGGACATGAGGACTCCTGTAAGGGGTTGATGGAAAAATAGGCGCTTAAGGTGAATACCCAACACGCTGCGGGTATTGCACGGTATCTTACGAGTCCGTCTGCCTGGAGAATAGGGAATTTTCCCCAACTGGCTGGAGATTTCATGGTTACCCGAATCAAGGCTCCCGAAGTGACCCAGCGTGCCACCCACAAAATGGCTGCCGGGGTGGCGCGTGAGCATACCGACAGCACCGCCGAGCTGGCGTCACATGCGGACGGTGGTTCTCCGGGCCTCCATGCCCACCGCATGAGCAAGGTCGACACCGCTTGGCTGCGCATGGATTCCGAGTCCAATCTGATGATGATCGTCGGCGTCTGGGTGCTCAAACCTGGTGTCGCGCGAGCGGCCTTGTGTCAACGCATCGAGGATCGTTTGCTCAAGTACGCGCGCTTTCGCCAACGGGTGGAGCAGGACGCCGCCGGGGCGACCTGGGTGCTTGACGAGCATTTTGCGATGGACCGTCATGTCGTGCTGGAGAAGTTGGCGCGCAAACCCAAGGGGCACGAGCAGGAGGCGCTGCAGGACCGTGTCGCCGAACTTGCTGTCCAGCCGCTAGACAAGACCCGACCGCTATGGCAGTTCCATTTGGTTGAGAACTACCTGGGCGGCTCGGCCATCATCGTGCGCATTCACCATTGCATTGCCGATGGCATCGCCTTGATCGCAGTCACGCACTCGCTGGTGGATGGCGGTGCCGCGCCACCGCAACGGGCCGAGCATCCTGCGCACCGAGGCGGACTCGAGGGCGCCGAAGACTGGTTGGCCGATACCTTGCTGAAACCGCTCACAGACTTCACAGTCAAGGCGCTCGACGCCGCGGGCGACGGCGCGGTCAAATCCATGGAGGTGATGATTGATCCGCAAAAAGGGCTGGAGAAGGGCCTGCATAGCTCGGTCGATCTTGCCAAGCTGGCATTCCATGTGCTGGGTGATGCCGCTGCACTGGTACTGATGCCAGACGACTCTCCGACCCGGCTCAAGGGTGTGCCAGGCCACCGTAAGCGGGTCGCGTGGTGCGCCCCGATTCCCTTGGAGGAAGTCAAGGCCGTGGGCAAGGCCTTGAATTGCTCCATCAACGATGTGCTCATGAGCTGTGTGGCGGGCGCCATCGGTGAGTACCTCAAGTCTTTTGGCGACTCGATCAAGGGCAAGGAAATTCGCGCCATGGTGCCGGTCAACCTGCGCCCGATCGAGCAGGCTTACAAGCTGGGCAACCGCTTTGGCTTGGCACCCATGGTGCTGCCAATCGGGTTGGAGAACCCGGTGGAGCGTGTCTACGAGGTGCGCCGAAGGATGGGCGCACTCAAGGGCAGCATGCAGCCGCTGATGGCGTTTGGTCTGCTCGCAGTCGCCGGGCTGCTCACCAAACCGGCGCAGGACGCCATGCTGAGCCTGTTCTCCAAGAAGACCACGGCCGTCATGACCAATGTCCCGGGCCCACGTGAGAAGCTGACCTTCTGTGGCTCCACCATCGAGCAGTCGATTGCCTGGGTGCCCCAGAGCGGCACCGTTGGGCTAGGGATTTCGATCCTGAGCTACGGAGGCGGGGTGCAGTTTGGTGTCATGACCGACTCCAGGCTTTGTCCGGAGCCGCAGAAGATCATTGACCAGTTCGAGCCGGAATTTGCCAAGCTCGCGATGGTGACCTTGATGTTGCCGTGGGGTGAGTAGCGAGTCACCCTAATCAGTTGGGGTCAGAGCACGTCGCCGCACGTCGCCGCGCGAGTGGTCCGACCCGCAAGGGCATTCATTTCGGGTTCGAACCGTAGGCGCCCACCAGGCTCATCAGGTGTCCCCGCTGGCCGGGTTCAAGGTAGGGCACCAGCAGGTTCAGCACATGGTGCGCGCCGCGTAGCAGGGCGGCCTGCGAGTTGGCCGGCTCCAGCGCGTTGCGCGGGTCGCGTACATACTCAAAACTGAGCCAGTACGTCATCACCACCACCATGCTGGTGGCGGTGGCCTCCACTTCGCGAGAATCAATCGTCACCGCGCCGGAGCGGCTCATGCCGTCCAGCAAGGCCTTCACCGCGCGGGTCTTGTTCTTCAGCACCGACTGAAAGTGGGTTTCCAGGCGGCGGTTCTTGCTCAGCAGGTCATTGAGGTCGCGGTACAGGAAACGGTATTGCCAGATCAGCTCAAACAAGGAGTGCATGAAGAACCAGGCATCTTCAACATCCCGCACGCCGTCGCTGGCGTTGAGCAACTCGTTCAAGCCGCGCTCGTAGCGATCAAACAAGGAGTTGATCAACTCGTCCTTGGCAGGGTAGTGGTAATACAGGTTACCGGGGCTGATACCCAGTTCGGCCGAAATCAGCGTGGTGGAGACGTTGGGTTCACCAAAGCGGTTGAACAACTCCAAGGTCACTTCAAGGATGCGTTCGGCGGTGCGCCGCGGGGCTTTCTTTACCATGCAAGGCTCTCCAGGTGTCGCGGTGTCGCGATGGTGTGGCCGAGGTCGTCCATGACCTCCTGCAAGGTGGCAATCGCCTGGCCAATGCGGGTGGCGGACTTGGGCGGCGCGCTGAGGTGGCGTCGCGGGTCGTCCAGCACCTCGTGGTTGAGCGTGATGCCATGCTGGCGCAGCTTGGCCGACAGGCCGGTCTTGCGCGAGCGCAGCATTTGCCGGGTCTGCTGGTAGGCGTGTTCGGCCAAGTGGCGCCGCTGCGAGTAGCTGAAGGTGTTGGCCAGGTAGAGCTCGGGGTCCCGGTGATCGGGCTCGATAAGAATAATGTCGGTGTTGGGGTAGGCGCGTTCATAGTGCTTCAGCCCCAAGGCCATGCGCGAGTGAATCATTGAGCGAAAGGTCTGGCTCAACACCGCCGGCAAGCCGCCGTCAACGATACGCGGAATGGCACGCCGCTCGGCGGGCAGGCCGCGCTGCATGACCTTGGCATATTGTGGCGCCGTGGCGTCAAACGGCACCAGCGGATTGAGGCACAACATCAGGTCCACGCCATCGTCCAAGGCCACCGACGCATGCATGGTTTTCTTCAACGCGCCATCGACAAAGTGCTTGCCGTCGATCTCGACTGGCGGAAACAAACCCGGCAACGCGGCGCTGGCCTGCACCGCTTGGGAGATCGGCACGTGATCCCAACCTGTGCGCCCGAACAGTGCGGCCTCACCGCTGTCGAGGTTGGTCGCGACCAGTGTCAATCTGGTTTTGAGCTGGCGGAAATCATTGGTTCGGCCATCACGCGAGAACAGGCGCGCCAACTGGAGGTGGGTCTGGTCGCTGGAGAATAGGCCGGTCGGCAGCGCCGGCCCGAAGCCTTCTAGCGTCTGCAGCAAGGACTTGCCGCCGACCGTCAGCTTCCACATTGCCGACAACAGCAGCCCCGGCAACAGCATGCCGCGCTGGGCGTATTCGCCATAGGCCGGCATCATCAGCCAGGCGGGGTCAAAAATCTCGGATGGCTGGTTGTCGTTTTCGATGAAGGAGGTGCACATCTCGCGTGGTGTCAGCCCGTTGGCCAGGCCCGCCGCAATGAATCCACCCGCTGAGACACCCACGTAGTGGTCCAGGGCGTTGAAGTCCAGGCCATGCAGTGATTCCTGAAGGGCGCACAGTGCGCCGATCTCGTAAATGGCGCCCAGTGGTCCGCCGCCTGCCAATGCCAACGCGATTCTTGGGGGTTGCGAAGCTTTGCTACTCATGGGTGCGAAGTGTAGTTCGGTGGCCAAAAAAAAGGACGCCTCGGCGCCCTTTCTTGAATGTGCCCCCGCTTGCGGTCGGAGATGCGGCCGAATTCGAGGTAAGCGGGCATCAGGCCTGCGACGTATTCGTAGCCACCTTGGCCTTGCGCGCCGCGACACGTTTGGCCGCCGGCTTGGCAGTCTTGGCCACCGGCTTGGCTGCAACCTTGACTGCTGGTTTGACGGCGACCTTCGGCGCCGCCGCACCCTTGGCGGACAGCTTTTGCACACTCTTGTTCAGTTCGTCGATGCGCGCGACCAGGGCGTTGATGTCCTTGGCAGAGGGAACGCCCAGCTTGTTGAGCGCCTTGGCCACACGGTCCTCAAAAATGCTCTCCAGCTTGTCCCATTGGCCAGTTGCCTTGCTGGTGATGTCGGTTGCCATGTTGGACATCTTGTTGGTGGCTTCGGAGATTTTCTCCTCGGCGGCGGCTTGTGTCTTGCGTTGCAGGGTGGTGCCTTCCTTGACCAGGGCTTCGATTGCCTTGGTGCCTTCGGCTTGTGCCTTCGAGAGCGCGCCCAAGCCGGCTTGCCAGATTTGTTGGGCGGAATCGCGCACCGAGCCGCTCAGTTGAACGCCAGAGGCTTTGGTGGGTTTGGTTTTCGCGAGCTTTGTGACCATGCGGTACTCCAGTAGAAAAGGTTGTCGTTTTGCGCGGAGGTCCTGAGCCCGTTCGCACTTGGGTTGAACTGTACGCGCGCCGACCGGGGCGGTGTAGATCGTCGCCACTAAATCGCGCGGCGCAATGGGATAATCGTTCGGCGTTGGGCTGATCGACCGCCGCCGTGGCTCGACTCTCTTCGATCTGACTTGGGGGGAACCATGATTCTTATCACCGGGGGCGCCGGTTTTATCGGTGCCAATTTTGTGTTGGACTGGCTCGCGCGCAACGAGGAGCCAGTGCTCAATCTCGACAAGCTGACCTACGCTGGGAATCTGGAAAATCTGGCCGCGCTGCAAGGTGATGCGCGCCATGTGTTTGTGCGAGGCGACATTGGCGACGGGGCCCTGCTGGCCCAGTTGCTGGCACGCCACCAGCCACGTGCGATCATCAATTTCGCGGCCGAGTCGCATGTTGACCGCTCCATCCACGGACCGCAGGCCTTCATTGAGACCAACATTCTGGGAACCTTTGGCCTGCTCGAAGCGGTCCGTACCTATTGGGGCGCCTTGGCGGCGGAACCGAAGTCGGCCTTTCGATTCCTACAGGTCTCGACCGATGAGGTGTATGGCTCTCTCGGCAAGGACGATCCTGCCTTCTCCGAGCGCCATCGTTACGAGCCAAACAGTCCGTATTCGGCCAGCAAGGCCGCCAGTGATCATTTGGTGCGGGCCTACCACCATACCTATGGTTTGCCGGTGCTGACCACCAATTGCTCCAACAACTACGGCCCCTTGCACTTCCCCGAAAAGCTGATTCCGCTGATGATTGTCAATGCGCTGGCGGGCAAGACGCTGCCGGTGTATGGCGACGGCATGCAGGTGCGCGATTGGCTCTACGTCAAGGACCACTGCGCCGCCATCCGGCGCGTGTTGGAGGCCGGCCGCGCTGGTGAGGTCTACAACATTGGTGGCTGGAACGAGAAACCCAACATCGAGATTGTGCGCACGGTGTGCGCTTTGCTGGATGAGCTCTCGCCACGCGCCGACGGCCAGCGCTACGACCAGCAAATTGGCTACGTCACTGATCGCCCGGGCCATGACCGCCGTTACGCGATTGACGCCAGCAAGATCGAGCGTGAGCTGGGTTGGCGACCGGCCGAGACCTTCGAGTCGGGCATCGCCAAGACCGTGCAATGGTATTTGGACAACCAGCCATGGGTCGCCCATGTGCAATCCGGCGCCTACCGCGACTGGGTGCAAACCAACTACAGCGAGCGCACATGAAGATCTTGTTGTTTGGCAAGGGCGGGCAGCTTGGCTGGGAATTGCAGCGCAGTCTGGCACCGCTGGGTGAACTGGTGGCACTGGACTTTGACAGCGCCGAGCTGTGCGGTGATTTCACCAACCTGACTGGTTTGGCCGAAACCGTTCAGTCGGTGCGCCCGGATGTCATCGTCAACGCCGCCGCCCATACGGCGGTGGACAAGGCAGAGGGCGAGCCCGAACTGGTTCGCACCATCAATGCTCTGGCCCCGGCCGTGCTGGCGCGGCAGGCCGCCGCGCTGGGGGCCTGGCTGGTGCATTACTCGACTGACTACGTATTTGATGGCAGTGGTGAGCGACCCTGGCGTGAGTTGGACGCGACCGGCCCCCTCAACACCTATGGGTTGACCAAGCTCGAAGGTGAGCAGGCAATCACACACAGCGCCGTCAAGCATCTGATTTTTCGCACCAGTTGGGTCTACGCCGCGCGCGGCGGGAACTTTGCCAAGACCATGTTGCGCCTGGCCAAGGAGCGGGATCGATTGAGTGTGATCAA
>CXWL01006831.1_pt1 | contig 11859 bp, 11 predicted proteins | sample 590931 | NCBI WGS metagenome assembly CXWL01 (sample SAMEA3498368, study PRJEB10139) | groundwater metagenome | biome: water well; material: biofilm material | place: Germany | collected 2015-04-27
CAATCGCTCCTTGACCCGGGCAATTCTCCCCTCCTCTTCTGGAATTCCTTCGACCAACGCCAGGAAGGTTTCATATTCGGCGAGTGCCCGTTTCGGATTCGTCGGCTCATAGGCCTCTGCAAGATTGTATCGGGCCATGGCATAGTTCGGGCGTAGGATCACCGCCCTTTCAAACAGACTCATGGCCGCAGCCTTCTCCCCGAGTTTATTGTGGACAGCCCCTAGATTGTTCATGACTTCAGGAACATTCGGCCGGATGGCGAGGGACTGGAGCATTTCAGCCTTCGCCTTTTCAAACTGTCCTNNCGAGGCAAATGGTTCTTTGTCTTCGCTCCCCTGACTCTCAATCTTCATTCCCGACTTGCCGCCGGCCGGCTGTCTGAGCCTATCGAGAAACTCCCGCCGGTAGGGCGAAAACAGCCGGACATAAGGGTCAATCGTGAAAGAAGCCGTGAGGAGAATCATGTGCTCCCGGTTACCGGTCACCAGATACTCGACCGTCGTTTTCTCATCGCCGGTATCGAAGATGGCGCTGGAGTCCATGTTGGCCTTCGTCGCCAACTGCGAGACGTTCAGATAGAACTCCAATTGCGGCTTCAACGCCAGTAACGTCTTCCTCAAGACTGGGTAGGGTTCGAGATCCAACCCGCTCGGGAACATGAAGATCGCTCCCACGAGCATTCCGTCCTCGTCGAAGAAGTACGATTCGTCGGCATGTGACGGACTCTGCGCCGCGGAGTAGAGCAATTCCTGGCCGCTTCCCCAGGGTCTCGCCGTGAATGTTTTGGGCGGGACTTTCTTCAGTACCTCAGGCTTGCGATCGCACAGCGCTGCCGTCGTCTTGAGCAGGACGAGATCACTCTCGGATGGGGGAAGATTGGGTCGAATCGGAGGAGGCGGACCGCTACATCCGGCTATCAGGCTGAATAGAATACTGCTTATTGCAAGAGTGCCGAATCGGCGGTGCAATGGCATAGGGTCTCCGGTCCAGAATCCAGAGTCTGAGCCCAATGAAACTTACACGAATTCGGAAGGCTTTGCGAACGGGCAAGAAAAAGCCCGCTCCCTTATCCGGGGAGCGGGCTTTCGTGATGAGCTGCGAGCGCCGTCTTACCGGCGCTGACTATCCTGCATATTGTCTTCAGCGGTGTAGCCGAACAAATACGGGAAGGCGCCTGCCAAAGCATAGATTGGCCGATTCACGGCATAATCCACCGCGTGGCCGAGCGGGTGGAACAAGAAGCCCAACCAGCGGATCGGATTGTCGTTAATCGGGCTGCCTGCCGTAGGATCTGAATATACCAAGGCCGTGCTATCCAGCACGTTGTAAATACTTGTCGGAGGATTGTACTCTTTTTCTGACGCCGTGCCTGCTTGATTCGTCGTCGTACACCCTGTTGCAAGCACCGCCGTCAGCACCGCACCAATTGCCCAAAATGTTGGTCGCATACGTAACCTCACTTTGTTCGATCCCATCGAGAGTGGCCTAAACGCTCCCCGAAATACAGTGTGAAGTGTAGCCGACATCCCTGATTCTGTCTAGGAACGAGGCAATTATCGAACGAACAGGCCGAGCAGCACTTGGGGTTCGAAGCAGGAACAGCATGGTGGGCGATACAGGGATCGAACCTGTGGCCTCTTCCGTGTGAAGGAAGCGCTCTACCACTGAGCCAATCGCCCATGCGGACCAAGTCTAGCATGGAGCAATTCACCGGTTCAATTGCAGAGGCAGAATGATTCTGGCCGGCGGCTGCCGCCTTGACTTCCCCGAAACTCGGTTTCTAGAATGCGTCCTTCCCATTTTCCCTGAGAGGAGCATGTGTGGGCATGAGAGATGACATCGTCATCATAGGGGGTGGTCTGGCCGGCTCCGAAGCAGCCTGGCAGGCCGCTAACCGCGGCGCGAAGGTGACGCTCTATGAGATGCGCCCCAAGGAGATGACGAAGGCGCATAAAACCGGCGGCTTGGCTGAGTTGGTCTGCTCCAACTCGCTCGGGTCAGCCGATCCACTGAACGCCCCCGGCATCCTCAAAGAAGAAATGCGGCGGCTGGGGTCGCTGATTATCGCCTCGGCCGAACAGGCTAGAGTGCCGGCAGGCTCGGCGCTCGCCGTCGATCGCGACCAATTTTCGCTCAAAATCACTCAAGCGCTGGAAAGTCACCCGAACGTCCGCATCCTGCATGAGGAAATCGCCGAGATCCCAACGGACTGCCTCTGCATCATCGCCACAGGCCCTCTGACGTCCGATCAACTGTCGGCGGCGATCCGCGCCGTGACGCAATCACACCATCTGTATTTCTTCGATGCCATCTCGCCGATCATCGACGCGGAATCGATCAATATGGACATCGTCTTCGCCGCCTCACGTTACGATAAAGGGGGAGCCGACTATCTGAACTGTCCGATGGATGAGGCCCAGTACAACACGTTTTACGACGCGCTGATGGCGGCTGAAAAAGTGCAGCCGAAGGAATTCGAGAAAACACCCTATTTTGAAGCCTGCATCCCCATTGAAGTCATGGCGGAACGAGGCCGGCAAACCATGCTTTTCGGCCCGCTGAAACCGGTCGGACTGGAAGATCCCCGAACCGGGAAGCGGCCGACCGCCGTCATCCAGCTCAGAACCGAAAATGTGCATCGGACCTGCTACAACATGGTCGGATTTCAGACGAAGCTCACCTACCCGGAACAGAAACGCGTGTTTCGGATGATCCCCGGCCTGGAGCAGGCAGAGTTCCTCCGCTACGGCAGCCTTCATCGAAACACCTTTATTAACTCTCCTCAGTTGCTCTTGAACACGTTGCAGTTTAAATCGCGCGGCACCTTATTCTTTGCCGGCCAATTGGTCGGCGTGGAAGGCTATACCGAGTCCGCCGCCATGGGCGGATTCGCCGGCATCAATGCGGCACGCGCCCTCGCCGGACTGCCCCTGGTGACTCCCCCTGCCACGACGGCTCACGGGTGTCTCGTCGGTCATGTGGCCTCATCCGACCCGAAACATTTCCAGCCGATGAATACGAATTACGGCCTCTTCCCGCCTCTCACTCAGCCGACCAGGGACAAAGAGAAGAAACGGCAACTCATTGCCCAGCGGGCTCGTGAGGATTTTGAGAGATGGATGACGCAATCCGCGCTTTCATGACCTTTCTCACGGTCGAACGTCAGGCCTCACCGGAAACCATCCGCAATTACCATTCAGATCTCCGACAGCTGACGGCCTTTCTCACGCAAGCCCGGCCGACGCCACAGATACAGCACTCGCTACCGATCGGCGATGTAACCACGGAGGCCCTGCGCGCCTATTTACACTGGCTTGACCGCAAGGGAGAAAAAGCCTCCTCACTCGCGCGTAAGCTCGCCTGCCTAAGAAGCTTCTACCGGTTCCATGTCCGCGAAGGGACGGTGGCAAAGAATCCGGCCGAGGGCATCAGAAGCCCGAAGCTCCCCAAGAATCTGCCGCGGGTCCTGACGAAAGACGATGCGAATGTCCTGATGGAGTTTCCTGAAGGGGATACCGCGCTGCCGCTGCGAGACCGGGCCATCCTGGAAACGCTCTATTCCACCGGCGCACGCGTCAGCGAAGCCGTCGGGCTGAATCTCGGTGATCTCAACCGGTCCGGCGGGCTCGTCCATCTCCGCGGAAAGGGCCGGAAGGAACGAATTGTTCCGATCGGCGATGTCGCGCTCCAGGCGATACAGGCCTATCGCACCTCGTTGAAGCAGGCGACTGCGGATAATCGACCTGCGACGCCTCTGTTTCTCAACCACCGGGGTGGCCGTTTGACCGCGCGCAGCGTCGCCCGCCTCGTCGCCTGCTACTCAAGTCGCCTGGCAGGTGGTGCGGTCAGCCCCCATGCGCTCCGCCACTCCTATGCGACTCACCTCCTCGACGAAGGTGCCGATCTTCGTTCTATTCAAGAAATGTTAGGGCATGCCTCGCTCAGCACCACGCAGAAATATACGCACCTAGCGCCCGACCAGCTGCTGGCCGTCTATGACCGCGCTCATCCCCGGGCCAAAGCAGCAAAGGCGCCTCCGGCCGGAAAAGACGGTCCCGCAACGTGAGCACCGGCTCAACCCGAGATGACAACAAAATCGCACGAAAATTCATACCGCTTTGAGCACAACGGGATTGTGTTTCTGGATGAAATTGATATAGTCACGGGCCTCAAACCTGGGCGTGCCACGGTGCGTCATCGGAGTGAGAGCCCTGGCATCCTCTGCGAACTAGGAGCAGCCCATGAATCGACTGATTAAGAAAGCCAATATCCTCATCGAGGCGCTCCCCTACATCCGCACCTTCCGGGGCAAGACGGTGGTCATTAAGTACGGCGGTCACGCCATGACCGAGACGGCACTGAAGGAGCGGTTCGCGGAAGATATCGTCCTACTCAAATACGTCGGCCTCAATCCGGTCATCGTGCACGGCGGTGGCCCGCAGATCGACAAGATGCTAACCAGGCTGGGCATCGAAGCCAGGTTCCGCCACGGCGTCCGGATCACCGACGAAGCCACCATGGAAATCGTGGAGATGGTCCTGGCCGGCAAGATCAATATGGAAATCGTGGAACTCCTGAATCGCCACGGAGGACGGTCCGTGGGCCTGAGCGGGAAAGACGGCGGGCTGCTTATGGCACAGCCGCTTACGGCGAAATCCTGGGCGAAAAGCTTGGGCAAGGATCTGGAAGGCGACGACGAGGGGGATTTCGGCCTGGTCGGCGAAGTGCAGTCCGTCGATCCCAGCCTGGTCCTGAAGCTTCAGCAGGACCACTACATTCCGGTCATCGCGCCGATCGGGACGGACAAGGAAGGAAATACTTACAACATCAACGCCGACCTCGTGGCCGGCGCCATCGCCGCCTCGCTCCATGCGGAAAAACTTGTGATGATGACCGATGTCAAAGGAATCCGCGATGCCAACAACCGTCACCTCTCCACCGTCTCACGGAAAGACGTGCAACGAATGGTCAAGAAGGGCGTGATCGGCGAAGGCATGTTGCCCAAAGTGCATGCCTGCCTCGACGCGCTGGCCGGAGGGGCGGGTAAAGCCCACATCATCGACGGCCGCATTCCCCATGCCCTCTTGCTCGAAATCTTTACCCGCAAAGGCATCGGCACCGAGATTGTGTCGTAAGCCTTTCCGGGCACGAGAACCAGTCGCGTGACCGACGATTTCACCACCCATCTCACGGCGCTGGCCCGCGAGCGCCATCCCGAGACATCGCCGGTCGCGTTGCGAGAAACGGCGATCTATCTGTCACAACAGTTCGCCCGTTCCAGCCTGGCCGTTACTACTCACCGGTTCGAGGCGTTGAGACAGACCTACGACAACGTGATCGGAACCAGGCCTGCGCAAAATAGCGCTGCCGTTCCACCACTGATTCTTGCCGCCCACTACGATACGGTCATGGGATCGCCCGGCGCCGACGACAATGCCAGTGGCCTCGCCGTGCTTCTCGAAGTCTCCCGCCGGCTCCAGCGGGCCATACTGACGCGGCCGGTCCAGTTCATTGCTTTTTGTCTCGAAGAAGAAAACCTGTTGGGCAGCCGCGCCTATGTGGCCCATCTCGCCGAGACCGGCCGGTCCATCTATGGAGCGATCGTTCTTGAATGCGTCGGGTATGCCAGTGATCAGGAAGGATCTCAACGCACTCCCCCCGGCATTCCCGTGGCCGTACCCTCTGTCGGCAACTTTCTCGCGCTGATCGGAAATCAGACCTCAGCCTCTCTGACGGCGGCATTGTCGCAAACCATGGCTTCTACAATCCCCGTCGTCCCGCTGATCGTGCCGGGCAATGGAGAGCAGCTCCCCGATACCAGACGAAGCGACCATACGGCATTTTGGGAATGCGGCTTCCCCGCCCTGATGGTGACCGATACCGCCAATTTTCGAAATCCGCACTATCATCGATCGACTGATACGGTCGACACACTCAACCTGAAATTCCTCGCATCCGTGGCTGATGCCGTCACGAATGCGGTGCTGGCGCTCGCCGCCACGCCGGAAAGGCCATGATGCTCCGATTACTCAGCCGGCCGACAAGAGCCGCCATCAGCAAGATCTTCGCCCGGTTGGACTATAAAGCCCTCGGCCCGGTCTATTGCTACGAAGGGGGCGATGAATTCTGGCAGGCCAAGCGCAAACCCTGTGAGCGACTGGGAAACCGGATCGCCCGTGCGCTGGTCGATCGCCTCTCTCCGCATGGACGGAGCCTCTATGTGGGAGCCGGCGTCGCGGAACTCCCCCCGCTCCTCATGGAGGCCCTTGACCTCCAACGGGAAGTGGAACCGTATAATCTTCGCCGAACCGAGGTCGCGACAATCAATCAGGCCTGCCGATCGCTGCCGGTCCGGTTTCATCGTCTTGATGCGGCCAAGGCCAAGGGACGCTTCGATCATCTCTGGATGGTGAGCGTACTCAATGACCCCGAACGATTCCCTCATCTCGCACCGCTGTCCTACGGAACCGCCGATCCGGTGACATTCGACCCGCGCCGGTTTGAACAGCAGCGCCGTACCGTGCGCTCGATCGTCGATCAGGTCATGCCGAAACTGAGCCTGCCTGGATTAGTCACCACATCAACGGAAGAAGTGGTCTGGATCGCCGACTGGTGCCATCGCAAGAATATCCCGTACCTCGTCGAGCGAGAGCAATTTCCAACTGCCCTGGTGGGAGATCCGGTCTGCTTTATGAGGATCGGGACTGCGGCAACGAAAACTCGCAAGCCGAGACGCGTTAGATCCTAAATCCGGTAGGCGGCTTCGACGAATCGTCCATATACTGGCGGGCGTACTTCACGTAGTTGGCGGCCGACTCTCTGATCCAGGCCAGTTCGGCATCCGACACGCCCCGCCGTACCCGGCCGGGCGAGCCGAGGATGACGCTCTTCGGCGGAACCACCGTCCCTTCCACCACCAGCGCGCCGGCCCCTACGACCGAATCTTCCCCGATCACGGCGCCGTCCATGACGATCGCGCCCATCCCCACCAGCACCCGATCCTTGATCGTACAGCCGTGCAGCACAACACTGTGGCCGATGGTCACCTCGTTTCCGATGATCAGGGGATGGGTATCGTGCGTGACATGCAACATGCAGAGATCCTGCACATTCGTCCGGCTCCCGATGCGGATATGATGCACATCGCCCCGAATGACGGCATTGAACCAGACGCTGCAATTCTCCCCCATCACCACATCGCCGATGACGGCAGCAGTGTCTTCGATGAAGCAGGAGTCCGGAACGGTGGGCTTAATGCCTTGGAATGTTCGGATCACGGAACGCACTGTAGGTGAAGCATGTCCTGGATTTCAAGACCGAGACGCGTTGACAGCCTTTTCAACCCTCCCGTAGACTGCCAGCCATGTCTACACCCCTGATCCAGCTCGACCGCAAAAAGACCGCCAAGAAGGCCGCCCATGCAAAGGCAGCTGTTACCGCCGGCAAAACTACCGTCGGCTTTGTCAATCTCGGCTGCTCGAAGAACCAGGTGGATTCTGAGCTCATGCTGGGCACGCTCGTCCACGACGGCTTCCAACTGACCGGTGATGCCAAGAAAGCCGAAGTCGTGATTATCAATACCTGCGGCTTCATCGAAGAAGCCAAGCAGGAGTCGATCAATACCATTCTCGAACATGGCAAGCTGAAGAAGAAGGGCGCCTGCCGGGTCCTCATCGCCGCAGGCTGTCTGGCCCAGCGCTATCAAGGTGATCTGTTGAAAGAACTGCCCGAATTGGACGGTGTGGTAGGGACCGGCGAGTTCGGGAAGATTGCGGAAATCTGTCGCAACCTCCTCACTCCCGCAAAACGCCAGCAACGGCTGTGGATCAGCGAACCGCCGTATCTCTATGACGCGGACTCTCCGCGCCTACGGCTCGGCAAGCCGCACAGTGCCTATGTGAAGATCGCCGAAGGGTGTAACCGGAATTGCGCCTTCTGCGCCATTCCCATCATGCGCGGGAAACAGCGGAGCCGGTCGATCGAATCCATCGTAGCCGAAGCGGAGCGCCTCGCCGGCGAAGGCGTGAAAGAACTCAACCTCATTTCTCAGGATACGATCAACTACGGCGTGGATCTGGGTATTCGAGGCGGTCTCACCTCGCTGCTTCGCGCGCTCGTGAAGGTGCCGGATATCCGCTGGATCAGGCCGTTCTACCTCTATCCCCAACAAGTCACCGATGATCTGCTCGACCTCTATGCGGGCGAAGAAAAGATTACCAAGTACATCGACATGCCGCTCCAGCACATCAACGACCGGATGCTGAAGCGCATGCACCGCCTGGGCAATCGCGCCGCGATCGAGAAACTCGTGGAGCGCATTCGCACCCGCATTCCCGGCGTGACATTCCGGACCGCCTTCATCGTGGGATTTCCCGGTGAAACGGAAAAGGCGTATCAGGAACTCAAATCCTACGTGGCGGAATCCGGCTTCGACCGAGTGGCCGCATTTCTCTACTCGGACGAGGAAGATACGACGGCGATGTCGCTGGACGACAAAATCGAGCGCAGCGTCATGGAGGAACGACGGAACGAACTGCTCGCCATCCAGGAAGGCATTGCCTCGGGACGCGGGCAAGACCGCATCGGTTCGGTCATCGAAGTGCTCGTCGAAGGACCGTCGGAAGAAACTCCGCTCCTCCTGGAAGGACGCCACGAAGGCCTCGCGCCGGAAATAGACGGAGTCGTCTATATCAATGACGGTTCGGCCAGCCCGGGAGATTTCGTCAAGGTGGAGATCACGGATGCGGCCACCTACGATCTCGTCGGACATATCGTCCCCTAGCCGCTCACCACACCCGTTCGTGATCTGCTACACTCTCTGAAAATTGACGAAAGGGGCGTATCCGCCATGGCAGCCACGCGCAAAGATTCCGTTGTGATTCTGATCCACTGCAAAGACCGGAAGGGCATTGTCGCCCGTGTGTCGGGATTCATCCACGACTTCGGCGGGAATATTCTCGACTCGGATCATCATACCGATGAAGAGACCAACGACTTCCTGATGCGGATGGAGTTTGCCACGGAAGGGTTGCAAATTCCTCCCGACGAAATCTCCGCCGCCTTCGCCCCCATCGCCAAAGTGTTTGAGCTGCGCTATGAAGTGCACCACTCCAGCCACCGCACACGCGTCGGGATGCTGGTCTCGAAACAAGATCACTGTTTGGCCGATCTCCTCCAACGTCATCGTCGGGACGAGCTGCACATCGACGTCCCGGCCATTATTTCCAATCATGAGACCTGCGCCGAATGGGCCCACCTGTTCAAGATTCCCTTCGTGGTCTTACCGGTGACGAAAGAGACCAAGCCTCAGCAGGAGCAACAGGTCCTCTCAACGTTGAAATCTCACGGTGTAGAACTGGTGGTCATGGCCCGCTACATGCAGATTCTGAGCGCCGGCTTCCTCGCTCAAATCGGCTGCCCGGTGATCAACATTCATCACTCGTTTCTCCCCGCGTTCATCGGCGCGAATCCCTATCGGCAGGCCTACGAGCGGGGCGTGAAGATCATCGGGGCGACGGCCCACTATGCCACCCAGGATCTCGACGAAGGGCCGATCATCGAACAGGATGTGATTCGCGTCGGCCACCGGGATACGGTCGATGACCTGGTGAGAAAGGGGCGCGACCTGGAAGAGATTGTCCTGGCCCGGGCAGTGCGCCGGCATATCGAGCACCGGGTGTTGGTGTACGGACGAAAAACCGTTGTCTTCGATTAATCAGAATACTGAACAACCCGTCTCGGGGGATGAGGCAGACGCCTCATCCCCCTCTCTCTCACCTACACCTTCGCAGTCAGGAACAGCGCATTGCCGCGGCGATTGATCAAGATCAGAACGTTGTCGCCCTTCTTGATCGCCGACGATGCCTTCTCGAACTCCTTGACCGACTTCACCGGCTGACGGTTGATCTCACGAATGACGTCGCCCGTCATCAATCCGGCCTTCTCGGCACCGCTCTCCGGCTCGACGCCCGTCACGACAACTCCCTGCGCCTTGCCCTTGAGGCCCAATTCCTTCGCGGTCTCCCGATCCAAATTCTGGACGGCCACTCCGGCAAAAGCATAGTCCGCTTCACCGGCTTCGGCTTTCGCGACCTTCGTCGTATCCAGCTGTTCCCCGATCGTCACCGTGAGGTCTTTCTCATGGCCGTCACGGATCACCTTGACCGGCACCTTCATCCCAACCCCTGTTCTGGTCACCAAACGCTGGAGGGCTACCGCATCCTCAACCGGTGATCCCTGATAGGCCGTGATCACATCTCCCTGCTTGAGACCGGCCTGGTCGGCCGGACTCTCTTCCTTCACGTCGCTGACGAGCGCACCCTTCGCATTCTTAATCCCAAAAGACTTGGCCAGGTCCTGGCTGAGGTCCTGAATCCCGACACCCAGATATCCGCGCACGACCTTTCCACTCTTGATCAGGCTTTCATAGATCGGCTTACCCATGCTGGTCGGCACGGCAAACCCCACTCCCTGATACCCGCCGGTCTGCGAGAAGATCGCCGTATTGATCCCGACTAATTCTCCGCGCGTATTCACCAACGCGCCGCCGGAGTTTCCGGGATTGATCGCGGCATCCGTCTGAATGAAGTCTTCGTACTGCGTGATGCCCATCCGGCCACGACCCAGCGCACTCACGATGCCGAGCGTCACGGTCGAATTCAGCCCGAATGGGTTCCCGACCGCCAACACATACTCACCGACTTGCAGCTTGGTGGCATCACCCCAGACGACCATTGGAAGATTCTGTCCGTCGATCTTCACCACCGCTAAATCCGTCTTGGGATCGGCGCCGACAATCGTGCCCTTGAATTCACGTTTGTCGGGCAATGTGACGGTGACTTCCTGCGCGCCTTCGATCACATGGTTGTTGGTCAACACATAGCCGTCCGGAGAGACGATCACCCCGGAGCCCTGGCCGCCGCCACGATGTCCACGAGGCTCCCCCGGACCTTGTGGCCCGCGGAACCCGCGAGGCCCCCCCGGACTTTGCGGCCCGCCGAAAAATTCTTCCATCCGCTCACGCAGTTCATCGGGGATCTTTCTCCCGTCGGAGACTTTTTCTCCTATGACCGTCGTGATGTTGACCACGGCCGGTGTGACCGCCTTGGCCACCTCCGTAAACCCGTTCGCCGCCGGGGTGATCGGCAGCGCCACGGCGGTGGCCGCGGGCTGGATTCCGCTGGAGGCATGGGAAGAGGGCAACGATTGCCCGCCCCAGATCAGCACCGCTCCCACCGCGGCGATGGCAAGACTCGCAACGACCGTCTTCTGAGCCAACTTCTTCATGGTTTCCTCCTCGTAACAATGATGCCGGTGGACGGATCTTTCTCGTATTGACGTACGAGGACCGTACCAGCCGGTGATGAGAAGGGAATTAGGAGCGAATTAGAAGTCGTTAAGCGGAAGGGGCTGCCAGGGGGAGCGTAACTGTAAACGTCGAGCCGATACCCGGTTCGCTCATGACGTCGATACGGCCCTTGTGGGACTCGGCAATCCAGGTGCAAATTGCGAGTCCAAGACCCGTCCCCTTCTTCGTATGGGCCCGGGCACCATCGGTCCTGAAGAAACGATGGAAGATGCGGGACAGATCATCGGGCGCAATGCCGATTCCTTGATCTGTGACCGACAGGCGCGCGCGCGATCCTTCTGTGACGAGCGAGATCTCGACCTTCCCGTTGGGATGAGAATACTTGATCGCATTCTCCACCAAATTCAGCAGCAACTCTCGCAGCCGGAGTTCGTCACCCTGGACGACGGCCGGCTGCACCGTGCCGAGCGTGACGGCGATGTTGCGGTCCTGTCCGAGCAGCGTCGCTTGCCGGTGGATGTCTTCGACGAGCGATTCCAGGCCGACCGGC
>CXWL01117123.1_pt1 | contig 11855 bp, 6 predicted proteins | sample 590931 | NCBI WGS metagenome assembly CXWL01 (sample SAMEA3498368, study PRJEB10139) | groundwater metagenome | biome: water well; material: biofilm material | place: Germany | collected 2015-04-27
GAGGCAAACGCATCACCCAGCCAGAAACCGTAATCGGCAGAAACACCGTTGGCGATATCGGAGAAGGTAGCCGTACCCTTATCAGCGGCAACCACCAGGTAAGGATCGTCCACGTCATGGCGCACCACCTTGGTCGGCGGTACGACATTGCCCTTGACGACATTGTCGGTAATATCAAGCAAGCCGGACAAGAACAGTTTGTAGCAGGCGATACCTTCGGCCTGATACGCTTCACGGTCGCTCGCCGGCGGCGCGTTCTTGAGTACAAAACCGCCTTTGGAGCCGACCGGAACGATCACAGTATTCTTAACCTGCTGCGCCTTCACCAGACCCAGTATCTCGGTGCGGAAATCTTCGCGACGGTCAGACCAACGCAAGCCACCGCGCGCCACCTTGCCACCGCGTAAATGCACACCTTCAACCCGTGGTGAATACACCCAGATTTCGAACAAAGGTTTCGGCTCAGGTACGCCCGGCACTTCACGCGGGTTGAGCTTGAAACTCATGTAAGGCTTGTCGCCACCGGTGGCGGCGGACTGCCATACGTTGGTACGTAAAGTGGCGAGTACGGTCGCGTAGAACTGGCGCAAAATGCGGTCTTCATCGAGGCTGGCGACATTGCCCAGGCTGGTTTCTATCTGCGCCTTGATTTGCTGCTGCGCGGCGGCGCGGTCGCCTGTCATTACCGGATTGAAACGGGCGTCGAACAGCTCTGCAATTGCCTGCGCGATGCCGGCGTTTTTGTTCAGCGTGGTCTCGATATAGCTCTGGCTGAAGGCAAAACCCAGTTGCTTGAAGTAGCGTGTATAGGCGCGCAATACGGCGATAGCGCGCGCATCCAGATTAGTGGTAAACACCAGGCGATTGAGGTCGTCGCTTTCCACTTCACCACGCCAGGCTTGCGCAAACAGCGATTCGAAGCGCGCTTTGACCGCAGAGAGATCGGTGCTGGCTGGCAGTTGCAGGCCAAGATCATGAATCCAGAGCGATTCGCCTGCATTTCCTGTGGCGCTGGCGATATGGTAAGGATGCTCATCGAGCACCCGCGCGCCCATGCGCTCAAGCACCGGCAGCGAATCAGAAAGTGCGACTTTGGCTGTGTTATAAATCTTAAAACGCAACATGCCGGCACCGGCGTCAAGCGGGCGATACAGCTTGACCGCAAGCGGTGAGGCCTTTGATAAATTGGCCAGCATATCGGCATCTTCCGCCGCCACCAGCGCAGAAAAATCTTCGCGATAGGCGGTGGAGAATGCGTTGGCAAACCGATGCGCCAATGCCAGCCCCTGCCCCTCGCCATGCGCACGCAATAATTCTGCCGTACAGTCGTCTTCCCAACGCTGGGCGAGCTTGGCGATACGCGCTTCCAGCGCCAGCAGATTGACGGTATGCGGCGCATGCTCTTTGGCGCGCACCAGATAGTGGATGCGCGCCATAGGGCTATCGGTCAGCATAGGAGTGAACTCTATCGATTCGCCAGCCAGGGCGCTCATCAGCTCGTGACTGATTTTGACGCGCAACTCCGTGTTGTAGCGATCACGCGGGACAAACACCAGTGCCGAGGTAAATCGGCCAAACGGATCACGCCGCAAGAACAGCCGGGTACGCTGGCGTTCCTGCAAGCGCAGAATGCCGATGGCGTGCTCGGTCAGCGTGGCGGTATCGATCTGGAATAATTCATCGCGTGGATAAGCATCCAGAATGGATTGCAGCGATTTGGCCGCGTGGCTATCGGGCACCACGCCGGCGCTGAGCATCACATCTGCCGCGCGCTGGCGAACCTGTGGAATTTCTTCCACGGTTGCCGAATAGGCGGTCGAGGTATACAGGCCCAGGAAACGCGACTCACCGATGACCGCACCGGATTCATCAAAGCGCTTCACGCCGATATAATCGAGCCATGCAGGACGGTGTACGGTCGCCCGTGTCATGGTTTTGGTAATCAAGACCAGCTCATCCGAATCTACCAACGCGGCAGCTTCGGGAGACAGGCGAGTCTCCGTTGTCTGCACAGCGCCACGCAAAATTCCCAGACCTGAATCTGGCCTTGCCACCATACTGACGCTATCGCCTTCACGTTTCAGATCATAGTCGCGCGCACCGAGGAAGGTGAAATGACGGCCTTCCAGCCAGCGCAAGAAAGCGATTCCTTCAGCGCGGTTGGCCGCTGAAAGCGGTGATTTTTCAGACGCTGCAGTCACAGCCTGCACGCGTGCCAGCATAGCCGCCCAGTCCTCGACCGCGCTACGCACATCGGCCAGCACGCGGCGCAACTCTTCTGCAAGCGCCTGCTGCTCTGTCTCAGCGACAATACGATCGCACTCCACCAGAATCAGCGATTCCACTGAATTTTTCTCACTTGCGGCAGCTGCGGCAGCACTGCTCACTGAGCTGATACTGCCATCGGCGGCGCGCACCACATTCATGAGGGGATGCACAATCCAGTGCGCGGTACGGCCGCTGCGATTGATCGCCATAGTGACCGAGTCGACCAGAAAGGGCATGTTGTCATTGACGATCTGCACTACCGTGTGTTCGCTGACGAAACCGTCTTCTGCCAGCGTAGGATTAAATACCCGCACGTGTACGCCTTGCATAGGGCGTGGCGTATCGAGCAAGCGCCAATGCGCGTTCGCCAGGGCAAACAGCGTGGCCGGGCCGCGCGCGACGATCTCATCGGGATCGGTATTCTCGAAATAGGTAGCGACGAAACCGTTCTGACGGTCAGCGGCAGGGCCAGCATGCTCTTTGGCATAGCTCAAAAGTTCAGCAAGGTGGGAAGTTGTCATGCGGTCTCCTTCTAGTTTGAGGGTATCAAGTAATGGAAGATATCGAGGTTTTGTAACGGATAGGAAATTCAACCAGGTCACTGCAAGCATAAGCTAAATAGGCTTGTTACGACATATTTACCTATAAGGTGAGGCATGGTAGGGCAACAGGCAGTGCCACCGCCAATGCTTTGTTTGCATGCATCTATGCAAAATAAACATAACATTATCCAGCCTTGATTTTACTCAAGATTTTCCAGAAAGAAACGCTTGCCGCACAATTCTTGAGAAATTCAACAGGACGACATTGGCATTCCAGCGTAGAAGCAAAGTAGCAAAGTAGCAAAGGCAAAAAGATTATTTTGTTTTGCGCGGCTTCGCTGCCGGCTTGCTATGCGCCACATTTTGCTGGCTCAGAAATTCCCATAGCTTTGAAACGATCAATTTTCCCGGGCGTTGCGCCGATGGACGTTCACGGTACAGGCGGATTTCCATATTCACTTCCCATTCGTTCACGCCGCCATCGGCACGCGCCAGTTGCTTTTGCTTGAGCTCGCGGGTGACTGCGGACTCAGGCAAAAATGCGACGCCTCGGCCTTCGAGCGCCATCATTTTCAAGCCTTCCGCCATATCGGTTTCATAGCATTTATCGAAATGCAAAGGAATCCGCGCGTCGTTGAGTATCAAATCCACCATGCGTCCAAGATAAGCATTATTGGCGTAGGACAGGAAAGGCAATGGCGCCTCTGCGCTGCCAGGCAATAAGAATTCCGGCTGCCCCGCCTTATTGCAACGGGTATAAGCGCGCAGCGCTTCAGAGCCCATGGTAATCATGTCGTACTGCGCAGGATCAAGCAGCAGAGGCTGATGCGGGTGGTGATAGCAGAGCAAGAGGTCACAGCCACCTTCCACCAGAGTCATTACCGCATCATGCACATTCAAGGCCAGCAGACGGGTATGTATTTCCCCGAAGGCGAGCTCGAGTGAGGTCAGCCATTTCGGGATATAGGTTAAGGATAAAGTATGCGGCACCGCGAAATCGACCGTGGTTTGTGTCGATGTGCGCTTGCCGCGCAACAGGGCGCGCGCATTGTTGATCTGCCCGAGCATCTCTATCGCCTGCTCAAAAAAAATTTCTCCGGCATGCGTGAGCCGCGTGGGATACGAGGTACGGTCAATCAGATCTGTGCCCAGCCACGCTTCCAGTGACTGTATGCGCCGTGAAAAGGCCGGTTGGGTGACGTGACGCAATTCCGCTGAGCGGCTAAAACTATTGGTTTCAGCCAATGAGACGAAATCTTCCAGCCATTTGGTTTCCATATCGGATCTTTGCTTGAATTTTTTTAATCAGTGCTATAGCACATTCTATGCGTCAACATCATCAACGACATCATCCATATCCGCGTCTGCTACCGCTTCTTTTCTATGCTGCTGACGTTCCCACATCTGCGCGTAGGCACCTGCATGCACCAGCAGCTGTTGGTGGGTGCCGCGCTCAATGATGCGCCCCTTGTCCATCACCAGAATCTGTTCGGCGTCGATGATGGTCGAAAGCCGGTGCGCGATTACCAGACTGGTTCTGCTTCTGGCGATTTCCTTTAACTGCGCCTGTATCATCTGCTCGGACTTTGAATCGAGCGCCGAGGTCGCCTCATCAAAAATCAGGATCGCCGGATTTTTTAACAAGGTGCGGGCGATGGCAACCCTTTGCTTTTCGCCGCCAGACAATTTCAAGCCACGCTCACCGACCATCGTTGCATAGCCATCGGGCAGCGACTCGATAAAGTCATGTATGTAAGCCGCCTTTGCCACCGCAATGATTTCATCCTTGCTGGCGCCGGTCTTGCCATAAGCGATATTGTATTCAATCGTGTCGTTGAACAACACGGTATCTTGCGGAACGATGCCAATCGCCTGACGCAGCGAGTGCTGCGTCACATCGACAACATTCTGGCCATCGATGATGATGCTGCCCGCCTGCACGTCATAGAAGCGAAACAACAAACGTGAGAGCGTCGATTTGCCCGAACCGCTATGCCCGACCACGGCTGTGGTGGTGCCGGCTGCAATGCTAAAGTCAACGTCGAACAGAATCTGGCGCTTTTCCTCGTAGCTAAAATCAACGTGGGAAAAACGGATTTCTCCGCCCTCTTTATGGGCGATTTGCAGTGGCTTTGCGTCCGCACTGTCGGCAATCTCGCGGTTCTGGTCCAGCAAGGAAAACAGCTTTTCCATGTCCGCCAGACTTTGCTTGATCTCCCGATACAAGACTCCCAAAAAATTGAGCGGTATATACAGCTGAATCATGAAAGCATTGACCAGCACCAGATCGCCCAGGCTCATGCTCTTGTCGATGACACCCTGCGTGGCGCGCCACAAAATCAAGGTGACGGCCGTAGCGATGATCAGCGATTGTCCGGTATTTAGCAGCGAGAGTGTGGTCTGCGACTTGACTGCCGCAACTTCGTAGCGCTGCAAGCCCTCATCGTAACGCCGTGCCTCGTATTCTTCATTGCCAAAATATTTGACCGTCTCATAATTCAGCAGGGAGTCAATCGCTTTGGTGCTGGCTTTGGAATCGAGATCATTCATGGTCCGGCGAAAGTTAGTGCGCCACTCCGTTACCGTAATGGTAAAAACAATATAGGTCGCGAGCGCGCTAACCGTGATCAGGGTGAACCAGATATCGTAATGCGTAGACAGATAGATGAGGACCAGCGAAATTTCCAGCAAGGTGGGGAAGATGCTGAACAACGCGTACGACACCAGAGAGGAAATGCCGCGCGTGCCGCGTTCGATATCCCTGGTCATGCCGCCGGTCTGCCGGTTCAGGTGAAAGCGCAATGACAAGGCATGCAAGTGGCGAAATACCTTCAGGGCAACGGTTCGCACCGCACGTTGCGTCACCTTGGCAAAAACAAATTCACGCAATTCGGTAAACAAGGTCGTCGACAAGCGCAGCACGCCATAGGCCACCAGCAGGCTCACGGGCAAGACCATCAGGGCAGCCGGATGCGCCGGGCTAAGCGTGAGCGAATCGATCAATTCCTTCAGCACCAACGGCACGCCGACATTCGCCAGTTTGGCGCCGACCAGAAATGACAAGGCCAGCAGTACGCGCCACTTATAGGCCCACAGGTAGGGAAGTAAAGTCTTGACGGTCGACCAGTCGCCTCTCCCCGGTTGAGAGGAAGGTGATGCAAACGAAGATGGGGCTGAGGAGTTGCGGCGCATAAGGAATATGTTTCAGTTCAAATTAGTTTATTATTTTGCTGATTGTAACGTCTTAAAGGTTAAGCCATGTCTGAACACGCCAAAAACACCCTGCCGCCAGGCATGCCGCAACTGCGCGTCATGCCGATGCCTTCTGATGCCAATGTACATGGGGATGTCTTTGGTGGCTGGATTATGGCGCAAGTCGATATCGCCGGCGCCATCCCCGCTGCCCGGCGTGCCAATGGCCGCGTGGCGACAATTGCCGTCAACTCGTTTTTGTTCAAACAGCCGGTATTTGTCGGTGATTTACTATCGTTCTATGCAGAAGTGACGCGTGTCGGCAATACCTCGATTACCGTTTCAGTTGAAGTATATGCAGAACGGAATCGCCTGCAGGCAAACACGGTGAAAGTCACCGAGGCAACGCTTACCTATGTCGCCACGGGAGACGACCGTAAGCCGCGCCAGATTCCGCCGCTGGAAAGCATTGCAGATTCCAGTTCTTGATATTGAATCCTGCCTGCTGACATACCAATAAAAAAAGGAAGGCAAATTGCCTTCCTTTTTTATCGTCAAGACCAGTCAGCAGCCCGTCAAAAACAAGATACTCCCACCTGTATATTTTTACATCGCCCGTTTTACCTGCGAAATAAGGAAATAAATATCAATTTTAACGGGAGTATATACAACACATGCTTATGCCGCCTTCTTTTCGTCGCGCAACTCACGGCGCAATATTTTACCGACATTCGTTTTCGGCAAATCTGTGCGGAACTCTATGTACTTCGGTTTTTTGTAAGCGGTGAATTGCTCCTTGCAGTAATCCATCAACTGCTCGACAGTTAAACTCGGATCTTTGCGCACCACAAACAGTTTGACCGCCTCACCAGAATTGGCATCAGGCACCCCAACGCAAGCACATTCCAAAACGCCTGGATGCATAGCAACCACACCTTCGATTTCATTTGGATAGACGTTGAAGCCAGAGACCAGAATCATGTCTTTCTTGCGATCGACTATGGTCGTGTAACCGCGGAAATCCATGATACCGACATCGCCGGATTTAAAGAAGCCATCTGCCGTCATGACGGCAGCAGTATCCTCCGGGCGATTCCAGTATCCGACCATCACCTGCGGACCGCGAATGGCAATTTCACCCGGCTGTCCAAGCGGAACCCGATTGCCCTCATCATCGAGGATGGCAATTTCGGTGGACGGAATAGGCATACCTATCGTGCCGGAAAACTCTTTGGTATTGGCTGGATTGGCCGTCGCCACCGGCGAGGTTTCCGACAGTCCATAACCTTCAGCAATGGCGCAGCCAGTGGTTTTCAGCCATTTGTCGGCAACTGCTTTTTGCACCGCCATACCACCGCCGCTACAAATTTCGTAACCGGAAAAATCTAGTTTGGAAAATTCTGGATTATTCAGTAAGCCATTATATAAAGTATTCACAGCCGGGAAAATATTCACCCTGTACTTAGCCAGTTCCTTAATAAAGCCCGGCATATCGCGAGGATTAGGAATCAATAAATTGAGCGCGCCAATCCGGGTGCCGAGCAGGCTGCAAACCGTGAGCGCAAAGATGTGATATAGCGGCAAGGCGCAGACAATAATTTTCTGTTCTTCCGGATGATGTGCTGCCATTCCTGGTGTCAGCCATGCATCATTTTGCAAGACATTTGCCACCACATTACGATGGCTTAAGGTGGCGCCTTTTGAGACGCCAGTGGTACCGCCTGTATATTGCAAAAAGGCGATATCGTCATGGCCAAGCGAGACTGGTTGAAAAGGCAGGCGGGCCGCTTCGGCAATGACTTGCTTGAATCGTATGGCGCCAGGCAAGGAAAAAGCCGGCACCATTTTTTTCACATTACGCACGACAAAATTAACGATAGTGCCTTTGACGCCACCTAATAAATCCCCCATGCTGGCGACCACGATATGCTTGACCGGTGTTTTATCGAGAATTTTTTCTAGCGTCGTTGCAAAATTCTCAAGAATGAAAATCGCTTCCGCGCCGGAATCCTTCAGCTGATGTTCCAGTTCCCGCGGGGTGTACAGCGGATTGATATTCACGACCACATAACCGGCGCGCAGAATCGCCGCCATCACCACCGGATATTGCAAGACGTTAGGCATCATGATGGCAACGCGAGCGCCTTTTTTCAGCCCTTTGCTCTGCAGCCAGGCACCCACTTTTTTGGACAGTGTATCAAGTTCGCCATAGGTAAGAAACTTATCCATGCAGACATAAGCATTGCGAGCCGCGTATTGATGAAACGCCTCTTCCAGCATCTGTACGAGCGACTTATATTGATTGACATCGATCTCTGACGGAACCCCTTCCGGGTATGATTTTAGCCAAAATTTATCCATGCTATTTTCCTTGTCTCTGGTTGTTGTTGTGTGGAATGCGCGGTTACTTGTGCGTCTGTTGCCAAACGCCGGTACTGCCACGATACACCATGCCTCTATTGATGCTATCGGCTAAGACGGCGCTAGGCAAGTGTTTTACACTCAAATGGAACATAGACTCTAAGAAAAATACGACAGTTCTCAGGCAAAAAAACGGCCAGAAAAATCTGCTGCAGTGCCACATTTCCTTGATTACAAAGGAGGCGCCTTTTCAACCTGCACCAAGACATCATAGAAAGTCGGGCCGCCGCCCATGTCCGTCAGTCTCTGACTGGTCACCTCATTGGCATTTTTATGATCAGAAGCATATTTCTTCCACCAGATCGACAGGCCAACCACCAAGCCTTCGCGTGCCTTTTCAGTCACGCGCGCTATCGCCTCAAAAGAGCCCCTATCGTTATAAATGCGCAGCCTGTCGCCATTAACAATATTGCGTTGCGTGGCATCCACAGGATGTATGTCCAGATGCGGTTCACCTTCTGTATCGCGCAAACTCTGTACGTTCACGAAACTGGAATTAAGGAAATTTCGCGCCGGCGGTGAAATCATCGCCAGCGGATATTTCCTTGCCAATTCAGGGTTGCTGATACGAGATTCATAAGGAGCGATATAGCTGGGTAGAGGGTCAAGTCCATCGTTGGACATCGTTTGACTATAAAATTCACACCGACCCGATTGAGTAGCAAAACCACCTTTGGCAAATGGCGCTTCCGCAACCCTGAGCTTGACCCAACCGGTTTTTTTCAAGGATGCCCAATCAAAGTGAATGGCGCGCGCGTCATTTTTCTTAAATGCCTGTGCGGCAATCTCATCGTCGGATTCTTTGAAGCAAGCCTCATTAAAACCCATGCGTTGCGCCAGCAATCGAAATATCTCGGTGTTCGGTTTCGCCTCCCCCAAAGGCGCAATTGCCGCATTATTGGCCATCATGTACAGATGTCCATATGCGCTGTGTGCATCGAGGTGCTCCAGCTGCGTTGTGGCCGGCAAGAGTATGTCCGCGTAATCTGCTGTGTCGGTTTGAAAATGCTCCATGACGACAGTAAATAAATCTTCCCGGCCAAATGCCTTCGCCACCACCGCAGACTCGGGAGCAATCGCAACAGGATTGGAGTTATAAACGATCAGCGCCTCAACTTTAGGGCCGAACTCTTCAGAGGACTCGCGAAGCAAATCGTCCCCTATTGTGCTCATATTGATGGTTCGCGTTTTCTGCCCTAAAGGAAATAAGTCGGGACGTTGCAACGCCGCCATATCCTTGGGAAAGGAATCAGACAACGACAATTGCGCGCCGCCCGCTGCATGACGCCACGCGCCGACCAGCGCCGGCAAACATGCAATATTGCGTACTGCCATACCGCCGCCATGCACGCGCTGCACACCGTAATTCATTCGTATCATGCTCGCTTCACCGCGCTTTGCCGATTCACCATAGGTGCGTGCCAAGCCGATGACTTCTTCAATACTAATGCCACACACTTGCGCGACACGCTCTGGCGGCCACTCTTTTACGCGCTGTTTGAGCTGATCAAATCCCAAGGTATATTGATCAATATAATCGTTATCCAGCAAATTTTCCTGAATCAATACGTGCATCATTCCTAATGCGAGCGCAGCATCGGTTCCAGGCAATAAAGCGATATGCTGATGGCATTTTTCCGCCGTCAGCGAACGATACGGATCAATCGCAATCAGCTTCGCGCCCTTGCGCTTGGCCTCTTGTGCACGCATCCAGAAATGCAGGCTTGAGGCGATAGGATTACCACCCCAGATGATAATCAATTGCGCATTTTGTGTTTGTTCTATGTCAGTGCCGATACGAGCGCCTGTCGTATATTTGTACCCGGCTCCACCCGCTGTCGCGCAGATTGTACGGTCCAGAAACGACGCGCCTAATTTATGGAAGAAACGTTGCGACATGCTGTCGCCCTGAACTAAGCCCATGGTCCCGGCATAGCTATAGGGCAGGATAGCCAGAGGATTTCTTTGTGCAACACGCTTTAGCTGTGCCGTGATGGTATCTAGCGCCTCATCCCAACTGATTCTGGCAAATTTCCCTTCGCCCTTCTTCCCTATCCTTTTTTGTGGAAATAACAGTCTGTCCTTATGATAGGTCCGCTCCGTATAACGCGACACCTTAGTACACAACACGCCGGCAGTCGTTGGATGATCGGGGTCGCCGCGCACTTCGGTTGCCACACCATTGGTGACAGTGACATGCAATGCGCAAGTATCAGGGCAATCATGCGGACAAACTGCACGGACGATGTTTGTGCTCATATACTCTCTTTCAATTTTCTGTTCAAACAAGACCTACGATACATCGACCGGTCTAATTAATATTGGGTAATGTGCCAGGCGGCAGAATATCGCTTCCGACCCCGAGTCGCATGCCAGGATTGGCTAGCTCTAGCGCAAGCAGGCCAGCGGCATGATCTGCCTGCGCAAATTGCGGCATCAGCGAACGATAAATATCCGCCACCATTTCTGCCATAGGCAAATCTATATTGGCATCCTTAGCAGCAAGCAATATATTTTCCATATCTTTGGTCTGACTTTTTACCTGTCCTCCTGGAATAAAATTCCTCTCCAGCATGCGTTGTCCATGCACTTCCAGAATCCGGCTCTCAGCAAATCCCCCTCGCAAGGCATTTCGCACCGCTACCGGGTCGGCACCGCCTGCCTGAGCCAGCAACAAAGCTTCTGCGACGATATTGATAGTTCCACCAACAATAAGTTGATTGCATAATTTCGCCAGTTGTCCAGAACCAGGCAAACCTACCCGGGTTGGCCGTCCAAAAACTTTAAGTATCGACTCCACCCGATCATAATGCTGTGGATCTGCTCCTGCCATGATTGCCAGCGTACCGGATTGAGCACCGAGCACACCACCTGACACAGGAGCATCAATGAATCCCACATGATGTTCTGCAAGCAAGGCGTTGAATTTCTTCGCTTCCGACTGTTGTGTGGAACTCATATCGATCAGTATCGCGCCTTGCTTGATGACCGGCAAAATAGCGTGAATTACCTGCTCGACCGCACTACCCGCTTCCAGCATCGTAAAAATAATATCGGCAGATCTCCCGTTTGAGTTCACCGCAAGTGCTGGGGTTTGCGCGACTGCCGCGCCAAGATTGGCCAGAGTTTGTGTCTTGCTCGCGGTACGATTCCAGACGCTAAGGGGGTAACCTGCGGCAAACAGCCGGCCCGCCATCGGCTGCCCCATCAGACCCAAGCCGAGGAACGAGATATTCAGTGTATTTTTTTGATCAGACATATTCAGCGATGTTCACCACAATTCAAAGATCCTTGATTATGAGGTGAAAGTAGGATTTTTGCAGCGATGAAATGCGACGGTACAGGCGATATCAATAACACATACTATATAACGCGAGGTGGAAGTGAAGAAGAAGGTAGCAAGTATGCAGGATGATTGCAGGCAAGCGGAGG
>CXWL01008000.1_pt1 | contig 11851 bp, 6 predicted proteins | sample 590931 | NCBI WGS metagenome assembly CXWL01 (sample SAMEA3498368, study PRJEB10139) | groundwater metagenome | biome: water well; material: biofilm material | place: Germany | collected 2015-04-27
TGGACGATGAACACACGGATGTTCGCTCGTCCCAAGCGAACCATTTGTTCGCGAAAGAATAGGCCCGTATGAAAGTCCTGCCAATCACGGTCGTAGATGTCTCCGGCAAAAAACACGAAATCGACACGCTCACTGATAGCTTTGTCGACTAGTCGTTCAAGTGCGCTACGGGTAGCTGTCCGAAGGCGTTCAACGGGGGCACCTTCATAGCGGTCGAGGCCGCGCAAAGGACTGTCGATATGGAGATCTGAGGCGTGGATAAAACGCATTATGCCGGTTGTGACTTGCCTGATTTACGTGACTGAGCCGTAGTGGCGCTTCGTTTCTCAACTCGACCCCGCCATTCCTCCAGCTCATTTATGTCGGCCAACAATTCATCTGGACTCGGGATTGTTGTTCCTCCTAATAAAGCTTGGTCATGAGTATAGTTTGAGCATTTTGTCATAGCAGTCACTATGGTCGTATAGTCCGAATCATCCACGAGCACTCCCGCCAAAAGGTGAGTTGAAACGCCTTTCTTAAACCTCGTTACAACACCTCGAAAAAGAACCTCCTCAACGGCGCGTTCCCACGCATTCCTGAGCAGGCGGTAAGCATCAAATGTTTGCTTCTTATGTTCCGGCTCGTCACCGGCTTTGTACAACGTGGCTATTTCTTGTTGCAGCGCCCTTAAAACTCCAACACGTGCCTTAGTTCCTTGGGAATCAAAGGGAAGGTCAGGCTCCGCGACGCCATACCCTTCTGGCCTTCGTGTCAGACTTTGTGCAAGACAAGGAACTACATTCTTGCTGGCTTCATCCATTAGCAGGCTAAGGAAATAGATGTCATGAGTAAATATGATGACTTGTCGTTTGCTGGCTTCTATCACGAGGCGAGTAGCCACCTTCTCTCGACGTTTATGGTCCAGAGACGATACAGGATCATCAAAGACAATTCCTCCAGTTCCTCCGCCTATATTGACCTCGGCCAGAAATGATCCAATTGCGATGGCGCGCTGTTCGCCTTCGCTTAGGATATCGCCAGGATTCTTTGCCTGGGCTAGTTCGAGCTTAAGTTTGTGAAGCGGCTTGCCCTTTTCGGATCGACTTTGGAGAGAAACGCTCAAATTCCCTGCCCCCAATGCCTTAAATTCTTTGTTTAAGGCATCTGCTAGCTCTTTCGACACAGCCTTATCTGTGAGCTCGTTCGCTTTTAAGGATATGCCCGTGGTTTTTACCGCACCTAGACATTTGGAGAGCTTCGCCTGAAGGTTGTATTTTTCAATCGCGCCCAATACTGCAGTTTTTACTTTAGCAAGCTTCAAACGGGCATCGAGTTCGTTGAACTCAGCCTGTATTGATGTCCTTGTATCTTCCGTCGCTGCTTTCTCAAGCACCTTTGCTTGCTGATCGAGTGCGTCCGTGAGAATTTGAATACGAGGAGCGATTGAGGTTGGCTCAACAGGAATTCCATCCCACTTGTTAGTGTCACAAGCCAATTTAATGGCCGTATGACGCCCCCCGATGGTCTTTTCAAATGTCCTAATGTCATTAGCGAGATTTTTGTCTAGCGCTTCAACCTCCGCGAAAAGTTCGTCGTCAAAGCCGAGAGAAATGTTTTTGTTATTAAAGGTTGTCCGTGCCTCATCTAAAGCTTTCTTGCTGGCCTTCGCACGTTGTTCCGATTCATCCTGGATAAACTTTTCAAATCGAACCAGTCGATCGGATCCATTGTTTAAGGGCTGCTGACAAAGTGGACACTGCGCTTCTGATCCTAGTGCCGGGAACTGTTTATCAGGATGTGCCTCAATACAGAATGCTCTGGCAGCGTCAAATAGGTTTTTCCATGCTTCTCCGCCAGTGCCTGGTAGGAGGAAAGGATCCAACTTAAATTGCTGAGCCGCTAGCTCAGAAGCAGCCTTAGCCGTGCTATAGCTTTCGGAAAAGACACGAAGTCGATTGACGGCATCAGGGCCCACGAGGGCCAGATTTTCTGTGGCAGCTTTCGAAAGCTTGGCGATTCTTGCTAAGGCTAAACGAAGTTGCTTCCCCTTCTCTGCGGGATTCTCTGCCCTAAGGCCTTTGTCCAACTCATCTCTACGTTGGATCTGCTCGGTAGTAAGAGCTGCCAGCGCCTCCACGTCCTCTGCTTTTGTCTTGAAGGATAGTTTGCTTATTAATACGCCAATAGCTGTCTTATCATTGCCCATCTCCTCGAAGGGGCTTGTATCAGGAGTGACCAGCGATTGTTCCTTCTTTATCAAAGCTTCTAATTGTTTGCAGACTGCGCCTAATCCTTCAAAAATATCTAAACCGTACGGAACGTAAGAGAAATCGTCTTCTTCGTCTAAATAGGCCCTGGCGCAGCGGGAGTCAAAAATCGCTAATGATGAAAGCTCTTCTGGGGCAGGGTTGCCATCAACCCACATTACATCTCTAGCATCGTCTTTAACTGAAATCTCAAATGCCGCCTCTGCAGCTTCTCCCTCTTTTACAGGCAAGGCAGCATTAGGGTGGATCGGTTCGGCTTGGTCACGAGCTCTGCAGGCGCGTTTAAGGACTCGAGAATATCCCGACTTTCCTGATCCGTTATCACCGTAGATGATGGTGAGGCCTTTAGCGCTGAAAGAAAGGTGTTGCTTCTCTGCTATAGCGTTTACATGACGCAAATTCTTCATCGCTAATAGCGTCACATGTCCACCACTTGAGACTACGGCCGGGATTTGATCGGCACTTAGCCGTATAGCAGATCTGCTCTGAACGTCCGGAATGCCATGTTCAGCTTTCAGAAGTGCATACAGGTCTTCAATGTCCTTTTGCGATAATGTCTGGCTCTTAAAAAGACGCCTGATAGCATCACTTTGCCAAGCTGGTAAACCTTCTGCCCACTTCAGGATCGCCTGTAGGATCGCCATAGTTCTCTCCTGGTAAATGCCGATGCCGACAAGCCGAAGGGTAAACCTCGTAAATCAGCCGTCGGAACTAATGCGTTATAGAGTATGGCTTCCAATAGGCGGCGGCCTTCGGTTTGGTTGCTGGTGAGCTGTGGTTCCAGCCGGTCGCACAGGGTCATCAACTCATCAACTCTTTCGACGATGCGGTGTTGTTCTGGGAGTCCATCGAGAAGAGCGAGCCGTATCGACCGAATTGATTCCGGATCGAGTCCTAATCGGACAGATTGGCGCTCAGGTTTTCGTGGTCTTACAGTGCTGCTCATAGAGCCTTGCTGCCTGCCTCGCGATGGGAGGAATGAGCTGCCAGCTGTTTATTGATAGCCTTTTCCAGCTTCTCGGTTTCCCGGCCTGGATCGCTCCACCAGTCAGTTGACCAGACCCGATGCATCGTCCAGCCCAGGCCTTCCAGAACAAATTGACGCAGTCGATCCCGGTCACGCGCAGTGGGAATTGAGTGGTATGTCGCCCCGTCGCATTCGATGCCGAGAAGATAGCGCCCCTGCTCGTGCGGATGGACGACTGCCATGTCGATCCGGTAGCCGGAACAGCCAACCTGCGGATGTACGATCCAGCCTTTGCCACGCAATGCGCGAAGAATCTCGATTTCCAGCGGACTTTCTGGCTCCAAACCGGACGGCAGTGCCTGCTCTACAATGGCACGCGCACCTCTGACGGCGAATTCGAGGTAATTTTTCAGGTCGGCGACGCCTGCCGACCGTGTTTTGGATAAATCGATATCTTCAGGGAGGATAGAACTGAATATCGTCACGCCGGTTCGTGCCCTGGTTATCGCCACGTTGAGCCGACGCTGTCCTCCCTCCTGGTTTATCGGGCCGAAATTCATGGCCATTCTCCCTGCAGCGTCTTTGCCATACGTAATCGAGAACAGGATGAGATCGCGCTCATCACCTTGCACGTTTTCAAGATTCTTAATGAAAAGCCGTTCGGATCCATGACTCCCGATGCGCTGTTCAATCTCGGGATGCTTGCGTAATTCCTCGTCTAGCAGCGTTTCGATGAGTCGCTGCTGTGTCTGATTGAACGTCACCACACCCATCGTAAGTTTGCATCGCGACTCATCTGAAAAGTGCGCCACGATCTCCGTGACAATGGCATCGGCTTCGGCTCGGTTTGTACGGGTAGCACCGCGATCGTAGATACCGCCCACCGGCTTCAGTGTCACCGCGAGGTCGTTCGTCACGGGAGACGGGAAGGTGATCAATCTGGAATCGTAGTACCGGTGGTTCGAAAAAGTGATGAGGCTTTCGTGGCGACTACGATAGTGCCATTCCAGCCGTATGGTCGGGAGCCCGGCTCCCAGGCATTCGTCTAATATGCTTTCCAGGTCCTGAACCGGTGCATCTTCTTCATTACCCAGGACTGTATCCTCGGCATCGTCTGCCCGATTGAAAAAATTCGTGGGCGGCAGCTGCTTGGGATCTCCCACCACGATCAACTGCTTGCCACGCGCGATAGCGCCGACCGCGTCCCAGACCGGAATCTGAGACGCTTCGTCGAACACCACGACATCGAAGTTCGAATACGCGGGATCCAGGTATTGCGCGACCGAGAGCGGCGACATAAGCAAGCAGGGTTTGAGCCGAGGTAATAAGTTGGTTATACGATGCACCAACTGGCGTACCGGCAGGTGGGCCCGCTGCTTCGCGAACTCTCGCAGGACAAGCGCCATTTCAGAGTCGGGTCTCTGTCCTGCCTGCTGCCGAGGCACCTTTTCTGCCAGCACGGCCACGATATATTGCTCGGTGAGCTTCTGGAAATGTTCGTCGGCCTGCCGAAACTCAAGGATTTTGCGGTCATGATCGACGCTCGCGAAATTGCGCAGGGCTGGTTCGCGGTCAGTTACAGCCTTTAACCACCAGTTCTGGTAGGAGTACTCGGCATAGGCATTGAGATCCAAGGCAGATATCCTGCCCTCCTCCAATGCGCGAATGACGGTCTCCAGTTCCGCAGCCAGTGCCTCCCTCCGCAACTGTCGCCAACGACACCACAACCTAAGCGAGCGCCGTGCCGAGGTCCATCCGCCAACGATCGCCTTCACCCGGCTAGGCAGTCCGGCCACGGAAGGTTCTCCGGCCAAGGCTTGCCCGGCACCTGACAGTTCGGTGACCACCGCAAGCTGACTCCGCAGCCCATACCAAGCATCGCGAAATGCAGTCAACCCACCACTGACCGCACCAGTGGGAAGAAGAAGGCTGCGCTGCTCGCTCACTAGCTTGCGCAACTGCTCGGTCATGGTGACCCTGGCGGACTCGTCGGCGCCGCTCGCAAACCGCCCGATGGCTTCCTCGAAACACTTTCCCCATTGCTCGTAGCGCTGGACCGCCGCCCAGTCTGTGTCGGGCCCCTTGTATTCGGACTCCAGAATTTCGAGGCAATGACTCTCGAAGGACTTCATCTCTCGATCTTCCATGTTCAAGCCACGTAGGGCATCCAGCAAGGACGGAATTTCCTCCGCGCTGGGTTTCTTCTGATCGACGGCATACTGAACTAATCGGCCCGCTACGGCACGCTGTTCGAACCAGCGCCTCGGCCACCAGGTAGCGGAGGCGGCGCTCCAGTCCTTCGTCAACTGCTCGCCATTGACCGATGAGATATCTGGATTGAATTTTTTAGCCAGCCGGCGCCAATGAGCCTGGCGATTTTCTCCATGACCACGAATGATCTGCATGCGGGCACGAACCGCCGCGTTCCCACCGTGGGCAGCAAATCCTTTGGGCACTTGCGGTGCCAGCAGGAGAACGTCGGTCAGCCCGTCGACAGCGTCCAGTAGAGCAGCCGAAGGAGCATCCAGCTTGACACCCAATGCCGGAGCGATGGCAACGGCGGCTTCCTGAAGCCTGGACGCGGCAGTCTCCAAAATGGATGCCTCTTTGAGTAAGCGCTCTTCCCAAGCATTCGTCCAATCCGTGTGCTGCACGAGGGCCAACGGGTGACTCTTAAGTTCGCCTAGTTCCCCCACGACCGACTGAATGGTGCGAATCGTCTCCCGCAGCCGATCCAGCGCTTCCTCGTCATGGGTGTCGGGATCCAGCCACGGCATGCGGGCGGGCGTCCACTCTCGATACCGAATTACCGTGTCGGTTGCCCCTCGCACGGTCAATCCATTGCCGTGCCGCTTGTGCAGCGCCCGCACGAAATCGTTCAGATCGGCCCGCAGTCTGCCGACGCGTTCCGATTCTCGCCTCCAGCCAACGGCCGTCTGGCCTTGCGCAGCATCCATTGCCGCCCGCAACTGGGCAAGGACCTCGGTCTTGCGCGCCTTGGCTGAATGCAGTTCGAGACAGAATGGTCCCAGACCGATGTTCTTTAGACGGCGCTCCACAACATCGAGGGCCGCCATCTTCTCCGATACGAAGAGCACTGTCTTACCATGCCCCAGAAAATGCGCGATCAGATTGGTGATGGTCTGCGACTTCCCCGTGCCAGGCGGTCCCTCCAGCGCGAAGTCGTGCCCCGCACCGGCACGGCTAAGCGCATTCAACTGCGAGGAATCGGCAAGCAACGGCGCAAGCAGGTCACCTGGTGCGTGCCGTTCGTCCAGATCTTCGCGCAAAGCTAGATCCTCGCGGACACCGATGGGCTCACGGGGACGCTCAATCAGGTGATCCACCACTCGGTTTTGCTTGAGCTGCTGTGTGCGGTCCTGTAAGTCCTTCCACATCAGATACTTCGTGAACGAGAAGATGCCGAGATAGACGTCCTCAGTCACCTCCCAGCGCGGAATCTCCTTCACCGCGAGGTGAAAAATTTGCCAGATCTTCTTCACATCTACGCCGTTTCCATCGGTGGGCAGAGGATCGAGACCTTTTAGCGAGAGCCGAAAGTTCTCACGCAGCAACTGGACCAGGGTCGGATTGACTATGGTTTCGTCGTCGTGTCGCTTAACAGCGTAGCCGGTCCGCACGGACTGACGGGTGAGTGTGACAGGCACCAGTAGTATCGGGGCAGAGTGGGTCTTCTCTGCCCGTTCATCCTCCGCCCAACGCAGAAAACCGAGCGCAAGGTAAAGCGTATTGGCACCACCTTCCTCCAGTCCGAGACGCGCGGCACTGTAGATTTCGTAAAGCCTCGAATCGAGAGATTTTGGCTCGACGGTGGCGAGCAGTTCCTTCTGTTGCATCGCTTGTATGGCAGCCGCCTCGACGGGATCCTGGCCGGTACGGTTTGCGGCGACGGCAGCAACGCGAGGGTCCGCACCCTGCATGATCTGCGGCAACGGACGAAATTTCCACTCCTGCCCGTCAGCCAGTGCATCCTCCAGGTGAGCCGGATCCGGCACGCGCAAAGGAAGCATGATCTTCGTCGGCTTGAAATTGATCAGGCGATTACGCAGCGTGAGATCGAGCAGCTTCGATTTCCAGCGAGCGAGCCGCCCTTCAGGTGTTTCTGGGCGCACGTTCTCGTCGAGCAGAAACGCCTCGCCATCTAGAGGAGGCAGCGCCGGAGGCGGTTCGACACCCGGATTGGCGACGCGTCCGGATAGCTGGTCTCCCGCAACGGTCGCCGCCTCGGTCCTGCTCGGCAATGGCCTCACCTGTTCTATGCGTGCGCGCTTGACGTCGATCGCAAACAGGAATTCATCTTCCCGCTGCAGATGCTCCAGTCCACTCTCACAGGCCACGCGCAGCGAAGGCCTTGGCCGGTGGGTCAGCGCCGTGGTTTCGAACACAATCAATTCGCCGCTGACAACCCGCTTGCGCACCGCCTGACCGTCGTCGAACGTCGGCGTCGGGAACGTCGTATTGATCAGCCAGGAGCCGACCCACGCATGCCCTTTCTTGATCAACACGACCGGGTTAAGGCCAGCCTGTTCGAGGCAGGAAGCAAACAGCATGGCGAGGTCCATACAGGTCGCGATGCCACCCGAAAACACCCGGTCCGGCGTGCGGATCTTCTGGCCGTCATTGGTGAACGAGGCTGGCGGTTCGCAGTAATGCAGACCGGAGGCTCCGATCGCGCTATAGAGCGCTGAGATCTGTGCCCATACGTCCTCCCGGTTCTTCGACTGGTAGCCGTTCATCGAACGGCCATTGCCAACCGTGGCTAGTAACTCACCGGCCTGGAAGATCAGGCGGTCGACAGCAGGATTGTTTGGGAGGGAAAACGCTGCCAGTAACTCGGGCAATGCACGGGTACCAGGCCATTGATCGTAGGCCAACACATCCACTCGGTGATCGGTAGAGGCAATCTCCACTCCCGCTGAGCTGACGCGGACAACCACACGGCCGCGCTCCGCCTCATTCAACTCCGCGAGATACTGATGTCGGAACTTCATGTCCAGTGCGTCGATACGCCGCGTTTCCATCGGATCAAGCCGCTCGAATTGTAGGCGCACAGCGTCCGCAAATTCAGGCTCGCAACGAACTGAAACTTCGACATCGCGCAGCGCTTCATCGGTGACGTTGGTGATGCTCAGGCCGCGGATGAGGGGAACATTGTTCTGGTAGGAGGCGTAACTAACCGTCGGGTCGGCAACGATCTGGACGACGGCTGGGGGCTGCGTGGGTTCACCACTGTCGGTTGTCCCGTTGCTCATACAACTCCTCACTGATTAGAGCTATTCAAGTCCTTATGTGCTTCGTGTGGTCAGTTTCGAGTGGCTCGGGAAAGAGCAAAGCATTGCCATTACATGGTGATTCCGTTCACCATGTAAAGTTCGGATTTGATTGTCCTGCCTTGTCCTGTGCGGTCATGAAACAGAAATGCATCATCGTTGGAGGAGAAGACGAAGGGAATATCCAAAGTCGGCGCGTTTGGCTTTTCCCCGGGTGACCAGCTTTCCCCGGACGATGATTCGGCCTTTCGTGAAGTAGACATCTTCGCGAATCTGCGACATTTTATCCCAACCAGCTTCCTTGACGGCGGGCGTAATGAATTTCGTACAGATGGCGCGTTCGCTCAGAGATTTCTTGTCGAGTCCCGCCACGTACAAATACCCCGCGCGCTAAATGCCCGCGCAGAATACCCCTTTCCCCGCGAGAAATCACCCCAACTTGCGAGTAAGGAGGAAACCTAAAATGGTCATACTCCGTCCCACTTTTCATGGGAACCTAGGCGAGCCTGTGAGGCGATAAAATGGGAAATTTGGCCGCCAGCTGGCCGCTGGCGGCTACGCACGGGGGGAGAGGTTTTCGTAACCCCTTGATTTATGGTGAGCCGGCTGGGACTCGAACCCAGGGCCCTCGCCTTAAAAGGGCGATGCTGCTATCCATAAATCCTTTACTTTTTGATATCTTATCATGTTTTTGCAAAATCCGTGGAAGTCAACTCCAGCCACGGCATTTCAATAACTTATACGATCCCTCAATCTCACGTTTCAATTGTCGTCTGCTCTTATTAAGACTTCCCACGGAAGTGATAACGCAGCATTTCAAGAAGCTCCTGCCCCTTCTGCTTACCGTAATGGATTTAAATCTTCATCTCCAGCAATCGCTGAAGAAGATGCCGATGGCACCTTTTCTCCGGTTCTTCACAATGACACATCAGAGTCACAGGGCCACGCCTAGCCAGCTCCTGGATCAGACGCAGACTGAATTTTTGACCGTGATTTTTGATAATACGATTGCGTCGATCAATCGATCCACCCTCAAACAACTCACTCCTGTAACGACGTGAAAATACACCCCAGGTGATGCGATTCTGCTGAAAATCGCGAAGTAGCTGCTCGCTTGGACCAAGATTGGCCATCCATACATGGTATCGGTTCTTGGGTAGCCCTCGGCCGCGAATGCGAGTCACAAGAATACGCAAGCCGTCTTTGCGTGGTGTAATTGCAGAATAGACAGATTTGGTCCTCAACATGGCATCAGACCAATGGGTGTCCATAGGCATTATCTCTTTGGCCCCACAAGTCCACCCCTGACTAAATACCAAACCTCCTGACACTTTTCCTTAGCGGGCTTTGGAGCGCTGATGATTTCTTCCATCTTTTGCAGCTCCGTTCTGGCGCGATTTGTCTCCTGCTTACTGACGATGACATCACCAAATACGTCACAACTCTTTCGGAAATCGTCCACTGAAAACGACAAGCCGGTGAACCGAAAAGGAAAGTAACGGTCGGTCAGCGACTCCCGAAGGATCCGGGCAGACCGCACAAGCAAAGAGAGCGGCTGGTTCCAATTCTCATCAGGTGCGGCTGCGGTCAAGTCAGGTGCGGCGATGCGGTTGAAGGCGGCACGTGGTGTAACCCGCGCATCAAGAGCCAGTCTCAGCCTTTGAACGACCTCGTCGAGAACGGTTCTGAATTTGTCATCGGGCACAACACTGCCTTCGCCGAGCTGGCGATACATTTCGTTGAGATCCGTGCGGATGGCGTCGGTTCGTTTGGCAATGAACTGTCGGATGTCGTCACCGAGCGCGTCCTTGAGAACCTTCTGCCCCTGTTCGTTCCGTAATGCAAACTCCCTATCGAGCAGGCCCTTAGCGGTTTCCGGAAGCCAACGGTTCCCCTGACTCAATGGATAGGTGAGCAGTTCCATCACATCCGTCACCTTGCGGCACTTCTCCACGGCTTTGTCCACGTCATCGTCCAGCACCTGGAGAGAAAACGACTGCCGCTGCTTCAAGGCACCCACAGTCCGTTCAGACCTCTGGCCAAGCAGGGTTGCCTTAACCGGTATAGTCAGGGGTTTGATGCGCGTCGCTTCATCCACGGTGACGAGCCATCCACTGGCGTAAACTCTCTGAAAGACCTGCGCGAGCGGGTCAAGTGCCGTCCTCCCCTCGTCCCAGGCAACAACCTCTTTGCCTTCACCTTCGAATTCTACCCCTCCACCCTCTGGGTCGACCTTGATTGCAGGACCTGACGCAGGATTCACCTGCTGGCAGACACGTTCGTACTCTTCCCAGAGCCCCGCGGCCTTTAAATCGCCCATAGCCGGAACAAGATAAGGAATCTGAATCGTGGACTCGCTCAAGGCAGCCGCGCTGCTGAAAACGTATTGAAACCACACTCGCCAAGCGTTTCGATTGGCATCATCTGGGTTGAATACAAAGTTCACGCTGCCGAGAATGGCCGGATCGAACCCAGCGTCACCAACCGAACCGATAGTCATGGTCGTGCGACCGGCCTCCGAGTTGAGAGCCTGAATCACGGTCGGGGGGAGAGTTACCCGTTCGCAATCGTGCTCAAAGTGATGAGACATGGCCAGTAACCGGATTTCGAGAGTTTTGCCTTTTGTTGCGAACAAATCCTGGAGTTTACAAATCGCTCGAAGGTGATGCTCTCTAGTGGGACTTGCCGGATAGAGAACCAGGACCAGGCAAATGCGTTGCTTGCATTCAGCACCAAACAGCTCCTCAAGCCATCTAATTGCGCCATCAGCGGGACCCACCAGCAAACCGCTAACCAAGTCCGCGTCGGTGAAAAGGTATCGTGAAGGAGGCGTATCAGCGTATTGCGCTAATCCCGCGAGAAATCGTGCTTCAGGCCAGATGAAGGGCGGTGCTACTTTTAACGCGGCGGCCCTCTCCGCATCATTCTCAAATGACTCGATTATGTTCATGACAAAGTCCTTGTGGAATGACAAAAACGTGGGTCAGCAGGCAGTGGATTGAGACGACTCTGGTATGGGATGCCCGTTCGGATCAACTCCTGCATAGCGTCGTAGTTTTTGAGAATGACGCGCTATAGATACATTTACAAATAGAAATAGAAGTGGCGCCGGCCGGCTTAGCCTCACGCCCCCGAGAGCCACTTTGCCTAATCAGGCCCTCACTTTCCATTTGTCCAATTCTTCAAGAACAAGCCTCTCAACTTCCTCCCACGAATTGGCACGTGGTCCCGGCAATTCCAAATTCGTCGAGTTGGTAAACACAATTGTCGAGTGGCCATCAGCGCGGAGAGCCTGCACATTGCCAGGAGAGTCTTCAATGTAGAGATTCGCACCAACGGCTGCC
>CXWL01025697.1_pt1 | contig 11849 bp, 15 predicted proteins | sample 590931 | NCBI WGS metagenome assembly CXWL01 (sample SAMEA3498368, study PRJEB10139) | groundwater metagenome | biome: water well; material: biofilm material | place: Germany | collected 2015-04-27
CGTTGTAAGGCGTCCCGGTCTCCTCCAACATGACGTGGACCTTATGGCCGTTCGGGGTCGGCCAGGTGTAGAGCTCGATCATGAGGATCCTTAAGCGGGTTTCGTGAAGATCAAGCGAGCTTGATCAACTGCTTGCCGAAGTTCGCGCCCTTGAGCAGGCCGATCAGGCCCTGCGGCGCCTTCTCGATGCCTTCCAGCACCGACTCACGGGTCTTCAGCTTCCCGGCGATCACCAGCTCCTGCAGCGCCTTGTTGCCCTCGGGATAGCGCTCCAGCCAGTCGAACACGATCAGGCCCTGCACCTTGATGCGGTTGACCAGGATGGAGCGGAACATCTTTACGCCGTAGGGATCGGTGGTGTTGTAGTCCGAAATCAGGCCGCAGACGGCGATGCGCGACTTCACGTTCATGAGGCGCAGCACGGTGTCCAGGATCTCCCCGCCCACGTTCTCGAAGTAGGCGTCGATCCCCTTGGGGCAGGCTTCCTTTAAGTCGCGGAACAGGTTCCCGGCCTTGTAGTCCACGCAGGCATCGAAGCCGAGTTCCCCGGTGACGTAGTCGCACTTCGCCTTGCCGCCGGCGATGCCCACCGCGCGACAGCCCCAGGCCCTGGCGATCTGGCCCACCACGCTGCCCACCGCGCCCGAGGCCGCGGACACGACCACGGTTTCACCCGGCTTCGGCGCGCAGATGTCCTTCATGCCGAAGTAGGCGGTGCGACCCGGCATGCCGAGGCAGCCAAGGTAATACGAGAGCGGCGCTTTCGAAGCGTCCACCCTGGTGAGCAGCTCGCCCTTGCCGGCCCAGTAGAGCTGCCAGCCGGAAGGCGCCGTGACCTTGTCGCCGGGCTTGAATCCCGGGTGCTTCGACTCGACGACCTCGCCCGCCGTCTCGCCGGTCATGACGTCGCCGATCTCGACGCCCTTGGCGTAGCTCTTCGCCTGCGACAGGCGCCCGCGCATGTACGGGTCGAGCGACAGCCACAGGTTCTTCACCAGCACCTCGCCCTCCTTCGGCGCGGGTGCGGGCGACTCGACGAGCTTGAAATTCCCCTCGGCCAGCGCCCCGGTCGGGAAGCTGGCGACGGTCCACGCCTTGTTCTGCGGCATCAGCTCAACCTGGCGAAGCGCGCCAGGTGGTGCTCCGCGTCGCCGAACTGCTGCGCGATCATGGTCAGGCGCCGGAAGCTGTGGCTCACCTTCATTTCCTCGGTCATGCCCATGCCGCCGTGCAACTGGATCGCCTCCTGGCTGATGTGGCGCGCGTTGTCGGCGACCTTGATCTTGGCCGCGGATACCGCCCGCGCGCGGTCCTTCGCATCGACGGGAGAGTCCACCTTGCTGCACGCCAGGCAGGCCATGGATTTCGCCTGCTCGTAGCTGACGTACATGTCCACCATGCGATGCTGGAGGGCTTGAAAGGTGCCGATGGTGACGCCGAACTGCTTGCGCGTCTTCAGGTAATCGAGTGTGGTGTCGCAGGTGAATTTCATCGCACCGACCGCCTCGGCGCAGATCAGGGCGGTGGCGTAGTCCACGACTGCCTCCACCAGCGCCAGCGCGCCGCCTTCGGCGCCGAGCAGTTCGCCCTTCGTGCCCTTGAGGACGACATCCGCCGCGCGCATTTCATCCAGCGTCACATAGGACTTCAGCTTCGCGTCCTTGGTGTCCACCAGGAACAGGCTCATGCCCTGGCCGGTGTTCGCCGACACCACGAGCCTGTCCGCCGCCGTCGCGCCGAGGACCACGGCCTTCTCGCCCGTGATCTCCCAGCCCGCGCCGGACTGCTTCGCGCTCGCGGTGACTTTCGCCAGGTTGTAGCGCGCGCCCTTCTCGCTATGCGCGAACGCGAGCCTCAACNNACGGTGGGCAGGTAGGGCTCCACCAGCAGGGCATCGCCCGCGGCCTCCATCACGCCCATCAGGTCCACCGCGCCGCCGCCGAAGCCGCCGAAGTCCGGCGAGAACGGCAGCCCGGTGAGGCCCATCTCGACGATCTGCGCCCAGACGTCCGCGCTCCAGCCATCCTTGGAGGAAACGATTTTCTTCCGCGCCTCGAAGCCGTAGTCCTTGGCGAGGAAGCGCCGCACCGAATCGGCGAGAAGCTGCTGCTCTTCGTTGTAGTCGAAGTTCATGGTCAGAGCCCCAAGGTCATTTTGGAGATGATGTTCCGCTGGATCTCGTTCGAGCCCGCGTAGATCGAGGTCTTGCGGAAGTTGCAATAGCGCGGCGCCAGGCCCGCAGTGAAGCGGTCGAAGTCCGGGTCGTTGGCCACGGCCTTGAACGGCTGCGCCAGCGGCCCCACCGCCTGCATCGAGAGCTCGGTCAGCGCCTGCTGGATCTCGGTGCCCTTGATCTTGAGCATGGAAACGTCTGCGCCCGGCGGCTGCCCGCTGCGGCGCATCTGGTCGAGGAACCGCAGGTTGGTGATTTCCAGCGCCATCAGCTCGACTTCCACGCGCGTCAGCTTGTCGCGAAAGCGCGGGTCGNNCCGATGCGCCCGGTGTTCATGCGCTCGTGGCCGAGCAGGTACTTGGCCACCGTCCAGCCCTTGCCTTCCTCGTAGATCAGGTTCTCCACCGGCACCTTCACGTTCTCGAAGAACACCTCGTTCACCTCGTGCCCGCCATCCATGAGGATCAGCGGCCGCACCGTGATGCCGGGCGTCTTCATGTCGATGAGGAGGAACGAAATGCCCTCCTGGCGCTTGGCCAGGCTCGAATCGGTGCGCACCAGGCAGAAGATCCAGTCGGCGAAGTGCCCAAGCGTGGTCCAGATCTTCTGACCGTTGACGACGTAGTGGTCGCCCTGGCGCTCCGCCTTGGTCTTTAGAGACGCGAGGTCGGATCCCGAACCCGGCTCCGAATACCCCTGGCACCAGAACACGTCGCCGTTGTAGATGCCCGGCAGGAAGCGCTTCTTCTGCTCCGGGGTGCCGAAGCGCAGGATCACCGGGCCGCACATGGACAGGCCGAAGGGAATCAACGGCGGCGTGCCGGCGAAGCCACACTCCTCTTCGAAGATGTAGCGCTGCACCACGTTCCAGTCGGTGCCGCCGAATTCCTTGGGCCAGGCCGGGGCCACCCAGCCCTTCTTGGCGAGGATGCGGTGCCAGCGCAGCAGGTCCTCGCGGCCCAGTTCCTCGTAGTTGGCGATCTTGTCGCGCAGGTCCTGGGGCAGGTTCGCCTTCAGCCAGCCGCGAACCTCGTCGCGGAACGCGGATTCTTCCTGGGAATAGTTCAGGTCCATTCGTCCCTCCTTGGGGAACGGGAAGTTTACTGCGGCAGCCCTCTAATGTAGAAGAGGCGCTGCACCCCGTCCATCGCGTTTTAAACCGTCATGAGGCAAGCCCATGAGCAATGAATCCGGCCTGCGGGGCCGTTCCTTCCTGATCACCGGCGCCGCATCCGGGTTTGGCCGTGCCACCGCGCTGAGCCTTGCGGCCGCCGGCGCCTGGCTGGCGCTGGGCGACATCGACGCGGCCGGCGCGGGGCAGACCGCCGAGCAGGCCCGCGCCGCGGGCGGCGAAGCGCTGTCTGCGGCCCTCGACGTCTCCCGCGAAGATTCCGTCGCTGCGCTCACCGAGGCGGCAACGCGTGCGTATGGCCGCATCGACGGCGCCTTCAACAGCGCCGGGGTGCTGGGGCCGATGGGGCCCATGGCGGAGGTCGCGCTGGCCGACTTCGACCGCGTCATGGCGGTCAATGCGCGCGGCGTCTGGCTGTGCATGCAGGCCCAGCTGCGCGCCATGCTGCAGGCACCCGCGCCCGCAGGTGGCTACTCCATTGTGAACGCGGCCTCGATCGCCGGGCTGGTGGGCAGTCCGATGCTGCCCGCGTACACCGCCTCCAAGCACGCGGTGGTCGGCATGACCCGCGCCGCCGCGCGCCTCTACGGCAAGGACCGGATCCGCGTCAATTGCGTGTGCCCGGGGCCGGTGGAAACGCCCCTCGCCGGGCCGTTGTTCGGCAGCCAGTCCTACCGCGACATGATGATGGCGCGCCAGGCACTGCCCGAGTTCGGCAAGGTGGAGGACGTTGCCGCGCTGGTGGTGTGGCTGCTCTCGCCGGCCGCTTCGATGGTCACCGGCACGCCGGCCCGAGTGGACGCGGGGGCGCTCGCCTAGCGCAGCGAGAAATCGACCACCTGGCGCCCGGTGACGCGGGCCGCCAGCAGGTCGTCGAAGGCCTGGTCGAGCTCCTCGAAGCGGATGCGGCGCGCGACGCGCTCCAGATGCCGGGGCTTGAAGTCGGTGGCGAGGCGCCCCCATAGACGGCTCATCGTTTCGTACGGATTGTTCACGTTTACCCCCAGCAGGCGCACGCCCCTCAGGATGAACGGCAGGACGTTGCCTTGGAATTCCGCGCCGCCAGCGTTGCCGAACGAGGCCACCACGCCGTCGCGTTGCATGCGGCGGATCAGCCAGCCTAGCTGCGCGCCGCCCACGGAATCCACCGCGCCCGCCCACTGGGCATCCTCGAGCGGACGCTGCCGCTCCGGAATCTCCGGGCGGCCGATGATTTCCTTCGCCCCCAGGTCCCGCAGGTACTGCGCCTGCTCCGGCTTGCCGCTCATCGCGACCACGTGGTAGCCGCGCTGCGACAGGATGTCGATGGCGATCGAGGCCACCCCTCCGGTGGCGCCGTTCACCAGCACCTTGCCCTTCGCCGGCGTGAGGCCGTTCAGCTCCATCAGGTCGATGGCGTGCGCCGCGGTGTGGCCCGCCACCCCGAGCGCGCTGGATTCGAACAGGGACAGACCCTTGGGCAGNNCCCTTGGGCAGCGGATGGATCCATTCGGCGGGGAAACGCCCGACCTCCGCGTAACCGCCGTCGTGCTCGGCACCCAGGCCGAAGCTGTGCACGATGACTTCGTCGCCGGGTTTGAAGCGCTTGTCGGCAGATTCCTCAACGACGCCGGCCAGGTCAATGCCGACGACCAGCGGGAACTTCATCGCGATCTTCGCCTTGCCGCGCGCGGTGAGGGCGTCCTTGAAATTCACGCTGGCGTAGGCGATGCGCACCACGACGTTGCCGGCGTCCAGTTCGTCGCGACCCATGTCCGCCATGCGGCCGGCGCCGAACTTTCCTTCATCGAATACGCGATAGGCCTTGAACGCGCTCACTGGTATCCCAACCCGAGGCGCGACGCGCAGCGACCCAGACGAGCATCGCGTGACCATATTGGAAGCTGCGCTTCCTCGCACGCGGCAAGCAGGCTCACGTCAATCAGGCCAATGCCCTTGCCGAAAAGCCGATGCCTGGCGACGAACGCAAGCACACGGTCGTTCGCGACGGCCGGCACTTCAGGGAGCGCGCGCAGCAACGCCAGCGTCCGGTCCCGGTCGGGCAGGTTGCCGCAGGCCAGCTCGCCGATCACGAACGGGTGGCACAGAACCTCCATGCCACGAAGCAACGCGGAGAGACGAGGGACGCCGGCTCGCAAGTGGTCCACCCACACCGAGGTGTCCACCAGGACCATCTCACTTCGGCCGGCGGCGCGGGATTCTGCGCATGCGCGGCTGGCTGCCGCCCATCGCCGCGAGCCGCTCGGCGCTCGCCTTCGCGATCAGCGCCTCCAGCCCCATCCGGACCAGCGCGGTCTTCTCGCGCACGCCGGTCAATGCGGCGGCCCGCGCGAGCGCCTCGCGATCGATGTTCAGGGTGGTGCGGTCGGCGGTTTTCATGCAGATCAGAATAGCAGATGGATATGCATCGGGCAACACGGCGCGCCGGTTCTGCGGGCGAATCTGCATTTCATTGCGGTTTTCGCTGACGCGCCCTCCTTCTGAAGGAAACTAGATGCGCGCCTGCCGGCACCGAAACGTACCGGGCAAGACAATCGAGAAAACACTATTCCATATCCCTGACGGGACGGAAGCCAATGTAGCCGTTGCGGAAATCGGACGGGCTCCAGCCGCGAGCTGCGGAGTTAACGCTGCGCGAGTCACGGTCCCAGGACCCGCCGCGGATCACTCGGCTTTCACAATTGGTTGTAATCCAAGCTGAACCATCTGTTTGTGCTCCAGAATGGTTACTGTTCCAGCAGTCCTCGACCCACTCCCAAACATTGCCATTCATGTCGTAAAGGCCAAACGCATTCGGGCGCTTTTTCCCAACGCGGTGCGTACGACCGCTGCTGTTCTGATCGAACCACGCGAGATCCGCAGTATCGTCGCCACCGCAGGATAGGTGCGTACCACCAGCACGGCAGGCGTACTCCCATTCCGCTTCGGTCGGCATGCGGTAACGAGAACCAGTCTTCTCCGACATTCTGCGCAGGAATTCTCGCGCTTCCTGCCAGCTTACGTGCTCGACCGGACAATCTGCGCCGCAAGCCGAGAATCTGCTTGGGTTGGTTCCCATAACCGCGCGCCATTCGCTCTGAGTCACCTCCGTCCTCCCCATCGCAAACGCCCGCGGGATCCGCGCCGTCCGATGCAGCCCCGAGACGGCATCCCTGGCCGCCTTTGAAGCCGACGACCCAATCGTGAGANNCCCCCGCCGGTATCACCACCATCAACGGGCAATCTGGGCAATCTCGAAACCCCGCCCCGGCCTTGCGTTCCGCGGCCTCTGACTGCGCCGCTATCGGCGCTGCATCGGCCTTCTCGATCTGTATCTCCACACCTTGCCGGAAGTACAGTACTGCGCCCACCGCCAGAGCCAGAACAAGCGCCCCCGCAATCCACCGTCCCGCACCTGCAGCCGATTTCTCCGGCTGCCGCCGCGTGGCATCGTCCAGCTCCGCCCGCCGCTGCGCCTCCGCCCGCGCCGCGTCCTCGGCCTTGCGACGCGCCAGCGCCTCGGCCTCCTCCCGCTCCTTCCTGTCGATTTCCCGCCGCGCCCCCTCCTCCCGCTTCCTCGCCTCCTCCGCCGAACGCGCCTCCGCCGAACGCCGCGCATGCTCCTCGGCCTCGATTCGTTTGCGCCGTGCCTCCTCGGAATCACGCTTCTCCGCCTCCTGCGCCGCCCGTATGGACTCCAGGAACTGCCGCGCGCTGTCGTACCGCGCCTCGGGCTTCTTCGCCATCGCCCGCGCCACCACCGCGTCCCAGGGCGGCAGCAGCAGAGGATTCAATTCCGAGGGCCGGATGGGCTCCAGCTTCAGGATTTTCTGCTTGACGCTGTACTCATCCCCGGTGAACGGCCGGTCCCCGGTCAGCAACTGGTACAGCAGGGTGCCGCAGGCAAAGATGTCGCTCCTGGCGGTGACCTTCTGCCCCATGACCTGCTCCGGCGCCATGTACGCCGGCGTGCCGAGCGCAAGCCCGGTCTTGGTGAACGAATCCCCGTCCTCCAGCCGCGCGATGCCGAAATCCACCACCTTCAGCGACCCATCCTCCAGCAGGAGGATATTCGGCGGCTTGATGTCCCTGTGCACCACGCCGTGCTCATGCGCATGCCCCAGCGCCCCCAAAAGCTGGGTCATCAGCCGCACCACCTCGTCCACGCCGAAGCGCACGCCGCGCTTCAGGTCCACCGACAGGTCGCGCCCGGAAACATACTCCATGACGATGTACGGCATGCCGTCCTGCTCGCCGTACTCGTAGATGGTGACGATGTGGGGGTGCGAGAGTCGCCCGGCGGACTGCGCCTCGCGCTTGAAGCGGGCGAGGAACTCCGGCAGCTCATCCGGATCGATGTTCTCGGTGCGCAGGGTCTTGATGGCGACACGCCGGCCGATTGCCGGGTCGAAGCCCTCGTAGACCACGCCCATGCCACCGCGTCCCAGCGGCAGCCGGATTTCGTACTTGCCGATTTTCTCGAGCACGGCGGTGCGCGCCTCCCGTGAAAAGCGTATCACGCCACCGTTGGCATGGTAAGATTCCTACTTTTCGTAGGTATTACTGGAGCCCGCCATGCGCATCACCAGCAAAGGCCAGGTCACCATCCCCCAGCACATCCGCGAGAAGACCGGATTGCTGCCAAATACCGAGGTCGAATTCCAACTCGTCAACGGCAGGGTCACCATTNNCAAGCGCGTGTCGCCGGGGCAGGTCGCGGTTGCCGGGCTGCGCGGATCGCTCAAGCGGCTGAAGCGATCGACGGACGAATTGATGGCCCTGACACGCGGCGAGGACTAGGTCCTTGATCCTGGTCGACACCAACGTCCTGATTGACGTTGCGGTCGAAGATCCCGCCTGGTTCGAGTGGTCCTCCGCACAGCTCGCGCACGCCCGCGATACGACGCGCCTCGCACTGAACGCGGTCATCTACGCGGAACTGTCCGTGCACTTTGACGGCGTCGAAGCACTGGAAGCGGTCCTAGCCCCGTTCCGCTTCGAGCGCCTGCACCTGCCTTGGGAGGCCGCGTTCCTGGCCGGGAAGGCATTCAAGCGCTACCGCCAGAGCGGCGGCGCCAAATCGGCGCCACTTCCGGATTTCTTCATCGGCGCCCATGCGGCGGTCGCCGGTATTGCACTCCTGACTCGCGACCCCAGGCGCTACCGCCGTTACTTCCCCAAGGTCCGCCTGATCTGCCCGGAGTGACGACCGCTAGAGGATCGTCACCCCGCCGTCCGCCACGATGGTCTGCCCGGTGATGAATGCCGCCGCGTCCGAAGCCAGGAACACCGCGATGCCGCCGATGTCCCGCGGCTCGCCGATGCGCCGCAACGGCGTGTTCGCCTCGCGGTCCTTGCGGCGCGCCTCGTCCTCCCACAGCGCCTTGGCGAAATCGGTCTTGATCAGCCCGGGCGCGATCGCGTTCACGCGCACGCCCTTCGGTCCCCACTCCGCGGCCAGGTTGCGCACCAGGTGGTGGTCGGCGGCCTTGGACATGCCGTAGGCGCCGATCACGGTGTTGGCGATGATGCCGCCGATGGAGCCCACGGTGATGAACGAGCCCCCACCGCGCTCGGCCATGGCCGGAATGGTCATGCTCGCCAGCCACAGCACGCTCTTCACGTTGTTCAGGAACACCTTGTCGAAGGCTTCGTCCGGGATCTGCGCGAGCGGCCCGTAGTACGGGTTCACCGCGGCATTGGCGATGGCGATATCCACCCGGCCCCAGGCATCCTCGGTGAACCGGACCAGCGCCTCCAGCTCCTCCTTGCGGGACACGTTGCAGGGCTTGGCCAGCACCGTAAGGCCCATCCCCTCCAGCTCCTTTCGCACCGCCTCGCAGGCTTCCGCCTTGCGGCTGGACACCACGACTTTCGCGCCCGCGCGGGCCAGTTCCTCAGCCATGGACTTGCCGATGCCGCGCGTGGATCCGGTCACCAGGGCGACCTTGCCGGTGAGATCAAACAAAGACTTGCTCATGGTCGTTCCGCTATGCAAAATTGAATATGACTAAGTTGACACCAGTGCGACGGGAACCGAATATCGAAACGCGAAACAGTCCATTCCGTCGGCATTGCCCGACAGCATTGCTAAACCCTATCCCAGGAGCCAGCTGCCATGGGTGCTTCAGAGCCCGTTCCTTCGCTTACCCCCCAGACCACCTACAGCTATGAGCACGAGGGCGACCGCCAGTTCGCGACCACGCTCGCGCGCGGCCTGGAAGTGCTGCGCTGCTTCACCCCGATCGAACCGATGCTCGGCAACAAGGAGATCTCGGTGCGCACCGGCCTGCCCAAGCCGACGGTGTCGCGCCTGACCTACACCCTCACCAAGCTGGGCTACCTGCGCCACAACATGCGCATGGGAAAGTACCAGCTGGGCTCCGCGGTGCTCTCCATCGGCTACCCGCTCCTAGCCTCGATGAGCATACGCCAGATCGCGCGCCCGTTCATGAAGGAGTTGGCCGACTACGCCAACGGTTCCGTGAGCATGGGCGTGCGTGACCGCCTCAACATGGTGTACGTGGAATCCTGCCGCAGCGGCAACGTCAACACCCTGCCCGACATCGGCACCGCGGTGTCGATCGCGCAGTCCGTGATCGGGCGCGCCTACCTGTACGCCTGCACGCCGGCCGAGCGCGAGGCGATGCTCAACCAGATGAAGGTGAAGGAGCCCGAGATGCTGCGCAAGCACCAGGCCGCCATCACCAAGAGCCTCGAGGACATCCGCGCGCGCAGCTTCTGCGTGTCCACCGGCGACCTGCGCCGCGAGGTGCACGCCTGCGGCGTGCCGATGCGCCGCAACGTGGATGGCGAGATCGTCACCTTCAACTGCGGCATCCCGGCGTTCATGCTGAAGAAGGGCCAACTGGAGGAGGACATCGGCCCGCGCCTGGTGGCGATGGTCCGCAACATCGAAGCCGCCGTCGGCATCCACTGAGCGCGGCAGTGTCCGAACCCAGGGTGCTGGAGCGCCGCCACGGGCGGGTGCTCGAACTGGTGATGGACAACACCGCGCAGCGCAATGCGCTGACGCCCGAGATCTCGCGCGGCCTGACCAAGGCGCTGCGACTCGCGGCGGACGACGGTTCGGTCGGCGCCATCGTGCTGCGCGGCGAAGGCGGGCACTTCTGCGCCGGGGGCAACCTGAAGTCCCTGGCGGAGATGCGCGCCACCCAGCCCAGGCAGGCCATCGTCGAGCGCATCGGCGCGGTAAACGAGCTGGCGCGCGCGCTGCGCGGCACGCCCAAGACGATCATCGCGGCCGTGGAAGGCCACGCGGCCGGCGCCGGATTCTCGGTCGCGCTGGGCTGCGACCTGCTGGTGGCGGCCGAGGACGCGGTGTTCACCCTTTCGTACGTGCGCATTGGCGTCAATCCGGATGGCGGCGGCTCCTGGTTCATCGCGCGCGCCCTGCCGCCGCAACTCGCGAGCGAACTCGCCCTGACCGCGGAGCCGGTCGGCGCGGCGCGCCTCGCGCAGATGGGCGTGGTCAACCGCGTGGCGCCGAAGGGCAAGGCGCGCGACGCCGCGCTCGAGTGGGCGACGCGCATCGCCGAGGGCGCGACCGGCGCCATCGGGCGCACCAAGCGGCTGCTGGACGAGGCGGCGCAGCAGCCGCTGTCGCAGCACCTGGAGCGCGAGCGCGAAGGCTTCGCCGAGGGCTTCTTCGGCCCCGAGGGCGGCGAGGGCGTCGCGGCCTTCCTGGAAAAGCGCAAGGCGAAGTTCCACGAATGATCCGCGCGGTGGCGCCCCGATGATCCGCGACGCCGCCCGCCTCGAGCGCCTGCTCGCGGACACGCGCCGCTTCGTGCGTGAGCGCGCCATCCCGAACGAGGACCGCGTCGAGCAGGAAGACCGCATTCCCGAGGAGCTGGTCGCCGACATGCGGCGCCTGGGCAGCTACGGCTGGAGCATCCCGGAACAGTACGGCGGCGCCGGGCTGACCACCGAGGAACTCGCGCTCGCGTTCATGGAACTGTCGCAGGCCTCGGTCGCGTTCCGCGTCCACGGCGCGACCAACGCCGGCATCGGTTCCGAGGCCATCATCCAGGACGGCACCGAGGAGCAGAAGCGGCGCTGGCTGCCGCGCCTCGCCTCGGGCGAAGTCCTCGGTTGCCTCGCGCTCACCGAGCCCGAGGCCGGTTCGGACGCCACCTCGCTGCAGGCGAGCGCAACGCGCGACGGCGACCACTACGTCCTCAACGGCACCAAGCGCTACATCACCCTGGCGCCGGTGGCGGACCTGTTCCAGGTGTTCGCGCGCAGCGACCCGGCCAACAAGGGCGCCGGCGGCGTGAGCGCATTCCTCGTCGAGCGCGGCACGCCCGGCCTCGCCACCGGCGGCTCGACGCCAAAGATGGGCCAGGAGGGCGCGCCCATCGGCGAAGTCCACCTGAAGGACTGCCGCGTGCCCGCCTCCGCGATCATCGGCGGCGAACCCGGACGCGGCTTCAGGACCGTGATGAAGGTGCTCAACAAGCAGCGCATCAACCTGGCCGCGCTGTGCACCGGCCCCGCGATCCGGATGCTGCACGAGGCGGTCGCCTATGCCCGAGAGCGCAG
>CXWL01050297.1_pt1 | contig 11843 bp, 6 predicted proteins | sample 590931 | NCBI WGS metagenome assembly CXWL01 (sample SAMEA3498368, study PRJEB10139) | groundwater metagenome | biome: water well; material: biofilm material | place: Germany | collected 2015-04-27
CTTCAACGCCACGCTGGGTTCGCACTGTGCCGTGCTGGTAGACCGCCTGGCGGGCCTGCGCAGCGCCGGCCAGTTGACTGTCGAGCCCGCCCAAGAAGAATCGCGCCCGGCCTTTGCGCTACGCAGCATGCTCGACGCTGACGGCCGCCGCTGGCACGAGGTTGACCTGGCTGCCCTGGCGCGGGATGAGCAGTTTCTGGCCATTGCCGCATGATGCGGGGCGACACGCGCCCCACCGGTGCTGCCCGCAGCGCACCGGTCAACACGCTATGAAGAGGACGACATGAGCTTCCTGGACAGAATCAAGAGCCCCGGCCGCGCCAAGACCGACGCGGACGCCGACTCTTCTGCGCCGCCGTTGCCCTTTGACGAGTTGTCCCCGCCGGACAACCCGATGGAAGTGACCGAACGCCTGGGCCACAGCACACTCACGCCGCCCATGGCAAGGGTGGACCATGAGGACTCGTCCATCATTTCCGAGGCCGCGCCGTCTGAACTGGCGGCCGAGTACACCGAGACCCGGGTGCCGGGGGGTGCCGAGGACGGCGACGCCTTCTCCAGCGGTCTGCCCGTCATTGGCGCGTGGCCGCTGGCGCGCCAGCAACGCGCGCTGGTCTTCATGTTTGGCCTGGGTCTGGCGGGTTTGCTGCTGATGGCGGTGCTGGCGCTCAACGCCAGCAGCCGCAGCGCGTCGCAGGTGGCGGCTGCGGGCCAGGCCACGACTCAGTCTCAGCGCTTGGCCAAATCGGTGTCGCAGGCCCTGGTGGGCAACGCGGCGGCATTCCCTGAGGTGAAAGAAAGCGCCAGTGTGTTGGCCGCCAACGTGCGCAGCCTGAAAAACGGCGAAGGCGCCGTGGCCGCCGCACCGTCAGGCTTGCAAGAGCAGATCGACACCATGCTGCCGCTGGTGGACCGCGCCGAAAAGAACGCCGGTGTCGTGTTGGGCCAGCAAAAGACGCTGACGCAAGTGGGCCAGGCGCTGCGCGCCATTAACCGCCAAAGCGCCGATCTGCTGGAAACCGCCGAGACCGTGTCGTCGCTCAAGCTGCAAGGCGGCGCCTCGGCGGCTGAGCTGTCGGCCGTGGGCCAGCTCGTCATGCTGACGCAGCGCATCGGCAAGAGCGCCAACGAGTTCCTCACCACCGAAGGGGTCAGCGCCGAGGCCGTGTTTCTGCTCGGCAAGGACCTGAACTCCTTCCGCGAGATCGCTCAGGGCGTGATCGATGGCAACGCCGAGCTGCGCTTGCCGGGCACCAAGGACCCGCAAGTGCGCGAAAAGCTCCAGCAGCTGCTCAAGCAGTACGAGCAGACCCGCACCGAGGCCAGCGCCATCCTGGGCAACCTGCAAGGCCTGGTGTCGGTGCGCGAGGCGCAGACCGCCATCGTGGCCGACTCTGAGCCGCTGCGCCGTGGCTTGGACGGTTTGCAGCAAGGCTTGGCCGACGAAGGCGGCCTGGGCGGCTTGCGCCTGGCGCTGGGCGGCCTGGCGGTGCTTGTGCTGCTGGCCGGCGGCGTGGGCTTGTTGCGCCTGTTCGTGATTGACCAGACCAGCCGTTCACGCATGGCCGATGGCCAGCGCCAGGAAGCCGAACGCCAGGAGCAGGAAGCCAAGCGCGTGAACGACGCCAACCAGGCGGCCATTTTGCGTTTGATGAACGAACTGCAGACGGTGGCCGAAGGCGACCTGACGCAGCAAGCCACGGTGACCGAAGACATCACCGGCGCCATCGCCGACTCGGTGAACTACACCGTAGAAGAACTGCGCAGCCTGGTGGCCCAGGTGCAGGACACAGTGGGCCGCGTGACCGAAACAACCTCGCAGGTGGAGCAGACGTCCACCGAGCTGTTGGCCGCGTCCACTGAACAATTGCGCGAGATCCGCGAAACCGGCGAGTCGGTGCTGCAGATGGCTGGCCGCATCAACGACGTGTCAGCCCAGGCGCAAGAAACCGCCAGCGTGGCGCGCCAATCTTTGCGGGCGTCTGAAACCGGCTTGGCGGCGGTGCAAAACGCCATCGGCGGCATGAACTCCATCCGCGACCAGATCCAGGAAACCTCCAAGCGCATCAAGCGCCTGGGCGAGTCTTCGCAGGAAATTGGCGAAATCACCGAACTGATTTCCGACATTACCGAGCAGACCAACGTGCTGGCGCTGAACGCCGCCATCCAGGCTGCCAGCGCCGGTGACGCCGGCCGCGGCTTCAGCGTTGTGGCCGAAGAAGTGCAGCGCCTGGCTGAACGCTCGGGCGACGCCACGCGGCAGATCGCCGCCATCGTGCGCACCATTCAAACCGACACCCAAGACGCCGTGGGCGCCATGGAGCGCAGCACGCAGGGTGTGGTCGAAGGGGCACGCTTGTCTGACGCCGCCGGTATCGCCCTGGGCGACATCGACCGCGTCACACGCGAACTGGCCGACCTGATCAGCCGCATCTCGGCCGAAGCGCGCCGCGAAGCCGAAGAGGCCAACGTGGTGGCGGCCAACATCCAGCACATCTTTGCCGTGACCGAGCAAACCTCCGAAGGCACGCGTTCCACTTCGCAGATGGTGCGTGAGCTGTCACGCACGGCCGAAGAACTGAAGGCCTCGGTGGCACGGTTCAAGATCGCCTGAGCCCCCAAGCTCCAACGATGCAAGACACGATGGACTCCGAAAGCGGCGCCAGCCACCACCCCATGGGCGAGGATCTCAGTGCCCTGGCCTGGGTCCATGGCGAGCTCAAGCGTGCGCTGGAAACCGCGCACAAGGCCTTGCACCGCTACCTGAAAGAGGCTGAAGCGATCGGCGGCTCCGACGTGGGTTCAGTTGATCCGGCCGTGCTGCGCATGGCGCGCAACCAGTTGCACCAGGGCGTGGGAGCGCTGGAGCTTGTGGGCCTGCCGGCGGTGGCCGATGTGCTGCGTTCGGCCGAAACGGCTGTGCAGCGCATGGTGAGCAAACCCGCGCTCGTGGATGCAGCGGCCGTGGCCACGGTGGAGCGCGTGTCCTTTGCGCTGCTGGACTACCTGGCGCGGCAGTTGGCGGGCAAGCCGGTGTCGCCGGTGGCGCTGTTTCCGCAGTACCGCGCTGCGCTGCAGATGGCCGGCGCCGACCGCGTGCACCCGGCCGACCTGTGGAAGCTCGACTGGCAGTGGTTCGAGGTGCCGGCCGACCCCTCGGCCACGGCGCGCGGCGCCGACGACGCCGCCCGCACCGACATGGAAAAGCTGGTGCTGGCGCTCATGCGCCAGGGCGCCGGCCAAGGCAGCCGGGGTTCTCTGGCGCGCATGAGCGACTTGTGCGCCGACCTCGGTGCCGGAGCGCGGCAGTTTGAAGGCGGCGGCCAATTGGCCACTTTCTGGCAACTGGCAGCGGCCGTGTTCGAAGCCCAGGCCACGGGCCTGTTGGGCAGCGACGTGTTCAGCAAGCGCATGGCCTCGCGCCTGCTGGCGCAACTGCGCATGAGCGTGCGCGGCCAGCGCGAGCTGTCTGACCGTTTGGCGCAAGACCTGCTGTTCTTCTGCAGCCACGCCAAGGCGCCAAGTGCCGAGCACCGCTCGCCGCGCCTGGAGGCCGTGCGCAACACCTGGCGTCTGGCCGAGCACCCCACCGCCGACTACGACACACCACGCCTGGGCCGCTTTGACCCGGCGCTGCTGCTGCTGGCCAAAAAACGCGTGGCCGTGGCCAAGGATTCCTGGTCGGCCGTGGCCGGCGGTGAAGAACACCGGCTCACCGGGCTGGCCGAGCAGTTTTCGCTGGTGGGTGACTCACTCACCAAGCTCTTCCCTTCGGGCGACGTGCTCGCGCAGGCACTGCAAACCGCCGTGGTGCAGACCGTGGCCAGTGGCACGGCGCCACCGCCCGCGCTGGCCATGGAAGTGGCCACCGGCATCCTCTACCTCGACGCCTCGCTGGATGACGGCGAATTGGACCAACCCGAACTGGCCGGGCGTGTGCAGCGCCTGGCCCGACGTGTGGACGACGTGCGCATAGGCGCTGATCCGCACCCGCTGGACATGTGGATGGAGGAGCTGTATCGCCGCGTGTCTGACCGCCAGACCATGGGCAGCGTGGTGCAGGAATTGCGTGCGTCGCTGTCTGAAGTTGAAAAGCAGATCGACCAGTATTTCCGCAACCCGGCCGAGCGCCAGGTGTTGATCCCCGTGCCGGCACAGCTATCGTCCATGCGTGGTGTGTTGTCGGTGCTGGGCATGACACACGCCTCGCAGGCCGTGCTGCACATGCGAGACGACGTCGATGCGCTGGCGCAGACTGAAGTTGACCCCGCGCGCGCCATCCAGGCCGGCACCTTTGACCGCCTGGCCGACAACCTGGGCGCACTGAGTTTCCTCATCGACATGCTCAGCGTGCAGCCGCAACTGGCCAAGTCGCTGTTCAGGTTTGACCCGACCACAGGCAGCCTGAGTGCGGTGATGGGCCAGTCCGTGCGCGTCTCGGCCTTTGCGGCGTTGGACGAAGCCTCGCGCCCACAGGCGCTGGCCCCGGTCAGCGCGCCGGCCGTGGCGCTGCCGCTGCTGGAGCAGGTGCTGTCATTGACTGAAGCCGCCGCGCGGCCCGAGGTGGCCGACGAACTGCTGGCGGCACGGCTGGAGCAGACCTCGCAGCAAGCACTGGCGGCCGACCAGCGTGACCTTTCCAGGCGTTTGGCTGATGCCGCTCAGAGCCTGCGCGCCGATGCCGGTTCCCGCCCGGCCGTGCAGGCCGAACTGGGCCAGGCCTTGCTGTCCCTGGCCGGCACAGCGCCCGAAGCGTTGCCGCCGTCGGCCCCCGTGCCACCGCCGCGCCCGGCGCCTGCGGGTGGCACCGGGCTCGAAGACGACGCCGAGATGCGCGACATCTTCATTGAAGAAGCGCGCGAGGTGGTGGCAGACGCCCAGGCTGCACTCGAGCGCCTGGCCGACGCGCCCGAAAACACCAACGACATGACGGCCGTGCGCCGTGCCTTCCACACCCTCAAGGGCAGCTCACGCATGGTGGGCCTGGGCCAGTTTGGTGAAGCGGCGTGGTCTTGCGAGCAGCTCTACAACGCCCGCCTGGCGCAAGCGCCGCGCGTGGATGGCCCGTTGCGTGTGTTTACCGCCGAGGCCTTGCATTACCTGGGTGACTGGACCGAAGCCATCGCCGCCGGCCGCGACCTGGGCCACAACGCGCCCGACGTGGCCAAGGCCGCCGATGCCTTGCGCCTTGAAGGCGTGCGCGTGGTCATCGTGCCGCCCACGCCGGCCCCGCAGCCCACACCTGCCCCTGTGCCTGCCGGGGTGATGGGTTTTGCGAGCGACCCGAGCCTGGCCTTGCCCACGCTGGACATCGCCGAACCCGAAGCGCGCGCGCTGCCGCTGCCCGAGCCGGCCCAAGAACCGGACGCAGACGAGTTGATGCTTGATCTGCCCGCGTCCGGGTCTGCGCCTGCGCTGGCCGAACTCATCGCCCGTGTGCCCGACCTGCCCAGCGCGGCGGATCTCGACCTTGGTTTGCCAGATCTGCCGGCCCCGGTGGCCCAGGACACCACGGTGGTGGGCGTACCGCGCGCCGCCGAGTTCGACTTTGATCTGGATCTGGGTGCCCTGGACGACACGCCGTTCGCCGCGCCGCTGCTGCAGACCCAGGGGGTGCCGCACCCGACGGCCGACAACGACTGGTCAGACCTGCTGGGCCTGCCGCTGGACGCACCGGCCGTTGAAGGCACCTCGGCCCTGGTGCCCATGGCCGATGCCGAGTCGGTTGAAATCGATCTCGAAGAACTGCAACAGGTGTTTGGCACCGAGCCCACGGTGATCATGCCGCCACCGCCACCGGCCGTGAAAGACGCCGACCTGCTGCTGGACATCCACACCTTTGGCGCCCCGGCACCTGAACAGCCGCTGTCCGTGCCCACGAGCCCCCCCGTGCCGGTGCACGACACCGTGGACCCCGAGCCGCCCACCTTGGTCATGCCGGTGGCCGAGCTGCAGCCGCGCACCTTGATCCTGCCGCCGCATGAGCCGGGTGTTGCCACGCCAGAGCCCGTGGCCGAAGCGCTGGTCTTTGACGTCACAGCCCCCATCGACCCCGTGGCTTTCCTGCCCCCTGGCGCGGTCACGCCTGACTTTGGCCTGGCTGAAGAAGAGCAGGTCAGGGTCATTGGGCCGCTGCGCATCAGCATCCCGTTGTTCAATATTTATCTCAACGAGGCCGACGAATTGTCGCGCCGCCTGTGTACCGAGCTGGCCGAATGGGCGCTTGAAAACGACCGCCACCCGGTGCAGGACAGCAGCGTGGCGCTGGCCCATTCGCTGGCCGGCAATTCAGCCACCGTGGGTTATGCCGATCTCTCTGCGCTGGCGCGGGCGCTGGAGCATGCGCTTGAGCGGTCACGCACCGCAGGCCATGGCCGCGAGGGCGAGGCCCAGCTCTTCAACGACGCGGCCGACGAGATCCGCCGCCTGCTGCACCAGTTTGCGGCGGGCTTTCTGCTCCCTGTGAACCTGGTCTTGATGGCGCGGCTGGCCTCGCACGAGCGCCTGCCGCTCGAAGACGTGGTCGAGATCGACCTTGACCTGCCTTGGGACCAGCCCTTGCCGGCTGCGGCCTCGGCCGCGCCGGCGGACGCGCCCGACAGCGACGACGACATCGACCCCGTGGACGCGGTGGACCACGAGCTGTTTCCCATTTTTGCCGAAGAGGCGCTGGAGCTGCTGCCACAGCTGCAGGGCCGCTTGCGCGACTGGATAGCCAGCCCCGCCGACGCCGGTGCCCCGGCGGCATGCATGCGCACGCTGCACACCTTCAAGGGCGGGGCCCGCCTGGCCGGCGCCATGCGCCTGGGCGAGATGGCCCACCGCCTGGAAACCGCCGTAGAACACCTGNNGTAGAACACCTGGCCGTGCGCGAGCCGGTGCGGGTGGCCGACATCGAGCCCTTGCTGGCGCGTGCCGACGCCATGGAAACGGCCTTTGCGGCCCTGCAGCAGGGCGATGCACCCGCCCCGCCTGCAACGCCCACGCAGCCAGAACCGCAAGCACTGGCCGCGCCCGCGCTGCCGGCCACGGCCCCGCCGGCTGCTGTGCCAGATGTCTTGGCCGATGCCGCCAACGACGAGCCGCTGGACTTTGACATCGGTGTGGCGGCTGATGCCGCTGACACCGTCGATGGCATCAACAACGAGCCGCAGCCTCTGGGGGCTGCACAAGCCGTGGTGACCGCCGCGCCGGTGCTGGCGCCGCCGCCCGTGGTGGCCATTGACTGGACACGTTTTGCGCCTGCCGATGCCAGCGCCGTGGCGCAAACCGCCGAACGGGTGGCGCCTGCGGCGGCGGCCGTGCGCGTGCGCGCCGGTCTGCTGGACCGTCTGGTCAACCAGGCCGGTGAAGTGCGCATCACACGTGCCCGCATCGACGCCGACGTCAAGCAGCTGCAGGGTTCCTTGGTGGACCTCACCGACAGCCTGGACCGCATGCGCAAGCAGCTGCGAGACATCGAGTTGCAGGCTGAAACGCAAATCAGCTCGCGCATGGAGGCCGCCAAGGCCGCTGCGCAGACGTTTGACCCGCTGGAGATGGACCGCTTCACGCGCTTCCAGGAACTCACGCGTTTCATGGCCGAGTCGGTGAACGACGTGGCCACGCTGCAGCGCGGCTTGCAACGCACGCTGCAGTCCACCGAAGACGAACTCGCTGCCCAGGCGCGTTTGACGCGTGAATTGCAAGACGACCTGCTGCGCACGCGCATGGTCGAGTTCGACAGCCTGGCCGACCGCCTTTACCGCGTGGTGCGCCAGGCGGCCAAGGAAACCGGCAAGACCGTGCGGCTGGACATCACCGGTGGCGCCATTGAAATAGACCGTGGCGTGCTGGAGCGCATGGCCGGCCCGTTTGAACACCTGCTGCGCAACAGCGTGGCGCACGGCATTGAGGCGGCTGAACGCCGGCTGGCGGCGGGCAAAGACGCCGGCGGCATGGTCAGCATCACGGTGGCGCAGTCGGGCAATGAAGTGGCCGTGGAAGTGGCCGACGACGGTGCCGGCCTTGACCTGGCCCGAATCCGCAGCCTGTCGGTGTCACGCGGCGTGCTGGCGGCCGATGCCGAGGCCAGTGATGCCGAACTGGCGCAAATCATCTTCAAGCCCGGTTTCAGCACCGCCGACACGGTGACTGAACTGGCAGGCCGCGGTGTGGGCCTGGACGTGGTGCGGGCTGAAGTCAACGCCATGGGCGGCCGCATCGAAACCAGCACCGAAGCCGGTGCGGGTACACGTTTTCGCCTGCTGTTGCCGCTGACCACCGCCGTCACGCAGGTGGTGATGCTGCGCTGTGGGGACGCCCAGGTGGCCGTGCCCTCGCCACTGGTCGAGATGGTGCGCCGCGTGCCCACGGCCGAGGTGGACCAGGGCTACGAAGCCGGCAAGTTCAACTACGCCGGCGAGGCCGTACCCTTCTTCTGGCTGGCTGCCTTGCTGCGCGCCGGCACTCGCGGCAACACGTCGGTGGGCCGCCACCAGACGGTAGTGGTGATCCGCAGCGCCGCGCAACGCGTGGCCGTGCACGTGGATGAAGTGGTCGGCAACCAGGAAGTGGTGGTCAAAAACGTCGGGCCGCAACTCTCGCGCCTGCCGGGCCTGGCCGGGGTGACGCTGCTGCCTTCGGGCGCGGTGGCCCTGATCTACAACCCGGTGGCGTTGGCCACCGTGTACGCCGAGGCCGCGCAGGCCCAGATGCAAGCGGGCCTGTTGTTGCCCGCGGCGTCGCAAGAGGCCGTGGCCGAGGTGCAGCGCGCGCCGCTGGTGATGGTGGTGGACGACTCACTCACCGTGCGCCGCGTCACGCAGCGCCTGCTGGTGCGTGAGGGCTACCGCGTCGTCACCGCCAAGGACGGCATGGACGCGCTGGAGCGCCTGGCCGAAGAGCGGCCCGTGTGCCTGCTGTCGGACATTGAAATGCCGCGCATGGACGGTTTTGACCTCGTGCGCAACGTGCGGGCCGACCCACGCCTGGCGGGGTTGCCGGTGGTGATGATCACCTCACGCATTGCGCAAAAGCACCGGGATTACGCCGCAGAGCTGGGCGTGCAGCATTACCTGGGCAAACCCTATTCCGAAGAAGAACTGCTGGCCCTGGTGGCCGGTTTTGCCGGGGCTGACATCCCCAGCTGAGTCCGAGATGTATCGCTGGAGCGTGGCCCAGAACCACGCCCACCCAGTTTCAGGTTATCCAGGGGGGACACATTGAAGCCATAAGAGTGCGCATGTCCCAAGTTGTTGAACATCTCGCAGAACTGACGGGCTTCCGCGACCGCGACGTACTGGACGTCACGCTTGTGGGCGCCCTGAAGGATTTGCTGCGCCCGCAAGCTGTGGCCATCTACCGTTGCGTGGGTGAGCCTGGGCAGCAACGCTGGCTGACGCGTGCGCGCCTGCAGCCGGGCGACATCACCGCCACGGCCGACCCGCTGTGGGCCGAGCTTTCCACGCTGCCAGAGCTGGATGCCCACCCGCTGCGGCTGGCCTGCCTGCAGAGCCAACTGACCCAAAACGCCACGGCCGCTTTGACCACGACCTGCTTTGCGCTGGCCACTGACCAGGCGGTGGTCGGTGTGCTTGAACTCCAGACCGAGCTGCCGCTGTCTACCGAAGAAGTGCGCACGGTGGGCAGCATCCTGCGTGTGTACCGCAACTTCCAGGGCTTGCTTGACTACAGCGAACGCGATTCGCTCACTGGCTTGCTCAACCGCAAGACCTTCGACGAGAGCTTTCTGCGTGTTGCCACCCAGGCCGCGCCGCCCGAGTCAGATGCGCAAGCCGAGCCCGAAGACGGCCGCCGCCAGGGGCACGGTGCCCGCTACTGGCTGGGGGTGATAGACATCGACCACTTCAAGCGCGTGAACGACAACTACGGCCACCTCATCGGCGACGAGGTGCTGCTGTTGCTGTCGCGGCTGATGCGCACGAGTTTTCGCTTCTACGACCACCTCTACCGTTTTGGTGGTGAAGAGTTCGTGGCGCTGATGCGCTGTGACAGCGCCACCGACGCAGCCACCGCCTTTGAACGGCTGCGTACCAATGTCGAGTGTTATGTGTTTCCGCAAGTAGGCAGCATCACGGTGAGCGTGGGCCTCACGGCGTTGCGCCCGGGGGATGCCCCCACGGCGGCCTTTGAGCGCGCCGACAAGGCCCTGTACCACGCCAAGCAAAACGGCCGCAACCAAGTGGCCGACCACACCGACCTGGTGGCACGCGGCCTGCTGGCCGAAGCCTCGCGCGACAGCGACGTGGAGCTGTTCTAGGGGTCTGTCGGGCTTGGGGTTGGGCCCACCGCCCCTTGGCGCTGCCGCCGCCCGCGCCACAGTCTTGTCGCCACACTCCTTGTTGCCACAGCCACTTCGGCGCGTGGCCTTGACCCTGGGCGGAATCGGGTTAAACAATCGTTTGATTCGTGCACTAGACTGTGCACCATGAATGCATCGCCCACGGCCAAGGCCGAACCCGGCGCGCCGCCCGAAGACGCCCGCGAACGCCTGCTCAACGCCGGCCTGCGCCTGTTTGCGCAGCAGGGTTACAGCAAAACCTCGACGCGTGAACTGGCTGAAGCGGCCAATGTCAACGTGGCCTCCATCAGCTACTACTTTGGCGACAAGGCGGGCTTGTACCGGGCGGTGTTCTTTGAGCCCATGGGTGGCAAGGCCGAAGACGAAGTCGCCCGCTACAACGACCCGCAGATGAGTCTGCCGCAGGCCCTGCACGGCTTCTACGCCGGCTTTCTGGAGCCGCTCAAGCAGGGTGACCTGGCGCGCCTGTGCATGAAGCTGCACTTTCGCGAACTGGTGGAGCCCACCGGGCTGTGGCAAGAAGAGCTGGCGCACGGCATCAAACCCCTGCACGACGCGCTGGTGGTGGTGCTGTGCCGCCACCTCGGCCTGGCGCAGCCCGACGACGACCTGCTGCGCCTGGCCGTGTGCCTGGCGGGCCTGGGNNGGGCCTGGGCGTGCACATGCACATCGGCCGCGACGTGACGGACCAGATCGCGCCGGGACTGAACGACGGCGCTGCGGCAATTGACCTGTGGGCCGAGCGTCTGCTGATGTTTGGCCTGGCCATGGTGCAAGCCGAAGCGCAGCGCCGTGGCACTGAAAAGAGAATTTGACCATGCAAGATCACAAGACCTCAGTGCCCGCCCGCGGGCCCATGGCAGCGCTGCTGGCGGCTCTGGGCCTGGCGGCTGCAACCGGCCTGGCCGGTTGCGCCAGCGCGCCCGGCAAACCCGCCCCCGGTGGCGAGGCCGTCNNAGGCCGTGCTGCCCGCCGGTGCCAACACCTGGCACGCGCCTCTGCCCACGGCAGCGCAGGGCCACGTGGTGCTCCCGGCGGCTGCCTGGCAAGGCTTCAACGAGCCGCTGCTGCTGCCGCTGATGGCCGCCGCCCAGGCCGCGAGCCCAGGCATCGCCCAGGCCGCCGCGCGCATCGCCCGCGCCCGTGCCGCCCGCGTGGCAGCGGGTGCCGCGCTGCAGCCGCAGGTGTCGGCGGTGGGCAGTGCCAGCCACGGCCGCAACTCCCCGGGTCTGCCGACCGCCAGCACCGCCAGCGCCGGCATGCAAGCGGCCTGGGAGCTGGACCTCTTCGGCGCGGCTGGCGCCGGCCAGGACGCAGCCCAGGCGCGCTTGCAAGGGGCACAAGCGGGCTGGCACGACGCCAGCCTGTCGGTGGCCGCCGAAGTGGCCACCAGCTACACCGCCTTGCGTGCCTGCGAGGCGCAAGCGGTGCAGACCCAAGCGGACGCCAACTCGCGCGCCGAGACCTCACGCCTCACGGGCTTGAGCGAGGCCGCCGGCTTCGTGGCCCCGGCCGACGCCGCGCTGGCCCGCGCCGGGGC
>CXWL01060735.1_pt1 | contig 11842 bp, 11 predicted proteins | sample 590931 | NCBI WGS metagenome assembly CXWL01 (sample SAMEA3498368, study PRJEB10139) | groundwater metagenome | biome: water well; material: biofilm material | place: Germany | collected 2015-04-27
AGCTTGCGTGCAAATTCGGTATCCTGATTGAACTTGTCATAGCGCACACCCACTAAGGCCTTTAATTCTGGCATTAGCGTAATCTGATCTTGCGCATACACACCTAGTACCTTTACTACATTTTTTGTCGGAATAGCTGCATCGCTATTTCGCGTTGCGGCAGAAATCGGCCGAGCAACTATACCGCCCGGGTTGAAAATATTGACCCGATCAATATTGGATTGATTGGCAGACTGCGCATCTTTGTTTTGCTTGCCAAATTCCAAACCAAACAACCATTCCTGCTTGAAGCCGCCGAGCACATTTTTGTAGGTGAAATCAGTCTGGTTGAAATAACCATGTTCCTGCCGATCAATTTCGCCACGGTTGCGGCCTACCGTCAGCGTGACCGTATCTACCGTGCCGCCTGGCAAGGTGTTATTGCGGTCAAGCTCATAGTCGTAATAACGCGTCACATTACGCACTGAAAATGCGTCATTAAAGCGATGATCAAATGCAGCTGTCACAGACCACACGTCCGTGGCGGTGGTATCATCACGCCGTGCATTACCCGAGCCATAGTAGGTGCTTCTAGGCACATCCACTGGTTTGCCATTGAACGATGGGATGCCAAAATCGGTAATGCGCTTGTCTTTAGCATATTCACCCTGCACCAATAGCTTGGTGTCTTCAGTGAATTTAATTGAAACCGCAGGCGCAACGTTACCGCGCTCAATAAAGCCCTGATCGCGGAAGCTGCCAGAATCCTCTAATGCACCTGTTATACGAAAATCAACATTGTCATTGACGCTGGTATTCGCATCAAAAGATGTGCGTTTGAGGTCATTGCTGCCCAGATTCACCGTCACTTCACCAAACGTGCCAGCCTGCGGTTTTTTGGTTACCCGATTAATCAAGCCACCCGACGACCCGCGCCCATACAAAACAGCGGCTGGGCCTTTCAGCACCTCGACACGCTCAATATTCGATAAATCGCGGAAGTAAAGCGAGTCATCGCGAATGCCATCGACGAACTGATCTGAAATCGCCGAAAACCCGCGTATGGTCACCTGATCGCGCTGCCCGTCGCCGTTACTCATGCCCACGCCCGGCACGTTGCGCAGCACGTCCTGCATTGACCGCGCCCCCTGATCACGAATCAACTGCTCAGGAATGACATTTACCGTCTGCGGTACATCGCGCAGTGGTGCGTTGGATTTAGTGGCACCTGTCGAAAAGGCCGGGGAATAGCCAGCGTCCTTGTTGCCTTGCACCCTCACTTCCGGCAGCGAAGCCTCGGTCTTCTGGTCAGTTGGGCTGTCTTCTGCCGCAATGGCGCCAATTGATAGTGATGAAATACTGAATAAAACGGCTAAGCGCACCGCTTTGAGCTTGAATTGTTGCATGATGACCCCTTTAAGGTTAAAAAATTTGGCTGGCTAAAGGCGAGTCATCGCGGTGGCTTGCTAATGGTTACTCTTGTTAATTCATATTTATAAAAAACTATTTTATATATCTCGACTATTTATTTTGCTCGGTTGGGTCGGTAACAAAGCCGATTTTCACCAGCCCGGCCTCTGCAGCATCGCTCATCACTCTAGCCACCTTCTCATACTGTGTGGCACGATCGGCGCGCAGGTGCAGTTCTGGCTGCGGGTCGAGCTTGGCCGCAGTCGCCATACGAGTATGCAGACCAGCCTCTTCGATAATTTCACCGTTCCAGTAAACCGTCCCTTGCGCACTAATGGCGATCTGGATTTTTTCGGCCTGGCTAATGTTCGGGTTGCTGCTGGCGCGCGGCAGATCGATCTTGACCGCATGCGTCAACAGCGGTGCGGTAACGATGAAAATGATGAGCAGCACCAGCATCACGTCGATTAGCGGCACCATATTGATTTCGGCCATGGGCTGGTTGTTACTTGAGTTATTCAATCCACCGAAAGCCATGTTAGACCCCTGCTTTCACGCCAGATTTCACAGTGGCGTGCTGGCTGTTGTTGTACTGACCATTACTAACTAAGCGCAAATCACCTGCGCCCGCCCGATTACCGGTGGATGTGAACGCAAAAAGATCATGCGCAAAACCGTCGAGCTGCGCCAGAATAACGCGATTCTGACGGGTGAAGGTGTTGTAGGCGAGCACAGCGGGGATGGCAACGGCCAAACCAAGCGCGGTCATAATCAGCGCCTCGCCCACCGGCCCCGCCACCTTGTCCAGCGTGCCTTGTCCGCTTATGCCGATGGCGAGAAGCGCATGATAAATGCCCCATACCGTGCCGAATAGTCCGATAAATGGCGCACTTGAGCCAACCGATGCGAGAAAGGTCAGTCCGCCCTCGCGCCGTGCAGTTTCCTGCTCATAGGCTCGGCGCAGACTGCGGGTGAGAAATTCGTCGGCCGAACCGGATTCCACCATGCGGCTGCCGTCTCTTTTCGAGAACTGCTCGATGGCGCGGAAACCGTGCGCCGTCATGTGGCTGAACGGGTCATTCACGCCATCTGCCTTGACATGCGCCTGAATCGCCGAGAGGCTAGGTGCCTCCCAGAAATAGCGCATAAAATGCGTGCTACGGCGGCGCTCCAGGTAATGGCGGATAGACTTGATGGCAATAATCGTCCAGCTCACCATGGACATGACCGCCATGATGACCAGAATGGTGATTGCCACGCCGTCGGCGTGACCTAGGAAATGGGCAAAACCCAAAGCCGGAGCGGTTGTTGGTGTTGGCATTAAATAGTTCCTTTGCTTAAATTATGATTACTTGAAAATGGTTACTTGGGGATGCACTGATTAAGTCCTTCGACAGGCTCAGGACGAACGGTTAGTGATTGATTACGTTTGTGGTGAGCCCTTCGACTATGCTCAGGAGAGCCCTGTCGAACCATGACTTATTCAGAGCATCCTTAGAAAAATAGTTACTTAAAATTTTGGTTGAATATTTTAATTATTCAGCGACCAAGTCCACGGCACGGTCACACAACCAGCTACCGGCTCGTCGCCGCGATGTGCAGGCTTAAAGCGCCATTGCTGTAAGGCATCTACGGTGGCGCGGTCTAGCCGCTCTGAACCGCTGGATTTATTCACCGTGGCACTCGATACCGTGCCATCCTCCTTGACACAGACGCGAACCTTCAAACGTCCTTCTTCACCCATCCGTCTTGAAATCGCGGGGTATTGCGGCAACGGATTGTTGGCGTAGTCGGCGGAAGTTTCTGGCGGCGTAATCGGCAGCACTGGTGTGGCTATTGGCGCAGGTGGTGATGGCGGCGGTGCTGGGGGTGCCTCAATAGCGACTGGCTCTGGATTTGGCTCTGGCGGCGGAATATAGACCTCCTCAGCAGGCGCTGGTAAAGGTGTTTGTGCCACCAGCCGCACTGGTTGAGGTTTCGGCTTTACGACCTGCGGCCGCGGCTTGGGTGGGATGACTTCTGGCGGAATAACATTGGGCGGCGTTTCCGGTTTAACCAGACTGACCATCAGCATCGTCGCCTCGCTCATGGCTGCGCGGGCAGGTGCATATTGCATCAGCGCCCACAAACCTAGCACGTGCAACAGCACTACCACACTGATGGCAGCATAATCGCCAGCAGAAAATCTAGGCATTGCCTTGCTAATGGACATTGCATGCATCCAGTTGGCACTTCACGCTATTAGCGTTAAACACTTTTGAACAACTTAAAATCTGGCTACTCATTTAGAATNNCGGCAGGTACCTGCTGTGCATATTGGGCTTTTTCTTGCGTGTAATAATTTAAACGCATTGCTGCTTCCTTTATGTTCTATTTGGTTAAAATTAATTTGTTTTGCTTGGTGATGCGCAAAATGTAAGTTTCATTCCGGTGTTCTATCATCACTTCTTTTACGTTGTTAAATAATTGTTCTGTCGTTAAGCGTTTAATCTGAGTTATTTTGAAGTCCCCAGAATCCATGCTTTCGTCCGCTACTATTTCGACATCGAAACTCATATGCTCTAAGGTGCCAATAATTGGTTATAAAGCATGATGTAGCACGGTCTGCATCACTAGCTTAGCCGCTGCTTTACGCATCATTTCATTCATCATAAAGAAATTGCGCGCTTCAAATCTAAGTGACGTACCGCCGACCTCAAGCTCAACCATATCTTTAGCTTTGTTATAAAGCACTTTGCATTCTTTATTGCCTGCCAATTTTGCCTGGCTGATAATCAGTTGCTTACTCACGATATTCACCTTAAATGAAACATTGTTTTCAAATGATAATAATTCTCATTTGCATTGTCAAGCACTTAATTCAAATAAACTAACGTAAAAAAACCCGCCAAGCTTTCACTGGGCGGGTTCTAAACTTCTACGATGTCTAGCTGATTAAACTATTCATACGCTTAACAAAGCTGGCAGGGTCATCTAAGGTGCCGCCTTCTGCTAATAACGCTTGGTCAAACAGCACGAAAGCCAAATCACTAAACACGGCATCAGCAGATTCATTCTCAAGACGCTTAACTAACTTATGCGCTGGATTGATTTCTAAAATTGGCTTGGCTTCTGGCGCATTTTGCCCTGCAGCCTTTAGCATACGCGCCAAATTACCCGATAAATCTTGCGCATCACTGACCAAACAGGCGGGGGAGTCAGTTAATCGATGTGTCACACGCACATCTTTCACTTGATTGCCTAAAGTTTGTTTGATTCTTTCGACCAGTGTTTTAGCTTCTTCTTCAATTTTCTTCTGAATCTCTTTTTCGGTATCAGATTCAAGTTTTCCTAAATCCAAATCACCTTTGGCAATAGATTGCAGCTTTTTACCCTCAAACTCAGTCAAACTACCTAGTAACCATTCGTCTACCCTGTCAGACATCAACAACACTTCAATGCCTTTTTTACGGAAAATCTCCAAATGCGGGCTGTGTTGTGCGGCAGCAAAGCTATCTGCAGTGATGTAATAAATCATATCCTGCTCAGGCTGCATACGGGCTACATAGTCTTTGAAAGAAACTTCTTGCACATCCGTATCTGCCTTGGTTGAAGCAAACCTTAACAAACCAGCAATTTTCTCTTTGTTTGCAAAGTCTTCGCCTGGACCTTCTTTTAATACACGGCCAAATTCAGCATAAAACTTTGTGTAATCTTCAGGTTTATTCTCTGCCATGTCTTCCAACAAGCTCAATATTTTTTTAGTCGAACCCGCTTTAATCGCATCCACATCACGGCTGGACTGCAAAATCTCGCGCGACACATTCAGTGGCAAGTCAGACGTATCGATCACACCACGTACAAAGCGCAAATACTGCGGCATGAGCTTTTCAGCATCCTCCATAATAAACACGCGCTTTACATACAGCTTAATACCATGACGGCGCTCTCTATCGTATAAGTCAAACGGCGCTTTGCTTGGAATATAAAGTAATGAAATATATTCTTGCTTACCTTCTACGCGGCTGTGCATAAAGCTAAGCGGATTTTCAAAATCATGCGAAACGTGCTTATAAAACTCTTGATATTCCTCTTCAGTAATATCGTTTTTATTGCGCGCCCACAGAGCAGAGGCTTTATTGATGGTTTCGTCTTCATCTGTAGCAACCTCAGCACCATCTTTCCATTCAGATTTCTTCATGACGATAGGCAAAGTGATATGGTCTGAATACTTGCGAATAATGGTTTTTAGCTTCCAGTCACTTAAAAATTCATCTTCGCCTTCACGCAAATGCAAGATAATCTCGGTGCCGCGCTTAGACTTATCAGCCACCTCCAGCGTGTAGTCGCCCTCGCCCGCTGATTCCCAACGCACGGCTTCAGTCGAACCTGCGCGCCTTGTGGTTAAAGNNGCTCATGCCTATGCCATTGTCAGAAATAGAAACCGTACGCGCAGTCTTATCAAAGGCCACACGAATTTTTAAGTCACTATCGTTTTCATATAAAGAACCATCGGCCAAAGCTTCAAAGCGTAGCTTATCGGCGGCATCTGACGCATTAGAAATCAATTCACGCAGCACAATCTCTTTGTTGCTATACAAAGAGTGAATCATTAACTGTAAAAGTTGTTTAACCTCGGCCTGAAAAGCCATTGATTCTTTTGGATGAGCCTCTGGTTGTGGACTATTTTTATCTGTTTGTTTTGCCATATTGAACTCCTGAATTTTTAGTAAACACTTATAGTTAATTAGGCTTTGTCATCAAACTTTCAAGTCATTACTCCAAAATAGAAAAAATATTATTGTTTTAAGCAAAGTTATAAGTAAAATTAAAAGTAAAAGTGCATACTAGAAATTATGGAAAATAATATAAACAACTCACATAACATACTCGTAGACAAAGCTTTATTAGCCGCGATTGACATAGGCTCCAATAGTTTCAGGCTAGAAATCGGTCGTCTGGATAGCGGCCATATTCAGCGTGTAGAGTACATTAAAGAACCAGTGCGACAAGGCGGCGATTTAGATGAGGACCATAACCTCACGCCTGAAGCGATTGAACGAGGCATACGTTGCCTGGCCAGATTTGGTGAACGCTTACAAGGGTTTGAAGCATCACATGTGCGCGCCGTGGCAACACAAACGCTGCGCGAAGCAAATAATCGCGATGTATTTATCAACCATGCTAAAAAAGCGCTTGGCTTTGATGTGGAAGTCATTTCAGGCGTTGAAGAAGCACGACTGATTTACCAAGGTGTCAGTCGCTTTTTACCTCAATCCAATGATAGACGCTTAGTGATTGACATTGGCGGAAGGTCGACTGAATTTATATTGGGCCAGGGTTTCGAATCGCATCACACGGCTTCTTTACATGTCGGCTCTGTTGCATGGTCGCTCAAACACTTTGGCTCTGGTGACTTCACTGAAAAAGCTTTTACGCGTGCAGAAATTGCCGCTGAATCAATTTTTGAAACGCTTGGTGTTAACTTTAATAATAAGCAGTGGGATATTGCCTATGGTGCTTCTGGCACAATAGGCGCGGTAGCCGATGTTTTAGTTCAATACGGCAGGCCTGTAGATACAATTACCAAAGAAGGCTTGCATTGGCTACGCGATGAGTTATTGCGCACTCGGCACGTTGATAAATTACGCTTGCTTGGGCTAAAGGAAGACCGTAAGCCGGTGATCGCAGGCGGTTTATCAATATTAATCGCCATATTTGATTTCTTAAATATTGAATCCTTAAATGTTGCAAAAGGCGCGCTACGACACGGCGTGCTGTATGACATGCTAGCGCGCGAAAATGACATGGTTGATTTAAGAAATGCATCAGTGCATCGTTTGGCACGTAAATTTATTGTTGACGAAACCCATGCTAAAACAGTGGCAGAAGTCGCAGAAAAATTATTTGAAAAAATTAGTGAAAATATTCACTTTGCCCCTGGTGAACGCCAATCACACACGCGAAAATTACACTGGGCGGGGTTACTGCACGAAATCGGTTGTATCGTTTCGCCGATTGACGCACATTTACATGGCGCCTATATATTAGAACATACTGATCCACCTGGTTTTGCGCAGAGTGAACTACATTGTTTAAGCCTGTTGATATTGGGGCATAGAGCGAAATTAAAAAAACTGGAAGCAGATTTCTCTGACCGCATTTTTGTGATGCAATTAAGCTGCTTGCGCTTAGCAGTAATTTTATGTCATGCTCGCCAAAGGCCTAATCTACGTGGCATTCAGCTATATTATATCAACAACACGATTAGGCTATCTTTACCGAAATCTTGGCCTGAAAAATACCCGCAGTCTTATTACTTGTTGGATGAAGAAACGCTGGCTTGGCAAAAAACAAACTGGTTGTTTGAAGTAGAGACTATTTAACAAAATTGTCATAAAAAGTTCATTTGCAATCCTGAATAAACGGTATAAACTGTTTATACCGTTTATTCAGGAGGCTATGATGTCAAAGATTAACTCACTACAAGCTGCCGCATTAACTGCTTCAGTAAAAAAAATAGAACCCGTAAAAACACAAGCAAATGAACCTACCGCCACTAAATCAGTTGCAACTAAGGCCATAGCTGCAAAGCCAACTGCTACCAAACCTGTAGCAAGTGCCAGCCCGACGAAAGTAGCACCAAAAAAAGTGGTAAAGGCTAAGGCGACTAAGCCCGCAAAAGAAAAAATACCGAAATTAAAAATGGAGCGTGACAGCTTTACAATGCCAAAAGCTGAATATGCGCAATTTTATGTATTAAAAGAACGCCTGGTTAAACTAGGCAATCCTGCGAAAAAAAGTGAGTTATTGCGCGCTGGAATTATGCAACTGACTGCCATGACCGATGCAGCCTTGAAAGCAGCAATGAGCAAGGTGCCAACCATCAAAACTGGTCGGCCTAAAAAGAAATAGGTTGAATCTTTACCCTAAATAAAAACAAGCGAAAATTGATTAAAACCGTCCCCAGACCGTCATTCTGAGCGAAGCGAAGAATCCGGTAACCATCTGATTTTCATGGATTCTTCGCTTCGCTCAGTAATGACGGAAATATGCCTTTTTCAGTCAAAAGTTGTCAGAAAAGCTTTCGTACAAAGGTCTCCGTATAAATCAATCATCTGGGTATTGCACTGTAAATAAATAAATTTGCGGCTTTCCGCCGGATATCGCTTTAGTAAGTCGCTGGCGCAGCCACCAGACTGCGCCTTTTTTCACCACGCATGTACCCTCATACATACCTAGTAACTTTTCAATTAACAGCCCAAGGTTTGGTTGATGCCCAATCAGTAATGTCGTTTTACTACTATCGTCATTTGTCACTTTTTTTGCAATTCGTTCAACCGTACTATCAACGTTTAAAAACTCAGCTACTTTTATTTCACACCGATTCAAATTATGCAAAGCTGCTGCGGTTTCTATACACCGACGCGCTGGGCTGCATAATATTTCCGTATTGGCTGGCAAATGTTGACTCAGCCATTTTGCCATTTTTGCTGCATCTTTGCGCCCACTCTTAGTTAATACGCGGTCGATATCCTTACCGCTAGCGCTTTTTGCCTCGGCATCAGCGTGCCGCCATAAAATTAAATTAGCCATGCGCTTTTCCAACAAAGACAGTTATCATGATATTAGCCTTGCTTGTTCTTATTTAATCGGCATACTTTTGAATGAGTTGTTGTTGCGCACTTAAGGCGTGCTCTTGCTCATGTATTTTTGACCTGGCCAGAGGCAATCGCTGCGTACTCGGAACGTAAGTTCCATCAGCATTAAGCAACCAAGCATCCTTATTATCATCCAAATACATTTGGCAACATTCCTGCAAAATTCGCGCACGATTTTTGGCATCTACAATCGGCCATGCAATTTCCACACGCCGCATCATGTTACGGTTCATCCAATCCGCGCTAGAAAGCCACATATTTTCCACTTGATCAATTTCAAAATAAAAAACACGAGAATGCTCTAACAACCGGCCAATAATCGAGCGTACACGCACGCGTCCATCCAGCCCAGGTGCGTCTACTGGCAATATGCATGCCCCACGCACAATCAAATCAATTTCAACGCCAGCGCGTCCAGCATTTACCAATGCTTGCACCATAGCTTCATCAGTGAGTGCATTAATTTTTAAGATGACCCGCGCTGGCTTTCCTGCTTTTGCAGCAAGTTCTGCGTTTCTAATTTTGACCAGCATTTGTCTATGTAAATTAAATGGCGCTACCAACAACTTTTGCATACGCGGCAATTTAACCTGGCTTGCAATATGCCTAAACAAATACTCCATGTCACGCGTTATCTGGGAGTCAGATGTAAGCATACTCACATCTGTATACAAACGTGCGGTTCTAGGATTGTAATTACCAGTAGATATATGTCCATAATGTTTTAGATGCTGGCCTTCCCTACGCATAACCAGCAACATCTTGGCATGTGTTTTCAAGCCTACGATGCCGTACACTACTTGCGCCCCAACTGACTCCAAATCTTCAGCCCAGTTGATATTTGCTTCTTCATCAAACCTGGCCTTAAGCTCAACTACAGCCATCACTTCCTTGCCACGCCGCACCGCTTCTTGTAGCAACTTCAGCATGCGTGAATCTGAGCCCGTTCGGTAAATAGTCTGCTGAATAGATAACACGTCAGGATCATTTACGGCTTCACGCAAGAAATCAATGACCGACTCAAAGCTTTCATATGGCTGATGAATTAAAATATCTTGTTGTTTTAACTGCGTAAAAAATGATTGATTGGGTACTAGCTGTTGGCTAATCTTAGGTTCAAAAGGCTTGAATTTTAGATCATTACCTTCGGCCAAATCTGCTAATTGCATCAGTCGCGCCAAATTCACAAGACCATTTACGCGATACAGCGATTGCTTAGGCAAATCAAACTGTTGCAATAAAAATTTGGCTAACTTTTCATCGCAACCATGCGACACTTCCAACCGAACTGCGTCACCAAAATTACGTTGCACCAGGCCTTTTCTTAAGGCGGTGCGCAAATTTTTTACATCCTCTTCATCTACCGCCAAATCTGAATGTCGTGTAACTCTAAATTGAGAGAAATTTAGCACTTCTCGCCCAGTAAATAAACTCGCTAAATGTGCTCGTATCACACTTGATAACGACACGAATTTTTGCTGTTTATCACTTAAGTTTTTTGGTAATTTAATTAAACGCGGTAACACTCTAGGCACTTTAACAATCGCAATATTATTGTCACGACCAAATGCATCATTACCGCCTAATAGAACAATAAAATTAAGCGACTTGTTGGCAACTAGCGGAAATGGGTGTGATGGATCAAGCGCAACTGGCACCAGCAACGGCCGCACTTCAGATTCAAAATACTTTGCCACCCAACGCCGCTGTTCTGGCGTGCGGTCGCCATGTGATACCAAATGTACGCCTTGCAATGCGAGTGCAGGCATCAACTCTGCATTAAAAATTTGATATTGCTTAGCCACTAGTAGATGTGCAATTTCGGCAATAACCTGATAACTTTGCACGTTAATGTCACTTTGTTGCTCATCATCGCGCATGGCATCCACGTGCGGCGCGGCGCGCACCTCAAAAAACTCATCCAAGTTTGAAGAGACAATGCAAAGAAAACGTAATCGCTCAAGCAGCGGATAGTCAGGATTTTGCGCAAGGCTCAACACGCGTTCGTTAAACGCTAAAATGCTGGTATCACGGTTAAGTAATTTTAAAGGCGGGTAAGTTAAACGCATACTATCTTTAAGATTGTTATGCATTGGATGTTATGCACCGATTGTGACAGATTGATGAAATTTTGATGAAAAACTAATTCTTTATTTTCAAGTATTCATAAGAACTCACGAAACTCTACTTTTGCCCGCTAAGTAACTGCTGCAATAATAAACCAGCCGCCGCAAAACCAAATGGGGCGGTGACGCATACGCTAGAGCCATAGCCAGCACAGTTTAGCCCTGTAATAGCACTACTTTCCAGCGCACATAAACTATCTGGCATGACGACTTCTTCATCTGAATATACACACTGAATACCAAATTTTAATGGCTTGTTCTTTACGGTATCGGCTTTAGCAAAACCATAATCACGGCGCAATAAGTTACGCACTTTTGCAAGCAGCTTATCATGACTGACGAAGTTTAAATCAGCCTGTTTGATACGGGTTGCATCAAGCCGACCACCAGCCGCGCCTGTCATCACCAAAGGGATTTTTTGTTGCTTACAAAAACCAGCAATGGCCGCTTTAGCCTTTGCATCATCGATACAATCAATCACGCCGTCAAAACGCTGGTTTAACATCTCACTTACGTTTTCAATCGTGACGAAATCTTCAATCTCAATCACGTTCGCAACTGGGTTAATGAGTCTGATACGCTCTGCCATGGCGGTAACTTTGGCTTTACCAAACTCGCCATCCACAGCATGCAATTGACGGTTTACATTTGATTCTGCAATATTATCTAAATCAATTAGAGTAATAG
>CXWL01124574.1_pt1 | contig 11842 bp, 10 predicted proteins | sample 590931 | NCBI WGS metagenome assembly CXWL01 (sample SAMEA3498368, study PRJEB10139) | groundwater metagenome | biome: water well; material: biofilm material | place: Germany | collected 2015-04-27
GACAGGTCCATCACATTGTCGGCGCCCCAGCGGATGGCCCAGGTCATCTTTTCGACTTCCTCGCCGATTGACGAGGTCACCGCCGAATTGCCGATATTGGCGTTGATCTTGACCAGAAAGTTGCGGCCGATGATCATCGGCTCGATTTCAGGATGGTTGATGTTGGCCGGGATGATGGCGCGTCCGCGCGCAATTTCCTCGCGCACGAATTCAGGCGTGATGGTCTTGGGAATGCTGGCGCCGTACGACTGGCCCGGGTGCTGGCGGCCCATCAGGGCGGCGGTGCGCTGGCCCATGGGACCCGACGCTTCGAGTTCGGCCAGGTACTGCTGGCGCCGCAGGTTTTCGCGGATCGCGACAAATTCCATTTCCGGCGTGACGATGCCGCGCCGCGCGTAATGCATTTGGGTGACGTTGGCGCCAGCCTTGGCGCGGCGCGGGTTGCGGTGCAGATGGAAGCGCAGCTTGGCCAGTTCCGCGTCTTGCAGGCGTTCGCGGCCATAGGCGGAGCTGGGGCCGTCCAGCTGAACCGTGTCGTCGCGCTCGACAATCCACGGCAGGCGGGGCGCGGCCAGGCCGGAGCGGATGTCGATCACTGCGCGCGGGTCCGAATACGGGCCCGAGGTGTCGTAGAGATAAACGGGGGGATTCGGCTCGGCGCCAAACGAGGCGGCGGTGTCGGCCTGGCTGACGGCGCGCATGGGCACGCGGATGTCGGGGCGGCTGCCTTGGATGTAGATTTTGCGGGAATTGGGCAGCGGCGCGATGGCGGCCTGGTCGACGACGGCAGTGGCCGAATCGAATGTTAACGGTGCATTCATGTGGCTCCTTGTGCTTGCAGGAGCCAGCAAAGGAGACAGGAGCCGGGCCGCCGCCTTCCATCGAAATGGCAAGGGAGGCCCGGCTCACAAGCTTCCCTTCGCTGGCATTATCCAGATCAGGTTCAGAGGGTGTTTCTCACCCGCGCCTCGCTTGTTGCGATTTGCAGGACCCCTAGCGTGTGTGCTGCCGATGTGGCAGCGAGGCGCATTATACCGCCGTGCGCAAGTGCCAAGATAGTCTTTTTATCACCTTGTTTTGATGCCATACGGCAATCAAATGTGATTGTATTAACAACTTACTTGGCAAAGCGCAAAATAATATCACCAATTCCCACCACTGCAAGCAGGCTCCGGACTTTATTCGCATAAAACAACATTTGTTGCCTCGCGTCATAGATAATTATTTTCCAGCATCAAATTGCACGCTACATTGGCATCACTGCACACCGGCCAACAGAGCGGGTGGCGACACAAGATAAACTTCTCGGAGAGATACACAATGCAGAGCAAGCCAGGCATGTCCACGGTCGCCACGGCGGTCAAGTTGTTGGTAGCAACCCTTGCAATCGGCGTCATGAGCAGCGCGTCGGCCCAGCTTCAGCCCGACGAGACCCGCGTCATCATCGGGTTCAAGAAAGGCAAGGGGCATGACATGAAAAAGGACGTGGGCACCCACCGCGGCCGCATCAAGGAAGACCTGGCCGAGAATGACGCGGTCGCCATCGAAATTTCCAAGGAAGACTTGAAAGCGCTGAAAAAGAGCGCCCACATCGCCTACGTCGAGGAAGACGTGATCCGCCGTCCATTCGCCAGTTCGTCGGCCTCGACCGGCACCCCGTATGTGCTGGGCCAGAAAGTGCCTTACGGCGTCAAGCAAGTCCAGGCCGACCTGCTGCCCGACACCTATGTCGGCAACCGCAAGGTGTGCATCATTGACTCGGGCATTGACCGTGCCCATGAAGACTTTGCCGGCGCCACCGCCAACATGACGGGCGAGTACGACAGCGGCACCGGCTGGTGGTACACCGATGAAAACCATCACGGCACCCATGTGGCCGGCACCATCGCCGCGGTCAACAACAGCGCCGTGGGCGTGGTCGGGGTCAACCCGAACAAGCGTCTCAAGCTGCACATCGTCAAGGTGTTCGGTGCGGCCGGCTGGGCGTACTCGTCGTCGCTGTCGGCTGCGGCCAACAAATGCGCGGCGGCAGGCGCCAACATCATCAGCATGTCGCTGGGCGGCGCTTCGTCCAGCACCACCGAGTCGAACACCTTTGCCANNTCGCAGTACAACAGCAAGGTGGAAATTGCCGGTCCCGGCGTGGCGGTGCTGTCGACGGTGCCCACCAACAGCGGCACGGCAGTGGCGCTGACGGTGGGCGGCGCGGCGTATGCACCGGGCGCCATGACCGGCTCGCCAGTGAAAACGGCCACCGCGCCGCTGGCCGACTTCGGCATCGGCGACGCGGTCAACACGGCCATGACGGGCAAGGTGTGCCTGGTCCAGCGCGGCACGGTCGACTTTGCGACCAAGGTCTCGAACTGCCAGAAGAGCGGCGGCGTGGGCGCAGTGCTGTACAACAACGCAGCTGGCGGCTTTGGCGGCACCATGGGCACCACGGTGGTGACGATTCCTTCGGTAACGGCCAGCGACACCGACGGCGCCGCGCTCAAACTCAAGCTGGGCCAGAGCGCAACCGTGGCAGTCACCCCGACCAGCTACGCCGAGTTCGACGGCACCTCGATGGCAACCCCGCACGTGTCGGCAGTGGCGGCGCTGGTGTGGAGCTACTACCCGAGCTGCACCGCAGCCCAGATCCGCAATTCGCTGATCAAGAGCGCGATCGACCTGGGCACGGCGGGACGGGACGTGAAATACGGCTATGGACTGGTACAGGCCAAGGGCGCGTATGACCGCATCCGGCTGTATGGCTGCGGCGCCTGACGATCGCGGGCGGCAATCAAACAAAAGGACGCTTGCGCGTCCTTTTTTTATTCTTTTAGGCAATCTTGATTACTTCGACAACACATATGCATGTCAAGGCGCAAGATAATATCACCAATACTCACGCGCACAAGCGCATTTTCTACATTTGCATGACACTTTACGGACAATACAACACTTGTTGAGTCCGCTTGAATTGCCGGTTGATCAGCTGATTATTTTGGAAATACACTGGTTTTCCTTGCTGCCCTATCCGGGCCAGGGACGTACGCACGCGGGCCGACAGAGCCTCGCGGCAACAACAAACTATCATTCTCGGAGAGTCACCATGATGCAAAGCAAGACCGGCATGTCCTCGATCGCAGTGGCAGTCAAGCTGTTGGTAGCAACCGTCGCCGTCGGCGTTCTGGGCAGCGCCAGCGCCGCCGCCGACAGCACGCGCGTGATCGTCGCCTTCAAACCAGGCTCGGCAGCGAGCATGAAAGCGGCAGTCAAAGCGGCCAAGGGCAGCGTCAAGCACGAAATTTTTGGCATGAATGCGATGGCGATCGAAGTGCCCACCGCCGCGCTGCAAGGCTTGCAGCACAATCCCAACGTCGAATATGTCGAAGAAGACATGCTGCGCCGCCCCACCGCGCTGACCACGCCGTCGACCGGCACGCCGTACATCAGCGGCCAGCTGGTTCCATACGGCATCAAGATGGTGCAGGCCGACCAGCTCTCCGACGTCAATGCCGGCAACCGCAAGGTGTGCATCATCGACTCCGGCATCGACCGCGCGCATGAAGACTTCGCCGGCGCCAGCGCCAACATGAGCGGCCAGTACGATGCCGGCACCGGCAACTGGTACACCGACGAAAACCACCATGGCACGCACGTGGCCGGCACCATTGCCGCCGTCAACAACAGCGGCGTAGGCGTGGTCGGCGTCAATCCGAACAGCAAATTGAAGCTGCACATCGTCAAGGTGTTCGGCGCGGCAGGCTGGGCTTACTCGTCGACGCTGGCCTCGGCCGCCAACCAGTGCGGCGCGGCGGGCGCGAACGTGATCAGCATGTCGCTGGGCGGCGGGCGCTCGAGCAAGACCGAGCAGAAAGCGTTCGACACGCTGCAAACCAAGGGCGTGCTGAGCATTGCGGCAGCGGGCAATGACGGCAACACCGTCATCTCCTACCCGGCCGGCTACGCCAGCGTGATGATGGTGGGCGCGGTTGACGAGAACAAGGCCTGGGCCGATTTCTCGCAATACAACAGCAAGGTGGAAATCGCCGGACCTGGCGTGGGCGTGCTGTCGACCATTCCGACCGGCGCCGGCACGGCGCCTGCGCTGACGGTAGGCACGAGCGTGTATGCACCAGGTGCGATGGACGGCTCGCCGGTGCGCTCGGCCACGGCGCCGCTGGCCGACTTCGGCATTGGCGACGCGCTCAACAGCGCCATGTCGGGCAAGGTTTGCCTGATCGCGCGCGGCACCATCGATTTTGCCACCAAGGTGGGCAACTGCCAGGCCAGCGGCGGCGTGGGGGCGGTGGTGTACAACAATGTGGCAGGCGGCTTCGGCGGCACGGTCGGCACGGCCACCACGATTCCATCGGTCACGGCCTCGGACGCCGAAGGTGTGGCGCTCAAGGGCCAGCTGGGCCAGAGCGCGACGGTGGCGGTCACGCCGTACAGCTACGCCTACTTTGACGGCACCTCGATGGCCACCCCGCACGTGTCGGCAGTGGCGGCGCTGGTGTGGAGCTACTACCCGAGCTGCACGGGCGCCCAGATCCGCGCCTCGCTGACCAAGAGCGCGCTCGACCTGGGCACGGCTGGCCGCGACACCAAGTACGGCTTTGGCCTGGTGCAAGCGCTGGCGGCCAAGAACTNNCCTTCGTGCAACCGGGGTCAGACCACTTTTTGCGCCCAAAAAGTGGTCTGACCCCGGTTGCACGGAAAAAGTGGTCTGACCCCGGTGGTCTTTTTTTTGCGCTGCAGCGTAGAGTGGGGACAGTCCTACTATAATGGTTCCTTTAGCAAAAATTTACACGACAAAACCATGGAATTAGCCAAGTCTTTCGAGCCAGCCGACATTGAACAATTCTGGCGCACGGAGTGGGAGCAGCGCGGCTATTTTGCCGCCACCCTAGATCCCGCCAAGCCTTCTTTCTCGATCCAGTTGCCGCCGCCGAATGTGACCGGTACCTTGCACATGGGCCATGCGTTCAACCAGACCATCATGGATGGCCTGACCCGCTATTACCGCATGCGCGGCCACAACACGGCCTGGATCCCTGGCACCGACCACGCCGGTATTGCCACCCAGATCGTGGTCGAGCGCCAGCTCGATGCGCAGAAGATTTCGCGCCACGACCTGGGACGCGCGCAATTCCTGGAAAAAGTGTGGGAGTGGAAAGAGAAATCCGGAAACATCATTACCGGCCAGATGCGCCGCCTGGGCACCTCGCCCGACTGGCAGCGCGAATACTTCACGATGGATGCGCCACGCTCGAGCGTCGTCACCGACGTCTTCGTGCGCCTGTTCGAGCAAGGCCTGATTTACCGCGGCAAGCGCCTGGTCAACTGGGATCCCAAGCTGGGCACCGCCGTGTCCGACCTGGAAGTGGTGTCGGAAGAAGAAGATGGNNGTGGCCACCACGCGCCCTGAAACCATGCTCGGCGACGTCGCCGTGGCAGTCGATCCGACCGATGAGCGCTACACCGCGCTGGTCGGCAAGATGCTCAAACTGCCGTTGTCGGACCGCGAAATCCCCCTGATCGCCGACGAATACGCCGACAAGGCCTTCGGCACGGGCTGCGTCAAGATCACCCCGGCCCACGATTTCAACGATTACCAGGTCGGCCAGCGCAACGGTCTGCCGATGATCGAAGTGCTGACGCTGGACGCGAAAATTTCCGACGCCGCGCCGGCTGCCTACCGCGGCATGGACCGCTTCGCCGCGCGCAAGCAGATCGTGGCCGACCTCGACGCCCAAGGTTTCCTGGTCGAGGTCAAGCCGCACAAGCTGATGGTGCCGCGCGGCGACCGCACCGGCGTTGTCATCGAGCCTATGCTGACCGACCAGTGGTTCGTGGCAATGAGCAAGCCAGCCCCGGACGGCACCTTCTTCCCCGGCCAGTCGATTGCCGAAGTGGCGCTGGAAAAAGTGGCCTCCGGCGAAATCAAGTTCGTGCCGGAAAACTGGAGCACCACCTACAACCAGTGGCTCAACAACATTCAGGATTGGTGCATCTCGCGCCAGCTGTGGTGGGGCCACCAGATCCCGGCCTGGTACGATGACGCCGGCAATATTTTCGTGGCCAAGACCGAAGCCGAAGCGCAAGCGAAGGCGCTGGCCGCTGGCGTGACGACCCCGCTGCGGCGCGACAACGATGTGCTCGACACCTGGTTCTCGTCCGCGCTGGTGCCGTTCTCGACCATGGGCTGGCCGCAGGAAACGCCGGACATGAAGATGTTCCTGCCGTCGTCGGTGCTGGTGACCGGCTTTGACATCATCTTCTTCTGGGTCGCGCGCATGGTCATGATGACGGCGCACTTCACCGGCAAGGTGCCGTTCGACACCGTGTACGTGCACGGCCTGGTGCGCGATTCGAGCGGCCAGAAAATGTCCAAGTCGAAAGGCAACACGCTCGACCCGATCGACTTAATTGACGGCATTGATGTCGAGGCGCTGGTGGCCAAGCGCACCACCGGCCTGATGAACCCGCGCGACGCGGAAAAGATCGCCAAGGCCACCCGCAAGGAATTCCCGTCCGGCATCGCCGCGTATGGCACGGATGCGGTGCGCTTTACCATGGCCAGCTACGCTTCGCTGGGGCGCAACATCAATTTCGACCTGGGCCGCTGCGAAGGCAACCGCAACTTCTGCAACAAGATGTGGAATGCGACCAAGTTCGTGCTGATGAATACCGAAGGCCACGATTGCACGCCAAACGAGGCCGGCCTGTCGCAGGCCGACCGCTGGATCATTTCCATGCTCAACCGGGTCGAGCTGGAAGTGGCGAAAGGCTTCGAGGACTACCGCTTCGACAATATCGCAGCCGCGCTGTATAAATTCATCTGGACCGAGTATTGCGACTGGTATCTGGAAGTGTCGAAAGTGCAGGTCCAGCAAGGCACGCCGGCCCAGCAGCAAGCCACCCGCAACACACTCTTGCGGGTGCTCGAAGTGGCGTTGCGCCTGACCCATCCAATCATGCCTTTCGTCACCGAAGCGCTGTGGCAGACCATCGCCCCGCTGGCCGGCAAACAACTCGACAGCGCTGGCGACTCGATCATGCGCCAGCCCTATCCGATTGCCGACAGCGCGCTGATCGACGAGGCGGCCGAAGCGTGGATGGGCGAACTGAAGGCGCTGACCGACGCCACCCGCAACCTGCGCAGCGAAATGCAGCTCTCGCCGTCGGTGCGGGTGCCGCTGATTGTCGAGCCGCAGGCGGCGGCGGACCAGGATCGCATGGCCTCGTTCGCGCCGTATATCCAGTCGCTCGGAAAATTGTCGGAGGTAAACATCGTGGCCGCGCTGCCGGATTCGCCCGCTGCCGTGTCGATCGTGGGTACGACCAAGCTGATGCTCAAGGTGGAAATCGACGTTGCTGCCGAACGCGAGCGCCTGGCCAAGGAGATCACCCGCATCGAAGGCGAAATTGCCAAGGTCAACGGCAAGCTGGGCAATGAAAGCTTCGTGGCGCGCGCGCCTGCCGCCGTAGTTGCACAGGAGAACGAGCGCCTCGTCAATTTCTCCGCAACGATCACCAAACTGCGCGAGCAGTTTGCTAAACTGGCGTGATGCGTTTTTGCGGGAGAGCGAACATGAAGACCTTGTTATGCGCCAGCCTGATGGCGTTGGCAGCAGCGTCGCCGGCCTGGGCCGACGATGTGTCGCCGGTCGGCCTGTGGAAAAACATCGATGACGTCACCGGCAAGCCCAAGGCGTTGATCCGCATCACCGAAAACAAGGGTGAAGTGCGGGGCCAGATCGAAAAGCTGTTCCTGGCAGCGGGCGAAAACCCGAACCCCCGCTGCGATAAATGCCAGGGCGCCAACAAGGACCAGCCGGTGCTGGGCATGGTCTTCATGTCCGGCCTGCGCCGCCACGGCGACGAATACAGCGGCGGCGAAATCCTCGACCCCGATTCCGGCAAGGTCTACCGCAGCAAGCTGGTGCTGGTCGAGGGCGGCAAGAAGATCACCGTGCGCGGCTACGTGGGCGTGCCCATGTTCGGCCGCTCGCAAACCTGGGTGCGGCAAGACTGAGGGTGTGACATTTCTGACGGGTGTCATTCTGAAAAAATTGCAAGAACGGCATTTGCACCGCATAATCGGCGGGCGTTTTCGCACAGTCCACTCCTAGGAAATTACCATGCAAAATCAAGACGGCATCGTCGCGCCTGAAAATGTCACCACCATCCGCACCGTGGACGCGAACCGCGGCGTGGAATGGATCTCCGGTGGCTTCAATCTGTTCATGAAAAAGCCGGCCGAGCTGGCCATTGCCGGCCTGGTCCTGTTCGTCATCAGCTTCGTGCTCAACCTGATTCCCGTGATCGGCAGTGGCCTGGCCACCATGATCGGCGTGGTCGCGGCCGGCGCGCTGATGCGCGGTTGCCAGGCGCTGGAAGAAGGCCAGGACATGCTTGCCGCGGCGCAAAAAGCTGCCGGCTACTCGCCGCTGTTCATCCTGGGCCTGATCGCAGCCGGCATGGGCGTGCTGGTTGGCCTGATCAGCTTTGTGCTGATGGGCATGGTGATCGGCGCCGCCTTCCTCGGCAGCTTTGCCGCAGTCGGCATGATCGGCGTGACCGCCCTGTTCATGATGCTGATCTCGATCCCCCTGCTCATGGCACTGTGGCTGGCGCCCGGCCTGGTGATCATGCGCGGTGTCGAGCCAGTCGAAGCGGTACGCCTGTCGTTTGCCGCCTCGATCAAGAACTTCGTGCCTTTCATCATTTTCTACGTGCTGGCGGCCGTGGCCTGCTTCCTCGGCGCCCTGCCGATGGGCCTGGGCCTGATTGTCGTCTATCCGGTCTTGCTGTGCGCCAGCTATCTGGCCTACAAGGATGTGTTTGGCACGGTCGGCAGTGGTGAAGCGGTCAGCCTCATCAAGGACGGTCAATAAGCATGCCGCAAGCTGCCCTGCTGGCGCCGCTGTTTGCCCTGGCCGCGTGGACCATCGCCATGCTGTTGCTGATGGTGGGCTTGCGCGTGGCCAGCCGGCTGCGCCCGGCCGACTTTGCGTTGGGCGAATCGGAACGGGTGCCGCTGCGCGCCCGCCTGGCGCACCGCAACTACCAGAACCTGCTCGAACTGCCGCTGCTGTTCTACGTGGTGTGCGTGGTGCTGTTTGCCGCGCGCGCCCCGGCCGCGGTGGCCATGTGGGCCTGGCTGTACGTGGGGCTGCGCATGCTGCACAGCGCCGTGCACATCGGCTACAACAATGTGGTCCACCGCCTGGTCGTGTTCACGGCCAGCAACTTCGTCCTGATCATGCTGTGGTACCAGGCCTGGTGCGCGCTGCAGCCGGGCGCTACTTGATCTTGTAGGCTCGTTCGACGTGGGGCAGCAGCCGTTCGCGCTGCGCCACGTCCTTGCTCTGGATCAGCGCGATGTACAGGGGCATCAGAAAACCTTTCAGATTATGGTAGCGCGCCATCGCCGACAGGCTGGACGCGCCGTCCAGGTCCGCCTTGGGAATCGCCAGCGAGGCGAACCAGGCCTCCCATTCGGCGGCGCTGATGTCGCCGCGTGCAGCCAGGTAGTACACCGGCACCGCCAGGCGGTCGCCCTCGAAAAAGTGATAAAAATGGGGCGGTTCCTGGCGGCCGGCGCTATTGAGCTGCGTGGCCACGGCAGCGAGCACGTGCTGCTGGTCTTGCTTGCTCAGCCCAGGATGACGTGCCAGTTCGCGCATCAGATCGGCCGCGTGCGCCACCGCGTGGCGCCAGCCTTGCTTGGCGTCATAACCGCGGTAGTCGCGCAGGGCGCTCAGATAGGCGGTGCCCTCTTGCAAGATCTCCCCGCGCTCGGCGCTGCTCATCGCCGGTTTGATACGGTCGGCGCGCACAAGTTCGGCCAACACCAGCACCGCAAACGCCTGGGAAAATCCCGCCGCATCCGGCTGCTTGAGTGCGGCCAATTGGGAGACACGCATGCTGCGCAGCGTGGCCGGATCGAGCTGGTCGGCCCGCAGCCACGTTGCCAGCGCCGGGAAGGCGGCCCCTTCGCGCAGCGCAGGATCGGGATCGGCCATGCAGCCGAGCAGACCGAGCGCCATCGCCTGCCGCTGGGCGTCATCGGCGACCTCGAATTTGGCAGCCTCCAGACCGAGCAGCTGCGCGCGCGACATGGGCGCGGGCGGACAGGGGGCAGCGGCAGCGGCGCTGCCCTGGACGGCAAGCGAGAGGAGGACGGTCGACAACATGCGCATGGGCTGCTTTCTAGGGAGTGGGTTTGGCATAGCGTGCCAGGTGGCGGTCAAGCTGGTTGGCGAACTGCTGGCGGTCAGCCTGGCCGAACGGGGCCGGACCGCCCGTGTCGACGCCGCTGGCGCGCAGTTCATCCATGAATGCTCGCATCGTCAATTGTTGTGCGATATTGTCCGGCGTGTAGAACTCGCCGCGGGGATTGAGCGCGAAGCCGCCCTTGGCCAGCACGTCGGCCGCCAGCGGTATGTCGCCCGTCACCACCAGGTCGCCCGGCGCGAGCAGGCGCACGATTTCAGCGTCGGCCACGTCAAAGCCGGCCGGCACTTGCACGGCGCGAATGAAGCGCGAGGGCGGTACCCGCATCAATTGATTGGCAACGAGGGTGACGTTCAGCTGCAGCCGTTCGGCCACACGGTACAGGATGTCCTTGATGACGACCGGACAGGCGTCCGCATCAACCCAGATTTGCATCATTGCCATCAGCCTAGTTTGAAAGTGACCAACAGGCAGTATAACGCTACACTAGCGCCAACTGAACGCCAAGGAGCTCCATCTTGCCATCGCCTTTGACCGCGCTCGCCCTGTGGACGATCCGCCTGTACCAGCGCTGGATTTCGCCACGCAAGGGTTTCCGCTGCGCTTACCGCGCCTACACGGGGCACGCCAGCTGTTCGGCGCTCGGCTACCGGGCGATCCGCCGTTTCGGCGTGGCCGGCGGCATGACCGTACTGCATGCCCGCTTGCACAAATGCGGCGTCGCCCACCGCCGCTATCGCCCTGCCCCGCACCCCATGCTGGCCGGCCAGGCGGGCTTCATCGATTGCGACTGCGGCGACAGCCCCTGCGACTGCGATTTGCCGTGCGACTGGGGTGACGAAAAGAAAAACAAGAAGAAAAAGAAAGACCGCGACGTGGTGCTGCCGCCACGCCGCAACCAGCCGCGCTAGCCGTTCAGGCTATCCCACAAGTCGCCGCTCGGGCTGGTGCGGGGCGCCGCCACGCCAAAGTGCTGGTAGGCCAGCGGCGTGGCAATTCGCCCGCGCGGCGTGCGCTGCAGATAGCCTTGCTGGATCAGGAATGGTTCCAGCACGTCTTCGATGGTGTCGCTTTCTTCGCCGATGGCCGCTGCCAGGTTGCCAATGCCGACCGGGCCGCCGCCAAACTTGAACAGCACCGCTTCGAGCAGCTTGCGGTCCATCACGTCAAAACCGGCCGCATCCACGTCCAGCATGGCCAGCGCGGCGTCCGCCATCGGCTTGGTGATGTCGCCGTTGCCCTTGACTTCGGCGTAGTCGCGCACCCGCCGCAGCAAGCGGTTGGCAATGCGCGGGGTGCCGCGCGCGCGCAGCGCGATTTCGCGCGCGCCATCGTCGGCGATCGGCGCGTTGAGCAAGGCCGCGCTGCGCGTGACGATGCGCCCCAGTTCCACGGGATTATAAAATTCCAGGCGCGCCACGATGCCGAAGCGGTCGCGCAGCGGATTGGTCAGCATGCCGGCGCGGGTGGTCGCACCCACCAGCGTGAACGGCTGCAGGTCGAGCTTGACGGACCGCGCGGCCGGCCCTTCGCCGATCATGATGTCGATCTGGTAGTCTTCCAGCGCCGGGTACAGGATTTCTTCGACCACCGGCGACAGGCGGTGGATCTC
>CXWL01031016.1_pt1 | contig 11840 bp, 15 predicted proteins | sample 590931 | NCBI WGS metagenome assembly CXWL01 (sample SAMEA3498368, study PRJEB10139) | groundwater metagenome | biome: water well; material: biofilm material | place: Germany | collected 2015-04-27
CAATAGTGCCGCACCGTTTTGGGGTCCAGCCCCAAGCCGCTCGCGATGCGCTTCTTCGGCACTGCCAGCAGCCACTGCCGCAGCACCTCCTTGACCTCGACCATCGTGACCTCGCGGTATGCCATCGAGCCTCCGGGAGCTCGGCCACTGGCCGGCCCCGGAGCGCTCGTACGGCCCCGGTCACGCGAGGGGGGAAAGGTTTTGAGAAACCTTCACCCAGGGGGGGAATGGTTTTGAGAAACTCGCCCCTTCAGGGGGGAAAGGTTTTGAGAACCGACAGTTCTTACCCTCTCTCTCGACCCGATGTTGAACAGCGCGTCCCCCGGCCTCCAGTGCACACGTGCGCGGCCATCAAGTCCGTCACGCGCCAATGGGCTTGCCGGAAGGATCAAAGCGCAGCGTCACGTCGCCCACGATGAGCTGGGATGGTTGTTTGGTACCTGCTGGTGTCGTCCACCATCCCGAGACAACTGGAGCCCGCGTCCGATCGATCTTCGAGGTGTCGAAGCGGAACGTGAATCGCTGGCTTTCCGCCTCGACAACAACCAGACCTGCACCGAAGAACGTAAACTTGCCCTCCACGGGCCGATCCTCGACCTCGGATCGGACGTTGCGGTTGGCCCAGAGCGTGTGTGCTCGCAGGGCGGCGTCGCGCCATGGAGCCTTTCCTCGTGCGGCTTCGACGAGTGGACCGACTTCTGGAACTGCCGCCAGAAGTTGGTCAGAAGTCGCCGCGATCTCGGCAGCGAGGAACTCGAGGGCAAGTCGCCGGCGGGCAGCGAAGTGCTCGCCTCCCTGCCGAGCATCACCGAGCGCCTCGAAGTACGACATCGCATGCGCGACAGTCGTTCTTTTCGGATAGGCGGGATCGGTCTCCGTGCACATCAGCTCGATGCCGCCAGAGGGGCCCGTGAGGTGGAAGCGCGGTGCCGACGTCCCATAGGACTCAAGCTCGGCTCTTAGCCGCCCGCCGGATGGCAGAGTGCACTCTGCGGCAACGATCGTCCACCCCACTGCACGCGACTCTTTCGGGATGTCGACGCGAACGAAGCCCAGAGGCTCGAGAACGGGAAGGAGGTAGCGCTCGAAGCCTTCGTGAAGTGCGTCGGATTCTGGTGACCGCTTACTCATGTCTGGCCGGCTCATTTCCGCCGTCCCAGCCGAATCTGTCAAGCTGTCAAGCGCGCTTCCCCCGCTTCCCCCGCTTCCGCGGGCGGTGCTTTGCCGCCTTGGCCATACTTCGCTCTTGATCCCGGCGCGCGATCGAAGAGTGCGCCTCGGCGATCGCCGTCTCATCGAGCATGACGGTGAACTTGTTCTTGGGCCCATCCCACTGAACCTCCCAGACCAGCTGCGCGACTGCGCGACGCACGTTCTCGGGGAACAGCACGGCCCAGATCGTCGAGTACGACGTGAGCACGGTGAGCGCCTCGGGAGATACGGTGCCGGTCGGCTTGCGAAGCCACGCGAGCACGCGTTGCTCGATATCGTCTGCGCTGATCTGGGAACCCGGACAGGACTTCGGCCCACGACAACGGTAGTAGCGCGGAGGCGGCGCGATCTTCGAGGGCTTCCGTCCGATCGGCGTCTCCGGGAGCGCGCGACTCGACGACGTGGTCATGAGCCGATCGCAGTGGATGCATCGAAGCAGCCGGCGAAGAAGGAACAGGTCGCCCTCCTGCTGCGCGCGCTGCCTTGGCTGACGCGTCCGCCGGCGATCCACTGCCGCGCGAGCTCTCGCGAACAAGTCCTCGTCGATGATCGGGTCGTGCGCGTCGTCGACATGGCCCATGCGACCGAGATAGGTGCGGTTGCCCAACACGCGAAGCACCGCCTTCGGGCTCCAAGGTTGCCGGCCGTCGAGGACGCGAGGGTTGTCCTCCCCTTGGGTGTTGATCCACATCGCGATCGCCGAAGGCGGAGTGCAAGCGGCGGCCATCTCGAACATGCGCTTCACGACCGGAGCTTCCGCAGGCTGCACCACGAGCTGGTGGCTGAGCGGATCGGCCTTGTACCCGAACGGGATGCGGCCGGCGTTCCGGAGACCGCGGCGCCGCAGGCCGGCCCTCGCATCACGGAGCCGCTCGCCGATGATCTCGCGTTCGAACTGCGCGAAGGTGGCGAGCACGTTGAGGACGAGGTCGCTCATGGCCAGATCGCCGAGATGAAGGTCCCCAGCCACGACCACGAGCTTCGTTCCGCGCCGCTTGAATGCCCCAGCGAGCCTCGCCCAGTCCGCGACGCTCCTGGTCAGCCGATCGAGCCGGTGGACCACGACGCAGTCCACGCCGCCCGACGCAATCTGATCGAGGAGCCGGGTGAGAGCAGGACGGTCCGTCGTCGCGCCGCTCTCGCCCGCGTCGTCGAAGCGCTCCACGATCGGGATCCAGCCCTCCGGGGCATGCGCTCGAACCAGTGCCAAGCAGGCGTCGCGTTGGGCATCGCACGAAGTGAAGTCGGCACCGCTGGGACGAGCGACGGACTGGCGCGTGTAGATAGCGCATCGAACCGCGCGCCGTTCCATCTGCTCAAGATATCACGCGAGGTTAGCTCGCCTGCGGTTGGGCGGCACGACGGGCCCGTGGAATCCCGCATGGCAACCAAGGGTTGCGCATCGCGATCGGACGATCTATATTGATCGTTGAGTGGCAAAGAAACGGACGAAGGCGGCGGTCAGGAAGCCAAGGGTCCTCGATGGCGGACGCAAGCGTGTGCTCGTGGTCCTGTTCGTGCCGAGCGTCGAGCGAGATGGGGAGACGTCGATCGATCAGCAGCATTGGGTCGATGGTGCGTTGGAGATGTTCGGGCGGGTGTTCGGTGGCGCGACGGCCTACCCGAAGGCCAAGGGCATCTGGCGCGACGACAAGAGAGGCGGCGCCCTCGTGATGGACGAGCCGGTGGTCGTCCACTGCTACACGACGCCCGCCGACATCGAGGACGCCCGCAACCTCGCCGAGCTCGGACGCTTCTGCCGGAGGATGGGTCGCGAGGCTCACCAAGGCGAGATCGGTTTGGTGGTCGGCGACGAGTACTTCGCCATTCACGATTTCGCAGAGGAGTAGACGATGAAGACGCAGCTCGACATGGACAAGATCGCCAAGGGGCTCGGCGCCGAACGCAGAGGGAAGGTCGCCGCGACAGGTGGCTACTTCGGAGCGATGCAGTTGCTCGCTGACGTAGAGGCTCAGTTCCGAGTGCCGGCTGGAGGCGGGCGGCGAACGGACCCGCGCTGGACAGAGCGGCGGCTGCTCCCCCTCGCACCGAAGACGCTGAAGCGCCTCGAGGAGCTCACGGCGAAGGTCCGGGAACACGGCGGCGGGAATGTCGAACCGATGCAGCTCGCGGCTTTGTTGCTCGAGAAGTCGACCGAGGACCTGAGCGAGGACGAGGCCGAGGAACTCGTTCGTCCGAAGCGACGAGCCAGCCGCTGAGCGGCGAAGACGTCTCGTGAAATCGCTGGGTTACGGCTGGCGACCGACTGTTTAACAGCAAAAGTAAGGCAGACACTATTTGAGCCATTTCACACGTCCCGACGAACCAATTAACGGTTCGTCGGGACGAGCTGTTTCTGGGGTCGCCCAGAGCCCCGGTGGCAGCTCGTAGAGCCGCACCAGCGCCTCACCCTTCTTGGCATCGTCGGCGCTCTGCCGCCATTCGATGACGTCGACCACGGCTTGGAGAAGACCCTTCAGGTTCTCACGGTCGCCGTTCTTGTTAGCGGTCTCGATGAGCAGCGGCAGCTTGCCGTAGCCCTCGGCAACGACTTCGGCTTCGAGCATCTTCGTGAGGCTGAAGAGCGTGGTCGCTGGCTTTTCGAGATGGCCGGTGGTCGAACCCAATTTTCGGGCTCGACCACCACCAGCCAGTACAGCATCCCGGCGCAGGTTCAGCCTTTGAGGACCGCGATTGGCTCCAGCCGAACGGTCGGTCGCACGAGATCGGCCTCGTCTTCGAGTACCTCCCCGATGTCTCGATACGCCGCCGGCGCCTCCTCAACCAAAGAAGCCCGCCTTCGTTGATCGAACACCACTCGGCGCATGCTCTGGGCGAACCGTTCTGGTCGAATCTGCTCTCGTGCCTCGCGCCGAGTCATCACTCGGCCAGCCCCATGTGAGGCCGAACAGAATGACTGTGGCTCACCACGCCCCTCTACGATGTACGAAGCGGTGGCCATGGAGCCCGGAATCAGGGCCCACTCCCCCGCTGGTGCCGCAATCGCGCCCTTGCGATGAACGAGCAGCAGCCGCCCGAAGTGCTCCTCGAAGCGAACGAAGTTGTGATGCACGTCAACGCGACTGCTTTCGTCAGGCCCCTGGCCGGTCAGCTCGACCAGGGCCTCTGTCGCCCGACCCACGAGGGTATTGCGATTCGCCCGGGCGAACCTCAGCGCCCACTCGATGTCGGCAAGACAGGCCTTGCCCTGCTCGGTGTCGCATCGGAGACCGGGGATGTCGCCGTAAGCCCCCTCGTCTGCTGCCCGGAGATGATGTGCGGCAATCGCAGAGCCGAGCCCCCTTGAGCCGGAATGCACCAACAGCCAGAGGTCGCCACCACCGTCACGGTCCAGCTCGATGAAGTGGTTGCCGCCCCCGAGCGTTCCGAGGTGCTTGGGGCCCAGCCTCGCCCGCGCATGCTCAAGCGCTCCAGTGGACAGGGGTGGCGCCAGGAGGTCGTCGGGAACCGACACCCCTTTTCAACGGTGAGTGAGGTCGCCCACTGGGATGTGTCGTGCCAGGGCCTGGAGGAGCTGACCAAGACTCGACGCCGAGAGTCGAGCGGCAGGGTAGTCGAAGCGCACGGCGCTCATTCCGCACCCAAGATCGCCGCCCAGCGCTGCCGGGACCACGGTGTCGATGGTGGCGAAGACGGTGCCAACAACGGCGACACCATTGGCGACATGCAGGTCGGGCATGGCGGCAACGTGCTCGACGACGTAAGGCTGCGCCGCGACCTTCTTGAGCTGCTCCAGTGCTCCGACCGGAACAGCACGCCCCCACAGCAAAATGGGGACGTGCTGCTCGCCGGCCTCGGGCAAGACTACTCGGGGCATGATTCACCTCCGGGCTCGCCTGTGCCGCTCGCGTCGTGGCTCCCGTTCTGAGCGATGCCGACAAAGGTGAATGTCAGCTTCGGCAGCTTTTTCAGATGAAGCTGTGCCAGCCGGGCCCGCAGGAAGCCTGTGGCCCTGACCAGGCCGTCCTTGCTGGCTCGGCCCACCTCCTGCTCGCGACTGAGGAGTGCGGCGACCGCGTAGGCGACTCGCGCATGACCTCCGTCGGCAGAAAGATGTACGGCGAGAATCTTGATGCCGTCGAGTGACGGATCTGTCGCCTCGTCGTTGATGAGCGATTGAAGTTCGTCGAGGAGAATGTGTTCGAGGCGAGCCTGTCTATGGCCAGCTCCCTCGTCGGGAAGACCTCCGGTTGAATGGGTGGACGTGTCTGACTTCGCAAACTGCGAGCGGGTACGACGAGATTTTTGTGACATGGAGAACGGTTTTCCTGCTGGCGCCGCCCCAACGGGATGGCGCACAAGGTTGAGCTTCAAACGCTCAGTGAGCGTGCGCTCGACAGGAATCCGTCACACCAGAACAGGCAACGGCGCCTACGCGCACCTCAAGGAGCATCCCCGGAAACCGTTTGGCTGAATATCCACGGGACACCTCCTTGCGTGCCGCACCTGCGGCCTACGCGCACAGGAATACTCCGTCACGGGCGAGGCCGTCAAGGCACGGCAAGCTTGCTGGGTGGGTCTTTGTCGCGAAGGTTGTCGGAGAACCCCCGGAGAACCTCCGCCAACGCCAGCATCTGACCCGCAGGTCCGCCCTCCCCGATTGAGACCCATTTCCCCTCAGAGATCGGGAGCTGCTTGAACGCCTCCGATGCCCTCTCAATCGCCATGCGACTCAGCTCGAACTCTCGAACATCGCCGCTCTTGCCCTTGTCGACCTCGGCAATCACCAAGCCAACGTCGCGTTGGGTTTCGGCGTCGCGAAGTTGCTTGGTCCGTCTGACCAGCGCCTCGGACTCCTCGGCCTTGAGTTGAGCTTCTGCGGCTGCAACCCTATCGCTGGCGCTCCGCTGGGCAATTCGCGCCTCGCACTCCATTTGGGCCACGCGAATCGACTCGGCGGCAACGACCTGTGCCTGATTCGCTCGAAGCTTCACTTGCTCGCGTTCAGGCGCGGCCAGGTTCTCGACTATCTTCGGGTCCGAAGGCCGGACAGCGATGATTTCCAGTTGGCCAAAGTCGATGCCAACCCCAGCCATAAACTGCTTCAGACGCCCGATGACCGCCTCGGCCTGCTGTTCACGAATCGCCAACACCTCGCTGAGCGAAAGTTGACTGATGAACTGCTGCATCTCCGCGCAGAGATATGCCTGAAAGGCATGGTGCTGGGCCCTCGCGAGCGCGTGCTTGGTGCTCGCCGCCTTCGGCTCCTTCTCGAAATTCAGAAGACCGAGATTGCTGAACGCTTTCAGTGCATCCCCTGGGGCCTTGCCAACGCTCCAGAGCGCGAACCCATCCATGGTCACCGAGAGGTGTTCGCGTGTCTGCGCATTGACCTGAAACGCGACGCGCTGAATCGTGCTCGAAAACCGAGCGACAACATCGCCAGGCAGCCTCCAGGCCCTGATGCCTATTCCCCCGGCGGCCAACCGCCCGTTGCGCACCAGCAGCAACCACTCGTCTGGTTCGGCGAGCACGATGCTCCATCTCGCGGCGGCGATGACAAGAACAGCAACGGTCAGGCCAATTGATAGCGTCAGCATTTTTCCTCCACGCTCTACAGACTGATGACCTCGCCCTGGTTGACCACGGCGATTTTGGAAGCCGCTGCGTCAAAGAGGTCTGAGTAGTGAATCAACCGCATCTTCCGCAGCAGCCGCTCGTCCAAGGTCAGTAGGTCGTCGTACGCCGTGTGGGCTGGCCCGTGATTTGTCTCGTGAATAATCAGGTCGGCGCCGCTCAGGAATTCGATGAGCGCAGGGTCGAATGCCGTATCTGCCGAGTAGCCCAAGGTTCGACCGCCAGCGGAGATCAGCAGTGCCGACGTTGGCACGTGGTGAATCGTCCTTCTGGCTCGAATGGAGAATGGGCCAACCCGGGTCTCCGCTTCCCAGTGGAGCTGCTGGTAGTCGAAGTAGTCCTCGAACGACAAAGACCTGAACTGCGTCCCATCCCAGAGCTGGCCCATCGAGACCTGTAGTCGGGGTTCCCAGATTGAACTCCTGACTTCAGGGACGGCCAAGAGGGCGAGCTTCTTGTTCTCGACGAAGTGTTTGTAGAAGGCGAACCCCTCCAGGCCGTTCATGTGGTCGCCGTGAAGATGGGTGATCAGCATCTGATTGACGTCTGCCGGAATCGTGGGCCACCCAGCGGTCACCGCCGCCTGCGCGAGGACTCGCAAGTAGGTGTCGGGGCAATCGACCGCCAGATATTCGCCCGCGTACCGAATCAGCAATGCGGTCGTGTTGTGTTTGGTCGAGAAGGTGTCACCGACGCCGAGGGGAAGAACCTCAAGTGGCATGGCTGGCCTCCGGCGTCGCTTGGCAGCTTCTCCGCAGGCGGCGACGAAGCGCCCCCGCGACGCGAAGCGTGCAATAGGGCTCGATGGGTTGGCCGGAAGCGGCGAGCTGCTTCAGTTTTGATGAACTGACGCCCGAAAGCGCCGACTCGGCCGGGACAAACAAGGTCGTCACCTCCGGGGCCACCTGTTGATTCAGGGACGCCAGCTGGTGTTCAGACGACATGTCGGTGGTGTCCCGCACCCCGCGAATGAGCCAGCCTGCTCCAGCGGCCTGTGCGTAGTCGGCTACCCACTGCTTCGTAGAATCGATGGACACGTGGTCGATGCCCGCCACGGCGTCTCGAATCAGCTCCACTCGCTCAGCCTCGGAGAACAGCGGCGTCTTGTCGGGGTTGACGGCGACGAGAACAATGAGCTGGTCAAAGAGCCCGGCGACCCGCCTGAGAATCGACAGGTGGCCGTTGGTGATCGGGTCGAAGGTGCCGGCATAGATGGCTATGCGCATGTCAGAGCCTCCTTCTTCAGCGACTCTGCTGGCGCAGCAGAGGGGAACAGGACCAGCACGGCACCTAGCGCGGCAAGACTCAAAGCGAAGGCCAGCGCGAAATGCCCCGCATACCCGAGACGGTGCGCGGTGACGCCACTGAGCGAGGCGGCCACTCCACTGGCGATGACCACGGTCGAGGCCTGCACAGTGTAGTCGCTCCCGCTGTGGCCGGGCCTGCACCAATCCATCATGCAGGTGAAGAGCGCAGCAGTCGCCATGCCGCCGCCAGCGTGCTCGGCGGCGACGACACATGCGAGGGCGGCCTTGCCCGGGAAACCCAAAGCCACCACCACGTAGGTTGCGAGGCTGGCGGCCTGGGCGGTCGCACAGAGAACCAGTGCCGTCTTTCGGGGCAATCTCCCGGCAAGCCAACCCCCACCGAGGGCGCCCAAGAGCCCGGCCACAAACCCCACCGTTCCCAACATCCAGCCCACGTCCTCAAGACCCATGCCGTGGTCGGCCATGAAGGGGCGCAGCATCGTCGTCGCCAATGCCTCGCCAAACTTGAACAGGAAAAGCATCGCGAGCAGCGGCCACACTCCGCGAAGGCGGAGAAAGTGGGCCGATTGTCGGAGTTGTTGAGGCTCAAGATGGGAATGCGCTGGTTTTTCTCGATGGAGCAAGGTTGGGACAGTGGCCGCGACAACCGCCGCCGCCATTGCAAGAAAGGAGAGCTTCCAGCCGAGGTGAGCGAAGAAGATCAGCAGGACTCCGCCGCCCAAGACCATTCCGAGTCGGTACGCTCCGACTTGAAGGCCGTTCGCGAGCCCGCGCTCGCCGTGGTCCAAAATCTCCACAGCCAGTCCGTCGGTGGCGATGTCTTGCGTCGCGCTGAGCGCATTGACCAGCAAGACGACAGCGAACAGACCTGCGAACTCGTTGCTGGGCTCAAGCCAACCAGCGAGGGCGAGCACTGCCGCCGTGATGAGCTGCAGGGGAACAATCCAGCTTTTGCGGAGACCGAACTTCCTCCACCCGTGCCGGTCGACCCAGGGAGCCCACACGAACTTGAGCGCCCACGGAATCGCCAACAAGGAGGCGAGGCCAATCTGCTCAAGGGAACGACCCGATTGGCGCATCATCACGGGGAGGGCCTGCGTGAAGAACCCGTAGGGCAGCCCCTGCGACAGATACAGCGCTCCCAGGAGGCCCAGCTTACTGGCAGTCGAACGCGACCTCATGGCTTAGCTCCAAGAACGCCCTGCATCATCTGTTTGACGGTTCGCGCTGCCGACCCCTTCGGAATCAGCGCTCGGGCAGTACCAGCGAGAACGAAGTACCCCTGTATCGCCGCGACCAGCGCAGCTGCGACGGCTTCAGCGTCGATGTTGCTCGCGAAGGCCTTCCTCCGAATGCCCTCTTCAACTTGCTCCTTCACAACGTGGTGGATGTCGGCCAGCGTGGCCTCGAACACCTTCCCGACGGCCTTGTGCCTCAGCGCTTCGCCGCTCAAGGCAATCCAGCAGGCAAGCACATCGGGTTTCGCAGTGGCCCCCAGCCCCAGGTAGAAGTCGATGATGGCGTCGATCGCCTGAGTTGGGCCGGCCGAGGCCGCCCCGAGGTGCTGTCGGAGTGCGGCGATGTTGTCTTCGGACAGGTGCCCCGCCAGGGCAGTGAGAATCTCCAGCTTGTCCTTGAAGTGGTAGTGGACGAGGCCAGGCGTCAGTCTTGCGGCCTTGGCGATGTCGGCGACCGAGGCACCGTCGTACCCCTTCTTCGCCATCACCCCCATGAGCCCTCGGGTGATCTGCTTCCTGCGTTCGTCGGTGTTGCTTGGTCGTGGCATAAGTAGGTTGGTTGACCAACTTATAAACAGGCCGAACGGGACTGTCAAGCGCACCCTCGTTCTGCTGGGTGTTTAGGTGGGGACGGGGGCCACTGCCGACGTTGGCCCGACCAGGCAACGCTCTACGCAACCCCTGCTTTGGCAGGTCGCCGAGTACCACTCCGCCTGCTTGCTGTTGCTGAGCGCCCACCAAGCGTGAGACATGTCCCCGCGCAACGAGTGCCAGGAGGCGCGACCCGTGCGGTACGAACAATTCAAGGACGTCTGGGCCAGCGAGCTACGCGAGTCTGGACTTCGGATACTTCACCCAGAGCCAACCGAGACCGTCGACCTGGTTTCAATGGCAAAGGAATTGGCATGCCGTCGAAGCCCGTGTGGGGCACCTGGGCGCGTGAGGTCGTCGGCCGGCTGGAGCGAATTGAAAGGTTGCTCCCCGATGAAGTGATGACTGAGGGTGAGCGTGGCCTGCCAGCCGTTCTCGCCTGGCAGGGCGACCCCGTGTTGGAGGTCGAGTGCTCGCCCGAAGGGGAGTTGAAGTTGAATGCAGCGGAGGTCTCGGCCTGGCAACTCATCACCCTGCCACGGGTATGGGACAACTCCGAACGCGAGCATGACGAACACCCCGGCGAGCAGCTCGCGGCGATGTTCAAGCGCGTTCGCCTGGCGATGAATGCCTGGATGGAGGCTATGGACCATCTCGCGAAGCAACCTCGGCCGGAGCCCGGGTCACCGCGTTGAGGCGGTGAGGTGGCACGCTCCAGAGGCGTGCGCCAGATCGACACAGTCTCGCCGTCTGCTTGAGTTTCTCGCGGCTCGCGCCCGGGGTATCGGGTTGGGCCAGCCCTGCTGGAGCCTCTGGGCGACCCTGACGCGGCGCTGGTTCAGCCGACCCCAGCCAATGCCCTCCGAGGTCCACGGCCAAACGAAGTTCAGCGTGAGATTGTTGGTTCGTGAGTTGTCATGAATGGGGAGCTCGCTTCAAAAGCCCCGCTTCGCCGGCCCTTTTTCGTCGCGGGGCCTACGGGCCTACTATTGATAATAGTAAAGCGTCGAGGTTAGATGCCCGCCGATGAAGGCCAAACGTTCGATACAGGCCCTGGGCGAACTCGAGCAAGCCGTCATGGAGACGGTGTGGCAGCACTTTCCCGCCACCGCGCGCGACGTCTGCGACCGAATGACCGGCCTTTGGCAACGGGCTTACACCACCATCATGACCACGATGGACAGGCTGCATCGCAAGGGCTTGCTCCGGCGCGAGAAAGATGGCCTCGCGTGGAAGTATGAGCCCACGATGAGCAAAGCATCGTTCGAGAAGGCGCTCGCCGATGGGCTGGCGGCGAACATTCTCGAGATTCACGGTGAGACGGCTCTCGCGGCCTTCGTCGATGCCGCGGCCGAGGTTGACGAAGCGATGTTGGATCGCTTGAGGCAGCTCATTGACCGCCGGCGCAAGGAAAGGTCGTGATGGCGCCGCTCGCCTTCTTGCTCGAGTGCGCGGCCATCGCCGCCATCACCGGGTTCGCTGGTTCGCTCCTCGCGCTTGCCCTGTTCGCGGTTTCGAAGCCCTTGTCATCTCGTTGGGCAGCAGCACACCAGGCGAATCTCCTCTTTTTCTTCGGCACCCTTCCGGCCGTGATCAGCATCACCGTCGTCACCGCAACCGGAGCACCTTCGATCGCTGGAGCGCTGGGGCTGGCGGCAGACCATTGCCCCACCCACCCGCACCACGTTCACCTGTGCATCGTGCACGCCGCCGGACTGCGACCACTTCTCGCCACGGTCGGTGCCTTCAGCCTCGCCCTCTTTGTCTTCCGAGCGGGCGCACTCGGCAAACGCATGCTTGAGACCCGAGCCTACCTTGGCGCGCTCGAGCGCCTGGGCCACTCGCGCGATGCCCGCTTTCCCATCGTGCAGATTCCGGGAGCTCCCCGGCTGTGCCACGCCGTAGGTGTATTTCGGCGCCGCGTGCTGATCTC
>CXWL01015596.1_pt1 | contig 11839 bp, 11 predicted proteins | sample 590931 | NCBI WGS metagenome assembly CXWL01 (sample SAMEA3498368, study PRJEB10139) | groundwater metagenome | biome: water well; material: biofilm material | place: Germany | collected 2015-04-27
ATAATCTTCCAGGATGAGGCCCATGGCGACGCCCGCAACCGGCGCCGAAATCGGCACGCCCGCATCCATCAGCGCCAGCGACGAACCGCACACCGTCGCCATTGACGATGAGCCGTTCGACTCGGTGATCTCGGACACGAGCCGCACCGTGTAGGGGAATTGCTCGCTGGTCGGCAGCACCGCCTTCATCGCCCGCCAAGCAAGCTTGCCGTGGCCGATCTCGCGCCGCCCGGCCCCACCCATGCGCCCGGTTTCGCCGACGCTGTAGGGAGGGAAATTGTAGTGGAGCATGAAGCGCTCCTTGGTGGTGCCGGAGAGCGCGTCGATGAATTGCTCATCCTCCGCCGTGCCAAGCGTGGCGACGACGATCGATTGGGTTTCCCCGCGCGTGAACAGCGCCGAGCCGTGCGTACGCGGCAAGAAACCAACCATGCACTCGATCGGACGAACTTTATCGACAGCGCGGCCGTCGATGCGGCCTTTTTCCTTGACGATGCGAGCGCGCACGATTTCGCTCTCGACCGCCTTGAACGCTTCCTTGAACTGGCCGGGGTCGGCGCCGTTCGGATTTTCATCGGTCTTGACCAAGGCCGCCTTGGCCTTGTCGCGCGCCGCGCCCACGGCCGCGTAGCGCTGATCCTTCTTGGTGATCTTGTAGGCGGCGGCGAGATCACTGGCGGCGAGATCGGCGATCTTGGTCTTCAGGCCCGAAAGATCCGCGGGAACGAAATCAAACGGCTCCTTGGCGGCTTGTTCGGCCAGCTTGATGATCGCATCGATCACCGGCTGCATGCCTTTGTGGCCGAGCTGCAGTGCTTGCAGCATCTGCGCTTCGGTGAGTTCCTTCACCTCGGACTCGACCATCATGATCGCATCGGCGGTGCCGGCGAGCGTGAGATCGAGCGCGCTTGTCTTCATCTGCTCAATGGTTGGGTTGAGCATCGGCTTGCCGTCGATCCAGCCAACGCGCGAGGCGCCGATGGGGCCAAGGAATGGCACGCCCGAGAGTGTCAGCGCGGCGGACGCGGCCACCATCGCCAGGATGTCGGACTCGTTCTCATTGTCCCACGACAGCACGGTGATGATGACTTGCGTCTCGTGCTTGAAGCCGTCGACGAACAAAGGACGGATCGGGCGATCGATCAGGCGCGACAGCAATGTTTCACGTTCAGTGGGCCGGCCTTCGCGCTTGAAGAAGCCGCCGGGAATGCGGCCCGAGGCGAAGTACTTTTCTTGGTAATTCACGGTCAACGGGAAAAAATCCAGACCGGGCTTGGGTTCCTTGGCGTACACGACCGTGGCGAGCAGCGCGGTTTCGCCCCATGTTGCGAACACCGCGCCATCGGCTTGGCGCGCAACGCGCCCGGTTTCGAGCGTCAGCTTGCGGCCTGCCCAATCAATGGAAACGGATTTGGTATTGAACATTCTTCTTACTCCTGGCGCCGAGCCCCGTGCCCGGTCGCCGCGTACATGCGTGCGTGCGCAGCGGCGGATTCCGCTGCGCCAATGGCCCTCTCCCCTTGTGGGAGAGGGTGGCCATCGCGAAGCGATGGTCGGGTGAGGGGTGCTTGCGCAAACATTGGGTGTCTCGCCGACACCCCTCATCCGTCGCCGCTCACGCGGCGACACCTTCTCCCACTGGAGAGAAGGACGAGCGAGCTGCGCCTAACGGCGCAGGCCCAGTTTTTCGATGATTGCTTGGTAACGCGCTGTTTCGCGTGTCTTCAAATAATCAAGCAACCGCCTGCGCTGCGAGACCATCTTAAGCAGGCCTTGGCGCGAGTGGTTGTCCTTCTTGTGTGTCTTGAAATGCTCGGTGAGGTTGGTGATCCGCTCGGTCAGGATCGCAACTTGAACTTCAGGCGATCCGGTGTCCTTCGCGCCCTTGGCATTCTCTTTGATCAGCGCCTGTTTGCGCTCTGCGGTAATCGACATCGGGCCTCCTCTATTCGTCGGCTAAATGAAACACGCGGGTTGGCTTGAATTGGCCCGCCCGCACGTCACCCAGCGCCACCGCCTTGCCCTCGAAAAGAGCAAGCACCGCACGGGAGGCATCCTGCCCGGCGATGGTGCGGTCACGAAATCTCGGCTTCAGCGCCTCCACCACGTGCGGCAGGAGAACAATGGGCCGACCTTGTCTGAGCTTGAACGCGTCCTCCCCATTGATGGCCAGCGCCGGGATGTCGGCCAGCGCGGTCTCAACGGGCTTCAGGCGTTCTGACGCGGCGTCCTTATGGCGCAAATCCTCTAGCGCGTCGAGAGTGACTGATTCGGCCTCGGTAAACGGCCCCACGGCCGTGCGCCGGAGCCGCCAAACGTGCCCTTCAGCGCCAAGTCTTATCGCAAGGTCCCGCACCAAAGCTCTGATATAAAAACCTTTTCCGCAACGCACACGGAACGTGGCCAGGTCCGCACCCTCGGTTTCGACCAGCTCCGCCTCGTACACCACAACCGCCCGGGGCCGCAGCTCAACGGTTTCGCCGGCCCTGGCCAGATCATAGGCGCGTTCCCCTTCAACCTTGACGGCGCTGAACTGGGGCGGAATTTGCTCGATCTCCCCGATGAAGCTTCGCAATGCGGCGGAGATTGCCCCCAGCGTTGGGCGGACATCACTCCGGGCAATCTCCTTTCCCTCACGATCCTGGGTGTCGGTGGAGACCCCCCATCGGATGGTGAAACGGTAAGTCTTTTCCGCTTCCATGAGCCAAGGCACGGTCTTCGTCGCCTCGCCCAGCGCGATCGGCAATATGCCCGAAGCAAGCGGGTCAAGCGTGCCCGCATGGCCAGCCTTCTGGGCATTGAAGAGGCGCCGCACCGCCGAGACGGCGTGCGTCGAGGTCATCTCTTCCGGCTTGTCGAGCACCACCCAGCCAGAGACATCGTCGCCTTTCTTGCGGCGGCCCATTTCAGTCGCTTCCCTCGTGCTTCAAGTCGCGTGCGACATCAGGGCTGCGCAACAAATCATCGATATGGCGCGCCTCTTCATAGGAGACGTCGGCATGAAAGTGCAGATCGGGGATGAAGCGCAAATTGATCATGCGCGCTAACTTGCCACGCAAGAACCCCGCGCATCGCGCCAGCCCCTGGGCGACCACGCGCGCATCGCCCGGCCCGAGGGCGGAGACGAATATATTCATGTGCTTCAAATCGGGCGAGGCGCGCACCTCACTCACCGTGATGGAAACCCCTTGTAAGTCCGGGTCGCGCAAATCCTCGCGCGCCATAATCTCCACCAGGGCGTGCCGCACCAATTCGCCCGCGCGCAACTGGCGTTGCGACGGCGCGCCGCCCGCCTGGCCTCGCTCCTTGCGTTTCATGGCTATTGAGCCGTGTAGGAATAGGCGTTGCACACCAACGGGTCGGCGCTCGATGGCGGCGTCGCCTCACCGCGGAACGACGCGATCTTGAACACCCAGCGGCCAGTTCCATCAACGAATTCGCTCACTGCCAAGTTACGTGTGCGCTCGCTACCGCACAGGCCACCCTGTGTGGCGCTGCTGGTGACGTTCTCATCCAGCACGCGGTAGAGATAGACATCAACGCGCGGATCCCCGCCCAACACCGCCGCGAAACTCTGGCCGCCCACACCGGAGCGCGCATCCGCTGGCGATACGCCATACGGCTGAGCGCGAACCGTCACGCCATTGGCAAACGCGAACACGACGGGCCCNNAAGCGCCACCGCGATCGTCAGGAATATCCGCATCGCTTTCGAGCCTCAAAGTGAGCGTTGCACCACTTCGACATTGAAGCACTCGATGACATCGCCCTGCTTGATGTCCTGGAAGGGTCCGAAACTCATGCCGCATTCCTGGCCCGACACGACTTCGTTCACCTCGTCCTTAAAACGCTTCAGCGTCGTCAGCACGCCCATCTCTTGGATCACCACATTGTCGCGCAGAATGCGTACTTTAGCGCCCTTGCGCACGACGCCATCGCTGACGCGACAACCCGCGACCCTGCCGACCTTGGAGATGTTGAACACCTCCACCACCTCGGCGTTGCCCAGGAACGTCTCGCGGGAGTGCGGGACCAGCATGCCCGACATGACGCCTTTGATGTCATCGATCAGATCGTAAATGATCGCGTAATAGCGGATCTCAACACTCTCGCGCTCAGCCAAATCGCGCGCTTCCTTGGAGGCGCGAACATTGAAGCCGATCACCGGGGCGCCAGAGGCTTTCGCCAATTGCACATCGGATTCGTTGATGGCGCCGACGCCGGAAAGCACGACACGGGCGCGNNAGCGAGGTGCGCACAGCCGCGCCGCTGCCGCCCACCGATGCTCGCTGACGGCGCGTGCGCTGGCGATAATCGGCGACTTCGCGGGCGCGGTTCTCGTTCTCAACCACGTTCAACACGTCACCAGGATCAGGCACGCCTTCAAGGCCCATGATCTCGACCGGCTCGGAAGGGCCGGCTTCCTGCAGCATCTGCCCGCGCTCATTGGCGATGGCGCGGACGCGTCCCATCTGCCCGCCGGCGACGACGATATCCCCGCGCCGCAGCGTGCCGTTCTGAACCAGCACGGTCGCAACCGTACCGCGGCCGCGGTCGAGCTTGGATTCGATCACCGCAGCTTCCGCCGGACGGTTTGGATTGGCCTTGAGATCGAGCACTTCGGCTTGCAACAGAATAGTCTCGACCAGCTTTTCGAGGCCCGTCTTTTTCAGCGCCGACACCTCAACCGACAGCGTATCGCCGCCGTGCGTTTCAGTGACGATCTCGTGCTGCAGAAGATCCGTGAGCACGCGCGTGGGATTGGCGTCCTCCTTGTCGATCTTGTTGATGGCGACGATGATCGGCGCGCCCGAGGCGCGCGCGTGCTGAATCGCCTCCACCGTTTGCGGCATGACGCCGTCATCGGCGGCCACCACCAGGACGACGATATCCGTCACCTGCGCGCCGCGCGCGCGCATGGCGGAGAATGCGGCGTGGCCGGGCGTATCGAGGAACGTGACGCGCTGCCCGTTCTTCAGCCGCACCTGATAGGCGCCGATATGTTGGGTGATGCCGCCATGTTCACCGGCAGCGACGTCGGTCTCGCGCAACGCATCGAGCAGCGACGTCTTGCCGTGGTCGACGTGTCCCATGACAGTCACGACCGGCGGCCGCGGCACCAGGTTTTCGTCACTATCGACGATCGCGCCCGCAAGGCCCTCCTCAACATCGGACTCGGCGACGCGCCGCACGGTGTGTCCGTGCTCGGTGGCGACCAACTCAGCCGTGTCGGCGTCGAGCTCGTCGCTCTGTTTTAGCATCTGGCCCTGGCGCATCATGAACTTGATGATGTCCGCCACGCGCACGGCCATCCGGTTGGACAATTCCTGTACGGTGATCGTCTCGGGGATGATGACTTCGCGCGCGACCTTTTCGCGTTCACCGCCGCCCATCAATTTGGCGCGACGTTCCTTTTCCTTTTGCTGCGCACGGCGGAACGCGGCCAACGACCTAACGCGGTCGTCGTCGCCTTCGGTGATACGCTCAACCATGTCGAGCGTGAGCTTGCCTTCGCGACGCTTGGGCTCGCCCTTCTTCGCTGGCTTGACCGGCGGCGGCGGCATTGGCCGACGCGCCGATTTGAGGCGCCCACCCAGATCGCCAAGCAGATCGCTCTGTTCCTTGACCGGCGCGGGCGTCACCCCGTGCGCAGCCTGCTTAACCGGCTCGGGCGCGACTTCTGGTTCGCCGGCGTCGGCGCGGCGGCGCGCGTCCGCCTCAGCCTGCAAGGCTTCGTCCTCGGCGGCTTTACGACGTTGCGCCTCATCGAGGGCGCGGCGCTGATCTTCCTCGGCGCGCTGACGCTGATCACGCGCTTCACGCTCGGCCAACGAGCGGCGCACGGCGTCTTCGCGGCGGCGCGCCTCGTCATCATTGATCTCCGCGCCGCGGCCGCCAGCGGGCGCCTTGGGCGCAGGTTCGGGCGCCGCGACCGGCGCCGCGGAACGTTGACGCAATGGCGGCGGAACACCTGGGCCAGGGGCTGCGGGCGCGACCGCGCCCACACCTGGGCGGGTGATTGAACGCTTTTCGCGCACCTCGACCGCCACTTGCTTGGTGCGGCCATGAGAGAAACTCTGGCGCACCGTGCCCGCGCTCGCCGTGCGGGTGAGCGTGAGCGGCTTGCGGCCGGAGGGAGCTTCTTTTTGTTCGTTGCCGTCAGTCATGCAGTTCGGTTCGCCAATCCTAAATTCGCCGTCAAGTGCGGCTCGTTCAAACGTCCTTCGCCTCGCCGCGGGCCCGGCTCCCTCGGGAACCGGCGTCCGCGCCGCCCAGTCCCCATCCGACAGTGCGCCAGGAATCGGGCCAAGAGCCTGGAACGATGGCGCGAAATCCCGCGAGGCGGCCAATGTCCACCGCCCAGGCCAGCGCCATACGCTCTTGAAGCAGGCAAGCGTGTATCACACGTTCCCGACCCAGCGCCACGCCCAAATCCGCCGCACTGAAACACCCGACGGCGGCGGGCGGGCGGCCCCAAAGCCCGATGTGCAAGCTCATGAGCTTTTCGCGGCCCTCTTCCGCGCCATCGGCGGCTTCCACCAACACCAACGCGGTCCGCGCGCGTATGGCGCCTTCGACTTGGGTGGCGCCCAGCGCCAACGCGCCGGCGCGGCGCGCGAGACCAATTTGGTCCAGACAGCGCCGGGCCAAGAGCGCCTCGGTCTGGTCGGCCAAGTCGTCCGCCACGACTTTCGTCTCGGCCTTGAACGCGCGCGAAAACGCGCCTTTACGGCACGCGAGTTGAAGGCTTTCGCGGTCGGCGCGCACCCATGCGCCGCGCCCCGGCAGCTTTGACGCCACATCCGGCGTCACCACGCCATCAGGCGACAACGCGAACCGGATCAGCCGCGCCTCGGCCTGGCTCTCGCCGCTGGCGATACAGCGCCGCTCACCGCGCGCCGGCTCAAGACTTGAAAACGCCGGCATCGCCATCCTCGGCCACTGGCTCTGGTTCGGGCTCCGGCGGCGCATCAATCCAGCCCGCCGCGATCCGCGCATTGAGTATGAGAGCGTCGGCTTGTTCCTGTGTCAGCTGGAATTCCTCAAGCACGCCTTGCTCGCGCACACGCTCGCCATTCTTGGTCTCGAACCAACCACGCAAATCGTCGCCGACGAGGCCGGCGAAATCATCGAGCGTCTTCACGCCTTTGTGCCCCAGCGCCACCAGCATCTTGCCGTTCAGGCCCGGCACGCCTTTCAGCGAATCCTCAACGCCCAATTCAACACGCTTGGCCTCCAATTCGGCGGCGAGCTTGTCGAGGAATTCCTGCGCGCGCGCTTGCAACTCGCTGGCGATTTCCTCGTTCAGGCCCTCAATGGCGGCGAGCTCCATCTGGTCGATGAAAGCGATTTCCTCGACGGATTCGAAACCTTCCGAAGCCAGCAATTGCGCGAACATTTCATCGACCTCGAGCGCCTTGACGAAGAGTTCGGTGCGGGTGGCGAATTCCTTTTGCCGGCGTTCGCTCTCTTCGGCTTCGGTGAGAATATCGATCGACCAGCCGGTGAGCTGGGAGGCAAGGCGTACGTTCTGTCCACGGCGACCAATCGCCAGTGAAAGTTGCGATTCCGCCACCACCACTTCGACGCGCCCCTCTTCCGGATCAAGCACCACCTTGGACACTTCGGCAGGTTGCAGCGAGTTGACGATGAAAGTCGCCGGATCGGACGACCACGGGATGATGTCGATCTTCTCGCCCTGCAATTCGCCGACGACGGCCTGCACTCGCGCGCCGCGCATGCCGACGCAGGCGCCGACAGGGTCGATCGAAGAATCATGGCTGATCACGGCGATTTTCGCGCGCGAGCCCGGGTCGCGGGCGGCGGCCTTAATCTCGATCACGCCCTCATACACTTCCGGCACTTCCGCCGCGAACAGGCGCGCCATGAATTCCGGCTTGGCGCGCGAGAGAAAGATCTGCGGCCCCTTGGCTTCGCGGCGTACGTCATAAATGTATGCGCGCACGCGATCGCCGACGCGCAGATTTTCGCGCGGAATAGCCTCTGACTTGCGGATCACGCCTTCGGCGCGGCCGAGATCGACGATGGTGTTGTAGAACTCAACGCGCTTGCAGACGCCATTGATGATTTCGCCGACGCGGTCCTTGTATTCAAGGTGTTGGCGCTCGCGCTCGGCTTCACGCACTTCGTGGTTGATCACCTGCTTGGCGGTTTGCGCGGCGACGCGGCCAAATTCGATCGGCGGCAAGCCCTCTTCATACATCTTGCCGACAACAGCCTCGGGATCACTCTTCAGCGCCACGTCGAGCATGATATCGGTGGACGGATTGAACGGGCGCGTCTCCGGATCGAGCACACTCTCGTCCACCACGGTCATCACCCGCTTCAGGGTCATTTCGCCGGTTTTGGTGTCAATCGAGGCGCGGATATCGTGCTCCGTGCCGTAGCGCGAGCGCGCGGCCTTTTGCAGNNGCGTCAGCGATCTGCAGAATTTCCATCCGGTTTGCGGAAATGCCGGTGCTCATGTTTCGTTCCTTTTCTTTGCTCCCGGGGAGCTGTCACGCGCAGCGTGACTGAGGGGGGAGGCCGTTTCTCCCCCCCTCCGGTTCGCTTCGCTCACCACCTCCCCCGCGCGCGGGGGAGGACTTTGCTCGGCAGCCTGCGCCGCTTTCGCACGTTTCAAATCTTCTTCGATCAGCCTGTCGGTCAGCACCAGGCGCGCATCCGACAAGGCCGAAAAATTCAGCTTCACATCGCCTTCCGGCATGGCGAAGCGAATGACATCGCCCTCGACGCCGGCGATCACGCCCTTGAAGCGGCGCCGGCCTTCGGTGATGGCGGCGGTTTCCAGCTTGGCTTCGTAGCCAGTGAAGCGCGTGAAATCCTCGATCCGCATCAGCGGGCGATCGATGCCGGGCGAGGAGAGTTCGAGATCGTACTCATCCTTGATCGGGTCTTCGAGGTCGAGCACCGCCGACACCGCCCGCGACAGCNNGACACACGCTCGGCCATGATCTGCAGCCGCTTGCGCCGCGCGCCCATCACCCGCACGCGCACCAGCCGATAGCCGAGCCCCTCCGCAGTGGGCTCAACCAGCGCCACAATGCGCTCCTCGACGGGGTTGGTGGCTCTCACTTTGCCCCTCTCCCCTTGTGGGAGAGGGTGGCGCGAAGCGCCGGGTGAGGGGTGAAGGCGGTCACGTTTGGGGCGTCGCACCGACACCCCTCATCCGACGCTCGCTGCGCGAGCGCCACCTTCTCCCACAAGGGGAGAAGCACGAGTGTTGCCGCTGTCCGCGCGCTACCCAACCTGCGCTCCAAGTAACAAAAAAGCGGCGGGCTTTCGGCCCGCCGCCGCGCCTCCATCGGAGGCATCAGCGATGTGTTGAAGGGAGTATAGCGGGTTCGGGAGTCGAAGCCAAGTCCATTGTGGTCCTGATCACTTCGGGCCGAGCAAATTGCGGATGCCCGCCGCGAAACCGCCGAGAAGTGCGCCTCCGATCAATCCGGCCAAGCCACTCGTGAGCCAACTGGCGCTAGGCATTGGCACAATTAGATAAATGACCATTCCCGCGATCGCGCCGATGCTGCTCCAGCGCATTAAGTTGCTTGCTTTGGCATCCCGCCACCTCCCTCAGGCCCTAAAGAACCGTAGCCAAACCGGCTTACAATCCCCCAGCCGCTTCATCTCGTACCGCGTCGTTACATGCCCCGGCCATGGCTCGCGCCAGTCCGCGGCGCATTCAGCAGTCCAAACAAAGCGCGGATCGCGTGTGAACAGCTCCAGCGTCCAGGCCGCGTAGTGCGCCCAATCGGTGGCGAAGCGCACTTCGCCGCCCGGTTTCAGCACGCGGGCGAGGTCGTCCAGGAATTCGCGCTGGATCAGGCGGCGTTTCCAGTGGCGGGTTTTGGGCCAGGGGTCGGGGAAGAGGATGTAGACGAGGTCGAAGCAGGCGTCCGGCAAGCGCGCGATCACGTCGCGCGCGTCGCCCTGATGCAGGCGCACGTTCTGGACGCCGGTGTCCTCGATGTGGCGCAAGCATGAAGCGACGCCGTTGAGGAACGGCTCGACGCCAATGAAGCGCGCGTCCGGGTGCGCGGCGGCCTGGGCGACCAGGTGCTCGCCGCCGCCGAAGCCGATTTCGAGCACAAAAGGTGCCGAATTGAGCGGCCCTCCTCCCCCTTGCGGGGAGGAGATGGAGGGGGGGGTGCAGGCGCCGACCTCCGAAAGGGAGGCGCCAGCACCCCCTTCCCTACCCTCCCCCGCACGGGGGGAGGGGGTGAACAACTCCGCGGGGTCAATCGCTCCCGCTTCTGGCAGGGCCAGGTGCGGCAGCAGCGTCTCGACCAAAGCCGCCTGGCGCGGCTTGAGCGTGCGCGCNNACCGAAGGGAGAGCCGGGACCCAGTGGTTGGAGGCCCCCATGCGCGAACAGCTCAATTTCTACATCGACGGCAAATGGACCGCGCCGGCCAAGCCGCGCACGCATGACGTGATCAACCCCGCCAACGAAGAACCTTGCGGGCGCATTTCGCTGGGCTCGTCCGCGGACGTGGACAAAGCTGTCGCCGCCGCGCGACGCGCATTCGAGAGCTGGTCGCAAACCAGCGTCGATGAACGCAAAGCCGTGCTCGACAAGATCATCGCCATCTACCAACGCCGCATGGGCGAGATGGCCGAGACCATGACCATGGAGATGGGCGCGCCGGCGCCGCTGGCGCAAAGTTCGCAGGCGCCCGCCGGCCTTGGCTATCTGATGGACGCGCGCAAGCAGCTCGACAGCTTCAAGTTCGACTATGAATACAATCCCGGCCACCGCATCCTGCGCGAGCCGATCGGCGTCGTCGGCATGATCACGCCGTGGAATTGGCCGATGAACCAAGTGTGCGCCAAAGTCGGCCCGGCGCTCGCCGCCGGCTGCACCATGGTGCTGAAACCCTCGGAACTCGCGCCGCTCAATGCCGTGCTGTTCGCGGAAATCCTCGATGAAGCCGGCGTTCCGCCAGGGGTGTTTAACCTGGTGAACGGCGACGGCCCAGGCGTGGGCGCCGCTCTCGCCGCGCACCCCGACGTCGATATGATGAGCTTCACCGGATCGACGCGCGCGGGCACCTCGGTGATGAAATCTTGCGCCGAGGGCATCAAGCGTGTGGCGCTGGAACTCGGCGGCAAGAGCCCCAACATCGTCTTGGACGATGCTGACATGCCGAAAGCGGTCGCGCGCGGCATGATGCATATGGCCAACAATACCGGCCAAAGCTGCAACGCGCCTTCACGCATGCTGGCGCCGCGCGCCAAGTACGAGGAAGTGGTCGCGATTGCGGCGGCAACCGCGAAGTCCATCAAAGTGATGGCGCCGGAAAGCGCGGAAAAAGGCGCCATCGGCCCGCTCTCAAACGCCAACCAATTCCAGAAGGTTCAAGGCCTCATCCAAAAAGGCATCGACGAAGGCGCGACGCTTGCAGCCGGCGGCGTCGGTCGCCCCGATGGCTTCAACCGCGGCTATTACGTGAAGCCCACCGTGTTCGCGAATGTAACCAATGACATGACCATCGCGCGCGAGGAAATTTTTGGGCCCGTATTGGTGGTCATTCCCTACGACACCGAAGAAGACGCCATCGCCATCGCCAACGACACGCCCTACGGCCTCGCAGCCTATGTGCAGGGCTCACAAGAGCGCGCGCGCGGCGTCGCCAAGAAACTCCGCGCCGGCAATGTGCACATTAATGGCGGCTTCGGCGGCATGGGCACGCCGTTCGGCGGCTACAAGCAATCAGGCCTTGGGCGCGAAGGCGGGCCGTTCGGCCTGGAAGAATTCCTTGAGGTGAAGGCGGCGATTGGCTGGGGCGAAGCGTAAACGCTTCTAAAACGCGGCTTTCAC
>CXWL01129207.1_pt1 | contig 11838 bp, 14 predicted proteins | sample 590931 | NCBI WGS metagenome assembly CXWL01 (sample SAMEA3498368, study PRJEB10139) | groundwater metagenome | biome: water well; material: biofilm material | place: Germany | collected 2015-04-27
CATTTCGCCAGCGCGCCGCAAGCCGTGCCCCCTGTGCCAAGCCCTAAGGAGAACGCATTGACCACGACAGAACCAGGACGACCCGTATTGAGTCGAATGCGCGCCAGCAGGGGCGGGCAGGATCGCAGCCGCCAGTGCCGCGTGTAGCCCAACAGCGAACGCAAGTTTATTTCAATGCTGGCTTCAGCGCCGCACGCTACAGGTTGGCCAGTGTGTTTTGGTCATTGCTCAGCAGACGGTGGTACCCGACGGCGGCCCTATGTAAAATTGCTTATAGCGTGGCGATTAGTGCTTCACTACTCGTTTTGAAAACTGCAAAAGCATCAGAAAAACTGGGCTTTATGTTTCCATAAATTAGTGGCAGCAGCCTCGTGCGATACTCTGCCTTGGTCTGAGGTTCCGTTTCAGCTAACGCGAGCGTTGCGGACAAACACTCTTTGGGGGCAATTGTGAAGGCCTCATGTTGAGTGAACTCCTTCACATCGAACGCCACAAGCTCCCCAAAGTGTCCCTTTGCCTTCTCCACTGCCGAACCATCCGACTGGACGATGCAGTAAGTATCATAGATATGCCGCACTAACGCCGTATCCCAAGCCTGAGTCATGTTCCCCGAACGATGTTGGGCATGTCGCCTTAGAAATGACAGGGCTTTTTCAGCTAGAGTCTCCTCGACCGCGATGCACAAAATCGCAACTTCCTTGTTCGGTTGCCCGGCCAGTTTGCTCACTAAGTAGCCGATAGGAACTGACACTGCGGGAAACTTCGGTGTGCGTACGGTGAATTCCAAACTGAGATGAGGTCGCAAGCTTTCGTCCGTTGCGTATGCGGAACTGTAGAGCCACGTCGTGGCGACGTAGCGGTACTCGTTCAAAATCTTATACCCCGTTGGGTCTTGGACAAAACCAAGGCCTTCCATCATCGCCACCACGTTGCCTTTGAATCCCTTCAGATAATTCTTGGTGGCGTTTCGGGACATTCCATGACTATCCGAGAGAACGACCTTCACATCGACGTCCTCGGACATCCGCTCAATGATTCCGTGCGCTTTCGACAAGCTTGTGCCGCCGCAAAATACAAGCGACAAGTGCTCGAACTTAAGGGCAAACAGCGCGTGCAATACCTCTGTTACGTGAATGTCTTTCTCAATGATGGCGGCTGTTAATCCCCCTGCTGTGCTTTCTGCGACAACGGCATCAATAAGCTCTACTTGCGATTCTGTTATTGTTCTCATATTCGATTACTTGGCTACCAAAGGATAGTTTCCGACTTATTCGTCGCGTCCCCGTGTTCAGCACGTTGCCGGCCGGCAGTTGTGTAGTTGCACCAGAGTTGTACTCACGAGTCATCTGACTCGGATAGACAGTGACCCCCATCTTTCGAAGAGCAACTGGCGCAAGCACAGATACTGGTTTGACTGGAATCGGTTTGCCAGATATGACACTTCTCTTCCCCTTTGCATACACCCCAACGCCGAGCTTGACGATGACTCCGCCAACTAACAGGCTACGAAGTGCGCGCGAAACCTGAGCTTCGCTTCCGAAACGAGAGAAATCTGGTCGCACAAACACCTCGTCCTTGCGTTTGGCGATAGCTATCTTGATACGACGTTCGATAATCATTGCAAACTCCAATCGTTAGGTTCGCCTAAAGTTAGACGTAACTTATTGATTTCGTTAGATAATTTTTAACAAATTGCACTCCTTCTTCAAGTATAGCACATGGACAATCGCTCTTAGACCGTCGAGCGACTAAACTTGCGCTACTCGTTACGCTGACAAGAAGAGGCAAATTGGCACCCGAGTTGGGCCCTCAAAGTGGGCGCGATAGACCGGAATGAGCGGGCGCGATGGGTCGGAATGGCTGGGCACGATGAACCGGAATACCCAAAACGCCATGGGCGCACGATCGGCGTCAACTGCGACAGCATGCCGGCAGCACCTTCGAGATCGCCATTACTTATGGAAACGCGCACCTGCCAGCCGACTGTCTGCACCTGGCCCCTAGTGAGACTGCTTTCAGCTCCATGCCCCTGAACGACAAGCAAAGGCAGAGCATGCGCGACCATTACGAGATGATAAGCAGAGAACGCACTGCGCTCGTCGTGACGCCGAGGAAGCAAGTGAGCGAGAGCACGCGGCCGACTACCAGCGTGAGCCGCATCGACGCGACTCAGCCGCGCGGCTTGCTTACGTCAAATAATCGCTTGCCGCAATCGAAATGTGGTCTGGAACGCCCTTTCTGGCAATATTTGGCTCACAGAACGCGCATGATTGTCGTTTAAGATAACCGAACGGAAAAATTCATGGGAACCAAACAGAGACAAGGGCGCACGCCACCGGGCGCCACCGTCAACAAAATTGGGCTGTATGCGCTCACTGACCAGCAGCGTGTCACGTTGGTCGTGGCGTTACGCGTGTTGCAGCGAAGGCCTGCCTTCATCGCCAAAATACGGACCATCAAGGTGCTCGGCAAAGAAGGGATCGACGCCCTGTCCGAATCAATTATACGTTCCGGCCTGGAGTTCGCCGAGATTACGCCGATATTCGGCCTCGACGAGAGCAACCGCTATGTTGCTTGTGCGCGTAATCTGGCGCGTGAGGGCGAACTAGAAGTCGACTTGCCTGCTGTCATTTCTGATACCGACGAGGGCGCGTATGTCATGTCATGGATGTGGGTTTCTTGCGAGGATGCCGGCCTAGGCTTGGCAGATGATTGAACTCCGCGGTACCGAAAGGAAGCCATGCGTTTTTACTCAAGTTGGCGAGAAAACGAGTGAATCTATGAAATATTGTCTGCGGTTAGTTGGTTTCCTGCGAGGCTGAACGGAATTGGCGTATCCTATTCCTTGTCAGAATCGGGCCAATGCTCGTCAATGCCCCGGTCGTCAAGTGCAAGGACGTCCGCCTTGGTCAGATGGACAAACCATTTTCCGAAGGTCCCACTACCGTGGCGGATGCGCATTTCTTCCGGCAGACAGGGTACACGCTGGTAGATCGCCGAGTAACCACGCCGACGGGCGTATGGTGCTAGCACAGGCCAGCCACGACTTGCCGGCGCCGGTGAGGCCGGTGATCAGGATGCTGTCGCCGGTGCCCCCCTAAGGCTCATCAGCTCGCCGCGGTCGATGCCGCGCCCTAACCGCGAATCGATGTCTTCAATCGCAACTGATTGCTTAAGGCCACCTCTAAAAACCTCCGCCGCGTCCGCGACGAAGTCGGTAAAATTCTGGTTCCGACCTGAACGACGAGCCCGATCGATGATGATGCCCAAGCCCAGCCTGTCTGCCGAAGAAGAACGTGGAAACCGACGTTCGAAGCTGGGCGATCCGCTTGTCGGCCTGAGCAAGCATGTCGACTTTGCGGCGCTGGCCGACGAAATCGATACCGCCTTGCCGCGTCCGTCGCGTGCCAAGGGCGGTCGGCCGCCGTATCCAACCGTCTTGATGACAAAGATTCTGGTACTGCAACAACTCTACAATCTGGCTGACGACGCACTCGAGTATCAACTGCTCGACCGCCGCAGCTTCCTGCAGTTTCTCGGTCTCACCGAAAGCAGCACGATCCCCGATTTCAAGACGATCTGGCTGTTCCGCGACCGTCTGGCGCAGGCGGGCCTGGGCGCCAAGCTGTTAGACCAGGTGCAGCAACAGTTGCTGGCGCATGGCTATCTGGCGCGCTGCGGTCAGATCATCGACGCGTCACTGGTGCAGGCGCCGGTCCAGCGCAACAAGCGCGAAGAGGCCGACACGGTTAAGGAAGGCACCATGCCGATTGGCTGGAAGGCCCACAAACGTGCGCAAAAAGACGTCGACGCCAAGTGGACCAAGAAGCATGGCAAGAGCCACTTCGGCTACAAGCTTCACGCCAGTATCGACAAGCGCCACAAGCTGGTACGCAAAGTCATCATCACCAATGCCGCTGTTGCCGACACCACGGTGTTTGAGGATCTACTCGATCCGAACAAGACCAGCCGCGACGTGTACGCCGACCGCGGTTACCCGAGCGCCGAGCGCGAAGCGGCTCTGAAGGTGGCGGGCTGGCGCGTTCAAATCCAGCGCAAAGGCAGCGCTACCAAGCCGATCTCGAAGGCGCAAAAGCAGCGCAACCGCCGTATCGCCACACCAAGGGCGCGCGTCGAACACGTCTTCGGCGCCATGCGCCACATGGGAGGCAAACTGGTGCGTTGCATGGGGATCGTGCGTGCCACCCTCGCGTTGAACTTCAAAACTGCCAGCTACAACTTGCAGCGACTCGTGTATTTGAAAGAGCGAGGCCTAACGGCGTTCTGAAACGAGGAACCCAGCGTGATGCTGGGGTGCCAAATCATCCAGCAAAGCTTGGCGCCGCAGCCACCCGACTGATTACGCGGACCGAAACCAGCGACAAATCAACCGCAATTCATGCAGGGATACCACCGACCCGCCTAATTACGGAAAAGTCCGGTTATTCGAGGTAGCCTTTAAGCTGATCAGTTGGCATCCTTCTGGACGCTTTACTTATGAGGTTCACTTGGGACCGCGGTGTAGCTATTTTATACACCAAGCGGTGCACCTCAAGTGATTATCGGCGCCTCAGTGTCGCGGCTCGTGTCGCGACGCGGAAAACGCAACAAGTGCATCGGCCCGAACAGTTGCTGCATTTCCTTATGCGTAATGAATGACAGATTGTACGGGTGCTCGGAACACACTTGTTCCAGCGCGGCACACTCGGACAGCTTCTTGAGCTGTTCGGCGATTTTCCCCCAAAGAACCAGCTTGACGCCGGAGCCCGCGAGCGCGGCCAGCACCGTTCGCAGGAACGGCAGCCAGGCGCGCGCCTCGACGGCCGGCGGCACGTGCGGACGGAACACCAGCGCCGCGTTGAGCAGCAGGAAGCCGTGGCGCAGCAGGTTGTCCTGCAGCTGGGCCAGGGTCTGGATCGAGCCGTTGCCGCGCGCATTCGCCGCCACCGGTGCCATCGCGGCGGCGCCGGTGGCGCCGGCGTCGAGCTGGCCGTCGGCCACCAGCAGCATTTTCATGAAGTTGCGCAGCGAGGTGGCGCGGTTGACCGGCTTCGACAGCCCGGTCTCGCACCACAGCTCGCCCACCGCGCCATCCATGAAGCACACGCCGGTGGCGCTTTCGGCGCGCGGATACGGCCCCTCCCCCACCAGCACGTAGCGCACCTCCGGCAGCGGCAGCGCAAAGGCGGCAAACAGGCGCTGGCCGGTCGGCAGGTATTGGTCGGCGGCGAGCGCCGGCAGGTAAGCGGGATCGGCGGNNGGCCAGCGCGAGGGCGTCGAGGATCGGGGCGGGAATGGCGGTGGCGGGCATGGGAAACGGTCGCGAAAAGCTGCGATTGTAGCGCAGCGGCCGGCCCGCCGCCCGCACCGAAGATGCAATTTCAACCATGCGGCGGCTTTCCCCGAAAACGTGCATGATCCTGCTTCCCCCGGTTGGGGCCCATCCATGGATTCAGTACGGAGGTTCAGATGCAAACGATTCAAGACGTAATGACGGGCGATGTAAAAAGCATCTCACCTGAGGACACTGTGCGCCGCGCAGCGGAACTGATGAAGGAACTCGACGTCGGCGCGCTGCCGGTCTGCGACGGCGCCAAGCTGGTCGGCATGATCACGGACCGCGACATCACGATCCGCTCCACCGCCGCCGGCCAGGCGCCCGGCAGCACCCGGGTCGGCGACGTCATGAGCACCGACGTGCGCACCTGCTACGCCACGCAGACGGTGGACGAAGTGCTGGCCGAGATGGGCGACGTGCAGATCCGCCGCGTGCCCGTGGTCGACCAGGCGTCGCACAGCCTGGTGGGCATCGTCTCGCTGGGCGACATCGCGACCAAGCACGCCGCCACCACCGACAAGGCGCTGGGCGAAATCTCGGCGCCGGGCGCGTCCGGCGCCGCCTGATCAGACAGGCATCGTCACAGCGGCCGCTGAATCCAGTGGTCCATCCTGCTGACGATGTCGACCCTGGCGTCGGTGAACGGCACCAGCACCTTCATCCTGAAATCGATCACGTCCGGCAAGCTGCCCGCCTGCGGATGGGGCGCATACGACGTCGTCAGCAGCAGGTCGAACATCATGGTGCCGTGCACTTTCGACTCGGTCTGGTGGATGAGGCCGGTGGCCGGATCGACCCACACCCGTACCCCGATGTCCATCGGCCCCTTCGACTCCGAGACGTCGAACGTGGTCCAGCGCCTGCCGTGCAGAAGCTGGCCGTCGGCGCGGCGCACCGGCGCGTCCGCGCGCATCAGCTGGTCCGCCATGTGGATGGCGTCGCTCATCTCGCTGCGCGCTTTCGCCGGCGCCTTGCCACCTTGCGGCCTCGGCTCGATCTGCACGGTGTCGTACACCGGCTTGCCGTTTTCCCAGCCTTTCAGGTGCGACCTGGTCTTCGTCTTGTCGCGCTTGCCGTCGGCGATCGCGTCGAGCGTCATGGTGGCGTCAGCCGGCGCCCATTTCTTGACCAGCGCGGAGTGCGCCAGCGTCTTGCTCCAGAGCGGATCGACGGCCTGGGCGCCGGCCGGCAGCGCAAACGAAAGGGCCATCACGGCGAGCGCGGCAAAGTTGAGGGGTTTCATCCATTGCACCGTAGTCAAAAATGCAATTGTACGAGGTGTTGATGTGAAGGCGGAAATTTTCGGATATGTATGAGGGCGAAGGCACAAACACGTCCGCCATCAGGCTGCCCTACTCCGCGTCGGGCTGCTGCGCCGGATGGGCGGCGACAAACGCGGGCAGCTGCGCGCAGGCGTCGTTGATGGCGACGATGCGCGGCCAGGCGGCGAGATCGATGTCGAAGCGCTGCGCGTTGTACACCTGCGGCACCAGGAAGCAATCGGCAATCGTCGGCGCGTCGCCGTGGCAGAAGCGACCCGCGGGCCCGCGCGCGAGCTGCGCCTCGAGGGCGGCGAAGCCTTCGCGGATCCAGTGGCGGTACCAGTCGTTCTTGGCGTCGTCGCCGACGCCGAGCGTGCGCACCAGGTAGCGCAGCACGCGCAGGTTGTCGAGCGGATGGATGTCGCACGCGACCATCTGCGCCAGCTCACGCACGCGGGCGCGCTCGAGCGGCGCGGACGGCAGCAGCGGGATCGCCGGATGCGTCTCTTCGAGGTATTCGATGATCGCCATCGACTGCGTGATGGTGGCGCCATCGTCCTGCAGGCTGGGCACCAGCGCGCTGGGGTTGACGGCGCGGTACTCGTCGGCCAGCTGTTCGCCGCCGTGGCGCACCAGGTGCACCGGCACCGCCTCGTACGGCAAGCCTTTCAGGTTCAGCGCGATGCGCACGCGGTAGGCCGCCGAACTGCGGAAGTAGGTGTAGAGCTTCACGTGTGCCGCCCGTGGTAGTGCGCCACTTCCTGGTCGATGGCGCCGAAGATGCTGGCGCCGTCGGCATCCATCATCTCGATGCGCACGTTGTCGCCGAACTTCATGAACGGCGTCGTCGGCGCGCCCTTTTCGATCGTCTCGTACATGCGCAATTCGGCCAGGCAGCAGTAGCCGACGCCGCCGTGTTCGATGCTCGATCCATGCAGCCCGCCCTGCTTGTTCGACACGGTGCCGGAGCCGATGATGCTGCCGGCCGCCAGTTCGCGCGTCTTCGCCGCGTGCGCGACCAGCTGGGCGAAGTTGAAGGTCATGTCCTCGCCCGCGTTGGGCTTGCCGAACGGGAGTTCGTTGAGCGTGACGTTCAGCGGCAGGCACAGTTTGCTATCCTGCCAGGCGGCGCCCAGTTCATCGGGCGTGACGGCGACCGGCGAGAACGCGCTGGCCGCCTTCGACTGGAAGAAGCCGAAGCCCTTTGCCAGCTCGCCCGGGATCAGGTTGCGCAGCGAGACGTCGTTGACCAGCATGACGAGGCGGATGGCGGCGCCGGCCTGTTCGACGCCGACGCCCATTTCGACGTCGCCGGTGATCACGGCCACCTCGGCTTCGAGGTCGATGCCCCAGGCTTCGTCGAGCGCGTAGATCGGGTCCCACGGGCCGACGAAGGAATCGGAGCCGCCCTGGTACATCAGCGGGTCGGTGTAGAACGAGGCCGGCACGTCGGCGTTGCGCGCCTTGCGCACCAGTTCGACGTGGTTGATGTAGGCGGAGCCGTCGGCCCACTGGTAGGCGCGCGGCAGCGGCGAGTGGCACAGCGACTCGACGAAGGGCTCGGCCGCCAGCGCGCTGCCGTCATTGAGGTCGGCGAACACATTGCGCAGGCGCGGCGCGACCAGCTCCCAGTTGTCGAGGGCGAACTGCAAGGTGGCGGCGATCTTCGGCACGCGCTGGCAGGTGACGAGGTCGCGGCTGACGACGACCAGCACGCCGTCGCGGCCGGCGCTCTTGAGGGTGGCGAGCTTCATGCCGACACCTCCGACTTGGCGTGCATCCAGGCCGCGTGCTGCGGCGCCTTGCGCGTGGCGGCCCATTCGTTGAGCATGTCCCATTTGACGGCGTCGAGCTTTTGCATCATCTCCGGCGTGCCTGTATTGACCGCCAGTTCGAGCCGGTGGCCGTTCGGGTCGAAGAAGTAGATCGACTTGAAGATGGTGTGGTTGGTCGGGCCGATGACATCGATGCCGTCCGCTTCCAGGCGCGCCTTGGCGCCCAGCAGGTCGTCCATCGTTTCCACTTCGAGCGCCAGGTGCTGGACCCAGGCCGGGGTGTTCTCGTCGCGCCCCATCGCGCTTTGATTGGGCAGCTCGAAGAAGGCCAGCACGTTGCCGGCGCCGGCGTCGAGGAAGACGTGCATGTACGGGTCGGGCGCGCCGGTGGACGGCACCTGGTCTTCGGCGATGGCGAGCACGAAGTCCATGCCCAGGTACTTGACGTACCATTCGACGGTCTGTTTGGCATCGATGCAGCGGTAGGCGACATGATGGATTTTCTTGATATGCATGGTGGGCTCCCCCAAAGTTTTCACCATTAGAGTGCAAAACTGGCAATCGTACAAACATTTTTTCCAACTGGGGCGCGCGTGCGAGGGCGTCGCAATTGGCGGCCGGCCCTGGGACAGATCGCGCGTCGGTATAAAATGTCCGGCGCGCCGGCAGACTCAGGCGTCAGCGATGCGCCGCCACCGACAGCGAGTTAAAGCACATGATTGAACTTCAGCCAGACGTATTTTCATCACTGCTGCCCGCGTTACGGCGCCTGCCGATCAACAATTTGTTTGCCCGCAGCGTTCTCGAACAACAGCTTGTCGGCGCGGTCTGGGCCGACCGGCGCGACCAGCCTTCACTCGTTCATGTCATTCATCCGTACGGCATGACGCTGTTGTTCGGCGATGCGCGCGGAATTGCGCCCGCCGCCCTGAAGGCACACCTGCTCGCACAGGGTGAAAATCGGCACGACACGTGGCTGCAGGCAAGCTCGAAAGCCCTCAGCGCGCCGCTCGACGCGTTGCTCGATGTCGAGTGGGCCGGCGCCGATCAGCAGCCCGGCGGTCCTCGGGTGCAACGATACACGCGTTCAAATTTCGTGTTCGATCCGCAGCGCTACGCGGTGAAGCGAAGCGCGGCGGCACCGGATGAAAAATTCACCTTGCGCCCCTTGCTTGCCACGGAGTTCGCGCTTGCGGGCATCGACGTCTCGCCGCGCCGGTTCTGGACCAGTTCGGACCAGTTCCTCGCCCACGGCGGAGGCTGGGGTCTCGAGCAGGATGGAGCGCTAGTCTCGATGGCCTTCAGTTCCTTCCGCTTCGATCATCAACTCGAAATAGGTGTGGAAACCCGATCAGAGTTCCGAGGACGGAATTTTGCGTTTTACACCGCCTGCGCGTTGATTGACCAATGCATCTTGCAGGGCCTCGAGCCTGTCTGGTCGTGCCGCAAGGAAAACAAGGGCTCCTACAAGCTGGCGCTGGCGCTCGGCTTTGAACCGACCGTCGAGCTTGCGTACTATCGCTTGCCCGGGTCGGCAACGCCCGCCTCACTCTCTGCCGAGTCGGCGCCGGCTGGCGATGCGGCGCAACTGAAGCGTTGAGTTCCGCCATAGCGTGATCGGGCCACGGCTATAATTGGGGCTTGCCTTTCTGGATACTGCCCATGTCACACAACACCATCGCCATCAACCAGCGCATGGATAAATTCGACGGCCATCACCGCGTCTGGCTGTTCGGCTACGGCTCGCTGATCTTCAAGGCGGACTTTCCCTACATCGAGCGGCGCCCGGCCAGCATCGCCGGCTGGACGCGGCGCTTCTGGCAGGGCTCGCACGACCATCGCGGCACCGAAGCGGCGCCCGGTCGCGTGCTGACGCTGGTGCGCGACGACCATGCCGTGTGCGCCGGCATGGCCTACCTGATCACGCCGGAAGTGTTCGCCCATCTCGACCACCGCGAAAAGAACGGCTACCTGCGCCTGGCCATCGACATCCATTTCGACGATGGAGGCAGCGAAGAAGGCCTGGTCTACATCGCCACCGAGGACAACGCCGCGTACCTGGGCGCGGCGCCGGAGCGCGACATCGCGCGCCAGATCGCCGCGTCGAGCGGGCCAAGCGGGCGCAACCGCGACTACCTGCTCGAACTGGCCGATGCCTTGCGCGCGCTCGGCAAGAACGATCCGCACGTCTTTGCCATCGAGCGGCACCTGGCAGAGTTCGATTAAGCTGCCGCGCCTCCCTTCGTTTTATTTCGACGGAATCAGAACAAATCGAGCTGGCCGGTGGCGTTGCCGGTCTGCTTGCCGGCGGACGGCGGCACCACCAGCGGTCGCCTGAAACGCGAAAAATCGAGCTTCTCGAAACGCCGCATGCCTTGTCCGCCCATGCCGAGCCGGTCGACGGTCTTGGTAAAGCGCTGGCGGATCAGGTCGGCCCAGACGCCCTCGCCGTGCATTCGCTTGGAAAAATCGCTGTCGTAGTCCTTGCCTCCCCTCATTTCGCGCACGCGGTTCATCACCCGCTGCGCGCGGTCGGGGAAGTGGGCCTGCAGCCACTCCTGGAACAGCGGGTTGACTTCCCACGGCAGGCGCAGCACGACATAGTGGGCGCCGATGGCGCCGGCGTCATGCGCCGCCTCGAGCACTTTTTCGAGCTCGGGCTCGGTGACGAAGGGGATGATCGGCGCGACGCTGACGCTGACCGGGATGCCGGCGTCGGTCAGCCGGCGGATGGTGCGCAGGCGCCGCGCCGGCGCGGCCGCGCGCGGCTCGAGCGTGCGCGAAATCTCGGGGTCGAGCGTGGTGATGGTGATCGACGCCATCGCCTGGCGCCGCGCGGCCATGGCGCCGATGATGTCAATGTCGCGCTCGATCAGCGAGGACTTGGTGATCAGCCCGACCGGATGCTCGCACTCGTTGAGCACTTCGAGGATGCGGCGGGTCAGCCCGAGCTGGCGCTCGCAGGGCTGGTAGGCGTCGGTGTTGACGCCCAGCGCGATCGATTCGGCCACGTACGATGGGCGCGCCAGTTCGCGGCGCAGCAGTTCGGGCGCGTTGACCTTGGCGAACAGCCGGGTTTCGAAGTCGAGCCCGGGCGACAGGCCAAGATAGCTGTGGGTGGGCCGGGCGAAGCAATAAATGCAGCCGTGCTCGCAGCCGCGGTAGGGGTTGAGCGAGACGTTGAACGGTATGTCGGGCGAGGCGTTGCGGCTGAGGATGGTCTTGGCGTATTCGTCGGTGACGCGGGTCCTGAAGGCGGTGGCGCCGCCCTCCTCGTCTTCGTCATGCACCCAGCCGTCGTCGAAGTCTTCGCGGCCGTTGACTTCGTAGCGCCCTTGCAGGTTCGACACCGCACCGCGCCCTTTGCGGGGCGCGAGCGGCTTCGGCGGCAACATCACCTGCCCTTCGAACTGATTGTCAGTATCGGCCACGGGGTGCCTCCATGTACTGTATGCGCATACAG
>CXWL01128214.1_pt1 | contig 11837 bp, 8 predicted proteins | sample 590931 | NCBI WGS metagenome assembly CXWL01 (sample SAMEA3498368, study PRJEB10139) | groundwater metagenome | biome: water well; material: biofilm material | place: Germany | collected 2015-04-27
AGTTGGTAGAGCAAATGACTGTTAATCATTGGGTCCCTGGTTCGAGTCCAGGTCGTGGAGCCAGATAGAGAAAAGCCTGCAGAGATGCAGGCTTTTTTTTGCCCTGGATTTGGTTGGCGCTGAAACAATGTTCCCGAGTCAGCCCCTGTACAACGCGTATTCCTCACCCCTAAGATGAGAAGCATTATCATTAATGCGGATCTCTTATGCATGACCACAGCATCGCATCGCCCGTGGCCAGGTTGTATGCCAATCACCATGGCTGGCTTCGCAACTGGTTGCATCGGCGATTGGGGCACAGTGCGGATGCCGAAGACCTGGCCCATGACACCTTTATCCGCGTGTTGCGCACCAAGGAAAACGTGTGCGAACTGCGCCAGCCCATGGCATTCCTTGCCACTATCGCCAATGGTTTGCTGATCAATCGCTGGCGTCGCCAGGTGATCGAGCGGGCTTATCTGGAGGCGCTGGCGGCGCGGCCGATGGCCGAGGAGCCTTCGCCGGAAGAGCGGTACTTGATGGTCGAGACGCTGTTGCAGCTGGATTTGCTGCTGGTGGGGTTGTCGCCGCGGGTGCGGCAGATTTTCTTTTTATCCCAGCTTGATGGGCTGACCTACCCACAGATCGCCGCACGCTTGAGCCTGACGGTGGCTCAGGTGCAGCGTGCGATGGGCAAGGCGTTCAGTGTCTGCTACGCGAGCCGGTTTGAATGAGTGGCGCCGCTATCGACCCCCAGGTGCGTGACAGTGCTATCGAGTGGCTGGTGCGTTCGCAGTCTGGGCTGATGAACGCGGTGGACCTTGAGGCTTTGGCGCTTTGGCGCCAGGCCAGCGAGGCGCATGAGCACGCGTGGCAGCGTGTCAGCAGCTTGCCGTTGATGCTTCAGCCGGGCGCCAATCTGTTAGCCGATGTTACTGCACGCCGGGCGTTGCAGTCGGCCGGCGCCGACCCGGAGCGTCGTCGACACTTACTCAAGTGCCTGCTTGCGCTGGGGTTGCTGGGCGGTATTGGCTGGCAGGGCGCGGACTCCACGCTGGTACGCTCGGCGTTGGCGAGTTATCGCACCCGCGTCGGCGAGCGACGGCACTGGGGCCTGGCGGACGGCAGTTCGTTGTGGTTGAACACCGCCAGTGCGGTCAATCTCGACATTGATGCAAGGCAACGCAGCCTGCAGTTGGTCGAGGGCGAGCTGGCACTGGATACCCCGCCTGGTTCCGCAGCGTTGCAACTGCTGACCCCCTACGCAACGCTGTACAGCCAAGGCGCCAACCTGCTGGTGCGCCATGATCGCCACGCCACCCGTGTCACGGTCCTGCGCGGGCTGGTGCAGGTGAGTGCGCGGCATCAGCCTGCACCGATACCCTTGCAGGCCGGTTGGCAAATGATGATCGGCGCGCGTGGAGCAGAGCGTTCGAGCCCTGTGGATCTTGTGCTGGCCCAGGCCTGGATACGCGGCATCCTGCCCGCAGAGCGCATGCGCCTGGATCAATTGCTGGCTGAACTCTCACGCTATCGCCCGGGCTTTCTGCGCTGCAGTGAAGCGGTGGCGGGCTTGCGGGTGACCGGCAGTTTTCAGCTGGATGACACCAATGCGGCGTTGGCCTTGATCGCCCGGACGCTGCCGGTGCGTATCGAACGCCGGACCCCTTACTGGGTGACGGTGGTGCCCGCGTGAAGTTTTTTTTCACCGACGCGAGAGTTTTTTCGTTCTGGCTTGGCTTTTAGGTATTGCCCGTCTGTACAGGTGGGTTTGATCCCCAGGAGCCTTGCATGATTTACCCCGCTCGTGTCTTGCGTACCCACACCTTCAGTCTGCTGTTCCTCAGTTTCCAGGCGCTTTGGGGCGAGGTGGTTTTTGCCGCCGACGAGCGCCCCTATAGCATCGACGCCGGCCCACTGGATCAAGTGTTATCGCGCTTTGGTGCACAGGCCGGAATCAGCATGGCGGGCAGTTCGCTGCTGACCGCCGGCAAGAGCAGTCAGGGCCTGCAGGGCGATTTTAATACCGAGTCAGGCCTTACCCGGTTGCTCTCGGGAACAGGCCTGGACTATCGGCGCCAGGCAGACGGCGGCTATGTGTTGCACCTGCGTAACGAGGCCGTCCTTTTGCCGACGCAACAGGTGACGGGCGAAGAGGTTAATGCGGCACAGGTGTACCGTGCGCCGCGTTCCTCGGTGTATATCTCCGGCGAAGAGATGCAGCGTTTTGGCGTGATCTCGGTGGGCGATGTGCTGAAAGGGCAGCCCGGCGTGCAGGTCGGTGACAGTCGCAATGGCGGCGGCCTGGACGTGAACATCCGCGGCATCCAGGGCCAGAGCCGGGTGGCGGTCACGGTCGACGGCTCGCAGCAGGCACTCGACGTCTATCGCGGTTACGCCGGCACCCAGCAGCGCAGTTATGTCGACCCGGACCTGATCAGCGACATCAGCATCGACAAGGGCCCCAGCCTGACCTCCAGTGCGATCGGCGGTACGGTGAAGATGCGTACCCTAAACGTCGACGACATCCTCAAGGACGGCCAGAACCTGGGGCTACGCCTCAAGGGTGACCTGTGGAACAACGGCGTTGCACCTGCCTCCCGAGACCCTCAGTCCGAAACGCAAAGCCTGTACTCGCAGCCGCACCAGAGCCGAGGCGGATTGTTGGGTTCGCAGGCCGAGTCCGGCAGTGCCGCGTTCGCCTATTCCCATGAATTTTTCGACGTGGTTGCGGCCTATGCCAAGCGCAACCAGGGCAACTATTTCGCCGGCAAAAAGGGCCAGGATCGTTACCGTATCTACGACAGTGAGGGCGATGAGCAGAACAGCGTGGCGACGACCTACAACGCCGGGGAAGAGGTGCTTAATTCCTCGTCCAGGACCGAGTCATTTCTGCTCAAGACCACCCTGCGCCCGGCGGACGGCCATACGTTCGACCTGGGTTATCGCCGCTATGACGGGCATATCGGTGAGGTCATGCCGTCGGATATTTTCCGCACCGGCACTGGCGGGATTTACCAGTACCCCTTGGGCCGTACCACAATCGACACCTATACCGTGCGTTACAACTACCTGCCTGCGGGCAACCCGCTGGTGGACCTGACCGCCGACCTGTGGATGACCGATGCACAAACCAGTCAGATCACCTCGGTCAGAGCGCCGGCGTCCCAGGCGTATCGCTCGGACCGTGCCTGGAGTCGCCAGGCGGACCAACGCATTGGCGGGGGCCTGGCCAACATCTCGCGCTGGCGTACCGGCTACGGCGACTTGAAGCTGGACCTGGGCAGCGCGTTCCAGCTCGAAGAGTTGCGCCCGCAAAAAGGTGTGGTCACCAACCAGCACGATATCAATGCAAACCGTATGTTGCGCGAAGGCTCGCGGCAGGAGTTCAGCTTCAATGGCAAGTTGGAATACATGCCGGTGGAGACCCTCACCTTATGGGGTGGCGGCCGCTACACCTACTATCGCAGCCAGGATCACATCGCCAGGGCGACAGCCCGTTGGGAGGAGCGCGACCTGCGCTACCTGCGGGTCTACAACGCGAATAAATCCGGCAACATGCTGTGGTTCCCGGACCAGAATGGCCAGTACACAAACACCACTGATCCGCGGCTGAACAACGGCATCGTTTTCCAGGACACCAACTATCCCTTTGAGGGCGTCAACTTCAACGACTTCGGCGCGGTGTCTTCAACCGTCTATGCGCCCCAGGTGGGGGAGGTGGTCACCGGTTACGACTATTCCGGCAAACAGAGTGACAGCGGTGGCGCCTTTTCCCCGGCCTTTGGCATCAATATCGAAGTGCTTCCAGACACCTTCGTGTATGCCTCCTATACCCAGGGTGTGCGCATGCCTTCGCTGTTTGAAACCAGCCAGGGGGTATTGCAAACCCGGCCCGGCAAGGGCCTGAAACCCGAACGGTCGAGCAACTGGGAGGTCGGCGCCAGCACGTTGGGCAAGGGGTTGCTGGTGGATAACGACTCGGCGGCGATCAAGCTCGCCTACTTCAACAACACTATCAAGAACTACGTCACCCGCTACTACGACCCGAGCCCGGACCTGATGGGCCTGATGCGCTTCAGCAACACCGACAGCTACAAGACCAGCGGCCTGGAGCTGCAGGCCCACTACGATGCCGGTCGGGTGTTCGCCGACCTGTCGTCCACCTATTACTTGAAAACCGAAACCTGCGATGCGGCATTTGCTGCCAAGCTGCGTGCGGCGAGTAACCCGTACCAGGATCTGAGCGGGACCCCAAACTGCACACCCGGCAGCTTCATGGGTTCCTACACCAATACACAAAACCCGCCACGGTTCGCAGGTAACTTGACCACTGGCCTGCGTTTCTTCGACCAGAGCCTGACACTGGGTACGCGTGTTACCTACACCTCCGGTCCGACTGTCACGATTGACAAGCCCTGGCAGATCGGCGCCACCACACCGCAATTGAATTACCGCGAAGTGGCGCTGGTTGATCTGTTCCTGAACTACAAGTTGCAGGAACACGCCAGCCTCAATGTATCGCTGCAGAACCTGACCGACCGCTATTACCTGGACCCGCTGGCGCAGAGTTTCATGCCGGCACCAGGGCGCACGCTGCGGGTTGGCATGCAGGCGAAGTTTTAAGCGAGCTTGTTCAGCAAGGGTCCTCGCGCGTGTCGCGCGAGGACCGAAGGCTTACCGCGTTTGTACGATGATCTGGCTTTTCAGGTCGTTCACCATGGCTTCAATCGCCGGCTTCATGGCCTCGAAGTCCTGCGGGCGGCACAGGATGTCTGCTTTGGCAAAACCATAGTGGCGGGTGATCAGCACTGTATTGGCTTTCTTCATATAGGTCGCCCGATAGTCAAAGCCGGCTTCTTTGAGGGTCACGGCCTTGGGCAGCGACAGGATTTTTATCTTCGCGGGGAATTCCACGCGCGCGCTCTCTGAAATCTCACCCGACATGCAGGTGAAGGCTTGAGTGCGTTCCTTTTCGCTCATGAAGGTAAACACGTTCTGCGCGATGCCGCCGGCCAGGCTGGTGAAGGTGGGCATACCAGTGGGGCCGGGCAGGTTTACCAGGTTATCGGTATGGCCTTTGATCGTGGATTTGAAGGTATTGGCGGTGCCTTCCAGTGAATCGGTTTCGAGCGTGCCGCTGCCGGATTGCCCGTACATGCTGAGAATTTTCTCGGTAAGCTGATCACGGTCTGCCGGCTGCATGGCCTTGAACACGAAGCGGTTGAATTCCGCCCCCCAACCTTCCACGGTGGAGTCGTGGGTAAAGTCGGCGCCACCTTTGGCGTTGACCTTGAACAACATTGTGGTGTCGACCTTGCCCTGTTGATGTGCGGGGATATGGCCCAGTTCTCCGGTCTGGGTCAGCACGGTCGGTTTGTTCAGCTCCGGAATCGGCAGGTAGCCCGCAGCGATGGGGGTGGCGGTCGAGTCCAGGTACAGGTTCAGGCTGGGCACGTAGGTGATCGCGTGGTTGAGCACCCCCAATGTCGGTACCTTCGGCAACACGTAGGCGTCACCGAGGTTGATCAGGGCGGGGGAGCTTTCGATGCTCACCGCCTTCAGCAGCGCTTCGAGCAGCGCGACATGGTCCTTGCAGTCGCCATAACGGTTGTCCAGCACCGACTGGGCTGCGTGCGGCACCACGCCGCCCGCGCCGACATACACCGCGACGTAGCGAATGTTCCTGCGCACCCAGTCACTCAGCACCAGGGCTTTGCTGTGCGGGGTATCAAGGTTGGCCGTGAGTTCCTTGGCCAGTTTGGCAATCGCGGGCGTCACTTCAACCTGGGCTCGGTTGGCGTAGGCTTTGGCAAATTGCTTGTAGTCGGTGAAGGTCGACACGGCCAGCAATTGCCCGTAATCCGTGTAGGCGACGGAGCCGTTTTCCACGCGGTTTTTCTCCGCTGGCTCCAGGTCCCAACGATAGAGCGTGCGCCCGTTGGCGGTGGTGGGGGCAGATGCCTTGAAGCCCCGGAGGTCGGCATTCAGCCGCATGCTGGCGGGCATGTCGTAGGTGAGGCGGACCTGTTCATGCTGGTAGAAATCCGGCGAGAACAGGTCTTCGAACTGCCCGGGAAACAGGGCGGTATTGCGATGGCGCTGGTAGTGCAAGACCATGCGGTCGCCTACTTCCAGCTCCGGAAATATCACCACCTTGACCCGCGAGTCCTGGAACATCGGTGCTTCGACGGACGCCATTTCCTGCTGTTCCTTGATCTGGGCCGCAGCTACTGCCACCTTGCGTCCATCGGGTTTCAGGGTGTACGCATCGACGATATCCAGGTTTTCCAGGGTGCGGTTAAAGCTGACTGAGCGCTGGGCATTGGGTTTGATTGCGCGTTCTTCATTGACCCGCAACACCTGTTGGACATCCAGCACGAAGCTGCCGTCGGTATTCACCACGTAGGCCTGGATGTGTTTTTCGTGGGTCAGGGAGAGGTCGGTGTAATCGGCTTTGGCCTGCTCGGTAAACAACCCGCAGAGGATGGCAGCCAGCGCGCCGAACCGGCGTACCAGGGAGGGGGTAAAACCTTGCATAAAGATCCTTATGTGCGAGGGCGCGCGTCGCGAGGGGCTGGGCGCGCTTTCTGGAGAGATCGCTTAATGCGAAGCATTACTATATAGCGCAGCTCGGTGCGCCTGCTGACTTATCCAGTCGACACTATCTGTAGGACCATTCCGTGTTACTCACTGGGCGCCTGGCAGTCGTGTTGGCCTGATCAAATCAAACTATTCAGGATTGAAGGAAAAGACCTACGGAAACATACGACGTTTCGACGTTGGTATTTTTTGAAAAAGACTCGAATATCCTCCCCGCTCTCACTACCCATGAGGGCAAGCCTGAAGAACAAACAACATTGACTGAAACAACGCCGCCCTTAGTTGCGCGAGTTATACACATTCGCCTGCGCCAACAGTAGCGCTGCTTAAACGGTTACCTATAAGCCTGCTTAATTTGACTTACTTAAGGATCATGCGTGTGAACAAGAACGCAATGCTATTCATGTTATTGGCGTGCTCGGCATTTACCGCTGTCAGCCATGCGGCAGATGGGACCATTAATTTTACCGGCACTATTACTGATGTCGCGTGCATCGTTACTCCCGCTACCGCCAACCAGACCGTCACGATGGGCACTGTCAGTGCGTCCGCCCTGGCCAATGTGGGCGATACGGCTGCGCCGAGCAGATTCGATATCGTGCTGACCCATTGCCCGGCGACTGCTACCCGCGCGATGGTGAAGTTCGATGGCCCGGCAGATGCCAATAACAGCAGCTTGCTCGCGCTGACCAATTCTGCCGGCAAAGCGAACGGTGTTGCGGTAGGTATTTATGAGGGAGATGCAAATACGTTGATCGCGGTGGGGTCCCCGTCCGCGAGTAGAACGCTTTCGGCTACCGCAGATACCACGTTCAACTTCTTTGCCAAGTATGTGGCTACTGGCCCGGTGGTCCCCGGCTCGGCCAATGCTGTCAGTGACTTCACCGTTATCTATAACTAACCGCCGAATGGGGGGGGCATTGAGAGGCTTCAATGCCCTGCCTGTTTAATGTGGGGGAGAGCAATGGCATGCGTTGGCTGAACTATGTTTTAACCACCAGCCTGCTGGCGGGCTCGGTGCACATGGCGGTGGCGGGCGTGATTGTGGGAGGCACGCGTGTGGTCTATGACGGTTCAAGGAAAGAGGCCGCCATCTCGGTAAAAAATAGCGAGAAGATCAGGCCGTACCTTATTCAGTCCTGGGTGGAGGACGCAGCACAACCGTTGGCCGGCAAAGCCCCGTTCATCATGACGCCACCGTTGTTCCGGTTGGATGCGGAGCAGGAGAATGTGTTGCGCATCATCAGAACCGGCGGTGAGTTTGCACAGGACAGGGAATCGGTGTTCTGGGTGAACATAAAATCGATTCCTGCCTCCGAACAAACCGAAGACAACCAGTTGCTGATTTCCGTGAAAAGCCGAATAAAACTTTTTTATCGGCCTGCCGGTATATCGGGAGACGTCGCCGATGCTTATCGCGCTTTAGTGTTTAAACGTCAGGGTAATCAGTTGCACGTCAACAATCCCACGGCGTATCACATTTCATTCTTTCGCGTGAGTGTTGGAAATAAGGATATTGATGATGCCGGTATGGTCGCACCCAAGAGCAACCTGGCCTGGGCCCTGCCCGAGGGTGCAAATGGGCCGGTCAGTTGGCAGGCCATCAATGACTATGGCGGTATTACTGCCGCTGCCCACGCGGATCTCTGATTAAGGCTGTGCGTCCGCCTTGAATAACACGTGTTGCGTTAGACCTTAGGCCCACTACCGATGCGTTCAGGTGGAGGCGTTGTGTCGCCTGAGTGTCGGGATATTCTTGATGAGCCCTATTAAAAGAACCGCCGTGCGCCTGGGTGTAATGCCTGGGTGTGGTCATATTAAAGTTCTGATGGTCATGATGGGCGTCAGCCTATTGTCGACTAACGCGATGGCGCGGGAGTACTTCAATGCCAACGCGTTGGAAATAAACACTGACGATCAGGCCTTGGTCAATCTTGATGTTTTTTCCAGTTCGGGAGGGCAATTGCCTGGCCGTTATACAGTGGATATCTATTTAAACGACAGTTTGTTTTCCCGCCGCGATATTGATTTTGTAAGGGTGGATAGCCAACTACAGCCCGAACTCGACTTGCCATTGTTGGAGGAAATGGGCGTCAGGCTTGAGGCGTTCCCGGCCTTGCAGCAACTGCCGCAGCCAGCTGCCATCACTGATCTGCAGACCTATATCACGGATGCCGCCAGCCGTTTCCATTTTAACCGGCGACGCCTGGATATAAGCATTCCCCAAGCGGCACTTACCCAGGAAGCCCGTGGGAATATCGACCCGGGCTTGTGGGACCAAGGCCTTCCCGCCGCCTTGCTCGACTACAGTTTCAGCGGCGCGAACACCGCTCGGGATGACCGCTCGGGTAGCGCCGACAACTACTACCTGAACCTGCGCAGCGGGTTGAATCTGGGGGCATGGCGCCTGCGTAATTACTCGACCTATACCCAGGGCGACGGGGACCCGAAATGGGCCAGCATCAACACCTACCTCCAGCGCGATGTGCAGGCGTTGAAGAGCCAGTTGGTCGTGGGAGATAGCTTCACGCCAGGCGATGTCTTCGCCAGCGTGCCGTTCAAAGGTGTGCAACTGGCCTCTGATGACACTATGTACCCTGACAGCCTGCGCGGGTTTGCGCCTGTGGTGAGAGGCATCGCCCGCAGCAGTGCGCAGGTGACGGTGCGACAGAACGGTTACATCATCTATCAGACGTATGTGCCGGCGGGTGCATTCGAGATTACCGACCTGTACCCCACCTCATCCAGCGGGGATATGGACGTCACCATCACCGAGGCGGATGGCAGCGAGCGCCGTTTCATCCAGCCGTTCTCTGCAGTGCCGGTAATGGTGCGAGAAGGGCGGGTGAAATACGCCCTTGTGGCGGGGCAATACCGTTCAACGGCCAGCCATAGCAATACCCCGGCGTTTACCCAGGGCACGCTGATCTATGGTTTGCCCCGGGACACCACACTGTATGGCGGTGTGCTGGCCTCTGCGGATTACTCGGCAGCGTCCCTGGGGCTTGGCCATGGGTTTGGCGAATGGGGCTCGCTGTCCATGGACGTCAGCCAGGCGCGTACCGAGTTGCGCGATGGGGCGCGGTACAGCGGCCAGTCGGTGCGGATCCAGTACGCCAAAGACATCGCCGCCACCCAAACCACCTTTACGTTGGCGGGCTACCGTTATTCGACCCAGGGCTATTACGATTTTCAGGAGGCCAACGAAATCGCCCCAGGCAACTTCAATGACTGGCGGCGCCTGTACAACCGACGCAGTCGGGCACAGCTCAATATCAATCAGGCATTGGGCGGGTACGGCAACTTCTATATCAATGGCTATCAGCAGGATTACTGGCAGCAAGCGGGTTATGAGCGCAGTTTGGCGACGGGTTATAACCTGAGCCATAACGGCGTTACTTATGGCCTGAGTTACGTCTACACGCAGACGCCTGCCGATAACGCGCGTCATCGCACTGACCAGCAACTGGCCGTCACTGTTCAAATCGCCTTGGGCGGTTCGATGCGCAATAGCTGGGCCCACTACAACGTGATGGCTGACGCACAGGGCAAGGCTTCGCAGGATGTGGGGTTCAGTGGTACGGCNNGCGGTAATGCACAGGCCACCTATAAAGGCACCTACGGGGAAACGTCGCTGGGCTACAACTATGGCGAGAACTCCCGGCAACTGAACTATGGCGCGCAGGGCGGGATTGTCGCGCACCCCTTTGGCGTCACGTTTTCCCAGACTCAGGGTGAAACCATGGCGTTGGTGCGGGCCCCTGGCGCCGAGGGGGTCAAGGTGCGTAACCATAGTGGGATCAATACCGACTGGCGCGGTTATGCGGTGGTGCCGTTTATCAGTACCTATCGACGAAACAGCGTCGCGCTGGAGAGCGAAACCCTGGCCGATGACATCGACATTGAAACCAATACCAAAACCGTCATTCCGACACGGGGCGCCCTGGTGCTGGCTGACTTCCAGACGCGATTCGGCAGCCGGGTGTTGATGACACTTGAGTACCAGGGCCGGCCCGTAGCCTTTGGCGCAACCGCGACGCTGATGCAGGACGCGAGCACGTTTACCAGCAGCGGCCTGGTCGGGCTGGAAGGCGAGGTCTACCTGAGTGGGATGCCCGAGCAGGGCGACGTAAAGGTTCAGTGGGGGGAGCGGGCTGATCAGCAATGCATGGCCCGCTTCATCGTGCCTGCCGCGATTGAGGCGACGGATGCTTTTTCAACGATTCGTACGTTATCGGCTACGTGCCGATAAGGAGTGTTTATGGAATGCATCGCTACGAGGGTGAGGCTGTTCAGCTTTTCCTGTGCGGTAGGGGTTCTGGCGGTGCTGTCGGACAATGCCCTGGCCAATTGTTATTTCACCAATGGCCCGACGTCGGCGCTGACGCGTACGGTGAGTTTCGGAACGGTGAGTGTTCAACGAGACGCCCCGGTCGGGACGGTACTGGCATCGGCCAACACCGGCGCCTATAACGGCGGGGTTGCTCATTATGGCTGCAGTGTCCCCTTCACCCACCGTTATCACATGGAGATGTTCAGCACGGTCAGCAGTTATGGCAATGGCGTGTATAACACCAACATAGCCGGGGTCGGCGTACGGGTGCGTAACTACGCGAACAGGAACTTGCCGTTTGATACCCCGTATGGAGGAAATATCATTGTCTTGATCCCCGATATTCGCGTGCAGCTGATAAAAACCAGGCCCGGTGCGGTCGGGGCCGGTGTTCTGACCAACGGGCGCTTGATCTCTGGCAGCATCGTTAATCAGTTTTACGGTGCCTACGCCAGCCTGGCTGGTGTCAACACCATCGTCCCCGTGGCGTGCTCCGTCACCAATGCCGCTATCCCCGTGTCCATGGGCAATGTGCCGCGCAGCCTGTTCAACGGCCCCGGCAGCATGGGGGCCGCGGTCAACTTTTCCATCCCGCTCAACTGCGATGCCAACACCCGGGTCGGCCTCACCCTGGAGGGTACGGCGCACCGTTCTGGCATCGCCGGAGTGCTGGCACTGAATACCTCATCCTCCGCAGTTGCCACCGGCCTGGGTGTACGGCTTTTTTACAACAATGCGCCGGTCGCTCTCAGAACACGCATCAACGTGGGCACCGTGGCCAGTAACGGCCCGTACGCTATCCCGTTGATGGCGCGTTACTACCAGACCGATTCTGCGGTCACTGCGGGTGAGGCCAACAGCACCGCGACGTTTACCCTGACCTACAACTGACGCAGGCCCATGCAGCCGCTACCGGGGTGGC
>CXWL01011968.1_pt1 | contig 11836 bp, 10 predicted proteins | sample 590931 | NCBI WGS metagenome assembly CXWL01 (sample SAMEA3498368, study PRJEB10139) | groundwater metagenome | biome: water well; material: biofilm material | place: Germany | collected 2015-04-27
CCGCCGTGAGGAGGGATTTATCTCGATTATTGCTATGTTTTCACTGGTAGGGATTGCGCTTGGCGTGGCAACTCTAATTGTCGTTCTGGCGGTGATGAATGGTGTGCGCGGTGAGCTGATAAATAGTATTATTGGTCTTGAAGGGCATGTTACGGTTTATTCCAATGAAGGCGGAATTTCTGATTATGAAAAAATCAGCGCAGATTTAGCAGGAATTGCAGGCGTAAAAATAGTATTACCCAAAGTTGAAGGACAGATTATGGCGAGTCATAGTGGCATTGCCACAGGCGCTATGGTGGCTGGTTTCCACGCGGGTGATATTGAAAAAAAGCCACTTCTTACCAAGAAAATTCTACCAGAAGAACTGGCTGCATTTAAGCGTGGCGAAGGCGTAATTCTTGGAAAAAGAATGGCAGAAAAATTACGCTTGCGCGTTGGTGATGATGTGCTGCTTATTTCACCAGAAGGTCGGGCAACCATCGCTGGGCTTGTGCCACGCGTGAAAGTATATCCTATAGTCGGCACTTTTGAGATTGGCATGTTTGCATATGACAGCAGCTTGGTTCTGATGCCATTTTCTGAAGCGCAAACTTATTTTAAGTTGCGCGAAAATGGTGGTGATAATGCTTCTGCAATTGAAATAACTTCTGATAATCCTGATAAGGCACTGGAAATAGCAAGGCAGGTTTCGCAGATGCTTGGCAGAGGCTACCGCGTCTATGATTGGAAAACATCGAACAATCATATTTTTGAGGCAGTGTTGGTTCAGCGTAACGTGATGTTTCTGATACTGATGCTGATTATTCTGGTAGCATCATTCAACATAATTTCCAGCTTGATTATGTTGGTTAGGGAAAAAGGGCAGGATATAGCAATACTCAGGACTATGGGAGCTAGTCAGGCTTCTGTGATGCGGATATTTTTTATGTGTGGTGCAAGTGTTGGTGTGGTGGGAACATTTATTGGTTTCTTGCTTGGTCTGCTAATTGCTTTTAACACTGAAAATATTCAAGCGTGGTTGGAGTATATGATAGGTGGTAAAATATTTTCAGCCGAACTTTATTTCCTCTCACACTTACCTTCCAAAGTTGATTCTAGGGAAGTGATTATAGTGCTGATTTTCTCATTGGCTTTATCATTTCTTGCGACAATTTATCCAGCACGTCGCGCTGCAAAACTCAACCCTGCGGAGGCGTTGATGTATGAGTAAGTCTTTGTATTTGTCATCCCCGCGAAGGCGGGGATCTCTTTCAATTCTTGCACTAGATGATAGAGAGATTCCCGCCTGCGCGGGAATGACGATTTATGTTGGGGAGAATTATGAATAAACCAACACTCACTCTTTCCAGCATAACCAAAATATATCAGCAGGCAGAGTCAAGCCTGACGGTATTAAATAGTCTCAATCTTGAGGTAAAATCAGGTGAGGTGGTGGCGTTGGTGGGGCAGAGCGGTTCAGGAAAAACAACGCTGTTGCAGATTGCAGGTTTGCTCGATAATCCAACTAGCGGCGAAGTGAAAATCTGTGATGAAGATTTAAGCAAAGCGGATGATAAAAAACGCACTCTGGCGCGACGCAGGCATATTGGGTTTGTTTATCAGTTTCACCATTTGCTGCCTGAATTTTCAGCACTGGAAAATGTAGTTTTGCCACAGATGATTGCGGGTGTGGATCGCATAAAAGCCGAAGAAAAAGCGATGATTCTGCTTGCCGAACTTGGGCTTGCCGACAGGATTGACCACCGCCCTGCCAAACTTTCAGGTGGTGAACAGCAACGTGTGGCAATAGCCCGCGCATTGGCGAATAATCCAGCCATTATACTAGCCGATGAACCGACTGGAAACCTTGATCCAAAAACGGCTGATGGTGTATTCGCTATGTTTATGAATCTTGCCAAGGAACGCGGACAATCTGCTTTGGTTGCCACTCATAATATGGAGCTTGCCAAGCGTATGGATAGGATTGTTCATCTGGAGGGTGGAGTTTTGAAGTAGGATTACCTGCTGATTCCGCCCAAGCTTTCTTTTAACTTGCCTTGAATAGCAAGGTCTACTTTTTCTTGGTTATCATAATGAGACTGGTTGTATGAATCTTTGATTTTCTTTCCTTCCTCAGCTGCTGCATTCATTGCTGCGGTCATAGCGTCCATACTTGCTGGAGTAACTTCAATTTCTTTGCTGTCAGGTTTTGGTGCTAATGCTGTTATCGTATATGCTGTAATATGTCTACCCACTGTTATTGATATTTTTTCTTCTTTTTCACCTATGTAATCTGCAAACAGGGTTTTATAGATTTCCTTCTCCGTAGGGGCAGAAATAGGAATATTTCCACTAGAAGAATTCCTTATATTCTCGATTGCTTTGCTAAATGCTTCGGCTTGTTCTTTTGCTTTCGCTTCAGCGGAGGAGTGATCTGCAAAATCAGCAGTTTTCAGCGTGGAGGAATCGTTTATAGAAAAAGTTATTTTATCCACTGCGTTGTTTCCTTGTTTGTTTTGGTAAATATAACATTATCTACCAATTCCTTTTAAGCCGTCTTTTAATGTGTTTCGCATAGTAAGCTCTACTTTTGCCAAATCATCATCGGAAGCTGGTTTTATTCCACTCGCAGTTAATGCATTCCTTAGTTTCTCGCCTTCAGATGCAGCTTTTTCTGTCAACGCAATAAGTTTATCAACATTCTGTGGAGTAATCTCAATTTCCCCCAATTTTTGCTCGCTGGAGAAGCCGCCACGTTTATGAACAACTTCAATTTTGTATTCTTTCTTTCCAGCGTAGTCATTCCAAATAGCATTATTAGCTGCTTTCATTTCATTAAATTTTGTATTACTATATTCAAAAGATAAATCATTTAATATCCTAGGTGAATCAACTATTCCAATTGTTCTGCCATTAGATGCTTTTGTATACTTCTCTAAAGCCTCAACAAGTTTTGCCGCATGTGAAGCAGATTCTAGATCAGTTACTGTAGAATGACCAGCATGACTAGGCTTATCATTGGGGAAATCATTTGATAGAGCTTCAGCAGAATTAGTTAGTTTTAACTGTAAAAAATCAGGAATTTTTTCAGCCATCATTTTGATCCTTTTTTAGTAGGTTTATGAATACTAATATCCACATTATAGGGAATTCATTAATTTTATTCAAAGATGTATTTGTGAAGTTTATATTACAGCTATTAACATACTGAATTAGAATTATATAATTAATATAATAAGGATAGTATAGAAAACATAAGACAAAGTTTGCTAGGTTTATTAGACTCAGGATTATCCGATCACCAAATCACCATAAAAGCCATGCCCGAAGCTAGTTTCATCCATCTCCGCGCCCATAGTGATTATTCGCTATTGGAAGGTGCGATTCATGTCAAGGATTTGGTGAAATGGCACTTGCAATTATACTACATAGTAGTATAGTATATGTATACATTTATTGAATCACCTCTGTTTGGCAAACAGGTCTATAATTATCTCAGCGATAGGGAATATATAGACTTACAATGTCATTTGTTGAGTTCGCCTGATGACGGCGATATAATTAAAGGCAGTGGTGGAATACGCAAGCTCCGCTTTGCAGCAAAAGGCAAAGGAAAACGTGGTGGTGTGAGGGTTATTTATTATTGGCATAATAGCGCGGGTGAAATATGGCTTCTTACAATTTACGCTAAAAACGAGGAAGATAACATACCAACCGAAATACTTAGAAAAATACGAGAACAATTTTAGTGAGGTTAATATGAAAAATAAAAAACGCAATATCGGGCAGGAGATTTTGCAGGCGATTGGTGATATTAAGGCTGGCAAAGCGAAGCGACATGTTTTTTATGCGCCAGACGATATAAAACAGGTTCGTGATAAGTTGGAATTAAGCCAATCTGGTTTTGCAGGCATTCTCCACGTTAGCACCCGCACTTTGCAAGCGTGGGAACAGGGAAAACGCACTCCATCTGGCGCAGCACTTGCACTGCTTACTATCGCTGCTGCTAGACCTGATGTGATTCGTCAGGTTCTTAAACCATAGGATAGGTTCTATGCCACAACCAAATTTCATCCATCTCCGCGCCCATAGTGATTATTCGCTGCTGGAAGGTGCTATCCATGTCAAAGATCTGGTAAAATGGTGCAAAGCCCAGAAGATGCCCGCCATTGCGCTGACTGATTCTGGCAATTTATTTGCCTCGCTGGAGTTTTCACTAGCCGCAGCGGAGCAGGGGGTGCAGCCGATTCTTGGTTGTACATTGTTTATCAAGCCAGAATCGGCGCAAGATAATCGCCATGCAAGCGCGCAAAAACCAGATCATTTAGTGGTGTATGCACAAAATGAAACAGGCTGGCAGAATTTACTAGCGCTGGTCAGTAAATCTTATCTTCAGCCTGCTGGTGAAACCGCGCCACTTCTTACTATGAGTGATTTGCAGGGATATAGCGAAGGTCTTATTGCTCTTATAGGTGGTGTATATGGTGCGGTTGGCAAGTTACTTCTTGCTGGGCGGGATGCGCTTGCTGAAGAAAAACTATTGCACCTCAAAGAGCTATTCCCAAATCGCCTTTATATAGAATTATCGCGACATGGTTTGCCTGAAGAAGAAATGACTGAGGAGCGATTTATTTCCCTTGCCTACGCCCACAATATTTCGTTGGTTGCCACTAATCATGCTTATTTCATTAAAGAAGAAATGTTTGAAGCACATGATGCGTTTTTGTGTATCGCTGATGGTGCGTATGTCAGTGATGATTCGCGCAGAAAATTAACCCCACAGCATCGCCTTAAAACAGCGCAGGAAATGTGTGAGCTATTTTCGGATATTCCTGAAGCACTGGCAAACACTGTGGCAATTGCGCGGAGATGTTCGTTCGTGGCGCAATCACGGAGTCCGATTCTACCAAGTTTTTCTATCGAAGGAATGAGTGAAGCAGATAGCCTTAGGGCGCAGGCGCATAAGGGTTTGGAAGAACGATTATCTGGTTATATTGATGACGAAGAAAAGCGCAAACCATATTTTGAACGTTTGGAATTTGAGCTTGATGTAATCATCAAAATGAAATTTCCTGGATATTTTCTTATAGTTTCTGATTTCATTACATGGAGTAAAGCTCAGGGAATTCCAGTAGGACCAGGGCGTGGCTCTGGTGCTGGTTCGGTGGTTGCTTGGGCACTTTCTATTACTGATTTAGATCCTTTGCGTTATGGTTTGCTATTTGAACGCTTCTTAAATCCGCACCGTGTTTCCATGCCAGATTTTGATATAGATTTTTGTCAGGAACGGCGCGAGGAAGTTATACATTACGTGCAGCAGAAATATGGAAAAGATCGTGTCGCGCATATCATAACTTTCGGAAAATTACAGGCTCGTGCGGTGCTGCGTGATGTTGGTCGCGTTCTACAAATGCCCTATACTCAGGTGGATAGAATCTGCAAATTAGTTCCCAACAATCCTGCAGCACCTGTGACTCTGGAGCAGGCGATAGATATAGAGCCAGCATTGCAGGCAGCTATCAAAGAAGATGAATCAGTAGAAAAACTGGTGAATATCAGCTTGAAGTTGGAGGGGTTCAACCGCCATGCTTCCACCCATGCTGCAGGTGTAGTGATTGGTGATCGTCCGCTTTCGAAACTTGTGCCTATGTACCGCGATCCGAAATCAGAAATGCAGGTGGTGCAATATTCCATGAAATATGCGGAGTCGGCAGGGCTGGTGAAGTTTGATTTTCTGGGGTTGAAAACTTTGACGGTATTGGTGCGGGCGGTGCATCTGGTGCGTGAACGTGGCATTGATATTGATCTAAGAAAACTTCCTGAAGGTGATAAAAAAACTTACGAGATGCTAGGTAGGGGCGATACTGTTGGTGTGTTCCAGTTGGAATCGGCAGGGATGCGTGACACGCTGAAAAAACTAAAACCTGACTGTCTGGAAGATATTATCGCGCTCGTATCTCTCTATCGTCCTGGTCCGATGGAAAATATTCCGACATACATTGCCCGCAAACATGGTGAAGAAAAACCCCTTTATCAGCATCCATTGTTAGAACAGGTTTTGAAAGAAACTTTCGGTGTTATTATTTATCAGGAACAGGTGATGCAGATAGCGCAGTTGCTCGCTGGGTATAGTCTTGGTGAGGCGGATTTACTGCGCCGTGCGATGGGTAAAAAAATTAAGGCGGAAATGGAAGCGCAGCGCAGCATTTTTGTTGAGCGTTCAGTTGCTAATAACGTGGCAAAAAAGCAGGCGGAAAGCATTTTTGATTTAATTGCAAAATTTGCTGAATATGGTTTCAATAAATCACATGCGGCAGCCTATGCTGTAATTGCCTATCAAACAGCCTATATGAAAGCCAATTTCCCTGTGGAATTTATTGCTGCTTCCATGACCTATGATATGGGAAATACTGATAAACTAAGTATCTTCCGCGAAGATGCAGCGAAGTTTGGCATAGAGGTTCTACCACCTGATATTAATAAGTCGGAGGTGTTGTTTTCTGTTGATAATGGAGCTATTCGTTATGCGCTTGCCGCCGTCCGCAATGTTGGTGCTGCTGCGATGGAAGGGGTGGTAGCGGAGCGTAATAAAAACGGTGTTTATAAAGACGTTTTTGACTTTGTTTCGCGTATTCCTGCGGAGGCATTAAACCGTCGGGCGATGGAATTCCTGATTAAATCAGGAGCTTTTGATTCTTTGCATCCTAACCGCGCAGAATTATTTGCGGGTATAGAGTTGCTCATGGCGCATGGCACGGCTTGTCAGCGTGATCGTGAAAGCCAGCAAGTAAACCTATTCGGCGGAGTTGATGAAAGCACAAAACACACGCCAAAACTTGTAACTCATGCTGATTGGTCGGCACTGGAAAAACTGGAACATGAATTCTCGGCGATTGGTTTTTATCTGTCATCACACCCGATGTCTGGATACGCTTCTGCGATTGAATCACTGGGAGTTACACCATCAAGCCTCCTTGCAGAAAAATTGGATGGGCAATATCGCCCAGTTAAACTCGCTGGCATAGTTATGGGTAAAAAAATTAAAGTTTCAGACAAGGGACGCTTTGCCTTTATCCAACTTTCCGATATGGGTGGAGTGTTTGAAGTTTCAGTTTTTAACGAAATGTTACTTTCGCAGCAGCGTGATAATTTAGAAAATGGTAAGATTTTATTAATAACTGCTGATGGCAAGAATGAAGAAGCTGGCGTTCGCCTTATCGCCCAGAATATATCATTGTTTGACGAAGCCTTGATGAAACAGCAGCGTATCCGCGGTGGCGGGCAGTTCCGCATCGTTATTAACCAGCCAGTGGCACTTTCTTCACTGCATAACCTATTAGGAAATCCCAATTCACAGGGGGCTTTGGTACGCCTGTTGGCACAGGTGGACGCAACTATGACGGAGATTGAGCTACCGGGTAAATACGCTCTTTCCCCAGCCACGCTCGATAAAATCCGTGTTATCAAGGGCGTTGTGACGGCTGAAGAAGTAGCTGCATAATCCTGAAATAATCCTTAGAGTTTAACGCTTTTTTTGCTTTTAGCTTGTATGCTGGTTAAGTTTGCAACCCGTTAAATGGATTTCTAATGCTTCCTGTAATTGGCTTAGTATTAATTTTTGCCTGTGTATTCGGTATTTATATCGCATCTGGAGGGAAGATTGATATTATCTTACACGCACTTCCACATGAGCTTGGCACAATCCTTGGTGCTGCCATTGGTGCGTATATGATTTCTAATTCTGGTCTGGTGCTGAAAAAAACCTTCAAAGAAATAGTCGTTGCCCTTAAAGGACCAAAATGGAAAAAACAGGATTATAAAGATTTACTCTGTATGCTTTTTGCGCTTTGCAAATTAATGAAATCAAAAGGGCTTATTGCTGTTGAACAGCACATCGAGAAACCTCATGAAAGCACAATTTTTAGTCAATATCCTAAAATAGAGCATGACCATTTTTCAGTGGATATAATCTGCGATACGCTGCGTACGCTGACAATGGGTTTAGAAAATCCAATGCAGATTGAAGATTTGATAGAAAAACAAATTGAGAAACATCACCATGAAGCAATGGGGCCGGGGCATGCACTGCAAGGTATGGCGGATGGTCTGCCAGCGATCGGGATTGTGGCAGCGGTGTTAGGTGTGGTAAAAACCATGGCGAGTATTACCGAGCCACCAGAAATTCTGGGGGGAATGATCGGTGGTGCGCTCGTGGGAACATTCCTTGGGGTGTTTATGGCGTATTGTATCGTTGCGCCACTTGCTGGTAAAAATATTGCGATACACAATGAAGAGCAGCAGTTTTATTTTATTATCCGTGATGTTCTTGTTGCCCATTTAAAAGGTATGGCACCACAAGTTTCGGTGGAAATAGGGCGTACTCAAGTCCCATCGCACATGCAGCCAAGCTTCGCCGAAATGGAAGAAGCCACCAGCAATGTGAAGATTGAGTAGTTGCAATTATTTGCCGAATCTGAATCCTGTATGCTGTTTAATTTCATTCAGGTTTCTATAAAGAATATTCTTTTCCAAAACCCATGGCAATTTAGATTTAGATAAATTGAAAATATCACCATCTAATTTATCTATACTGTTCGCATTCCAGTCAGCAATAGTTTTGCATTCTGGGATGCTGCCACTTGTTTTAGTATATGGATTATAGCTATTCACTGGGTATACAAAGCAAATTGTTTTGTTGTTTTGTGTATACCATTTGCCAGTTACTATTACACTATTGCCCGGAAACCATAAATATGAATTCCCATCAGTGGCATAATATTCAATTTCGTTATGTAGGTCGCTGCCAACAAATAATACAGTTTTATTAGGGATCAATTTTTGAATTTCTTCTTTGCTATAGCCGCTTAAACTGCGCTTCTTTATTTCATTAATATCAACGTGATGTTCAAAGACAGTTTTATTCCCTGAAAGTTTTCCACAGCCACTTAATGCCATAGCGGCAGAAATTACGCAAATAACGTTCAAAAACTTCATAAATCACCTAATAATTTTTTATAATGTATAATAATTATATGATATTGCAATAATTATTCACTTTTCCTCCCCCTAAGCCTCTCCCAATATTGCAGCCGTTTGATAATTTCCCGCTCAAAGCCTGCCTCGGCAGGTTGGTAATAGCTGGTGCGGGGCATTTCATCGGGGAAATAATTCTGTCCTGAAAAACCATCTTTAGTGTCGGGGTCATAAACATAGCCATCGCCATAACCAATATCTTTCATCAGTTTGGTGGGGGCGTTGAGGATATGTTTAGGTGGCGAGAGCGAGCCGTTTTTCTTAGCATCCGCCATCGATTTATTCATCGCCCGATACACGCCGATAGATTTGGGCGCAGTCGCCAGATACACCACCGCTTGCGCAATGTTCACGTAACCTTCAGGTGCGCCTATAAACTCAAAAGCGTCTTTAGCAGCGATGGTTTGCAGCAGCGCATTAGGGTCTGCCAGCCCAATATCCTCCGAGGCGAAACGCACAAGGCGGCGCAAAATATATAACGGGTCTTCGCCACCCGCCAACATCCGTGCGAACCAATATAACGCCGCATCCACATCCGACCCACGCAGCGATTTATGCAGTGCGCTGATGAGATTATAATGCCCATCCCCCGATTTATCATACACAGGCATGCGTTTTTGAATCAAGCGCAACAATTCCTCGCTATTGATGGGTTTTGTCACCGTCAACAATTCCTCGACCATATTGAGCAGATAACGAGCGTCACCATCAGCGATGGCGCAAAGAGTGGTGCGGGCTTCATCATCAAGCGGCAGTTTTTTGCTAGTAAATTCCTCGGCTTTATAGGTGAGCTTTTTTAGACTTCCTAAATCAAGGCGGTTGAGAATCAGCACTTTGCAGCGTGAAAGCAGCGCAGAATTAAGCTCGAATGATGGATTTTCAGTAGTTGCGCCAATCAAAATTATCGTGCCATTTTCGATATAGGGCAGAAATAAATCCTGCTGCGAGCGATTGAAACGGTGGATTTCATCAATGAGTAATATCGTACGCTTGCCTGCGCCTTTATCGATGCTCGCCTGCTCAAAAACTTTACGTAAATCAGCCGTAGCGTGCGAGATGGCGGATAATTGCACAAATAGCGCACCGCTATATTTAGCGATGAGTCGAGCCATGGTGGTTTTACCGCACCCCGCACTACCCCAAAAAATTATGGATGGGAAATTACCTGTCTTTATAGCACTGGCAAACAGCGAGCCCTCCGCCAGCAAATGTTCCTGCCCCAGCACATCGTCAAAACTGGTCGGCCGCATCCTATCCGCCAGCGGGCGGTTGTTGTCAGAGAATGTGAGAGTTGGTTGGGTGGTCATTTTATAAACTCTACTTTGGCTTCAAATCTGCTTGCGATGGAGCCTCCTCGCAAAGTGGCGAACCTACAGTTTCACGTATAAAATATACGCCTCTACTTCACTTATGTTCACTATCCTTTGATATTCTGTCCTGTATTTGCTTGATATATTCTTCAATACATTTGCTGGTAGCCTGACTCATAACTCTTTTTACTGCATCTCCATCATTTTCGAATACATCATCATAGGAATATTCCGAATCAGATTGGTAAGAACAGCGAAAGCTGGCTGAAGGTGGATTTTTACCTTCAATATGACTGTTTTCTACAATATCTAGAGAAGATTTATAAAAAATTGAGTATTTTGTTACTAGCACAGGATGGTTCTTTATCCCCCAGCCATCATTATTTAAAGTAACATTATAATCCGCAGATTGAGAGGCTGGTTTCCAGTTTAGGGTTTTTGTAATATTTTCCCTTACGCCCAGCAAAATTTTCTCTGTTGGCGAGTATTTACTGACAACCATCTGCTTCTCGGATTTAACGGGAGCAGTCCCATCATTTAACTGTGCTGAGTAAACAGGACCAGCAAGCCAACTGGCTGTGCCATTAAGTAACTCTGCACCTATCGTTTTTTCGGTAAACTTAATATTATTGTCCTTGTTATTAAAAGTTACAGTTTTATTATTTATTTTATCCGTGTTCATGACTAAACGTTGCCCCGCACATGCACTAATTAAAAGTGGCAGAACAAGTGCAAGTATATATTTTTTCATTTTTAATAATCCTATTTATCTAAATTTAGTTAAGCAAATAATTATAAATCATATACATCATCTATACCAAAATAAACTCAATTATCCACAAAACAATCACAGCCCACGCAAGCATAGATTTTCATTCTTTTTGCTCTTTCATACAATTTTAGTCATTGCGAGGAGCGCAGCTCCGTGGCAATCCAGTGGTCGCAGTATGTTGAGATAACTGGATTGCTTCGCCTGCGTCTCGCAATGACGAATACGCAGTAACGACAAGTCATTTGACATTTCCAGTCACAGTGCTATGCGGGTGATAACTACATGTCATTCCGAGTAAAACGAGGAATCTTTACATTATTCTGCAAAGATCCTTCACTGCGCTCAGGATGACAGAGTAAGTTTTTTATAATCATTCAAACACATTCATCTATGCTTCTCATTGCGCTGCTGCTTGGAATAATTGAAGGAATGACCGAGTTCCTTCCCGTATCCTCAACTGGTCACTTGATTTTATTTGGTGAAATTCTCGGCTTCAAAGGCCCACCAGGGAAAACATTTGAGATTGTTATTCAACTGGGGGCGATATTGGCGATCTGCTGTCTTTATCATAAAAAACTTAGCTCCACTGCCGTTGGCTTAGTACGCCGTGAAGCGAAGGATTGGCGATTCGCCATCGGCATATTGCTCGCTTTTCTGCCCGCTATGGTGTTTGGTGCATTGTTCCATGAATTCATCAAAGCAAAATTATTCAATCCCTTCAGCGTATCAATCGCCCTAATCG
>CXWL01003744.1_pt2 | contig 11835 bp, 11 predicted proteins | sample 590931 | NCBI WGS metagenome assembly CXWL01 (sample SAMEA3498368, study PRJEB10139) | groundwater metagenome | biome: water well; material: biofilm material | place: Germany | collected 2015-04-27
AGATGTGGTGCCGGTATCGGCTGAAACCGGCGATAATGTCGACCGATTGTTGTCCGTGACTGTGGCCCATCTTTCGGACGGGGAAGGGGCCTATGATGCAGATACAGTCACCGATCAATCTATGCGGACCTTGGCGGCTGAGATGATTCGCGAGAAGATTTTGCACCAGACCTATGAAGAAGTGCCCTATTCGGTTGCCGTGGAGATCGACGAATTTATCGAGGAGGGGAAGTTGGCCCGCATCAGCGCAACGGTGCTGGTCGAGCGAGAGTCTCATAAGGCGATTGTGATTGGGAAGCATGGAGAGAGGCTCAAGCAGGTCGGGACCGATGCGCGGCGTGACATGGAGCAGATCTTCGGGATGAAAGTGTTTCTGCAGTTGTGGGTGAAAGTGCGGGAGGCATGGCGAGAAGATGAGCATGCCCTTACAGAATTGGGATATTAGAGAGTCGTCAAGTTTATAACGTCATAAAGTCATCATGTCCAGCTCCAAGACTTGATGACTTTTGACATTCAGACTTTTAGACCGGATGTGATAATGCAACCGACGGAACGTATGACAGAACTGAATCCAGGGGATCCGCGTCCTCGTCCAGGGGATAAAGATCTCCTCCGCGATGCGCTGCGGGACCAGGCCGATCGAGGGCGAAGCAAGTTCGATATCGTGCTGTTGTCGGTGCAACGGCTATTGCATCGGGGTGCGATCACTAATCTTGCGAAGATGCTGGCCCGGATGCATCAGGCCGACGTGGCGCAAGTGATCATGCATCTGTCGTCCCCCAAAGAAAAGCGGGAAGTCTTCGAGCTGGTGCGAGGCGAGTCGAAGCGTGGTCAAGTGCTGAGCGAGCTCGATAGCGACAGTATCAATCAGGTGCTGGCGGACCTGCTGCACGCAGATATCGCCTGGCTGATCAAAGACCTCGGGCCCGACGACGCGGCCTACCTCCTCGGTGTTCTGCCGGAAGAGCGGGTCAAAGAGATTCTTTCGCTGATGCGGGCGGAGGACTCCACGGAAGTCGCCGACCTATTGAAGTATGCGAAGGATACGGCCGGCGGCATCATGACGACGGAGTTCTTCGCGCTTCCGGAAGATGCGACGGCGCAAGATGCCATCCGGCGTCTCCAGCTGGCGACGGAAGCGGAAATGGTGTTCTATATTTATGTGACCGACAAGGATGAGCGCTTGGTCGGAGTGCTCTCTCTGCGGCAGCTGCTGACGGTCCCTCCCGCGACACCGTTGAGAAATATTGCCACGCGAGACGTGATCAGCGTGACGGTCGACATGGACCAGGAAGAAGTCGCCCGGCAAGTGGCGAGTTATAACTTACTCGCGATTCCGGTCATCGACAACGACAACCGGTTGGTCGGCATTATCACGGTTGACGACGTCGTGGACGTCATCCGCGAAGAAGCGACCGAAGACATGCTCAAGATGGCCGGCGCGATCGAAGAAGACTCGGTTTCGAAATCATCCAGCCTGGCGTCGGCGAAACACCGGCTACCATGGCTCTTTACGAATCTTGTCGGCAGCCTGTTATCGGGCGCGATTCTGTGGGAGTTTCGGTACACGATTCAGGAAGTGGTGGCCATCGTCAGTTTTATCCCGGTCATCGCCGCCATGGGTGGAAACGTAGGCCTCCAGTCCTCGACCCTCATTATTCGAGGATTGGCGACNNCGTGGGGCTCTCGCTGATTATCGCGTTCATGGTCTCGACCAGCATGGCGACATTTATGCCGATTTTGCTGAAGCGTATGAATATAGATCCTGCCGTTGCGGCCGGCCCCTTCGTGACGACGGCCAATGACATCACGGGCATTACCATCTATCTTTCTCTGGCCACGCTGTTCATGGAATACCTTCGAACGTGAGGCATGAAGTGTGGGCGAGACAAGCGAGACTTGCGCGACAGGCGCGACTCGAAGTTCGAAAAACCTCGAACCTCGAACCTCGAACCCTCGCGTCTCGCTCGTCTCGCCTTTCCCGCCCGTCTCGCGTGTGTCTACCATGCCGCTGATCAAGACCGCAGCCATTACGCTGAAAAGCCGGAAGTGGGGCGATGCGGATCGTATTGTGACGCTCTATACCAAGGAGATGGGAAAGGTTCGCGCGGTGGCACGGGGGGCCCGTCGAATGAAGAGCCGGCTCGGTGCATCCCTCGAACCGCTCACGATCTCTCATCTGAACCTGTTTGAGAAGTCCGGCGATACGCTCTATCGAGTGTCCCAAGCCGATCTCGTTGAGCCGTTCATGCAGTTTCGCGAAGACTTGACGCTCATGACCGCTGCCGCGAGGATGGTCAATGTGGTGGGCGCCGTAACGCCGGACGGGGATCCTGACCCTGAACTTTTTGAGACACTCGAACAGGGCTTGCATGCGTTAGTGATGAGCCGGGATCCGGCATTGACAGCGCTGCTGTTTCAGATTCGACTGTTGGGCCTTACCGGGTTTCGTCCTCAGACGGATCACTGCGCCGCTTGTGGCAAGGGTCGCTTGATGGGAGACCCGCAGTTCTCGCCTCTGTCGGGAGGCCTGGTCTGTACGGTCTGCGCTGCGCGGCAATCCCTTCGCTGTCTGCCGCTCTCGCGAGGGAGCCTGGCATTTCTGCATCAGGCATTGCAGCTCTCACCGACTGTCGTCGATCGGTTGAAAGCCGCCGGGCAAGTTCGACATGAGGTAGAAAACGCAATTGAAAGGTATGTGACAGTTGTGGCAGGCAGACAACTGCCTCCTGTGAATTTTCTCTCGTATCCGTCATAAGGGGGGATAGGCTGAAGGGATTCAGGCTGAAGGGATTCAGGCTGAAGACTGTTAGGCTGAAGGTAGGAGTTCAGAGGTCCGGACACTTCAGTCTTCACCCTCTGCCAGGATCCTTCAACCTGAACCCCTTCAGCCTGTGCCCCTAGCCTTGCAAGGAGGAGTTTGTAAAGATGACAGAGACGGTGTGTGAACCGAAAGACATGGCCTGGATTGAGAAGGGTGTGTTGGGTATCGAATGGAACGATGGGCACAAGGCTGTCTATCCCGTGAGGTATCTCCGCCAGCAATGTCCCTGCGCAGCCTGTGTGGACGAGTGGTCTGGTGCGCGGCGTTTGCAGCCGGACGACGTGCCCATCTTGATCATGTTGCAGGATGTGCAGCCGGTCGGGCGGTATGCGCTGCAATTCAGCTGGAGCGATGGCCACGACACAGGGATATACTCCTATGCTCTTCTGCGGCGGCTCTGTCAGTGCGATGTTTGCCAACCGGTGAAGCCTGTTGAACCAAGGAGCCGACGTCTGCTGTGAGAACATTCAAGGGCCTTGATTTTCTATGGGCCGCGGTGTTCGTTGTGGCTGCGATCGGGTCGACGATCGGTTGCAGCGGGATGCCGGCGTTGGAAGAACAGGAGCGGCTCGTGCGTGCAAATGAGTTGGTCCTCCACCAGTTGACTCCCCGTGCGTTTGTCGGGGCTTGGGGAGCGCCGGCGTATCAGCGTGCCGAGTTCATGCAGTTCTTCGGCATGAAAGACGAGTCACTTATCCCACGGTCGAGGTTAGCCAGCGGAGAACCGCCGCGAGGGTGGGAAGTCCGCATGGAGGCCGGCGATGCGCTCTTTCTGGCATATCCGGATCGCGGGTGGCTGGTGGTGTTTTTCGAGGAACGATTGGTCTATCGCGAAGCGCTGACCGCAGTACAGCTGCATGAGTTAGGGCGCAGTTGGAAGCACGAGGATAAATTTCGCTCCAGGTTTGAAGCGCCGGCCGCTCAATGACCCGGCATCCCCTGAATCTGCTCATGGTCTCCTCCGAGGCGGTTCCCTATGCCAAAACAGGCGGGCTCGCCGATGTCACCGGCGCGTTGCCTCTTGAGTTGGCGAAACTTGGCCACGACGTCATCCTCCTGCTCCCACGCTATCGTTGCCTGAGTGATTCGGGCCGATCCTTCCGTTCCGTATGCCGGATATATGTGCCGACACCTCACGGGCTTGTCGACACGCTGATCGAAGAAGATGTGATTCCTGTCGGAGAACGTGGCCGTCAAGTGCGGGTGTGGACGATCCGGAACGAAGCCTTGTTCGACCGGCCTGGGCTGTATCAGGATCAGGGTGTCGACTACCCTGATAATCTTGACCGGTTTTCATTTCTCTGCCGCGCGACGATAAAGGTGATGGCGTATCTCCGAGCCGCATGCCGATGGAATACCCATATCCTCCATCTCCATGATTGGCAGACAGCGTTGTGCGCGGTGTATCTCAAGACCATCGATCGGGATCGGCCTGAGGCACAGGGGGTACGCACTGTGCTGACGTTGCACAATGTCGGCTATCAAGGACTCTTCCCCGAAGATCAATTTGAGAAAACAGGGTTGCCGCCATCTCTGTATACTCCCGCGGGTCTTGAGTACTACGGATCTGTGAATCTGCTCAAGGGGGGAATGGTATTTGCCGATTCTGTGACGACGGTCAGCCCCACCTATGCGCGAGAAATCCTCACACCGGAATTTGGTTTTGGGCTAGAGGGCGTGCTGCGCAATCGTGCAGACCTACCCATAGGCATTCTGAACGGCATCGATATCGATCGATGGAACCCAGAGACCGATTCGTATCTGCCTGCCAATTACTCGGTGATCGACCGTTCAGGGAAACAGGTGTGCAAGCAGAAGCTTCAACGAGAGTTTCAGCTGCCGGAAACAACAGTCCCGATTCTGGGCGTGATTGCACGGCTGACGTCGCAGAAGGGATTAGATCTCGTCGAGACCATCATCCCGCAATTGATGACCATGGACCTGCAGTTGGTGATCTTGGGAACCGGCGAGCCGGAACTCGAAGCCAAATTTACAATGCTTCAGGCACGTTATCCTGATCGCATAGGACTTCGTATCGGCTTCGACGAAGGGCTCGCACATCGTATCGAAGGCGGAGCAGATGTATTTGTGATGCCGTCACGGTATGAGCCCTGTGGCCTGAGTCAGCTCTACAGCCTTCGTTATGGAACGGTTCCGGTGGTGAGAAAAACCGGTGGGTTGGCCGATACAGTGTTGCCGTTGACCGGACAAGATCGGGAAATAGGACGGGCGACTGGGTTTCATGTTGAAGAGGACACGGCAAAGGCTCTTCTGGCTGCGTTGCGCCGAGCAGTGGTGCGGTATCAGGACCGATCGGTGTGGGAACAACTGGTTAAGGCAGGGATGAGTACGGATGTGTCCTGGGCTCGCTCAGCTGACGCCTACGACCGGCTGTTTGTGGCGTTGGCCGGGGGCACAGGCTGAAGGGGGTTAGGCTGAAGGGATTCAGGCCGAAGGCTCCGGGCCAGGCTGGTCTGTTTGTTTGGTTGAATGAAACTAACCAGATGAACCAAATCAACCAGATAAACAAAACAAACCAAATGAACCAGACCAACCAGCCTCAGGCCTTCGGCCTGAATCCCTTCAGCCTGAACCCCTTCGGCCTATCTACCTATTACGGAATGTGGAGGGTAACCTGAACGGTGTTTGTCTCAAGCTCAGAAAGCAGAGCCTTTGCCTGAAGGGCGTAGTAGGCATACTCGGATTGGGGCTGGTAGCTCAGAATGGTTTTGAGAAGGTCTTTGGCGACGTCAATCTTTCCTGCGACTACGGCAGCGGAGCCGGCCCGTAATGAACAGGCTGCAGCCATGGCTTTCACATCCACTGCAAATCTTGCTGCAGGAGTCGATACGAACTGTTCAAGCTTGCCTGGGAGGGGAAGAACAAAACTTTCTTGAGTGATCGAGCCATTGGCTGCATTTGTCAGGGTTGATGCGGCCTCTTTCAGCTGGTTCAGATCGGTAGTGGCTTGGCACTGAGAATAGGTAGTCCACAGGCTCATGAAGCTTCCGTTATCGATGGTGGCTGCTTGTACTGGTTGGCCGGCAAGGAGCCCAGCCACTGAAACCAGGATACCCACTAACATCATTCGAAAGTTCTTCATGGTACGTTAGCTATTGCAATCAGTAGACCAAAATTAGTCATCACAACTAATTGATTTTAAACGTTAAGTATGAGTACTCTCGAATGGCATCTGTGTCGCAGATAACGCACAGTGGTATTTTTGACACGGATACTGTGGTAAGTAGGGATACAGGCTGAAGGGGTTCAGGGAGGAAGGTTACGGGCGTAGGCGGAAGGGGTTTATTTGGTTTGTTTTGTTTATTTAGTTTGTTTGTCTGAGACTAATCAGATGAACCAAATCAACCAGATAAACTAAATAGACCAAATGAACAAGATTGGCTCACAGCCTTCAGCCTGAACCCCTTCAGCCTGTATCCCTGGCCTACAGGCCTGAATCCCTTCAGCCTATCTACCTACTCCCAAATCACGAATTGAAGATGTGAACGAGGATTCCCGTCCTGGTTGTGGAGTTCGTTTTTCTCATGATGTGTTTGATGTGTTCTTTCACGGTCTGCTCGGTAATCAGAAGGGCGTTTGCGATTTCTTTGTTAGTCCACCCCTTTGCCAAGTGCTCAATGACGGATTGTTCACGATTCGTTAACTGAAACTTTTCCTTGGCTTGATCGGTATTGAGCTGTTGTCTCCGCGCGAGTTCTTCCAGGGTGACCACGAGTCTCGCGTACTGGACCCCTCCTCGATCCGGTAGGCCGAACCCCCGTAACAGGATTGGTTTTTCAGGATTACCTGCCACACGCTTGACCTCGAATTGCTCCCAGTCTTTTGCTTCGGTTCGAACGTGGAGAGCTTTGATGATTTCTCCACAGAGTTCTGTCAGGGCAGTCGGCAGGACTCCATGGGCAGACTTCTGGTTTTCTCCGCCATGTTCCGACGCGTTGATTTGTTTCGATAACTCTGAGGCTTGATGATTCATGTGGAGGAGCTGCATGGAGGCCGAGAGCACGACTATCCCTGAGCCCAGCCGTTGATCGGCAAGTGTATCTTTTTGATCTACAGGGGGAGACGAGTCACTCATGGGTGGTCGAATGCCTTCGACGTTGTGAAAGGAACAATTCCAGACAATCCAATATGTTCTGTTAAGAGGTAGTGCTAGTACACAGAGCTGCTACACGTTACTCAGAGTGGAAATACTACCTAACCCTTATGGGGGAGTCAACACTTACACGCTTTCGGAAGAATCACACACCCAACTTTAGAGCAACGAGGCCTACATCATCGGTATTGTCCCTGTTGTTCGCCCCGCCTTATAGTGCCGGTACAGGAATGGGAACGATTTGAGCTAACGACTCAGGTAGATAGGCTGAAGGGGGTCAGGCTGAAGGTTAGCATGCACAGGCTGAAGACCGAAGGCTGTTAGGCTGAAGGCCGGAACTCCGAAACCTTCAGCCTGAACCCCTTCAGCCTGAATACCTAATTAGAGGAGGCGTAATGTGGCACAGACAGAGTGGGAGTGGCCGATGACAGACAGTCAGAAAAGTCACAGTGAGCGGGCGGCGTTGTTGCGGCCGATCTTGTATGAGATGACGAGCCCTGCAGAAGATGCAGATGCGTCGACCTACAATGGGAAAGCGCTCTCTCTGAACATCAGCAGTGGAGGAATGCTCCTCGTGATGGATCAAGCTCCAGCGGTCGAACAAGTGATGAAGGTGTATGCACCGACGCCGATAACTGCGGCAGAGACTCCGACACTCGCGGAGGTGCGATGGATGAGGCGATTACCCTTCGGGAAAACCAATGGCAATGGGCCTTATTTCGTTGGGTTGAAGTTCATGTTCTAAGGGACTGGCTCCGGCGGAGAAGCGGACAGTCCCCGCCGGTGCCTCTCCCGCTGTTTTCCTTGCCGGGGCGCTCGCCAATTTTCAATTAAGTCTGGTACCTCTCCAATAATACTGTAATCTTTAGGTCTGGTGAGGCAAATAGGTTGAAGACTAGGGGTACAGGCTGACGACCGAAGGCTGAAGGGGTTCAGGCTGAAGGCTCCGGACCGGTCTCGTTTATTTTGTTTGTCTTGTTATTTGGTTGAATCAGACTAATCGGAGAAACCAGATGAACCAAATCAACCAAACAAACCAGATGAACCAAACAAACCAAATAAACCAAATGAACAAGATCAGAATGCTTGTCATTGCCATGGTGTTGCTTGGTTTGCCGACGGGTTGCGCCTCTGTCTCCAAAGAGGCGTTCGATGAGGCGGCAAAGCCGGTTTCAAAGGAATTTCTGCTGGGGCCTGAAGATGTCCTTGAGGTGTCGGTCTGGCGCAATCAGGATCTGTCACGAATTGTGGTGGTTCGCCCGGACGGAAGAATTTCTCTTCCCTTGATCGGGGATATTCAAGCCAGCGGCCTCAATGCCAGCCAGGTCGCAGCGAAGATTGCCGCAAAGCTCGCAGAGTTCAAAGAAAATCCAAATGTGTCGGTGAGCCTCAAAGAGGTCAATAGCTACTTCATCTTCGTGCTTGGCGAGGTCCAGAGGCCAGGCAAATATCCCCTCAAGTCGTATGTAACTGTTCTTCAGGGTGTGTCAATGGCAGGCGGGTTCCTGCCATTTGCCTCACCGAGCCAAATGCAAGTCATTCGAAATCGTACGGTCGAGAACGGAAAAGAGAGTCAACTTCGGATTCCCGTTCCGTACAACGACTTGGTTGCTGGAAAAGGCGGGATAGGGAATTTTATCTTGAAGTCAGGGGACACCATTGTTGTGCCGTAAAAGCGCTGTTTCTCTGGTTGGTCTGGTCTCTCTGGTCTGTTCGGTCTATCTGGCTAGTCTGGTTAGCTTCGTTCAACCAAATAGACGAGACAGACTCGACAGACAGAATAGACCAGACAGACCGAACAGACCAGACAGACCAACTGAACAAGCCTGCCTGGCTGGCTTGTTCAGCCTCCTGATGGTGGTCCTTATCTTGGGAATAGCTGGTACCGCTCAGGCACAGTTTGGTGGTTCTTGTCGAGCCTCCGCGCCGCCTTCACGAGTACCAGGGACTGGCTTCTTTGAGGTCGTGCCTTCCATCTGTGTCGCAGAACGGTATGACAGCAATGTCTACTTTAGGCCTGCCACGCCAGGTCTTCAGCGAGACGACTTTGTGACAACCGTGAATCCCAGGCTTCGTATCAACCACAATGGAGAATATGCATCCCTTCTTCTGAATCTTGGGGGATTTAACGAGACCTATGCAAATAATTCAAATCTCAACTTTTTTGGCACGCGCGACAGCCTATTCCTCAATCTCGACAACTCCATAAAAAGGTGGTTTCCCCGCGCAGGGTTGCGCGTCATGGATATGTTCAGCTATTCGCAGTTGCCACCGGGTTTGGGGAGCATTGCAGCTGGAACGAGCCCGGGCGATCCAAGTATTCCACAGGATCCCAATCTTCCCAACAGTGAGGACATTTTCGCGCAGGGGCTTCTGTTCCCGCGCAGAAACAACCTGACCAATACCGGAGTGATATTGGCATCATACGACACGACCGCGACGACGAGTCTGAACGCCTCGTACAGCTATTCGATGCTCAGGTTTCAAGGATCTCCCACAACACAAGGGCTCAGTCTCTTTAATACGACAAGCCAAACCGGGACAGCGGGAGGAGCGGCTCGATTGAGCGATCTCGACACAATGAATATCAGATATGCCCATACGGAAACCGATTTCATGGGGGGCTCCTCCTCGTCTTTCTTTAAAGTAGACAGCGCGACCATCGGATGGTCACGACTAGTGACTCCCAATCTCAGGGGTCACCTGGGAGGTGGTGGCGTCCTGATTAGTACCGGGCGGTCAACCTATGTGGCCAATGCAGCGCTCGTCATGAATTTCACCAACAATAGCGCAACCGTAAGCTATGGGCGCTCAGTCGTTCCGAGTTTCGTAGGCGCCGGCGAGCCGTTGATTGCGGACCGTGTCTCATTGTCTGCCACCCATATGGTCGCCCGGCAATGGCAGCTGGCAGAATTCGCGAGCTATGTGCATACGTCTCGCGCGGGTGGAAATAATGCGCTGACATACGATGCGTTTATCGCAGGGGGAGATATCCGGTATTGGATGACCAGCATCTGGGCGACTTCCTTAAGCTACAACTATACAAAGTTCACCAGAGAGTCCGGATCGGTCAATTCGGACTTTGATCGCCATGTCATTATGCTGAGTGTCATTGCCAGTTGGGGATAAAGATGGCGAACCAAAATAATTCACCATCGCTGGCGCCTCTCGATTACTGGCACATCTTTCTCCGCAGGAAATGGCTGGCCATCGCCGTTATTTTCGCCTGCGTCGGAGGGGGCATCATTCTCTGTCTGGTGTGGCCGGAGAGCTATCGTTCCAGCACCTTGATTCTTGTGGAGAGCCAAAAAATCCCTGAAGACTATGTGAAGGCTCTCATCGGGCCCAGCATCGAAGAGCGGTTGAGTTCATTGCAACAACAAGTGATGAGCCGGACCCTGTTGAATCAAGTGATCCGGGAATTCGACCTCTATCCGGATGCGGTCCGCCGAAACGGATATGAAGCAGTAATCGAGCGTCTACGGAAGGACATCAAGGTGGTCACGAACTCGGTGCGCGCGCAGCGAGGGGGTATCGACGCATTTGAGATTTCGTTCGCTCATAGAAATCCGCAGATTGCCATGAAAGTGACCGCCAATCTCGCCTCGCAATTTATCGATGAGAATCTCAGATCACGGGAACAACGTGTCGAGGGGGCTTCCGAATTCATCGAGCAAGAACTCGTCATGGCTCAGGAACGGCTGGAGGCCCAAGAGCGGGCCCTCAGTCTGTTCAAGACGAAGTACATGGGGGAATTGCCCGAACAGGTGCAGGCGAATCTCAGCGCGCTCGATCGGCTCTCACTTCAGTATGGGGCAACGATTGAGACACTCCAGAGGGCGGAGGATCGGCTGGCACTCGTCGAAAAAACATTCAAAGAGTACGAAGCATTAGTCGCGTCTACGGGAGTCGCAGCACAGGGTTCTAGGGGAGCAGGGGATTCTTCGGTTCTTCGCCTGAAGGAACTTGAAAAAATGCTCACGACTCTCGCGTCGGAGTATAAAGACAACTATCCGGACATCATCGCGCTGAAGCAGGAGATCAAAGCCCTCAAGGCGAAGATTGGGGGGATAACCCTCCCGAAGGAAATGAGACCCATAGATCCATACCTGCGAGAACTCGTCAGACAACGTGAGGAGTCGAAGCTGGAAATTGCATCGTTGAAGGATCGTCTTCTCCGTATAAAAGAGCAAATGAAAGAGTATGAGGCTCGAGTCGAGATGGCGCCTGCCCGGGAGCAAGAGTTGATGATTCTGAACCGGGACTATGGCAATTTGAAGGAAAATTATCGTTCTCTCCTGGACAAGAAACTCAATGCGCGACTGTCGGGAAATCTTGAGAAACGCCAGAAGGGTGAGCAGTTTAGAATTCTGGATCCTGCGAACCTGCCCCTAAAGCCGGAGACGCCGAATCGGGTCAAGATCATGTGGCTGGCGCTGGCGTTAGGATGCGGCTTGGGTGTAGGGGGTGTCGTGGCGCTGGAATTCTACCGGCCTGTATTCCGGAGATCCGACGAGGTTGAGAGTTTCTTGCAACTGAGGGTACTCGCCTCGATTCCTAATTTTGGTAGCGTCTCGGATCGCGCCAAGAAACTTCTTTCGGGGAATGCGCTGCCCGCCATGTCCACCGAAGAGAAGACAGGTCGATTGTTAACTGCTCGAATACAGAGTGATAGGCGGAAAGGAACTCATGAAGGCGCATCGAATGGGAGAACAGCCGGATCTCAGGTTGTCAAAACCAATGGTTCTCTCGGTGAATTGGGCGCCGGGCGGCAGTTGGATCTTATTGCAAAGTGGAGTCCATCGTCGGTCGTGGCCGAGCAATTTCGCGTAGCCGCTGCCCGGCTCGTGCTCTTACAATCCGGGACAGGCAACGGGGTGACGGTCATCACCAGCGC
>CXWL01042252.1_pt1 | contig 11834 bp, 8 predicted proteins | sample 590931 | NCBI WGS metagenome assembly CXWL01 (sample SAMEA3498368, study PRJEB10139) | groundwater metagenome | biome: water well; material: biofilm material | place: Germany | collected 2015-04-27
ACGCGGTAGTAACCCATAAATTATTCGGATGGGTGTTTTTTTTAGGGATTATGGCAGCCATGTTTTACATGATCTTCACGGTTGCGAGCTATCCGATGGATTTAATCGATGCTGGTTTTAGCAAGTTGGGCGAGTGGGCCTCTTCGGTAATGCCTGACGGTGATTTAAAAGATCTCGTTGTCAATGGCATTATCGCCGGCGTGGGCGGCGTTGTCATTTTCTTGCCGCAGATTTTGATTTTATTTTTATTTATCGGCCTCTTGCAGGATACCGGTTACATGGCGCGCGCGGCGTTTATTATGGACCGGGTGATGAGCAAGGTCGGTTTGCACGGTAAATCTTTTATCCCCATGCTCAGTTCATTTGCTTGTGCCATTCCGGGCATTATGTCGGCGCGTACCATTGAAAGTCCCAAGGACCGGTTGATCACAATATTGGTCGCTCCCTTGATGAGTTGTTCGGCGCGCCTGCCCGTTTACGCCATTATGATCGGGGTGCTAATGCCTGCGGCGACTGGAATCGAGAAGGCGGGGATCATGCTCATTATGTATTTAATCGGCATCGTCGGCGCCTGCGCTATGGCCTGGCTTTTTAAGGCAACGCTTTTGCGTTCGCAGAAACCAGTTTTTATTATGGAGCTTCCGCCGTATCGTATGCCTTCCTGGAAGACCGTGGCTTTTCATATGTGGGAGAGAAGCGGATTATTTTTAAAGCGCGCCGGTACAGTTATCCTCGCCATGTCGGTTATCCTTTGGGCGCTGATGACTTACCCAAAACATCAAGAATTGGACGGCGCTCAGGCCTTGAAAATGAGTTATGCGGGACAGATGGGGACAGCCATGGAACCTTTGATCAAACCGTTGGGGTATGACTGGCGCATCGGCATCGGTTTGATTGGTTCTTTTGCCGCGCGCGAAGTCTTTGTTTCAACCATGAGTATTGTTTTTAATCTTGGGGATGAAGCGCAGGATGGTTCGTTGCGCGAGGCGTTCACATCTGCAACGTGGCCTGACGGTAGCCCATTATTTACGCCGCTCGTGTGTTTGAGCCTGATGATTTTCTACGTATTTGCTATGCAGTGCATAAGTACGATGGCTGTTGTATTTCGGGAGACGAACTCTTGGCAGTGGCCGTTATTTCAGTTTGTTTACATGTTCATTCTCGCGTATATTGCCGCTTTTATTGTTTTTCAAGCTGGGAGATTAATGGGTTTTCATTGATTGGGCGTTAAGAGTAAACAGCGCATGACTTGACAGATGTAATTGTTAATAGTAGGCTTTATTAATGAAATCTTTAAAAATTTTTATATTGGCTATTTTCTTATTAAGCGCTTTCCCTTTAGAAGCGTTTTGTAGTGACGCGCATCAAGAGACAAATGCAGGTCATGGTCATTGTGTTTTGATGTGTCATTCGGTGTGTTTTCACGCGACTGCCCCAGATCAAAAAGTTTTTTTCATCCCCGCGACACCCGTAGTGTCTTTAGTGTTTTCTGCCATTGATGTTTCCTATCAAAATCCGTCCTTGGATACCTTGAAACGCCCTCCCGTTGTTTCCGCCTAAAATATCTTTTCCCGTTTCTTCCTTAAATCAGTGAATTAATTCGTAAATCTTTTTTTAAAAAATAAGGATTAGAACATGCCCAACCCAATTTATCGGGGAATGCCTCTATTATTTTTACTAATATTTTTATTTGTTTATGCCGGAGTTGCGCAAGGGAAGGATGAAGAATCCCGCGCAGCAGAACCATTGAACTTCACGGCTTCTTTGGATTTGGCCTTTAAACACAATCCAGGGGTCATTGAGGCCAGGAAACTCATCGAAGCCTCTCAGGGAGATTTGATCACCACCCGGACTTTACAAAATCCCGAAGCGGAGTTGGAGTTTGGCGGGTTTAAGAAAGATGTTAACGGGGAACGCAATGTCAATCTTGACTCTGTGGAAATTAGGCAGCCGTTTGACCCGCTTGGCACGCGATACCTGCAAAGCCGGATGGCATCCAATCAGGTCAAGATCCAGAAAGAAGAGTTCAAATCTGTCTGGTCGTCTGTCTATATAGAGGTAAGGCAAACGTATTCTCAAATTATCCTTCGAAAGAAAGAGCTTGAATTAACCGGCGATAATCTTAATACCATGCGCCAATTTTTTAGCCGGGTTCAGATCCGGTATCAATCCGGACAGGCTTTGAAAAATGATTTCCAGAGGGCCAAGATCGAATTGATCAAAGCGGAAAATGATTATTTGCTCTCCCAAAAGGAACTGCGGACGGATAAGGCAAAATTGAATTTGCTCCTGGGGCGTTCCATGGACGTTGAATTTGATATTGAGGAGGATTTACGGGAAGACGAACTGCAGGTAACCTTTGAGGAACTCAAACGCATTGCCTTAGAAAACCGGCCCGATATAAAGATCGCCGGTTTGGAATTGGATAACAGGCAGAAAAATTTAGCGAAAGAACAGTTGAACCGCCTGCCTTCCTATTTTATCGGTTTTAAACGGACGGATGAATCGGATAAAGATGATTACGCTGTTTTGGTCGGCGTGTCCTTGCCCTTGTGGAATTTAAATCAGGGCGAGGTCAAAAAAGCCAAGGCTCAAAAAGAAGCCCAACTGGTAAGAACCGAGGCGGTTAAAAATGAAGCAGTTTTTAATGTCTATGATGCTTACCTGACTGTTGAGCTCAACCAGAAGCAGTTGGAATTGTTTCGAAAATCTTTGGAAGAAGCCAATGAACTTTTACGGCTGGCCAATTTGCGGTATGGGGAAGGCAAAATTGATTTTCTTAATTATCTCGACCAGGTGAGAACGGCAACCCAGGCCAAGGTGAATTATTACAAGGCTCTTTTTGATTTAGGTTTTAGCGTCACGCAACTTGAGTCGTCTATCTATTCATCGTTAAGGCAGGAGGAATTTTTGAAATGAAGAACTTTAAAATTATTCTTATCATCGCGGTTGCCTTTATCGGCGGCATGTGGGCTTCTTCTTTGTTACACAATGATAAAACTTCCCGTGTCGAAAGAAAAGAGTCAAGTAAACATGATCATGGGGACGAACACGGCCACGCATCGCATGATGAAACGGCTGCAGAAGAAAAAGATGAACATGAGCATGGTCATGAAGCGGACAAAAAAGGCAATCACACAGAACATGCCGATGATCACGGACACGACGACCATGATGATCACGCAGAGGAAGAAGAAGGGCATGAAGAAGGCGTTATCAAGCTTTCTAAGGATTCTCAGGAGTTGGGAAAGTTTAAAGTCAAAGAAGCCGAGTCGGCGCCTTTAACAAACAAAATCTCGGTGACTGGCCGTATCGCCCAGGATGTGGAAAATGTTACGTATGTTTTTCCATCCGGAGATGGAAAGATAGAGAAATGTTTCGCTCATCTGGGATCTGTGGTTAAAAATGATGAAATTCTCTGTGTTATGAAATTAGCGGATTCTGGTGAATTAAAAGAGATCAAGTCTCCCTCGGCCGGCGTTGTCATTGCCGAGTTTATCAATGCGGGAGAGCATGTTGATGAGGCCACATCTATCTATACCGTCGCCGATGTCACTAAGCTATGGGCTAATTTTGATGTTTATGAAAAGGATATCGGTTCGGTGTCGCTAGGTCAGAAGATCCTGATTTATCCGGTTTCCTATCCCAATAAAGAGTTTGAAGGAGAGATTGTTTTTATTTCTCCGCGGGTCGATGAATCGACATACACCGTCAAGATCAAGGCTTTGGTGGACAATACGGACCAGCTCTTGAAGCTGGGCATGTTTGTCCGCGGCGAGATTGTTGTTTTGGATGAGGAAAGCTGTGTGATCATTCCGTCGGAAGCTTTACAGAGCGTCGAAGGAAAGACGGTCGTTTTTGTCAAGAGCGGTCCGGAATCATTTGAGGTCAGGGAAGTCAGCGTCAAATTAGCGAATAAAGAACAGGCGGCTATTCTTTCCGGAATCAAAGAAGGCGAAATGGTGGCCACCCAAGGATCTTTTATTTTGAAATCCAAGCTGTTGGAGAGTGAAATGGAACACGCTCACAGTCATTAACATTATTTTATAAAGACTCGCTTTGTCATTGCGAGGGAGCCGAAGGCGACCGAAGCAATCGGATACGCGTATGAGATTGCTTCGTCCCCTGTGGGGACTCGCAATGACGGCGCAAAGGGTAATTTATAGTATGGGTTCTAATATCTTTCATTTCTAGATAGATAAAAATTCTTAATTGGAGATTATTCATGCTTGGAAAAATCATTCAGTTTTCGATCCAGCACCGGATGTTTGTTTTGATGGGCGCTCTCGGGCTGGCGATCTTAGGGGCGTATAATTACAACCGCCTGCCGATCGATGCTGTCCCGGATATCACGAACGTTCAAGTTCAGATCAACACCCAGGCGGCCGGTTTTTCACCGCTTGAAGTGGAACAAAGAGTCACATTCTCCATTGAAACCGTCATGTCTGGATTGCCCGGACTGCAAGAGACGCGGTCACTGTCGCGCTACGGCCTGTCGCAGGTTACGGTAATTTTTAAAGACGGGACGGGCATCTATTTTGCCCGCCAGCTCGTGAATGAACGCATCCAGGAAGCCAAAGGAAATTTGCCCGACGGTATTGATCCCGTCATGGGGCCTATCGCGACTGGCTTGGGCGAGATTTATATGTGGACGGTCGAAGCTAAAGAAGGCGCCAGGAAAGAGAGTGGCCAATCCTATTCGCAGGCCGATTTGCGAACCATTCAGGACTGGGTCATCAAACCGCAGTTGCGTAATGTTGGGGGCGTTACGGAAGTCAACACGATCGGCGGTTACCAACGGCAGTTTCATGTCACGCCTTATCCCGAGCGGCTGATTGCCTACGGGTTAACTTTTCAGGATATCGTGGAGGCGTTGGGACGCAACAATACCAACGTCGGCGCCGGATATATTGAGCGCGCCGGAGAACAGTATTTGATCCGCGCACCCGGGCAGGTAACCAATGCTGAAGAAGTCAAGGACATCATCGTCGGATATAGCGAGGGAATCCCTGTTTATATTAAAAATGTGGCGGATGTTGTCGATGGAAAAGAATTAAGGACCGGTGCGGCGACGCAGGACGGGCGGGAAGTTGTTTTAGGCACGGTGTTCATGTTGATGGGTGAAAACAGCCGTACGGTTTCCGAACATGTTGACGCGAAAATGAAAGAAATAAACACAACCTTGCCGGAAGGTATTTTTGCAAAAACGGTTTATAACCGGTCAACATTAGTTGACGCCACCATTGAAACCGTTAGAGAAAACTTGTTTCTGGGGGCGCTCTTTGTTGTTGTCGTTTTATTTCTTTTTCTGGGAAATATTCGCGCGGCTTTGATCACGGCGGCGGTCATTCCGCTGTCCATGCTTTTTACGATCACAGGCATGGTCACTAATAAAGTCAGCGCTAACTTGATGAGCTTGGGCGCGCTTGACTTTGGGATCATCATCGACGGCGCGGTTGTTATTGTTGAGAATTGTATCCGTCGATTTGCCGAGGCACAGCATCGTTTAAACCGGCAGTTAACGCTTCAAGAACGGCTGGACCTTGCTTTTGAATCCTCAAAAGAAGTTCAGCGTGCGATCATCTTCGGCCAGCTGATCATCATGATCGTTTATTTGCCGATCTTTACACTGACCGGGGTTGAAGGAAAAATGTTCACGCCGATGGCATTCACTGTTGTGACGGCTTTGGTGGGAGCGATGATCTTTTCTGTGACATTCATTCCGGCCGCGGTTGCCGTTTTTCTTTCCGGGAAGGTTTCGGAAAAAGAAAATATGATCATGCAGGCATGCCGGAAAATTTATTCGCCTTTATTGGATTGGGCATTGCATCACAAGAAAATAGTTGTATCCGCCGCCCTTGTTTTATTGGTCTTTACAGGATTTTTAGCATCGCGCATGGGAAGCGAATTTATTCCGAGTCTGGATGAAGGGGATATTGCGTTGCATGCCATGCGCATTCCGGGCACCAGTTTGACACAGGCGGTTGAGATGCAGCATACAGTTGAGGAACAGGTCAAAAAATTTCCCGAGGTGGAGACGATCTTCTCCAAGATCGGAACCGCGGAAATTGCGACGGATCCTATGCCTCCCAATGTGGCGGATACGTTTGTTATGCTCAAACCCCGCGCAGAGTGGCCCAATCCAAATCGTTCCAAGTCCGATCTGGTGAGCGCAATGGAGGAAGATCTTAAGCGCATCCCGGGAAACGCGTATGAATTTACCCAGCCTATTCAAATGCGTTTTAATGAATTGATCGCCGGTGTGCGCAGTGATGTGGCGGTCAAGGTTTTCGGTGATGATATGGATGTTCTTTTAAAAACAGGACAGGAGATCGGCGAGGTTTTGGAAAAAGTTAAAGGGGCATCCGACGTCAAGGTTGAACAGATCACCGGCTTGCCAGTTTTAACCATTCAGGTCAACCGCAAGGAAGCGGCGCGTTACGGCCTGAATATGGCTGATGTTCAGGAAGCCATTGAGATCGCTCTCGGAGGCAAAAATGCTGGACAGGTTTTCGAAGGCGACCGGCGTTTCGATCTGGTTGTCCGTCTTCCGGAGGAGTTGCGGGGAGATATGGAAGCTTTGAAGAATATTCCAATTCCGTTGCCTGCTCATGCAAATGCTCAATTGATGCAAGCCAACAGCGGTGAGATGCCGTCGCAGTTGAATTATCTGCCTCTCGGATCGGTTGCCGAATTCAACGTTGCGCCCGGCCCGAACCAGGTCAGCCGTGAGAACGGTAAGCGCAGGATCGTGGTGACGTCGAATGTGCGCGGCCGTGATATCGGATCATTTGTCAAAGAAGCCGAAGCCATGATCCAAAAGCAGGTTCAGGTTCCCGCCAATTATTGGATCGACTGGGGCGGCCAGTTTGAACAATTAATCTCGGCATCTCAACGCCTGAGCATTGTTGTTCCGGTGGCGTTATTCTTAATTTTTCTGCTTTTATTTATGACATTCGGAGATGTCAAAGACGCGCTGTTGGTTTTTACCGGAGTTCCTTTGGCGTTGACGGGCGGGATCACGGCTCTTTGGCTTCGGGGGATTCCGTTATCTATTTCTGCAGCAGTCGGGTTTATCGCTCTTTCCGGTGTCGCGGTTTTAAATGGATTGGTCATGATCTCATTTATCAAGAAACTGCGCGAAGACGGAAAATCCTTGGAGCAATCCATTGTGCAGGGAGCGCTAACGCGGTTGCGTCCGGTCCTTGTGACGGCATTGGTTGCCGCGCTTGGATTTGTGCCGATGGCTATAGCAGTCGGACGCGGGGCTGAAGTGCAAAGGCCGCTGGCAACGGTTGTGATCGGCGGGATCATTTCTTCCACGCTTTTAACGCTCGTTGTTTTGCCAGTGCTGTATCAGATTTTCCATAAGGCACGAATTGCCATTGTTAAAGGCAAGTAAATGGTTATAGCCAAATTACCACCGGTCAAACCGATGGTAATTTGGCTATTGAACATGCAATTCCGTTGTACGATTTGCGAGTGGACAAGCCCAAAAAGATTTGTTGACAAAATCCTTTTCCCCTGTATTATGAGCTTCACAATTCGAATGGATCACACCAAAAGACTCTCCTAGTCCGGCCTTCAGTTTAGTCCTTCTAGTTTATTGGTCTCTTGTCCGCGCATCCCAAATTCGTAATTGGATCTCTCTGTGAATGGTTCACAGGGAAAACATCAATCGCATTTCGGTGCGTAAAACAGGAGTTGTTATGAATATATTCGTAGGTAATTTACCACACGCTTCCTCAGAGGAAGATCTTCGCAAGGAATTTGAAGCTTTCGGTGTTGTATCGAAAGTTTCGATCCTTAAGGACAAATTCACAGGGGCTCCTCGCGGGTTCGGTTTCGTGGAAATGTCTTCCAAAGAAGAAGCTGAAGCAGCCATGAATGCCTTAAACGGCAAAGATTTCATGGGCAGACCGCTCAGCGTTAACGAAGCTCGTCCTAAAGAAGAGTCTTCGAATCGCGGCGGCGGCCGTAGCAGCGGTGGTAGTGGTGGCGGTTGGAACCGTGACCGCAACGATCGTGGCGGCAGCAGCAGTGGTCGCAGAGACAGATATTAATAATTGGCCTTCTCCTAACCAATAGAAATGACAAATCTTTTTCGGAGATTTGTCATTGAAAAAGGAAAGGTCAGTTAACTGTCTAGGTTTAAAAGTAAAAGGGCACCTCATTCGAGGTGCCCTTTTTTTTGTGAGAAGTAGAAATTATTCGTGTTTTCGAATAAAGAAAACAGCCCCAGAAACGCAGAGGATGCTGACGGCAAAATAAAGGACTTCAAGTGGAGTTGTAAATTTCATGCCTAAAACGACCTTGGCAAGGCTGACCACCATGACCATAACGATGACTTTTAAAATTTTATTTTTCAGTTCATCTAATGATTCAATGTTTAGGATGTTCTCGCCGCCTTCATTGCGGGCCTGGTCGATTTTAGAAATAAAAAGTTCATAAATACCAAAGCTAAATAACATAAGAATGACGCCGATCAAATATAAATCAAGAGCGCCTATAATGCTGATGAGAATTTCTTCCGTCGCTTTGGGCTGTAAAGTGTATTCCGCAATAATATGGATCGCATGGTAGATTTCAATACTGCCCATGATAAATAATCCAAAAGAACCAACAGCGCTGAAGATCACGATCAGGATCGTGCCTAAACGTGTTTTCCATAACAGCGATTCAAAGATTCTTTCAGTAAGATTATGTTTTTGCATATATTACCCTTTCGTGAAGTAGAATTGGACGTATTTTAGCCGAAATATTTCAGACGGGCAATAAAAACTAAAATTTAATCGCTTCGCGCCATCGGGTTGGGGAGCGTGATTTATTTTCTGCTTTTAATTTTGATAATCATGAGTATACTAAAATCCATGAAAATTTTATTGACTAATGACGATGGTATTCATGCAGACGGAATTTATGCGCTTTATTTAGCGCTTAAAAGAATTGCGACCGTGACGGTCGTTGCTCCTGATTCCGAACGTAGTTCTGTAGGGCATGGCATCACGCTTCGCCATCCATTATGGCAGAAAAAAGTAGAGCGCAATGGTAGGCCGTTTGGCATTGCCTTAAGCGGTCTTCCCGCAGACTGCGTTAAGTTTGGCGTGTCTGTTGTTTTAAAGGAAAAACCTGATCTAGTCGTTTCCGGAATCAATTGCGGCCCGAATGAAGGGGCAAGCGTGCATTATTCCGGAACAGTGGCTGGTGCCCGTGAAGGAGCTCTATTGGGCATTCCTTCGATTGCGGTTTCCTATAATTCTTTTACCAAAAACGATTATGCCTACGCGGCCAAGGTGACCGCTATGATTTGCAAACTCGTCGTTAAAAATGGTATGCCGCAGGGGGCGTTTCTCAATATTAACGTACCTTCTGTTAAGCCGTCGGAGATGAAAGGCATTCGTTTTACCCGTCAGGGACTTGAACCAATATTAGGGAAGTTTACGCGCCGCGAAGACCCTAATTTACGAGAATACTACTGGCTGGCAGGAGATCCTCCACCGGTCAAAAAGGATGACGGTACGGATACCTGGGCGCTACATAAAGGTTATGTGACCGTAACCCCGATTCATTGCGATTTGACGGACGGCGCCTATTTGGAAGAATTGAAAAATTGGAATATTTAAAATGAGAAATATGTTGCTTCTGCGAGATGATTTCTTGTTATTTAAAAAAATATTTTACGGAAAATAGATTAGTAGGTGGTCTTTAACCTTTTTCGAGAGGTTCTCGAAATATCCTTTGGAGAATATCTTGCCTTCTCATATTTCCCATAATATAATACCCACGCTTTTATAGATTTTAATTTTGATGTAGATAAAGGAGGCATGATGGGTGAGAGCGCCAAGTTAATTATAGGAGATAAGACCTATGAGTTGCCCATTGTTGGAGGCACTGAGAATGAATATGCGATTGATATCTCAAAATTGCGTGCTCAGAGTGACTTTATAACCCTTGATCCGGGTTTTGGCAACACCGGCGCTTGTCAAAGCGCCATTACATTTCTCGACGGAGATAAAGGAATACTTCGTTACCGTGGTTATCCAATTGAGCAGATTGCCCAGCAATCCTCGTTTGTTGAAACATCCTACCTGTTAATTTTTGGAAAGCTTCCGAACCAAAAAGAACTTGCTAAATTTTCCGATACATTCGCGGAATATTCCATGATCCATGAGGATATGAAGAATTTTTTTAACGCGTATCCGTCAAACGCTCATCCAATGGCAATTTTGTCAGCAATGATCTGCTCTTTATCCGGATATTATCCAGAACTTGTTCATACCCATATGTCGCCGGAGTTTTTTTACCGGGTGGTTGCTCAGCTTTTGTCGCAGGTAAGAACAATAGCGGCATTCTCGTTTAAGAAATCTATTGGCCAGCCTTTTGTATATCCCCGCCATGATTTAAAATATGTACCAAATTTCTTAAATATGATGTTCTCGTCGCCGGCTAAACCGTATGAAATGCATGAAGAGGTGGTAACGGCCCTTAAAGTATTGTTGATCCTTCATGCCGATCATGAGCAGAATTGTTCAACTTCGACTGTTCGAATGGTGGGAAGTTCAGAGGCAAACTTGTATGCATCCATTTCTGCCGGGATTTTAGCTTTGTGGGGGCCGCTTCACGGCGGGGCTAATCAGGCGGTGATTGAAATGCTGCAGCAGATCCATGCGGACGGTGGGGACATACAAAAATACATTAATATGGCCAAGGATAAAACGTCTAAATTTCGATTGATGGGCTTTGGCCACCGTGTGTATAAGAATTTTGATCCCCGTGCGAAGATCATTAAAAAATGCGCTGATGATTTATTAAACAAACTCGGTATTCATGATCCGCTTTTGGATTTAGCGAAACAGCTTGAGGAAGCAGCGTTAAAGGATAGTTATTTTGTTGAGCGAAAGCTTTATCCTAATGTTGATTTTTACAGCGGTATTATTTATCGGGCGATCGGTATTCCGTTAACTATGTTTCCCGTCATGTTCGCCATCGGCCGTATGCCTGGCTGGATCGCGCATTGGAAAGAAATGATGGATGACCCGATGACCAAGATCGGCCGTCCCAGACAAATTTATACAGGTGAATTAAATCGCAATTATATTCCGATTGATCAGAGGAATTAACGAACCTGCCACACCCTTGGGGTGAGGTAGGTGTTTTAAGAAGGAGCTGGATGTGATTAGTTTTAGAAACAATGAGAAATTTGATAAAGACGCTACTATTATTTTGCTTGATAAAGAACAGGTCAAACAAAAGAAATTTCTATTCAAGGACAAGACGGTAGAAGAAGAGCTTAAAGAGCTCATTAAAAGCGGACGTTTTTCAGGTGAGAAGGATGAAATTTTTCCGTCGGTCATTAAAAAAAACGGGTTGGTTCTTTTTGTGGGGCTCGGGAAGCCGCAAGATTTAACTTTGACTGCTTTGCGTATTACAGTTAAAAAGGCGTTGCTGTCTTCGTTTCTTAAGAAATGCGAAGAAGTTGAATTAATCCCGAATGCCGTCGATGAAAAATCCGTGGTTGCAATTATTGAAGGTTATTTGATCGGGACCTATAAGTGGGAAAAATACAAATCGAAACCAAAGGACGATAAGAGTACAACCCTGAAAAATGTGCATTTGGTTGCGCCTGATAAAAAAGAATTTAGGCAGGCGGCTGTTATTTGTCGGGGTGTTAATTTCACGCGAAATCTTGTTAACGATAATGCCGATGTTGTTACGGCTGATCTTTTTGAAAAGGAAGTTAAGGGGCTCGTTAAGGGGCATAAGAATGTAACACTTGAGATCCTGAATGAAAAAGATTTGAGAGCCAAGGGCCTTAATCTTCATGTCGCTGTTAA
>CXWL01108312.1_pt1 | contig 11833 bp, 9 predicted proteins | sample 590931 | NCBI WGS metagenome assembly CXWL01 (sample SAMEA3498368, study PRJEB10139) | groundwater metagenome | biome: water well; material: biofilm material | place: Germany | collected 2015-04-27
CCGGCCAGCGGCAGGTTGCCGATCTCGTCGAGGAACAGGGTGCCGCCGTCGGCCGCCTCGAACTTGCCCTCGCGCGCTTTCGACGCGCCGGTATAGGCGCCGGCGTCGGCGCCGAACAGCTCCGCTTCGATCAGTTCGGCGGGCAGGGCGCCGCAATTGAGCACCACGAACGGGCCGTTTGCTACCATCGAATTGGCCTGGATGATTTCGGCGATGCGTTCCTTGCCGGTGCCGTTAGGACCGCTGATCAGCACCGGCACGTCGGCGCGCGCGACCTGGCAGGCCAGGTGCAGCACCCGTTCGGTGGCCGGATCCTGCCATACCATGCCGCGCAGGTCGAAGCCTTCCTCGAGGTCGCGCCGCTGGCGCCGTTCGCGTTGCACGCGCTGGGTCAGCGCGCGGTTGGCCTGGCCCAGTTCGATCAGGTTGGTGACGGTGGCGATCAGCCGATGGTCGTTCCACGGCTTGGACAGGTAGTCGGCCGCGCCCGACTTGACCAGGTCCACCGCGGCGTCGAGATGGGTCCAGGCGGTCAGCAGGATCACCGGCAGGTCCGGGTGGCGCTTGCGGATTTCGCGGAACAGCGCGGCGCCTTCCTCGCCCGAGGTGGTGTCGGCGCTGAAGTTCATGTCCTGGATGACCAGGTCCACCGGCCCGCGTTCGAGCAGCGCCAGTCCTTCTTCGGGCGACGCCGCGCGCAGCGCTTCGATGTCGTGCAGCGAGAACAGCACTTCGAGCGCGATGGCGACGGCGGCGTTATCATCAATTATCAGTACGGTAGGCATCCCGCAAGGATAACATTGGCGCGCGCTGTCAGGCACTGCGGGTCGCCGTGGCCGGTGAAATTGTCGCGGCGCGCCAGGCCGGTCCATACACCGCGAAGATCCCGAGCGCCCAGAACACGCCGGCACCCGCCACCAGGTAGCCGGCCGGCAGCCGTTCCATTTCGAGCTTGCTGACCAACAGCTGGTTCAGCGCGATGCCGAGCAGCACGCCGGCCGCCACGCCGCCGCTGGTGATCATGATGTTCTCGATGACGAAGTAGCGCAGGATGTCGATCCGGCGCGCGCCCAGTGCACGCCGCACGCCGATCTGCTTGCGGCGCTGGGTGACCCACAGCGTGGCCATGCCGACGATGCCGCTGGCGGTAATCAGCAGCAGCAGCACGCTCACCGTGATCAGCATCCACGACAGCGCGACGTCGGCCCGGTAGCGCTCCTTGCGGTCCTCGTCGACGCTCTTGGCGCGCACGATCAGCGGGGTCGGCGACGCGCTGCGCAGCGCGGTTTCGGCTTCCTTCATCACGCGGTCGCGCTGCCCCGGCTCGGCGTGCACGGTGAACATCGCGGCCGAATCGCCGTACAGGCGCACCGGCAAGATGCTCGACAACTCGCCGCGCTCGCCGACCTGGGCGCCCGAGCTTTGCAGGCGCTCGACGACGCCGAGCACGCGCAATTCGATGGCGCTTTCGCCAATGCCGAAGAACATCGTCTTGCCGACCACGCTGGCTGCGGACGGCCACAGTTTTTCGGCCAGCGCCTTGGAGACGATGACCAGGTGCGGCTCGTCTTTCGAGCCCTCGTCGATCTCCTCGATCTCCTGCGGCAGCGCCTCGCGTCCCTCGACCAGTTTCAGGCCCCAGGTCTTGACCAGCGAATCGGGCGTGATGTAGACCGCGCTGGACGCCGATTCGTTGGTCTGCTTGCGGTCGAGCGAGACGCTGTTGGTGCTGCCCGAATTCGACATCGGCATCTGGCTGACGTTGGCCACCGAGGTCACGCCGGCGACCGCGCGCAAGGTATCGGCCTGGCGCTTCTGCGCCGCCAGTCGCGCCGCGGGGGCGTCGTTGTTGAGGTTGCGCACGGCGATCGCGAATACCGAGTGCTCGTCGGCGATGCCGCTCGGGCGCGCCGCGACGGCCTGGCGCAGGTTCACGATGTGCAGCGCGTTGGCCAGGATGGCGAGGCTGAGCGCGACCTGCACCGCGACCAGGATCGGGCCGGTTTTATTGCGCAGCAGCGCAGACAGGATAGGACGAATTTCCATGCTGGTTCTCTCTCGGTTACTGCGATTTGAGTTGGATTGCGGGCGTCACCTGGCAGGCGCGCCAGGTCGGCAGCAGGCCGGCCAGGATCGCCGCGAGCACCGACAGCACGAAGGTAAAGCCGAGCATCGCCCAGTCCATGTGCGCCACCACCGCCATCTGTTTCGACTGCAGCGAGATCAGGGCCAGCGCGCCGAACGCCAGCAGCAGGCCAAGCACGCCGCCGGCCAGGCCGACCACCGTGGTCTCGATCAGGAACTGGCGGAAGATTTCGCGGCGCGAGGCGCCCAGCGCGCGCCGGATGCCGACCTCGGAAGCGCGCACCGAGAACTTGGCCAGCAACAGGCCGATGGTGTTCACCAGGCACAGGACCAGGAAACCGAACGCCAGCCATGCCGACAGCTTGTTGTCGTTGCCGACTACTTTCAGGTGCGCCATCCACTCCGTCACGTTGAACAGTTTGTTGGGCGCGTTACGCTTCAAGCGCCCCAGCTTGCGCTGCTCGCCGGCGTAGTTGTCGATGTAGTTCTGCAGCTCGGTGCGGTCGGCTTCGGAGCGGGTCTCGAACCAGAACTGGAGCCAGGTGCACTCGGAAGCAAGCCGCCCCTGGAAGCCCGGTTCCGAGCGCGCGCTGCAGCCCATGTTGCCGCTGTGGCCGACCTGGTGCCGGACCGCGGTGGCCAGCGGCAGGAAGAAGTCCTCGGCGCCGCCGAAGCGCGCGCCCCCGACCAGTTTGTAGTAGCGCGGCAGCGGCAGCCAGGTGTCGGCCACGCCGACCACTGTGAACGGGGCGCCGAGCATGGTCAGGCGCTGCCCGACCGGGTCGGCGGCGCCGAACAGCTTTTCCGCCATCTCGCGGCCCAGCACGACGACGTCGGCGCCGCTGGCCTCGTCCTTCTCGCTCCAGGCCTGGCCGTGCAGGAAGGGCACCTCGAACATCGCGAAGAAGTCGCGCGTCGGGGCCACGCCGTGCGCCGAGAACGCGCCGATGTCCTTGCGCGCCGGTTCGACCGGGGCGTTGATGCCGTACAGCGCGGTGCGGCGCTCGCCCTGGCCGCTTTTCAGCAGATTGGCCACGTCCGGATAGCTCATTTGCACATCGTTCGGTTCTTCGCCCGGCGTGTAGCCAATGACCGGGCCGTTGTCGAACTGCGGCGAGAACAGGCGTTCGCTCTTGTGCGGGATCGGGTTGCCGGACATGACGTGCAGGATGGCCAGGGTCGACACGCTGGCCGCCACGCCGATCGCCAGCGTCAGCACCATCAGCGCGGTGAGCGCCGGATTGCGGCGCAGGCTGCGCACGCCGAGCATGAAGTAGTAGGAAAACATGGTCGCTCCTTAAGCGCCGTGGTGGGCGGCTTTGGCGTCGAACAGCGAAGGCGCCTTGCGCACCAGGTCCGACACCTGGCCGTCGATGATGTGGACGTTGCGCTGCGAGCGCACCGCCAGCTCTGGATCGTGGGTCACCATCAGGATCGTGGTGCCCTGGGCGTTGATCTCTTCCAGCAGTTCCATCACGCCGCGCGCCATCTGGGTGTCGAGGTTACCGGTCGGCTCGTCTGCCAGCAGCAGCTTGGGCGAGCCGGCCAGCGCGCGCGCGATGGCCACGCGCTGCTGCTGTCCGCCCGACAGTTCGGCCGGGTAGTGCTTCATGCGCGAGGCCAGGCCGACCTTGGACAGCGCGTCCTCGATGCGTTCCTTGCGCTCCCTGGCGTTGAAGCCGCGGTAGCGCAGCGGCACGTCGACGTTATCGAACAGCGACAGGTCGGGGATCAGGTTGAAGCCCTGGAAGATGAAGCCCAGCTTCTCGTTGCGCAGGCGCGAACGGGCGTTGTCGTCCATGCCCTTGACGTTGACGCCATCGAGCACGTATTCGCCGTCGGTGAATTCCTCGAGCAGGCCGGCGATGTTCAGGAAGCTGGTCTTGCCCGACCCGGACGGCCCGGTGACGGTGACGAACTCGCCCTGGTTGACCTGGATTTCGAAGCCGCGCAGCGCATGGGTTTCGATCATGTGGGTGCGGTACACCTTGCTCAAATTAGTCATGCGCAGCATGGGACGTCCTTTCAATGTAGGGTGTATTTTTACTACTTGTTGATGGAGACTCGCGCGGCATTGGCGAACGTATCGGTGCCGGCGATGACGACCTGGTCGCCCGGCTTCACGCCGGACAGGATTTCGACTGCCGAGATGCTGGTCGCGCCAAGCCTGATCGGCGTGCGTACCGCGATCCCGTCCTGCATGACATACGCGAAGCGGCCGCCTTCGCTCTCGACGAACGGGCCGCGCGGCAGGATCACCGCATTCGGTTTTTCCTCGATCAGCAGGCGCGCGGTCACGCGCTGGCTCTGGCGCAGGCCCTTCGGCTGGGCGCCGTCGAAGCGCACCCGCGCCAGCACCTGGTTCTTCACCACTTCCGGCGACAGCGCCGACAGCTTGCCGGTGGCGCGCGTGTCGCCCAACTGGATCTCGGCGGTCATGCCCAGGCCCATGTCGGCCACATAGGTCTCGGGCACCTCGAGTTCGACTTCGAGCTTGGACAGGTCGACCAGCGTCATCAGCGGCGTATTCGCCGCCACCACGCTGCGGTTCTGCACCGACAGGGTGCCGACCAAGCCGTCGACCGGCGCGCGCACGGTCAGCTCGTCGAAGCGGCGCTGGGCGTTGGCCAGCGACAGGCGCTGGCGGTCGAGTTCATTGACCTTGGTCTTCAGGGCCAGCGCCACATCGTCCCCTTCCAGCGCGGCCGCCTTGGACGCGTGGCTGGCGCGGATCTGGGCCGAGTTCAGCGCGTCCTTCGCCTTCTGGTAATCGATCTTGGCGATGATGCCTACTTGCGCCACGCTCTCGTAGCGCTCCAGCGTGCGCTGCGCCGACAGGCGGTCGATCTCGGCGCTGTCGGCCTCGCGCTGGGCCAGCAGCTTCTGCTTCTTGGCCAGGATCTGCTGGCGCGCGACTTCCGCTTCCAGCTGCGAGTAGCTCGACTGCTCGCGCTTGAGTGCATCGGCCAGGTCCGGCGATTCGAGCACTGCCAGCACATCGCCTTTCTTGACGGTGTCGCCGGCGTTGGTCTTGAGCGTGACGGTCGACTGGGCGGTGGAATACAGGGTCGGGCTGATGGCGGCGACCACGCGGCCGTTGACCGAGGCGTCGCGGATCAGCGTGCCGCGGGTGACTTCGGCGATGCGCAGGCGCGCCGCGCTGACCGATTGCTCGCTGCCGCGCCAGGCCGACAGCAGCATCGCGGCGCCGGCCACGGCCAGCACGGCGGCGCCGGCCCAGATGGCGCGGCGCTTGAATTGCTGCGCCGGGGCGGCGGTGATAACGGCGTCTTGGGATGAGGTGTCGCGGATCATGGTAGTTACGGTGGCGGTGATGCCAGCCATGTTGCACGATCCGTGCCATCGCCTAAGTCACTGATAAACAAGGAATTTGCTGCGGACTGGCGATGTCCGCGGCTGTCCGGCGCGCGGACAGTGTCCGCTCGTCCGTCAGCGCGCCGGGCCGAGGGCCGCGACCCCTTGGGCGCCGCGTGCGCGCCAGCGCAGCCACAGCAAGGTCAGCATGCCCATCAGCACGATCAGGCCGAGCCAGGCGCCGTACACCACCGCGAGCGAGGGCTGGTATCCCGCCGGCATGAGCACTTCGTTGCCGCTGAAGTCGGGCGTGCCGCCGAAACGCAGGTGAAAGTACAGGTTGCCCAGGAAGTGGGCCAGCGCGATGTGGATGACGTAGAAGAACATCGGCGTGCGCCCGAACCGGGCCAGCACTTTCACTTCCCGGATGCGCTCGAACAGCGCCAGCAGGACCAGCCCGATGCTCCCGGTGACGCACAGGTACAGCAGCGACGGCGGGTACTTGCGGACGCGCATGAATGACATCAGGTCGAACATCGCGCCGCGTCCCTGCGCCGACCACGGTTCGGGATCGCCGTACAGGTTGCCGGCGCGCAGCGCCACGAATGCCAGCATCAGCAGCGCCGCCGCGGCGAACAGGAAGCGCTGGCGGCGTGCAGGTTCCCACAGGAACACGGGGCCGAGCGCGTAACCGGCAGCTATCCAGCCCAGCCATGGCATGAGCGGGTACATGAAGACGATGCCGAAGTTGCCCCCGAGCGGGTAGAAGCCGCCCTCGTGCCAGGCCTGCCAAAGCACGCCGCCGGGATGCCAGCCGTCGAGCGCATTGTGCGGCAGGATCAGCAGCGCGGCGACCAGCGCGATAACCGGCCGGGGCAGCCACACCAGCAGCGACAGCAAGATCATGCCGGTCCCCAGCGCCCACAGGACTTGCAGGATCATCACGTTATAGCCGAGCTGCCAGCTGAAGCTGATCCAGGTCGCTTCCAGCAGCAAGAGCATGGTGCCACGGGTGGCCAGGTAGCGCGACAACGCAGGCACGCCGCATCTGTTGCCGCGCAGGAAAGCCGAGCTGCCGGCCAGCAGCACGAAGGTGGTGGCGCACAGGTGGGTGACCCAGCGGGTCCAGAACCAGGCCGGCGTGGTATGTGCGAGGTCTTCGGGATTGAAGGGAGTAAAGCCGAAAAAATCACGCACGTGATCGAGCGCCATCAGCACGATCACGAAGCCGCGCAGCATGTCGAGCGCGGGCAGCCGGGCCAGTTTTTCCATATGCGCGTTCCAGGGTCAGAATAAGCGCGAGGGTAGCATGCGCTCGTGTTAGGACGCTATCGGAAATGCACTGATGCAACGAGGCGGCGTGGATCCGGATCTTGGGTTTAAAGATCTTTCACAATGTTTCCAAAGGGGAATTGGGTCAATTGACCTTATTTCCTGAAATTAAAATAAATGCGCCGTGATTAGCACGGCGGCGACGCATTAACAACAGATATTATTAATAAAAACACCGGGGTTGATATATGTCGTCAGGCCCGGCCAGTTATAAGATATCAGCAAAGGAAAATTTGTTAACTTGCAGTCGTGCGCATAGTTACTTTAATCCCCTCTTCCTTCCGTGAGGCCCCCTCGAAACGTCAAACATGCCCAGTACGAGGAAAAGCGCATCCTTTTACCTCGCATATCGACTATAGGTATAAAAAATTTCACTTAGGAACTTAATCCTGCGCCTGTCGTATTTTTGACAGCTGTCAATTTTGAACCGCGACAAAGCCATCGAGATTCATTATATTGGATTCTCAGGCGTGTTTTTTATGCGTATTGAATACAGTCGCGAGCACTGTCCTAGACAGAAGTCGGAGTGGCGGAATATATCGGTCCTATCTGTTGCCGTTTCAATATCAATAGGGGTGATAATGAATCAGGTTGTCCGAAGGGTTGACGCCCCCTCGCTTGCCGGGGGCGAATCGGGAGACTTTCCGCTGTTGGCGCGGGCGATCGGTTTCGCTGGCAGCGCGATTCTCATCACCGACATGCATGACCGCATCGTGTGGGCAAATGAAGCATTCAGGTGCCTGAGCGGTTACCGGATGGATGAAATTATCGGAGCAACGCGGGCGTTACTCCATGGCGACATCAAGCAAGCCGGATCCGCTCACACGACGGGGCAGCCTTTGATGGGGCACGGCGATGCATGGCGGCAAGAGTTAACCTGCCGCCGCGCGGATGGCAGTTGTTATGTCACCGACGAAATTGTGACGCCAGTGGTCGACCAATACGGGATGATCACCCATTTCGTTTGTATCCTCCACGATGTGACGCAGAGCAAGGCCGACCAGCAGCAGCAGCGCGCGCTTGCCAGCCAGGATGTGCTCACGGGTCTCGCATGCCGCGCTCATATGCTGGAGTTGTTCGAGCGCGCGCTGAAGGAGGCGCAGCATGCCAACCGGGTGCTGGCCATCTTGTTTGTCGACCTCGACGGTTTCAAAGAGATCAATGATACCCATGGCCACCATATTGGCGATGCCGTGTTGAAAGCGGTGGCCGCGCGGCTTCAAAGCGCGGTGCGCTGCAGCGATACCATCGCGCGCTTCGGCGGCGATGAATTCGTGATCCTGTCGCCGACGATCGCGCGGCGCGGCGTGGCAAGGCGACTAGGACGCAAGATCGTCAAGCTCGCAGCGCAGCCCTTCGCGATCGGTACCGATCGCCACACCCTGAGTGCCAGCGTCGGCATCGCGTTTTACCCGGAACACGGCGTCACCTGCGACTCGCTGTTGATCAGCGCCGACCAGGCAATGTACCGCGCCAAGCGCCATGGCGGAAGCCAGTATCGCTTGGCCGATCCTGCGCTCGACGCGCGGATCCCCAGCCGTTTGGCGCGCCCGCACGTGGCGCCGCGGTCGATGGGCGACTCGGCAGGCTGAGCCGCCAAAGATTATTTTCCCTTTCAGTGAAGGATGTGAAAATGATGCAATCAACTTTTAATGCAGCGGCCGGTGAACCGGCCGACGCTGGCGGATGGTGGGCAGAGAGCATGATTCGAGCATTTGCTGCGCCGCTCTGGTTGGCCTCCTTGGCGAAAGATAGTGTCGCGCAAACGACGTCGGAGCCCCCTGGGCTTCCGGCGCCAATCGAATACCGGGCGCTCGGGAGCGATCCGAGGCGCGGCGACGACCGCAACCTCGAGCAACACGCCAGCGAACGCGAGCGGCATCGCATCGCGCAGCAGGTCCACGATGACCTCGGCGGCGTGCTCACCGGACTGAAGGCCTGCATTGCGGTGTCGCGCGAGCGCGCCGCGCACGCGGGGCTGCCGCCCGATCCCTTGCTTGACGATGCCTGTGCGCTGGCCGAACTCGCGTTTGATGCCGTGCGGCATATTGCAACCGACTTGCGCCCGGCAATTCTCGATCAGATGGGCGTATGGGGCGCCCTCGACTGGCATGTCAGCAAATTGGCCAGGCGCACCAATATGCACTGCGACTTGCGCGTCGATCAAACGGTGACGGCGTCCGATCTCGGCCGCGCGCGCGAACTGGCGATTTATCGCATCGTCCAGGAGGCGCTGACCAACGTCGAGCGCCACGCGTGCGCCTGGCAAGTGTCGGTGCGCGCCACGCGCAGCGCGACTGAGCTGTGCGTGACCGTGGCCGACGACGGGGTCGGGATCGGCGAAGTCGGGCGAGGAATCGGCAGCACGCTTGGCATTCGGGGAATGCGCGAGCGCGCGCGCGCTGTCGATGGAACTTTCGCGGTGCAATCGCAGCACAACAAGGGCACCGTGGTGCTCCTGACCCTGCCACTCGAGAATTGCGATGGCCATTAATGCGACAAGGGTCATGCTGGTCGACGACCATGCGATTGCCCGCGCGGGGATTCGCCTGATGCTCGAAACTGCCGGCGATATCGCGGTCGTCTGCGAAGCCGGAACGATGGCGGAGGCAATGGACACCCTTGCGGCCTGCAGCGTCGATGTGGTCATTGTCGACATCAGCATGCCGGGCAAGAGCGGGCTGGACATGTTGCGCGCGGTGCGCGCGCAGCATCCGCACATCGCGGTCCTCATGCTCAGTACCCATCCGGAAGAAACCTACGCGGTCCGCGCGCTGAAACAGGGCGCTGCGGGATACCTGACCAAGGACGTGTCGCTCGCCACGCTGCTCGTCGCCGTGCACAAAGTGGCGGCTGGCGGCAAGTATTTCACAGCGGCGCTGGGCGAGAGGCTGGTGACGCAACTGCAGAGCGGCAGCCTGGCCGGCCATGAGGCGCTGTCGAAGCGCGAACTGGAAGTCATGACCCGCCTGGCCGCGGGGGAAACGGTCACCATGATCGGCGCAGCGCTGTTCCTGAGTCCCAAGACGATTTCGACGTATCGCACCCGGATCCTTGAAAAGCTTGGCGCCGCGAACAACGCCGAGTTGACGCGCTATGCCATGGAGGAGGGGCTCATATAGCAAGACAGCGGAGTTTTCATCCAGGTAAATTTTTGCAATCGAGAAAGTCATGAAAATCAGTATTCAAAAATTGCCACCGAGTGGCGCGCCGCCAGTGAGTGCGGGCGAGAGCGCGGTGCCGCGCGACGGCTGCGCAACGTGCCATCGGATCAAGGCATGCATGCCTTGTAATTTCAACGAAAGGGAAATACAGCTGTTTGAAAATGTCGTGGCGGGCAGGCGCCGCATCGCGCGCCACGCCAGCTTGTATCGCAAGCACGACAGCCTCGGGATGCTGTACGCGGTGCGCTTCGGCCAGTTCAAGCTGATCGGCGGCGACCAGCTGGGCGAGCAGCGCGTCGCCGGGTTTCACATGGCGGGCGACCTGGTGGGCCTGGACGGGATTGCGACGGGACGGCACGAGTTCCGGGTGATGGCGCTCGAAAATAGCGAAGTATGCGAAATTCCGTTCGCCGCGCTGGTCAGCGTGATGGGCCGCGAACCCGCCATCCAGCGCAAATTCCTTCAAACCATGAGCTCCGCGCTGATCAATGAGCACGAGCACTCAATCCTGCTATCGACCACCTCGCTGGACGAGCGCTTTGCGACCTTCTTGTTACGCTACGGCGAGAGGTATGCCCGCCTCGGATATTCGGACAAGTCGTTCCGGCTGAGCATGTCGCGCGGGGATATCGGCAGCTATCTCGGCACCACGGTCGAAAGCATCAGCAGGCTGATCACGCGGTTCAATGCGCAAGGCGCGGTATCGATCGACGGCCGGGCGGTCACGCTGCACGACCTGGATTACCTGCATGCCTTGGTGGCGGGCGAAGCCCCGACCCTCGCGCGTGCCGAAGCGCAGCGTGTGACAAGCGCTGCCACCAGTCAACGTCTGGGCGCGCAAGTCCGCTAGTCGCGCACCAGCGCGCCAGCGCACGCGACCCGGGTTCCGGTCTGGCGGCCTATTTTTCCTGCTTGAGCGGCTTGTCCTTGTCGATCACTTCGTGGCAATCGCCCTTGAGCGTGGCGTTGTCGTAGTTGGTCCAGCCGTAACTGTCGACGTAGCGCTTGTGCTGCTTGAACTGGCTGTTCAGGAAGCTCCACTCGAGTTTTTCGGTGCCGTAGCGGATGTCGGCGAGATCAAGCAAGGTGTGGAACATGTTTTCCGTGGCGAGCCGCGCGCCGCTGTGGCGCCCCAGTTGCTCGACCTTGCCGGGATAGCGCGCCTGGAACTGGTCGGAATACCAGACAAACGCCGGCACGTGGAATTCGTACTGGGTGTTGTGGCCATGGAATGCCAGGTTGCAAGTCTTGTCATACAGGGTCTGCCCGTGGTCGGACACGTACAGCATCGAGGTCCGCTGCTCCGATTGCTTCAACCGCGCGATCAGCTGCGCCAGGAACCAGTCGGTATACAAGATGCTGCTGTCGTAGCTGTTGTTGAGCTGCGGCTTGATCTGGGTGTCGGTGTAGACCGGCTTGTCGATGCCGTACAGCGAAGGCTGCCACTTGTCGAACTGCTTCGGGTAGCGGTGGCTGTAGTTCCAGTGGCTGCCCAGCGAATGCACCACGATCAGCTTTTTCGGCGCGCGGTCGGCAATCGCGTTCTTGAACGGGTCGAACAGCACCTGGTCGAAATTCGAGTTGTTGGTGAATCCGCCCAGGTTGAGGAATTCGATCACGTCCGCTTCCTTGGCGAACACCGACACCGGCGTGTCGAATTCCCCGAACGAAATCTGGTTCGACAGCCAGAAGGTCTTGAAGCCGGCTTCCTTATAGGCGGTGATGAAGGATTTCTCCGAGAATCCATCCTTCAGGCTCTGCATCGCCGGCTTGCGCGAGATGATGACCGGCACCGACAGGCGCGTCGCGGACACCGAGGTGATGACGTCCCGCAGCGTGACCAGTTTGGCTTCCTGCTTGAGCAGGGGATTGGTGTCGCGCGCATAGCCGTTCAGGCTCCAGCGGTCGTAGCGCGACGATTCGCCCAATACCAGCAC
>CXWL01112412.1_pt1 | contig 11833 bp, 12 predicted proteins | sample 590931 | NCBI WGS metagenome assembly CXWL01 (sample SAMEA3498368, study PRJEB10139) | groundwater metagenome | biome: water well; material: biofilm material | place: Germany | collected 2015-04-27
CATCAGCAATTCGCCCACACGCGCCTGCACCGCCGCATGGCCCTGCACGAGCCCGTGCTCGCGCAAGGGCTCGGCGACGATGTCGAGCACCTTCCAGCGCGGGTTCAGGCTCGCGAAGGGATCCTGGAAGATCATCTGCATGCGCCGGTGCAGCGCCTGGCCGCCGGCCGAGGCGAACACCGCCCGCGTGTCCTGTCCGTCGAAGCGCACGGTGCCGCGGGTCGGCGCGTACAGGCCGACGAGCAGCCGGGCCACCGTGCTCTTGCCGCAGCCCGATTCGCCGACGAGGGCGAGCGTGCGACCCCGCCCGATGTCGAAGCTCACGCCGTCGACCGCATGGACGAACTGCCGCGGCTTGCGCTCGACCACGCGGTTGAGCCAGGGCGCCGAGACCTCGAAGGTCTTCGCCAGGTCCTGCACTTCGACGAGATGGCCCTTCACGACGAGGCCCCCTCGTTGGCGAGCAGCCAGCAGGCCGCGCGCGTGGCACCGGCCGCGGCCAGATCGGGGCGCTCCACGCGGCAGCGGTCGAACACCCTGGGGCAGCGCGGATTGAAAGCGCATCCCGCCGGGATTGCGTTCAGGCGGGGCATCGCACCGTCGATCTGAAGCAGGCGCTCGCGGTCCTCGTCCATCGCCGGGATCGAGCCCATCAGGCCGACCGTGTACGGATGCGCCGGCCGGTGGATCACCTCGGCGACCGGGCCGATCTCGACGATGCGTCCGGCGTACATGACCGCCACACGGTCGCAGGTCTCGGCAATCACGCCCATGTCGTGCGTGACCAGCATCACCGCGGCGCCGTGCTCGCGGCACACCTTCTTGAGCAGCGCGATGATCTGCGCCTGGATGGACACGTCCAGCGCCGTCGTCGGCTCGTCGGCCACGATCAGCTTGGGCTCGGCCGCGAGCGCCAGTGCGATCACCACACGCTGCCGCATGCCGCCGGAGAACTGGTGCGGGTACTGGTCGAAGCGCGCTTCGGGCGCCGGGATGCCGGTATCGGCCAACAGCGCGATGGCGCGATCGCGCGCCTGCTTCTCGCTGAGCGGCAGGTGCGTGCGGATCGTCTCGACCAGTTGCCGGCCCACCGTGTACAGCNNACCGTGTACAGCGGGTTCAGCGAGGTCAGCGGGTCCTGGAAGATGGCGCCGATGTGGCGGCCGCGCAGCTTGCGCAGTTCCTCGTGCGACAGATTGTCGATGCGCCGCCCCTCGAGCAGGATCTCGCCGCCGGCGATGCGCCCGGGTGGCTCGAGCAGGCCGATGATGGCCGCGCCGGTGAGCGACTTGCCGGCCCCGGACTCGCCGACCACGCCGAGCACCTCGCCCGGGGCGATATCGAACGAGATGTCGTCGATGGCGAGCAGCGTGCCGCGGCGCGTCGGAAAATCGACGCTCAGGTGGCGCACCTCGAGCAGGGGTGTGTTGGCCCCCATGCCCCCCGAGGGGGAACGCCCTTCTTGAGACGGCTCGGCGAAGGTCGCGCTCATCGCAGCCTCGGGTTCGTCGCGTCGCGCAGCCAGTCGCCCAGCAGGTTGATCGACAGCGAGATCATCACCAGCACCAGGCCCGGGAAGATGGTGATCCACCACTCGCCGGAGAAGAGGAAGTCGTTGCCGACGCGGATCAGCGTGCCCAGCGAAGGCTGCGTCGGCGGCACGCCCACGCCGAGAAAGGACAGCGTCGCCTCGATCAGGATCGCCGAGGCGACCTGGATGGTCGACAACACCAGCACCGGCCCCATCACGTTGGGCAGCACGTGGCGCAGCATGATGCGCCCGGACGAGACGCCGATGACGCGCGCGGCTTGCACGTATTCCTTGTTGCGCTCCACCATCGTCGAGCCGCGCACCGTGCGTGCGTAGGGCACCCAGCCGGGCAGTGCGATGGCCAGGATCAGCACGGCGAAGGCCAGCGTGTCGTGCGCGTTCGGGAACAGCGCACGGCCCACACCGTCGATCAGCAGCGCGATCAGGATCGACGGGAACGACAGCATCACGTCGCAGATGCGCATGATCAGCGCGTCGACGCGGCCACCGACGAATCCCGACAGCAGGCCGAGCCCGACACCGACCACCACCGACACCGCCACCGAGGCCAAGCCCACCAGCAGCGAGATGCGTGCGCCGTACATCAGCGCGGACAGCACGTCGCGACCCTGGTCGTCGGTGCCCAGCAGGTACTTGGGCTTGCCCTCGGCATCCCAGGCCGGCGGCAGGCGCGCGTCACCGAGTTCGAGCGATGCCAGGTCGAAGGGGTTGTGCGGCGCCACCCAGTGTGCGAACACGGCGCAGAACACGCACACCAGCGCCACCGCCGCCGCGGCCATGGCCACCGGCGAGGTGCGGAAGCTGTGCCAGACGTCGCCGTCGAAGAATCGCTGCAGTGCCTCGGACATGGATCGTCGCGCTTACTTCACCACGATCCACTTGTACGGCATGAAGTTGTCGGGCAACTGCACCAGGTCGACGTTCTTCTTCATGGCCCAGGCCAGCGCCTGCTGGTGCAGCGGAATGTGGCCGAAGTCATCCGCATGCAACTTGAAGGCCTCGGCGATCATCGTGTTGCGCTTCGCCTCGTCGGTTTCGCTCTGGACCTTCAGCGTCAGCTCGTCGAGCTTGGCATTGCTGTAGGAGCCGAGGTTGAACAGACCCTGGCCCTTTTCGGTCGGCGTGGCCATCAGGTTGGACAGCGCGTTGTGCGAGTCGTAGGTGCCGGGCGTCCAGCCGAGCATGTAGAAGCTGGTGTTGCGGCTGAGGATCTTCGGGAAGTAGGTCGCCTTCGACTCGGCCTGCAGGTTGATCTTGACGCCGATGCGCGCGAGGTTGGCCGCCACCGCCTGACAGATCTCGCCGTCGTTGACGTAGCGGTCGTTCGGGCAGTTCATGCCGACCTCGAAGCCGTTCGGGTAGCCGGCCTCGGCCATCAGCTTCTTGGCCGCCTCGACGTCGTGCGGCGGGCGCTTGTTCAGCTCGGCGGCGAAGCCCTTGATGCCGGGTGCCACCATCAGCGCGGTCGGCGTCGCCGCATTGCGCATCACGCGCGTGCGGATCGTCTCGATGTCGACCGCCTGGTAGAAGGCGCGCCGCACGCGGATGTCCTTGAAGGGGTTCTTGCCCTTCACGCTGGAGAACAGCAGTTCGTCGCGCTTCTGGTCCATGCCGAGGAAGATGGTGCGCAGCTCCGGCCCCTGCAGCACCTTCAGGTTGGCGTTGCCCTTGAGCCGCTCGACGTCCTGCAGCGGCACCGGCTCCATCACGTCTATCTCGCCCGACAGCAGCGCGGCCACGCGCGTCGCGTCGTTGCCGATGGGCGTGAAGATGACCTCGTCGACGTTGCTCTCGACCTTGCCCCAGTAGTTGAAGTTGCGCACGAGCACCGTGCGCGTGGTCGGCTGCCGCTCCTTGGTGCGGAACGGGCCGGTGCCGTTGGTGCGGAACGAGGCGGCGTTCTCGATGCCCTTGCGCCGGTCCACCGGTTTCTCGGCCTTGTTCGTCTCGCACCACGACTTGTTCATGATGTAGACGAGCGAGATGACGTCCGGCAGGATCGGGAACGGCGAGCTCGTCTCGATCTCGACGGTGAAGTCGTCGACCTTGCGCACCTCCTTGATGGCCGAGGTGTAGCCCTTCATGTCGGAGCCGTCGCCGGCGGCGCGCTTGAAGCTGAACAGCACGTCGTCGGCGCTGAACTTCTCGCCACCGTGGAAGCTGACGCCCTTGCGCAGCTCGAAGCGCCACACCGTCGGCGAGGTGGCCGACCACTTGGTGGCCAGAGCCGGCGCCAGACCCAGCTTCTTGTCGCGCCCGACCAGCGGCTCGTAGACGTTGCCGGTGAAGCTCAGCTGCAGCGACTCGTTCAGCGAGTGCGGGTCCATCGAGTTGGAGTCACCCTGGTTGGCCACGCGCAGGGTGGCGGCCAGCGAGCTGCCGAAGGCCAGTGCCAGCGCGGCGGCAACGAGTGAATGGCGCAGTGTCATGGAGACTCCCCTTGGATGGTTTGGGTGTTCTGGTTGGCGAGCGAACGCTCGACGAGCGATGCGAACAACGCTGCGCCCAGCGGCAGCACGTCGTCGTTGAAATCGTAGCGGCTGTTGTGCAGGAAGCAGCTGCTCTCGCCGCCCTGCCCGAGCCGCAGGTAAGCGCCGGGCTTCACCTGCAGCATGAAGGAGAAGTCTTCCGCGCCCATGCTGGGCGGCAGTTCGCGCACCACGTGGGCCTCGCCGACGAGCGCCTGCGCCACGTCGGCGGCGAACATCGCTTCGCGCGGCGAGTTGATGGTGGCCGGATAGCTGCGGATGTACTTCAGCCGCGCGGTGGCGCCGAAGCCGAGCGCGACCGACTCCACCAGGCGACCGAGACGGTCCTCGATCATGTCCTGCACCTCGCGGCGGAAGGTGCGCACCGTGCCCACCAGACGCGCCTCGCGCGGGATCACGCTGTAGGCCGTGGGCTCGCCGGCGTGCATCGAGCACAGGCTGACCACCGCGTTGTCGATCGGGCTGACGTTGCGCGACACCAGGCTCTGCGCCGCGGTGATGATGTGTGCGGCCACCAGTACCGGGTCGATCGCGAGGTAGGGATGCGCACCATGGCCACCGCGGCCCTGGATGACGATCTCGATGCGATCGGCCGCGGCCATCATCGGCCCCGCATTGACGCCCACCGTGCCGGCCGGCAGGGCCGGCCAGTTGTGCATCGCGTAGACGGCCTCCACCGGGAAGCGGTCGAACAGTCCGTCGTCGATCATCGCCTTGGCGCCGGCGAAACCCTCTTCGCCCGGCTGGAAGATCAGCACGGCAGTGCCGTCGAAGTCGCGCGTCGCGGCGAGGTAGCGTGCGGCGCCCACCAGCATCGTGGTGTGACCGTCGTGGCCGCAGCCGTGCATCAGGCCACGGGTCGCCGAACGCCAGGCGAAGTCGTTCTCCTCGACGATGGGCAGCGCGTCCATGTCGGCCCGCAGGCCGATGCCGCGCGTCGCCGAGCCTCGGCGACCGCGCACGATGCCGACCACGCCGGTGCGGCCGATGCCTTCGTGGATCTCGTCGACGCCGGCCACGCGCAGCGCCTCGACCACGCGCGACGCGGTGCGGCGTTCCTCGAAGCCGAGCTCCGGGTGGGCGTGCAGATCACGGCGAAACGCCGTCAGTTCGCCATGCCAGGAGGCCAGGCGCCGGTAGGCGCCGTCGGCGGGCGTGGTGGCGGCAGCGGACATCAATGCCCTCCGGTGCCCGACGCGAGGCGAAGACGCGGATCGACCGCGAAGTACAGCAGGTCGACCACGAGGTTGATGAGCACGAAGATCAGCGCGATCAGGCACAGGTAGGCGGCCATCACCGGAATGTCGGCGAACTGCACCGCCTGGATGAACAGCAGACCCATGCCGGGCCACTGGAACACCGTCTCGGTGATGATGGCGAAGGCAATCAGCGAGCCGAGCTGCAGCCCGGTGATGGTGATCACCGGCACCAGCGTGTTCTTCAGCGCATGGCCGAAGTACACCGCGCGATCGGGCAGACCGCGCGCGCGCGCGAACTTGATGTAGTCGGTGCGCAGCACCTCCAGCATCTCGGCTCGCACCAATCGCATGATCAGCGTGAGCTGGAACACGGAGAGCGTGACGGCCGGCAGGATCAGGTGTTTCCAGCCGTCGACGGTCAGGAAGCCGGTGGTCCATGGGCCGAGACTCACCACCTCGCCGCGGCCGAAGCTCGGCAGCACCTTGAGCAGCACCGCGAAGACGAGGATGAGCAGGATGCCGATCAGGAAAGTGGGCAGCGAGACGCCGATGAGCGAGAAGGTCATCAGCAGCTGCGAGAGGAAGTTGCCGCGCCGCAGCGCCGCGTACACACCCATCGGAATGCCGACCAGCAAGGCGATCGCCGCCGCCAGCGAGGCCAGCTCGAGCGTGGCGGGCAGCCGCTCGGCGATCAGCGACGACACCTTGCGCCCCTGCCGCAGGCTCAGGCCGAACTCACCCTGCAGTGCATTGCCCACGAAAGCGGCGAACTGCACCGGGAAAGGCCGGTCCAGACCCAGGTCGGCGCGCAGCTGGGTGCGCTGCTGCGGCGTCGCGTCCTGCCCCAGCAGGTTGGTGACCGGGTCGCCGACATACTGGAACAGCATGAAGGCGATGAAGGCCACCGTGAGCATGACGACGATCGCCTGCAACAGGCGACGCAGGATGAAGGCAAGCATGCGGTGGAGTCGGTGGGCGGCGGGCCGGCGCGGCGCCGGCAGCGCAGTTCAGCAAATTGCATGCCCCGCGCCAAGCGGGAATGCCCGGATCATCGCCGATTCACAACGGCACGCCGTCGCGCCCGAGCACGCGCACCTCGCCGTACGAGCCCGAGGACTTGCCCGTGGTGTTGTCGGCGTCGGTCATGAGGGCAACACCGATGAGCTGCCCGGGTTCTTCTCCGAAGGCCTTCTTGAAGTCCGCCCGCAGGTCGCGTTCGTAGTGCAGCCAGCGCCCGCACTGCGCAGGCCCGGACTCGAGCACGATCTTGCGGACCCGATCGGTGCGCGGGCCACGGATCACCGACTCCGCGGCCGCGCGGTTGTCCCAGACGTACATCAGCGTCGCATAGGGCGGCGGCTCGCCGGTCAGAACCTGCGCCAGTTCGAACAACATGCGGTTGCGCGCCGAGAGGCGACCATGGTCACCGTCGAAGGCGAACACCAGCCGCACCGGCGAGTCCGACGCGTCGGCATCGCTCAGATCGGCCTGCTCGATCAGGCTGGCGACACGCCAGGAGAACTGCACGCGGCCGAGTCGTGCCGGGTCGATCTGCAACTTTCGACGCAGCATGCTCGCCGAGGAATTTGCCTGGGCGTGCACGACGATGCGCCCGCCATCGCGCCGTGTCTCGTAGACGGTGCTGCGTTTGCCGGGCAGCAGGAACTCCTGCCAGTCCTGCCACGGGCCTCGATCGGCCGGCCCCGACGCCAGCATCGGAGCGCAGGCAGCGAGCATCAGCAAGGCAATGGCGGACAGACAGCGTTTCATGCGCAAGGTGCGGAAATGGGCGACTCCATGAAAAAGGCCGCCCGAAGGCGCCCTTTCAAGTCGGTTCGATTCAAGCTCGCGCAAGGCGAGCCTGCATCAGAACGTGTGACGCAGACCGAAGGCGTAAGCCGTGCTGCGCTCGCCCTTGGTGCCGTTGGCGGCACGGCCGGTGGCGCTGCCGAAGTCGGCGTACAGGTTGGTGCGCTTGCTCAGGTTGTAGTTGTAACCCAGGCCCAGCTTCTTGTGGCCCTTCTCGACGCCGTTCTCGAAGGTCATCTTCGAGAAGCCCATCTTCAGCAGACCGTTGCCCAGCGGAGCGCTGGCCGACAGCAGGTACACCTTGTTGTCGTCGTTGCCGCCCGCGCCGGCCTTGGCCTTGGCGTAGTAGAACATCGGCTTGATGAAGCCGAGGTTGTAGTGCAGCGCGAAATTGGTCACGCCGCGGCCGTCGGAGTTGCCGTCGTTGATCTTCTCGAAGCCCAGGCCGGCGTAGATCGGACCCGCGGCGTACTCGACGTTGAAGCCGGTGTTGCGGCCTTGCTGGCTCGCTTCAGACAGGCTGACAGCGACGTTGGCGGTCAGGCCACCCAGCGACGGCGTCTTGTAGCCGACCGTGTTCGACGAGCGAGCGCTGCCGCCAGCCGGCCAAGCCGCTTGCGGGTTGGTCGTCACGCCGGAAGCCGAGTCCGGGGTCATGTAGCCGGCCCACAGCACCGTGACGCCGGTCTGGCCGACGCCGTCGTTGCCGAACGGGTCGGACTTCAGTTCCACCCAGAACGCCGGGGTGTACTCGCGGCCCAGGTACACGGCACCGGCAGCGGCGCTGCTCAGTTGCACGTAGCTGCGACCGTTCCAGAACGGGGTCTGGTTCTGCGCGCCGGTGTCCGGGTTGAAGCGGTGCTCGATCTGGAACTGTGCCGACAGGCCGCCACCCAGGTCTTCGTTGCCGCGGAAGCCCAGACGCGAAGTCGTGGACTGCTGCATCGTCCAGACGTCACCCGCCGGCGCACCGGGGTTGACGGCGTAGGTCGTGCCAGCCTTCTGGTTGGCCTTGGCAATGCTCATGTCGACCACACCGTAGATGGTGACCGACGATTGAGCCGAAACGGTGCCGGCGAACGCGCCCAGAACTGCGAGAGCGAGCAGAGATTTTTTCATTGCGACTATCTCCTAGGTTGAACAAGAGGTCCCGATCGACTGGCGCCCTCGCGGGCAGATCAGGCCGAACCCCCTCAGCGGAAGTTGGGCGTATTGCACCAGAGCCCTCCCGGGCTTGCAAAGGATTGGCGGGTATTTCGCCCCCGATGTTGCCTGTTCACAACGAGGCGTAACGAGGTCATCATGGCGTCGCACCTCCTGGGGAATACCCGAAGAGTGCGCCCGCTCGCAGCCTCGCCGCCAGCACGCCGGACCGGTTGCCGGGCGTATGCTCGCCGTCTTGGCCACTGTCCCCCGCCCACCGATGGACTCGCTGCTGATCGCCGCAGACACCGCCTTGCGCACCCTTTCCGGCGGCAGCCATGCCGCCCGTGTCTGCCCTCGCGCGTCAACGCAGCCGGCCGCGATGACCGAAGAGGAGCGCTCGCTGTCCGGCGCGCTGATGCGCGTGAACCATGTCGGCGAAGTCTGCGCCCAGGCGCTGTACAGCGCCCAGGCACTGTCCACCCGCGACGAAGGTCTGCGCAAGCAGTTCGATCGTGCGGCACGCGAGGAGACCGATCACCTGGCCTGGACCCAGCAGCGCCTCGGCGAACTCGGCGCGCGCCCGAGCCTGCTCAATCCACTGTGGTACGGCGGCGCCTTTGCCATCGGACTGCTCGCCGGACGCGCGGGTGACGCCGTGAGCCTGGGCTTTCTGGTCGAGACGGAGCGGCAGGTCGAGCGGCACCTGGAGGGTCACCTCGAGCGCCTGCCTGCGCATGACACCGCGTCGCGCGCGATCGTCGACCAGATGCGTGACGACGAGGCACGCCACGCCGACGATGCTTCGGCAGCTGGCGCTGCGGACCTTCCGGCGCCGGTGCGCTGGGCGATGCGCGCGGCGGCGCGGCTGATGACCGCCACCGCGCACCGCATCTGACGGCGCTCAGGCTGGCACGATCTCGAAGCTGGTCGTGAAGGCGGCGGTCTTCGCCAGCATGGCGCTGGCGGAGCAGTACTTCTCGTGCGACATGCGGATGGCGCGCTCGACCGCCGCTTCCGTCAACTCGCGCCCGCTGACCGTGAAGTGCATGTTGATGGCGGTGAACACCTTCGGATCGGTGTCGGCGCGCTGCGCTTGCATCTTCACCTTGCAGCCGCTTACGTCGTGGCGCCCGCGCTTGAGGATCAGCACCACGTCGTAGGCGGTGCAGGCGCCGGTGCCTGCCAGCACGGTCTCCATCGGACGCGGCGCCAGGTTGCGGCCGCCGCCATCCGGCGCGCCGTCCATCGCCAGCACATGGCCGCTGCCGGTTTCTGCGATGAAGGCCATGCCGCTCTCGGCCAGCCAGTTGATCGTGCATTCCATGGTCGAACCTCGGTCCAGCGCGCACCCCCGCAGTGCGAGCGGCGGATTGTGCACTGCGTCACCCGATTCCTCGAGCGAGCTCTCTAGGCAAAGACGTGAACTGGATATTGCGATGCAGCATGAAAGGCCCTACACTCTTTCGCATACGGTCGTCGTTTGTGTTCGTTTCGGCGCGCTTTCGGTGACTGTTCCGTTTGTCTCCTCCACCTCCTCCATTGGTGGATTCAGCCCAAGGCAGCAATGCCTTGGGCTTTTTTCTGGGCGGGTCGTGCGGCATCGCAACGGTATGATGCGGCGCCGCAAAGGCCCACCTGGAGAGCGACCATGGCCGGCAAGCGCCGCAGCCCCGAGAAGAAGACCGCGGCCCTGACGCTGTCCGACTACCTGCAGAAGATCCTCACCGCGCGCGTCTACGACGTCGCCCACGAGACGCCGCTGGAACTGGCGCGCAGCCTGTCGCGCCGCGTCGGCAACCAGGTCTTCCTGAAGCGCGAGGACAGCCAGCCGGTGTTCAGCTTCAAGCTGCGCGGGGCCTACAACAAGATGGCGCACCTGGGCGCCGAGCAGTTGAAGCGGGGCGTGATCTGCGCCTCGGCCGGCAATCACGCCCAGGGCGTCGCGCTCAGCGCGCGCCAGCTCGGCTGCCGGGCGCTGGTGGTCATGCCGGTGACGACGCCGAAGCTGAAGATCGACGCGGTGCGCGCGCTGGGCGGCGACGTGGTGCTGCACGGCGAGAGCTATTCCGACGCCTACCTGCACGCGGCCGAACTGGAGCGCGAACAGGGCCTGACCTTCGTGCACCCGTTCGACGACCCCGACGTCATCGCCGGCCAGGGCACGATCGGCATGGAGATCCTGCGCCAGCACCAGGGGCCGATCGACGCCGTCTTCGTCGCCATCGGTGGCGGTGGACTCGTCTCGGGAGTGGCTGCTTACATCAAGTCGGTGCGTCCGGAGATCCGAATCATCGGCGTGCAAATGAACGACTCCGACGCGATGCTGCGTTCGGTGAAGGCCGGCAAGCGCGTCACGCTGAACGACGTGGGACTGTTCTCCGACGGCACGGCCGTCAAGCTGGTCGGCGAGGAGACGTTCCGCCTGGCCCGCGAGCTCGTGGACGAGTTCGTGGTCGTCGACACCGACGCCGTCTGCGCCGCCATCAAGGACGTCTTCCAGGACACGCGCAGCATCCTGGAGCCGGCCGGCGCGATGGGCGTGGCGGCCATCAAGCAGTACGCCGAGCGCAACAAGCTCAAGGGCCGGACCTTCGTGTCCATCACCTGCGGCGCCAACATGAACTTCGACCGGCTGCGCTTCGTGGCCGAGCGTGCCGAGGTCGGCGAGCAGCGCGAGGCGCTGTTCGCCGTGACGATCCCCGAGGAGCGCGGCAGCTTCAAGCGCTTCTGCGAGCTGATCGGTCCGCGCGCGGTGACCGAGTTCAACTACCGCATCTCCGACTCGAGTCAGGCGCACGTGTTCGTGGGCGTGGCGATCGCCAACCGCGACGAGGCTGACAAGCTCGNNAAGGCAACTTCGCCCGCCACGGTTTCGAGGCCCTGGACCTGACCGACGACGAACTCGCCAAGCAGCACGTCCGGCACATGGTGGGCGGGCGCAGCGAGCTCGCGCAGGATGAGCGGCTGTACCGCTTCATCTTCCCCGAGCGGCCGGGCGCGCTGATGCGCTTTCTGTCCAGCATGCACCCGGGCTGGAACATCAGCCTGTTCCACTACCGCAACCAGGGCGCCGACTACGGCCGCATCCTGGTCGGCATCCAGGTGCCGAGGGCGGACAAGAAGGCGTTCCGCGAATTCCTCGAAACACTGGCCTACCCCTGCGAGGACGAGACGGACAACCCGGTCTACCGCATGTTCCTGCGCTGACGCGCCGGGCCGGGCCCGATTGCGCGCCACAGCGTCCGCACCGCACAATGCGGATGCAGCGGCGCGATTTGTGCTTTCGCCGCGCATCGCGAGTCACCTCCGCCCGCTCTGCATCATCCATGTCGGTCAATCGTTCCCTGATCACCCCCACGGCCAATCCGCTGCTCGAGCAGGCCTTGCGCGAGAAGCTGCAGCGGCGCAGCGAGACGACCGGCAGCCTGGGCGAACTCGAGCCGCTGGCGATCCGCCTGGGGCTGATCCAGAACACGCTGAAGCCGCGCTTCCGTTCGCCGCAGATCGTGCTGTTCGCCTCCGACCACGGACTGGCGGTCGATGGCATCGGCATCCCGGGGCGTGCTTCCACGGCCAAGCTGGTGGCACGACTGCTCGGCTCGCAGTTGCCGGTATCGGTGTTCGCGCGTATCCAGGGG
>CXWL01000799.1_pt1 | contig 11827 bp, 10 predicted proteins | sample 590931 | NCBI WGS metagenome assembly CXWL01 (sample SAMEA3498368, study PRJEB10139) | groundwater metagenome | biome: water well; material: biofilm material | place: Germany | collected 2015-04-27
TGAGGCCTATCCGGTCGTCCCATATTCCGAAGAAGAGGATGACCGCACCGCCAAGCAGGCTGGTGAGAACCAACTGATCCTTTGGCCCCCATAACAGGACTGCGGCAAAGGTCGCAGCTCCGAATGCGATCCCACCGACTTTGGCGATCGGCGCGTCATGGGCATGGCGCTCGCGAGGAATATCGACGAACTGCAGCCGCCAGGCAGAGGCCGTCAATGCCGGGATCAACGCCATACAGATAATCAACGATCCCATGAAGCTGAAAAATATCGCCGTGCCCATATCCGTCATTCCTTAATCCGGAACATAACGGTCTAACAGCGGTGTCACGAGACCGGCCATGGCCTGCAGACGCGCATCGACGATGGCCTCGGTCTCGCCGGCATTGACGCCCGACACGAGACGCACGAGCGCGCCGTCTGCCCTGTGGCGCGTCAAGGAATCCCAAAAGAGATAGAACTTCACGCCATACTCACTGGTAATCCAGCGGTCACGTTGCTTGAACCAGTAGTACACAATCTGTTTCTGTCCGCCCTTCTGAATCACCAGACGATTGACCTCCAACGCCTTGGTCATATCCTGCCGTTGATCGAACCTCAGCGGCTCGAAAGAGGAAATCTCCCAGCCCCCGCCGGGAATACACTGCCGTGGGGAATGCGACGAGCGGCCTTTTTTCGGCGAGAGATAATAGGCCACGTACAGATTGACCGGAACCTTCTCGACCGCGCTGTAGTCCGCGAGCACGTAATCGTCCAATTGCAAGGCGTCGAGGTACTGTCGCTCCATGACAGAAGAGACGCCTGTCCATTCACCGAGTTGCAAGGGAAAGTCGAGCAACGGCTGCCGCGCAGGAGGAGGAAACTCGTGCGGGGCAACTGATGGAGCCGCCAAGGCCGCCAGAATAAGCAGTGCCCCTCCCGCCAGGATGGGAGCCGGGGACACACGACCAGCCTGGTGGGAAACGGCGATTGTCGACGCCGTTCTGCGCGGTTCATCTGGCGGAGGACCGATCAATTCGATAAATGGACGACGCGATGAGGCCGCACCCACACGAGCCAAGAACCACATCTCGGCACAGAGCAGACCCAAACTCGCCACGAAAAATATCCACCCCTCGAAGAAATGGCTGAAGCCGTCAGCCGCACTCTTGCCATAGGTCTCGACTAACAGGCCGATGGTACCGATCCGAAAGCCGTTGAGGAGGATCGAGATGGGAATACTGGACAGCACGAGCAGCACACGTTTCCAGAGCGATTCACGATAGAGATAGGCCACGAGCAACGTGAGCGCCGTGAGGGGAAACAGATACCGGAGCCCGCTGCAGGCCTCGACGACTTGCAGTTGGATCGGCCCCAGATCGATCACATTGCCTTCCCGGTAGGCCATGACCCCGATGAATTGGAGACATCCGATCCCCAAGGCCGAGGACCATAACTGGAGACGATTGGATAATTCCCCCTGCAGAAATTCCGGCATTGGAATGGCGGCGAGAAGGTACAGCAAGGGAAAGGCCAGCAGGCGGATACCGGACAGCCCGATGACACATGTCAGCAATCCCACGCTCACAACCCATAACGAGAGCTGGACCACCGCATGCATGGCGGCAAACTCGCCGACGACATAGACAACGAGTCCAACGGCTGCGATCGGGAGTCCCCACCATGCGCCCTGTCGCACGACCGCGCGCAACTGATTCCATCGAAGCCAAATCAGGTACAGGGAGATGAGTGGAATGAACGGCCCATGACTATAATTGTCATCTTCCAGCCAGGACTGCGCCAGGACTCGCAGGCTGTCTGCGTAGAGATAGCCCAGCACTGCCAGCACAACGGCCAGTACGCCCCAGAACACCCAAGCACTCATGCCCACCAGCAGTCGTGTCTGAGACATCACGGAAACAGAAGGCAGCGGGGTTTCGAACACTGTGGGGTGACTATTCATCCGGGTCCTCTCAACAGGTCTCATCCACCAGACGAGCCCTCACATAGGAGCTAGGCGATTAGTAGGAGGCTCAGTCTATCGTTCACCGGCAAAACGATGGCATCGCCAATATCAAGTTTGTGTTAACAAAATGTTAAAACAAGTTGGGGGGATACAGGGGTGAGTCGGAGGGCTCTCGATTGCATGCAGCGAGGGAAATTGATCGAGGCCAGGCCGAGATAGCGCTATGAAATGAACCGCTTCACGACATTATTGGGCCCTGGCGGCGGTGGGAGCACTGAGAGAAGAGGGACCAAGTTGCTGCATGAACCGTTTCGTCACCTGCCACCAGGGAGCCTCTTCATTCCAGGGTTCCGGTCCATGATCTCCCCACCCTCCCCAGATCACAACGCCATCGGCATGTTGCGCCATCGTGGCCAATTGCAGGTCCCAATAGTCCGGTTCGATCGGCCGCTGGCCGAGCAACTCATTGCCTTGGTTATGATACAGCGGCCAAAGAAAGCCGTAGACAGGCTTGCCTTTTGCGAGACGGCGGGCTTCCGCGATGTGTGCCTTAGCATAGGCGACCCAGGCCTGGCGGTCTGGATAGAACGTGTAGATCGAGGGATACAGCGCATCGACGTGATCGACGATCTGAGCCAGCCGATCGTTGTCCCTGCGCCACGCCAGGAATTGCGGACTCATCGGATCACTGGCTGCGCGCCAATAATCGGGAATCGGCACGGTACCATAGAGTCCGAATGGAACGTCTGGCGCCTCGCCCTTGACCCACGAGAGCAAGGAGAGATATTTGGCCACAGTCGATGCCACCGCCACGCCATCTCCAGTGAGCGGCCATCGCTCGATGTCGAGGACCACCGGATCCGTCGATGCACGCAGCTCATACGCGAGAGACCGCACGATGACCTCTGAAGGCATCGAGGGCGATAACTGGTTGGCCACAAAGAGGCGCGACTCGTACAGCATCGTGAAGGGATGGACATGGTAGTCCGCGAGCGAGGGCTTGTTCGTATAGAGCGTAGCGTCAAACACGACGAACGGACGCGGGACCGCGGCCACAGCCGTCTGTTCAATCGTGGAAGGCGCGCGAGACAGCACGATTATCGCAGTGGCGACAGTGAGCAAGATCAGCACGAGCAGCGCAATCGTGTGCCGGCGCATTATTCTTTTCCAGCCGCAACCAGCAATGCCGGTTCGGCTTGCGCCTGGAGACGGGAAACGGGAGCGGACACAGATTCAAGCAGCGTCCGCCAGGTCTGCAGGGCATGCACACGGGCATACTGCCGATCGAATGCCTGTCGCGCCCGCTGCCCGGCTTCGGTCGCCTTGTGACGGTTATCAGACAACTCTCGAATGCATTCCACCATGGGACCGACCTCACCGATACAGAAACTCCACCCGCATTGTTCGCGCTCCAGGATACGGGCAATCTCTCCATCAGGATCGCCGACATGAATGACCGGCCGTCCCGCAGCGGCAATGCCATAAAACTTGCTCGGCACAATCATCCCTTCCAGCGTCGGCCTCAACGAAATGACATGCACGTCCGGCACGCTCAGGCTCCAACGCAAACGATCGGCCGGCTGGTAGGGGCGGAACTGCACGTTCGTCAAGCCCCGCGCCGCGACTTCCGCTTCGAGCCATGGCCGCGCAATGCCGGCGCCGATAAATACGAAGGCGATGCCGCGCTCCTCTTTCAATCGCTCCGCCGCATCGATCATGGTCTTGAACTCGTGGACATGCCCCATATTGCCTGAATAGCCCAGAACGAACTTGCCGTCCAGTTGCCACTCGCGCACAAGCGGATTGTCTTCCTTGGAGACCGGTTGAATGACGTCTCCGTCGGCCCAGTTCTCGATCACCGTAATCCGATCGGACGGAACCCCCTCGTCACGGAGGCGCTGGGCCATGCGTCCGCCGAGCACGACGTTCGATCGAGCCTGCAATAGCGACCCGTTGCGCAACCGTTTCAGCATCGGTGCGACAAAACGCACACCAGAGACAGCCAGAGAAGTGGCCACTTCAGGAAACAGGTCCTGAACCCAATTGACCAGCACACCTTGTCTGATCTTGGCCGCCCAGGCGGCGCAGACCGACATCATCGGAGGATCGGTTTTGGCCACCACCACATCGCCCCGTCTGATCGAGCGAAGCAATCGCCACGTCGCGCCGGCATAAAACGTCAGATAGTCGAGCATCCGCCCCCACATTCGCGCGCGGCCGAACCGTGAGGTGCGCACACGATGCACATGTACACCGCAAATCACTTCCTCGGAGAGAAGCGACGCCCGGGGATCGGTATAGAGTTGACCACCGGTAATCACATGAATGTCCTGGCCGCGAGAGGCGAGGTCAAAGGCGAGATCGCTGAGGAGCTGACTGGTCGCGGAGTGGTCGGGATAAAAGTACCGGTTGATGAAGATTGTTTTAGCCATATAGGCAGAGACGCCTGGCAGGGTCGTCTCGATTCCTTTCAGGTTGGTAAGCCCCGTTCCCGCCGTTCGAGTTCTCGCATCTTCAGCACGATCAGGTACTCATAGAAGGATTGCAGTACGCAGTAGGTAAATCCTGCCCGTCCGTCCATGCACCCCCGTTGCCAGATATACAAATATAGAAACTTCAAAAACGGCCGCCAGGGCAATCGAAAGGAAAGATTTTTGAGGGCGCGACGGCGCAGTGCGCGATCGGTGCTGAACAGTTCCGGCTGTGTCTCCGAGGGCTGGAGGAGCAGCTTCATCCCCTCCTGCGCCTCCAACTGCGAGTAGCGGTTATGTTTTTCGATCCACTCCGAGATCCCCTTGCTGAAGTTGTAGTGGACCAGCATGCCGCGGAGGTAGCCATGAGAGCCGTCGATCACGGGAACCGGGTTAACCAAGCGCTCAAATCGCACGTGGCGAGGACGGAATAGACGCATGATCATGCCAGGCGGCATGGCATGCCCGATCCAGCGGCCCATGAACATATTCCGGCGGCCACAGTAGTAGGCCACGTCGCCCCGAGTCGAATCAGCCGCAATGGAAACCAGCTCATCCTTCAGCTCTTCTGTCATCCGTTCGTCGGCGTCGAGATAAAAGACCCAGGGATGTTTGAACGGAATCTGCTCGAGCGCCCAATTCTGATGGGCGGACCAATTGTCGAAGCGGCGTTGCACGACTCGCGCACCCATTTCCTCGGCAATCTTCACGGTGCGGTCGCTGCTAAATGAGTCCAGCACCACAATGTCGTCGGACCATTTTACCGACTGAAGGCACTCCGGCAGGTTGGCTTCTTCGTTCAACGTCAGAATGAGAATCGACATACTCATGGCTTATGACCTTGTGGCGATCGCGATCATGGATTTGGCCAGCGCGGGCACGCGCCCTACCCGACGAAACCTGATGGAATGAAATCCGGCTTCCTGGAGCAACAGCCTCAGCGTCCCTATCGACCAGAACTTGATGTGCCCATGATCCCACAATGCGGTGAAGTGATGGTCTAGCCGTCCCGTCAAGGCCATAGCGAGATTCTTCCAGTAACCATGATACGGCGTCGAGACGATTACGGTTCCCGACGGTTCCACGAGATCAAACAGCGCGCGCGCAAACACCCGCGGAGCGTAGAGATGTTCGACGACCTCCAAACTCACCACCACCGGGAACTTTCCATAGGTTTCGGCGAGAGGGTCGTAGGCCGATCCAAGTTGCAGATTCGATTGAGGATAGCGCCGCTTGGCCTGCTCGATGCCCTGAGCGGATGCATCGACACCGGTCACCAGATAGCCTTGCCGCGTCAACACATCAGCCACCGCTCCATTCCCACACCCCACCTCGAACACACGCTTGTGAACCGTGGGAAGCCGCAGTGCCGCAAGCTCTGCCAAGAGCGCCGGCACGAGATAATCATGCGACGCGTTCAGTTCCGGGTCTTCGTAGACATACCCGGAGATATCGACCGCTGTTTCCATCATGACTCTTCCTGTTGCAGTTCATATTTTTTGATGATGCGGGCAGGATTCCCGCCTACCACGGTCCAAGGATCAACGTTGCGAAAGACGCTCGCGCGAGCGCCGACCACGGCCCCCTCGCCGATGGTCACGCCAGGCCCGACGAATACATCCGCAGCCACCCATGCCCGACGCCCGATCCTGATCGGGGCCGAGATGACCGGCATGTCACTAAACCTATAGTCATGACTAGCCGTACAGAGGAATGCGTATTGACTGACCGTTGCGTGAGGTTCAAGGATGACCTGATCGACGGCATAACAATCCACATGATCGCCGAGACAGCTGCCCTCCCCCATCGTCAAGTTCCAGGGGGCCCAGATTCTGGCTGAGGGATAGGGATGCGCCCCTTGCTCCACCTTCGCGCCGAACAATCGCAGTAGCCACCGCCTCCAGGCGTGGAACGGCCGTGGGCTGGAACGAAACAACAGGAGCCACACCATGCCCCATAACATTCGACCCGCTCGATTCCGATACGAGTGCGGACTGGGAAAGGATTGATGGTTCGACCGTATTCGCATCACATCAGTGGCCCCGGTTGCTGACCGCGCTTCGTCGGCTGCGCCAGCATCGCTTCATGAATCGCCTGTTCCTGCTCATCGAACCGATAGCGCAAGACCTTGGCTGGAACCCCGACGACGACGGCATAGGGAGGCACGTCCTTCGTGACAATCGCGCCTGCACCGACGACCGCCCCGTTCCCGATCGAAATCCCCCGCAACAGAATCGCTCCATGGCCGATCAATACGTCCTGCCCGATCGTCGTGATAACAGACGGAGGCCGCCCTGAAAAGACCACCGGCACACCTGGCTTGTCGTAATGATGGTCGGACCCGACAATCGCGACGTACGCCGACAGGGATGAGTAATGTCCGATATGCACGTGAGGCGGTAGCTGACTATGAGGCCCGATGTACACAAAGTCGCCGGCGACGAATCCCGGGCCGATACTCACAGCCTTGCCCACATGAAAATCCCTCCCGACGCGGGCGCCCCTGTATCGAAAGCGAACGAGGAGCCAGGCCCGAATCTGCTTGAGAAGGTCTTTACCTTTTCCGACAAGAACACGGCAGCAGTCCCTGACGCGAGATTGACTCGCGCTGAGCACGGTGCTGTCTCGCGTTTCATAGGTCATCTCGGATGTGCGATCAGCCATGTCCGTAGACTCCCTCCCCCGGTGGCTCGATAGTCAGCTCGTCCGCAGGCTCGAATAGCTGTTCATCCGGCTCAGTCACAGGGCCCTCCATCACCCCCGGCCTCATGATGCTGACGAGAAACAAGAGTGACGTTGGATTGCCGACATTAATGAGATATCGCTCGAAGACCGCAAGCAGGAGATACCCGACACAGAGTCCGAACAGAATGCTTTGGCTGAACCCTGCTCCAATTTCTCGAGAGCCGGCCCAGAGGAGGGACATCCCACGAGTGATTAAGTACGCGACAGCCAGAAAACCGAGCAGCCCGACTTCCGCCAATGTCGCGAGATAGCCGTTGTGCGCCGATGAGTCGGCCTTCAGGAGGTATTCATGAGCACGGAACCCCACTCCTAGGACCGGATTGTGGACAAATAACTCCCACGTCCACTTCCAGGCTGTCACACGACCCGACGCGCCCGAACTCATGCCACGATCGGCGGAGCTCAGCGCATAGAACCGGTCCAACATTCGATACATGACGTCGCCGTAGGCGAGCGTCACACCGACGATCAGCAGGAGACCCGTTACAGCCAGCAGCAGCACAGGTCGACGGTGGGCCCGCAGGCGAAGCCATACCACCATCCCCAGCCCCACCACTGCGGCGACCGCCGCTGCCCGCGAGCTCGTGAGCACGATGATCCCGGCAATCGGGCCTATCACCGCGAGTCGAAGCACCCAGGTCCTGATCGACATCGCTGCGAGGATGACCGACACCGACACCAGCCCGATCGTATTGGGGTTCAATATTCCTTTGCCGTTCCCTAGACGCGTCCCCGGCACGTAGTCGTACCAGGCGAGCCCAATGAGCACGCCGGTGGTCAACACGGCAAATATCTTCAATCCCCGCTCATACTGTTCTGCATCGAGGTTGGTGTTGAATTGCAAAGCCAAAAAGATGCCCGCCAGCGTCAGCACGAGATAACCGCTCGAGAGTAACGCGACCGGGCTCATGAAGCTGGATAGGGCCGAAACCACACCGAAGAGAATGAGCCCACCGGTTGCCGCAAGCGGCATGGCTTGCGGAACAAAACTGCAGCGTCCCATCGCAAAATACAGCAGAGGCCACACGACCGCAGCGCCGAGGAGCAGCATGGACGTCGTCCCCTCATGGCCTGCCTCTATCCGTCCTCCAAGGGACGCGGCAAAGACCCCGGTGAGCCAGAGTCCCAGAACCAGGCCGACCTGGGTTCCGCGCAGAGGGGTGGCGGTTTCGTCGAAATCCTCTTCACGCTGAAGGCTCATGCAGACCTCAATGCCATCGCGAGTCGACTTCCCATCGTTACGCTCGTCGCCGCCTCACCAACCACGATGGCAATCGCCAGCCCCGGCACCCCGACGCGTGGCACCAGCAACGCCCCCAGCCCGGCCAGCAACAGCCACTGCAAAGCGAGCCCCACCATGGGTGTGCGATAGTCCGATAGCGCATAACAGGAGTTCCGGAAGACCCGACCCAGGCTCATGAAGGGAAGCGCCCACACCGTGATCGAGAGGATCGAGGCGGTGAAGCGGGCATGCTCAAGTGAGAACTTGCCGCGCACAAATATCAACTCCACGATCGGCTCTGCAAAAATGGATACGCAGGCCACGACCGTGACGCTGACCGCGAGGAGCAAGAGCCCTTGTTTCCACAGCATGGCGAACCCGATCGATTTATCTTGCCCAAAGGCTTCCACCAGGCGAGGAAACGCCATCGTCGTGAGCGGCATGACGAGCAGGGAGAGCGGCACGGACACAATCGTGCTGGCATAGAAAAACCCGGCGATGGATCCACCCGGAAGCGAGGACGCGAGACTTCGCTCTGTCACCGAGACAGCGGCATAGATGAGCTCACCGACCAGAATGGTCCCTGCGGCTCCCCAGAGCAGGAACCATCCTTCACGAACAGGGGGTCTGGATTCCGAGGGGACGGACCAAGTCATCAGGACGAGCCGAATCGCGAACAGAAGCATCACGAGAAAATTTCCCGCAGCCACGCCCAGCGTCAGCGCGTCGACCCCGAGCTTTTCGGACCAGAGCGTGAGGGAGACAATGGAGCAAAGCGAGATAATCGATCCGGCCGCAAATCCTGGCGCGAAGGTCCCCAGCACTGAAAGGGCTCCGCGCAAGAGACCTGCCGTGCTCGCAAACACGATCGGCGCCGTGAGGAAATGGAGTGTCCGGACGCCGAGTGCCTCTTGCGTCCCATCGAAGCGTGGAAAAAAAACGCTCAGTAAGAGCCCGGCGCTTCCTAATAGAAACAGCACGACGCCGAGATTCACGAGCAGAAGGCCACAGAGTGCTGGTTGCAGGGCCCGGCTGACGGCGGCCGCCCCGCCCCCTCTCGCCACACGGGAGATGAACGCTGTCTCCAGCGCATTTCCGATCTGCGCCCCAAAGAACAACTGAAGACTCATGACTGCGACAAAAACATCGAGTTGCGGGCTCAAACCGAACGTGGATGCCACGGTGAGCTCCCGCACAAAGCCGAGCATAAGACCGACACCCGTCAGCAGAGAATATCCTGAGGCCTGACGAAGAGGGCCCAGCACATCGGCAAGCGCCCGCGGCACCTTCCCAAAAAGCAGCTCATCCAAAGTCCGATCAATTCGGCCCTGCAAGACGAACGCTTTTTGTGATATCGACATAGGCACCACCACCGTTTGTGAACAAGCGCCCGACCTCCCACAGAGGTCCTGGCATCGAACATCAGTTCCGGATTTGCGGTTCGGCTGCCTGCTTCTGGAGCCAGGATCCTGGACTCAACCACCCGTACGCCCGTACCTTCACCTGTTCTTGCTTCCAGGCCAACGTCCGCTCGATGCAGTCCGCGAGGCTTTGTGCCCAGGTCTCCGGGGTATACAGCGCGACAATCTGCCTGGATACCTCGCCCATCTTGCCTGCATCGACGGTGTCCGACGACACCACTCCCAAGAGTCGCGCCATGCCGTCGATGTCGAACGGATCACAGACATACCCGTTCACCCCGGCCCGCACCAGTTCCGGCACACATCCGCAGCGATGCGACACAAGCACCGGCAGTCCCGCCGCCATCGCTTCGTTGACCACCAGCCCCCATGTTTCACTCACGCTCGGAAGGACCAGACAGGAAGCAAGCCCGTAGTAGGCTGAGACCGCATCTGCCTGTTGGAAGCCGGCAAACACGACATCGCGCAGTTCTTGCGCACGCGCTCGCAACATCGGCTCCTGAGGTCCACCGCCGACCAGCACCAGGCCCCAGGGCTTCGGTCCAGCCTCCTGCCGATACCTGGCGTAGGCTTCAAGCAAGCGGAGAACGTTCTTTTCCGGCGCAAACCGTCCGACAAACAAGAAATAGCGTTCCGGGAGGTTGAGGCGTCTCCTGAGCGAATCTCCCTGCGAGCGCGCAGCCGCTGCCCCATCCGCAAATGCCTGGTTGTCCACCACGTCATAGCCCGTCCAGATCCATTCGCGGGGAACACCCAACCGCACCAAGTAGGCGGCGGTCTGCTCTCCGGCCGCAAACGCCGCATCGAAATGCCGGCGAACCCACCAGCCTTTTACGGATTCTTTGATTGCCGTTCGAGGCCGATCTTCCCAGTGAGAATCCCCCAAGAAGATACTGACGCGTTTATGACGTTTGGCCCATCGGGCGGCAGCCCGCATGGCGGCATAGTAATAACCGGTGATCACGACCGCCTGGGGATCCGAGTCATCCAGCCAACGAGTCACACGTGCGGCCAGAGCCTTCGAGTCGATCTGATCAACAGTTTTTCCCGGAAAGGCTTCGACATAGTCGAATCCCAGATCTGCTGTTCGCACCTGCCACTCGTGAATCCTTTCGGTGGCGCCCAGCGCCATGAGCTCTACGGTATCGTCTCTTCGCAAAGACTGAAGCGCCCTGAATCGAGGGATGCTATAGGGAGCAAGTACCGGTTCCAGGCAACTGATCTTCATGCTAGTACGGCAGCCTCTCCTCGACGCGGGTGTCACCGCTACGCAAGAAATACAGGAGTCATTGAGGGCCTGACACAGTCGTCATGCCGCTCTATTTCGAGAGATGCAGTCTACTGCTGGAGGTGCGAGGGAACGGCCACGCAGATCTCAAGTTTGTGTTAACAAATCGTTAAAAGGGAGAGAACTATGAGGCGCCGGTGGCTAACTCTGTCCAGCCAAGCGGATAAAGACAGGAGGAATCGAAATGAATCAGCGGGGACGAAGTACCATCCCCGCTGAACGAACGTTCATCACGCAACGGTGCCGGGCACCGGAACGTGCCGTTTCCGCCAGGCCAAACCACCGAGGCCCATGAAGCCGCTGGCAAAGAGCAGGAGACTGGCGGGAAGCGGCACTGGTGTCGGAGCGAGCCCAACAGCCTTCCCCTGCAGGAAGAATTTGGCGGTTCGATCGTCGTGCGACCATCCATGCTTTCCCCTGCCCCTCTCAGGGTCAAAGACATGAGTCCATGAAAGGCTGAACTCGGACGTCTCCGGGTTGAAGACTCCCTGGGCGATCCCACCGATATTCCAGGCCCGGAACGAATCGCCGCGGCTCACGCCGAAAAATAGCAACGTGAGATCCATCGTGCTTGAAGAACCGCTGATGGTGGCAGAAGGCGCAACCGCGCCGTTCACACCAGAAGTAAAGAGCGAGAAGGTGCGATGTCCCTTCGTGATCGGCGAGATGATATCCGGCATGGACTGATACTGTCCCACTGTGATCGTCCCTTCTTGAGCCAACAAGCGATCGGCG
>CXWL01005037.1_pt1 | contig 11826 bp, 12 predicted proteins | sample 590931 | NCBI WGS metagenome assembly CXWL01 (sample SAMEA3498368, study PRJEB10139) | groundwater metagenome | biome: water well; material: biofilm material | place: Germany | collected 2015-04-27
AAGAGTATATATCTTCATTAGCTGAGCAAGTTTTTCTTTTTCACTTTCATCCTGCATTTTTGCCTTACCATTGCCATTATGGATTTGCATGTCAGGAAAAAGTATTATCGAATCAGCATTAGCCAAAGTGAGTTCAATATTACTTAATATATCATAATTTGTTCCTTGCAGGATTTGAGCATCATTTCCATATTTTTTGCCTATATATGCGCCAGTTGGTATTGATGGGGCAAACCCATCACCAAGTTTTTTGTGGAAACTATTAATTTCCTCAACTATTTTAAGTGCGTCACCAGTTCCAAATGCTCCTATTCTATAGATATGTTTTTTGTTCACTATATCTTTGTAAGGATGATCGTAACTAGGTGTATATCCAGAATCTTTTTCTTTTTTTAAAAACTTGTCATAGATTTGGTCTATCAATAGCGCACGCACGCCATTTTCTATTATTCCTACTTCACCTTGCGCTATAATTGATTCCTTCGACTCAGCAGTTGGGCTTGAATAATCGTAAGTGGTAATTTTTTTGCTGTTTTTAGTAAAAATTTCATTCATTAAACTCTTGTCTGGAGTATGCAGGTGAGTAGTTTTATCTGCTTCGAGAACTATTCTTTCATTGTTGGAACCTTTACTGAACTCTTCCAAATGCATTACAGAGTTTTGTAATATCGGAACGTCATGACCGTTCTTACCCAGTTCAGCAATTGCGTTCTGAACACGCTGCATGAAGTTATATTCGCCGAGTACTGCGCTAAGAACAGGTGCTGTTTCAGAACCAGGGCCTGTAAATTCTGGGTGTTTACTGTCAGGCTGAATTTTAGCCAAAACTTCATCAGGAATTCCGTCATTATGTTTTTCCTTGATCTTCTTCCATATCTCTTTCGGTAGGGCAAATCCGCCATCCTCAGAAGCAAAAAACATTTTCGTAGTTTCAGGTAAATCACGATCTTTGCGATAATTTGCTAATCTTTTTCTATAATTTATTACTTGTTCTATATATTTTTCTGCATCTTTATCACTTCGCTCTGGATATCGTTCTTTAAATTCCCTTCGCGCTCTATCATCATCATTATTTGCGGCATCACGAAAACCCTGAATATCAATAGATCCCAACTTATCTTTGGCATTATCTACATAATTACCATTTGGTTCTTCAACATGATTGAACGCTCCAAGTAATTTATTGCTATCTTCAAAAACAATGGGGTAGCCCTTAGATTCAGCAATACGCTTGAGATTAAAAACCTTTTCAGGAGTTGAAGAGGCTACAAAAATGACCATTGGTTCAGGTGAGCCTGTTTTTACTTTATCAGCATGTTTTTGATGTTTTTGGTCTTGTGACATGTGTTTTTATTATATTAAATTGTTTAATCCAGAAACTTAGTTTAGCAAAACTTTGTGGAATTTGTATTAAGGTTTTGTTACGATTATATTATATATATAAATCAATGATTTACTATAAATCCTGATTCCTGAACCATGTCAATTGCCGCTTGGCATATTGGCGGGTGGCGGTTTGGCAGAGTTCTATAGACTGTTCTAAGCTAATCTCACCGCGCAGATAGGCGGATAATTCCCGCACACCGATAGTTTTCATAATCGGCAGATTATCTGGCAAATTTAGTTTCATTAATTGTTTTACTTCCTCCACTGCTCCAGCCTCTATCATCTGCACAAAACGCGCATTGCAGCGTTTATAAATTTCCTCTCGCGGCAGCTCAATTTTTGTGATTTCTATTTCGTCAGCATTATATGTTGGTTGCACTTCACGCTCATGCCACCAAGATAGTGTTTTTCCACTACCCAGCCACACTTCATAAGCCCGCACCAAACGCTGTCTGTCATAAACTTTAAGCCGTTCAAAAAAGGCAGGGTCAATAGCGCGCAGGCGTTCGCTGAAAGATTCTTTTCCCATTTGCTCATAATCACTTATCGCTTGTGCGCGGACGCTTGCATCAATATCAGGAATCTCCGCGATGCCACTGGTTAGGGCTTTGATATATAAACCAGTGCCACCAACCACAATCGGTGTGATATTTTGCGTGCGCGCCCAGTCAATTTCCATTTTGGCGTAGCGCAGCCACACACCTGCCGAGCAGCTTTCATTTGCTACCATAGTTCCGTATAATTTATGAGGTATTTTTGCTTCTTCCGATGGGGTAGGGCGGGCGGTGAGGATTCGCAAATCGCTATAAACCTGCTGGCTATCAGCATTGATGATGACAGCTTGGGTTTTTTCCGCTAAGGAAAGGGCAAATGCTGATTTGCCACTGGCGGTCGCCCCCACAATTACTTTGATATTTGGAAGTTGAGATATGGATTTTGTCATTACATTGCTTGCTGATTCTAAAAAAATGCCTTTGTCTGAGGCTTCCCAGCAGTCTATGGTGCTGTCGCTTGCTTCGCAAGGAATTAGCGTAGAAAAAACGCAGTGGCTGGCAAAAGATATTGCCTGTGACCTTTTCTTTTCACACTCGGAACGAAACACTTCAAACTCAATCGTACAGGAAATACTCGCTGATCAGCCTTATGATGGCATCGTGCAGGCGGTTGCAACTCGTCATAAAAAATTGCTCATCAGCGATATGGATTCGACCATGATAACGGTGGAATGTATTGATGAACTAGCCGATTTTGTTGGTAAAAAAGCTGAGGTTTCGCGCATAACCGAGCGGGCGATGAATGGCGAGTTGAACTTTGAAGCTGCCCTGACCGAGCGGGTGGCGTTGCTAGAGGGAATGCCCGAAGCGGTGCTGCAGGAATGTTATGACGAGCGGGTGAAGATGATGGCTGGCGCGAAAGAGCTTATAACTTCGTTTAAGAAAAAAGGCGGATATACAGTGCTGGTATCAGGTGGCTTTACATTTTTCACTACGCGAGTACGGGGGGAGCTAGGTTTTGACGCTGATTTTGCCAATGAACTGGAAATAGTGGACGGCAGGCTTACAGGCAAAGTAAAACTTCCCATTCTCGGCAAGGAAGCCAAACTAAAAACTCTGCAAGAAACCTGCAAAAAAATGAATATTTCTCTCGCTGAGGCTATGGCGATTGGCGATGGTGCGAATGATTTGCCAATGTTAATGGCAGCAGGTTTGGGCGTTGCCTACCATGCCAAACCAGTCGTGCGGGCGCAGGCTAATGCCCAGCTAAACCATTGTGATTTATCGGGTTTAGTGTGGATTTAGCTGGAATAACCACTTTAAATTATACATTTGACAAATTTTGCCAATAAATGGCATAATATCAATATAAAGAGGATTTTATATGGTTACAATGAATATATCACTGCCTGATGCGCTGAAGGGATTTATTGATGTTCAGGTGCAAACTGGTGGCTATAGCACTTCTAGCGAATATGTGCGTGAGCTTGTCCGCGAAGATCAAAAGAAGAAACTAGAACAGCGCTTAGCTTTGCTTATGCTGGAAGGATTTGAATCTGGTCAGCCTATTGTTGCAGATGCCAATTATTGGGATGCCAAACGACGCTTGCTTACCCCAGAAAAATGAAGCCTGTCCGCCTTACTCCGAAAGCTGATAGTGATGTTGATTCATGTTTTCTATGGATACACAAAGATAATCCGTCTGCTGCCATAAAATTTATTGATGATGTAGAGCAAACTTGTAACGCACTTGCACAAATGCCTAGTATTGGTTCACGGCATTATGCGGATATTGCTTTGGTGCGTGGCATTAGGATGATTGCCGTAAATAATTTCAAGAATTATCTTTTGTTTTTTACTGAATATGAAACCCATATAGAAGTTATCCGTTTGTTACACGGAGCAAGAGACATTCCTGAAATTTTGCAGTCTGAATAAGAAATAGTAATAATACCTAGAAAAAATCACTTTTCTATATTAAACGCGAAGGGAACGATTATTTCTTTTCCGTTCAGGATTATTTGTACAAACATTTTCATAAATCCTGCCTGCGGTGGTGTCATGTTGAACTCAACATCAGGACCAGCTTTCATATCGAATAGACCCGTAGTCGGTGATACATTGGATTTGCCGGGAGTGGGGTAGATATGAACAATATGTCTGTTATCATCATAAAATCCTATAATATTAGCAAACTCTTTTGGGGCAGGTATTTTCCATGTAACTGGTTTTTTATCGCGATCAACTATGTTGATTTTTCCAGTTACTTTTTGGTTAAACTTGGGCGGATTATCAAATGACAGGGCAAAGTTATATCCTTCAATCGAAGCTGTATAAGAAATTCTACGATCAACAAATGAAGATTCGGCTTCACCAACCCATCCGTTTAGAATTTCCTCTTTTCTGGCGGGAAGCGGTGTCACATATGCCCAAGCCTTATAGCTGCTATTAAATTTTGGTGAGAAGGTAAAATTGAATGCATATGGACTTTCCGAGGGTTGTGGGTGAACATGCTGGTAGTCGGTTAAACTCGTGTCAATGAGCATAAGGTGAACAATTTGTCCTTGCACAGGGTGTAAAGCATCTTTAGCAACAGTCTCTCCATCACTAATTCTGCGTAATCTAACAGTTCCAGATATTTTCCGACCAGCTAGTGGTTCATTATCCCAGAGTAGTTCTAGCTTCATTGTTGGTTTGGTTTCTAGCACTGGGGGGGTATCTTGATTATAGGGACTTGCTCCTGTCTGCGTCATTCTGAGGATATCCGCCATTGTAGCTGGTGGCGAGTTTGGAGCTGTTGGTGCTGGCAGAGCCTGAGGTATGGTAGGAAAGGCAGCCGATAGTAACGGTGACGGCAACAGGATTAGGCATATAATCAATATTTTTCTTTTAAACCCGCCACTCATAATTGCTGCTTCTCCACATTTATTTAGGTAAAATTTTAGTTTGGCTTCTTTGCCGATTGTATTCTGTTTAATTGTAAAATGCTATATAAAACAGGTAGGTATTGTTATGCTTCATTCAGTGTCATAACAAGTAATATAGAAAATACCTTGACTTCCACGAGAAAATCTATATTCATGATGTCCGAGTTTAGTATTTTACTCTTCGCATTACTTCACCATCTAACCATGATGGCTGCATCAAAAATGATGTAGGATTGATCTTCCTTCAAGGCGTTCTTTCATGACGTGTAGCCAAGAGTTTCCAGCCTTCCCTGTATAATTTATATTATGCGTAAGGTTGATTACGAAGCTATATCTACACATGGCAATAGTTGCTATGTGGATTAACGCCATACAAGGAGATTTCTAATGGCTACAGGTGTTGTTAAATGGTTCAATCCAACTAAAGGTTTTGGTTTTATTCAACCTGATCAAGGTGGTTCGGACGTATTCGTTCATATCAGTGCGCTTGAACGCGCTGGTCTTTCTACCCTTAACGAAGGTCAGCGTGTTTCTTACGAACTCGCTACCAACAAAGGTAAGACTTCAGCAGCTAATTTAAAGTTGGTTTCTTAAGTTTCGAACTGGGGAATTATTTTATAATTCCCCATTCTTTCCACGCGGTGTGGTAGTTACGCACACAAAATCCACATGTGGGATTTTGTTTTTATGTCTTCATAGATTTGCGTATCATGTCGTACCGCTCAGGATATCTGGATGTCTGGATGTTCTGCACGTACGTCTTGAATACGCTCTTTGAGAACGCAAAGTTTTCTTGGATGCTGCGTTGTTTTAATGCAATGGCAGGCGTAACGTTCTTTGGTGCTATATTCAACCAAGAACATATTTATTTTTAAGGACTATATTATAATGACTAGTTTTTCTCAGTTTGAGCTTCCAGCTCAGCTTAACACTGCGCTTGAGCGCATGAAATATACTATTCCAACTCCAATTCAGAAACAGGCGATTCCTCTTGCTCTTAAAGGGCATGATATTCTTGGTTCTGCGCAAACTGGAACTGGAAAAACCGCTGCTTTCGGTATTCCGTTAGTGGCTAAAATCTTGAATAATCCTCGCGGTAATGCGATTGTACTTACGCCTACCCGTGAGCTTGCAACGCAGGTGATTACAGTCATCACGCAGTTACTTGGTCAACGCAGCTTTGTACAGGCAGCACTGCTTATCGGCGGTGATTCCATGCATAAACAGACAGCGCAACTCAAAATGCGTCCGCGTATTATCGTTGGCACACCGGGGCGTATCAATGACCATTTGGAACGTGGTAATTTAATTCTGCATGACACTAACTTCCTCGTGCTTGATGAAACTGACCGTATGCTTGATATGGGCTTTGGTATTCAGATTGATCGTATTGTAAAATTCTTGCCAGCTGCTCGTCAAACTTTGATGTTCTCGGCAACTATTCCAGCAGAAATCGTGAAGATGTCTGCAAAATATTTGAAAAACCCAGAACGTATTGCTGTTGGCGCGGTGAATGCCCCGATTGTAAAAATTCAGCAGGACATCATCCATGTAAATGAATCTGGCAAGTATGAAGAATTAACCAAGCAAATCGAAGCTCGCAACGGCTCTATCATTGTGTTTGTAAAAACCAAACGTGGTGCTGATAGACTTTCTGAACGCCTCAATAAGCAAGGTCATAAAACTGATACTATCCATGGTGATTTGCATCAACGTAAGCGTGAAAAAGTTATTCAAGGCTTCCGTGATATGAAATTCCGTATCCTGATAGCGACAGACATTGCTGCTCGTGGTTTGGATATTCCGCATATCGAACATGTAATCAATTATGATTTACCACAATGCCCTGAAGATTATATTCACCGCATTGGACGTACTGGTCGTAACGGTTCAGAAGGTTCGGCTCTATGCTTAATTTCTCCAGATGACGGTATGAAATGGCGTGCGATTCATCGCTTGCTGCATCCAAATGAAGCTCCTCCGCATATGCCACGCGGCAATGCGGGTGGTGACAGCAAACCACGCAACTATGGTCCTAAAAAACCTTATGGTGGAAATAGAAGTGGTAGCAAGTCTGCTGGTGGTAACGCTGGCGGAAATAGTGGTGGCAATAAACGCTTTGGTCGTTTCCCGAAACGTACGTATTCTGCACCAAAAGCCGCTGCCTAGAACTTAAGTTCATTTAGCCTGGCTATAAAAAACCCCTTCTTTCAGTGATGAGAGAAGGGGCTTTTTATTATAGATACGAAATCTATTTACGACCTTTACCACCAGCATGCCTTGCACCGCCAGCGTGTTGTCCACGACGATCATCTCTGTGATCACCGCGTATGTCACGCCTGTCACTGCGACGCTCTTTAAGATCCTGATGAAGTTCTTTTTTGTCACCATGAATTTCTTTTTGTTCTAATTTGGCAGCTTCCTTATCGCCGTCTCTTAAATATTGATTACGCTCACGGATATTAGACCTTATTTCTTTTCTATCTTGGCGTATTTCTTGTGTGTCTTGCGCGAGTCTTTCTCTTTCAGCTGGAGAAAGTGCAAAAGCTGGTGATGAAATAGCCAGTAATGAAACAAGAAGTAATGGAATTTTTTTCATAGATTATCCTTGGGTATGGGTGAAAAAATGTTCAGCATCTATATGTTTAATATTTAACATATTGAGGGGATTTCATACACTATAATAAGTTTTTTTTCAATAAATATAATAATTAAGCAAGTTGTTCTTTTAGCGTGTTTCTACTGGTATCCCTATCTCGATAGGTACGACATTATCAGGAGCTATTTCTTCTATTGCTTCTGGCGGTTCGGTTTTTTGAGGCTGCGGAGTGGTAGGTGTTTTCTGAGGAATTTGCTCGACCCCAGCGTCTATTTGTTGAACTCTAAGCAGCACATCGCGGGCGACAGGGGCAGCAGCGGATGCGCCACCACCGCCATGTTCTATTGCCACGCAACAAGCATATTTAGGTTTATCAACTGGTGCAAAACCAACGAACAGGGCATGATGGCGCGCTTCCCATGGGAGCAAGTTCTGGTTTTGCCCGCGTTGTAAAATCTTGCGTACCTGCGAAGTTCCTGTTTTTCCTCCCATCATGAAGCGCGGATCACTAATACGTTTTGCATATGCAGTTCCATGTGGCTCGTTAACAACTGCTGACATAGCGTTTATGTTCAATCTCATCAGTTCTGGTTTTAGCCCAATGCTGGTAAACTCTGGATTTTCTTCACCTTCTGGCACAAATAAACGTGGTGATACATTTAAACCACTCGCCATTCGCGCTGCCATTACAGCTAGTTGCAAAGGTGTAGACAGCACATAACCTTGTCCGATGGCATAATTAATGGTGTCGCCACCACTCCAGCGTTGCTTAAAGCGTTTCATTTTCCAATCTGGTGTTGGAATATTCCCAGACTTTTCACTGGTTAGCCCAAGATCATGCAATTCTCCAAGACCGAAGCGATGTGCCATCTCTATAATTTTTTCTGTACCCAGTTTTTGTGCGGTGGTGTAGAAAAAAGTATCGCATGATTGTTCTATTGCCTCATGGTAGCGCACCGTGCCATGTCCGCCCTCTTTCCAGCAGTTGAATTTATGTTCACCAAGATAAAAATGACCGGGGCAGAATACTGTGGTTGCTGGCGTAATAACCTTTGCTTCCAGAGCAGCGAGACCAACTATCATTTTAAATGTTGAACCGGGGGGGTATTGACCAGTGATAGCCTTATTGAGCAGAGGTGACTTTTTATCGCTGGAGAGTTCTTTCCAATAGTCACTGCTGATACCAGTGCTAAATACGTTCGGGTCGAAAGCTGGTAAAGAAACCATAGTGAGAAGATTTCCTGTGGCTACCTCCATCACTATTACGCTGGCACTTTCATTTTTTACCAGTCCAGCTGCATAATGTTGAAGGTCGCTATCAATGGTAAGTTTGATATTCTCGCCAGCGATGCTTTCTGTTTTGCCAATTTCGCGCACGGGCATTCCGTGTACGTTTACTTCCAGTTGGCGGATACCAGCCGTGCCACGCAACCTGTCCTCCAACATTTTTTCTACACCATTTTTTCCAATTTTAAAATCAGGTAGACGCATCAGTGGTGGGTCGTCTTCTGATAGTTCATCTTCAGTTACAGCACCAAGATAGCCAAGCAGATGTGCTGCTTCATCCAGCATGGGGTAATAACGTATCTGACCGATATCAACGGTTACACCAGCTAAATCCATCATATGCAGTTCAATTAACGACACCTCATCCCAAGTCAGATGTTCTTTAATCATATCAGGCATGGAAGCGGTAGAAACTTTAACATTAGCCAGTGCTTTAATTTTTTTTTCGGGAATGACTAATAGTGTTTTTAATTTCTCAATTGTATTTTTTAGCGATTGTTGGGTTATAGTGCTGTAATCAATAAACAGACGGTAATTAGTGTCGCTGGTGGCGAGTTGGTTGCCTTTTCGGTCTAAAATATTTCCGCGTGCTGGCGCAACGAGCTGTAGCTTGATACGGTTATTTTCAGATAGTGCGGTATATTTTTCAGCGTTTACAAATTGCAGATAGTAAAGCCTTCCAGCAAGTGCAGAAAAGGCAGCAAGCTGCAATCCGCCGAATACAAGTGCGCGACGGGTGAATATATATTGCTTTTCATTTTCTTTAGACATGTGTGAGTATCCAGCGTCTTTGCTTTACATGCTCCACTATCTTATCAAATATATTATGAAATAAAGGATAAAGACACACAGTAATAAGCCACTGCATAAACACGGCTGGAATTGCGTTCAGGTGATTGCTGGTGAAGGACATAATCAGCCACTGAAGAATAAAAATTATAGCAAGTAGAATCATAAAATAGCCCCAGACAATTGCAAATCCTTCCTTGTGGAGATATTTACTTTGCGAATGAAGTATGACTAGAAACAGAAGATATAAAAATGATGATAATCCAAGAGGAGTCCCACTTGCAGTGTCCATAAACAGTCCCATTAAGCAGGCAAACCAATAGGGCATTTCTGGCGCATGGAGTTTCCCCCAATAGAAAATTGGGATTATTGGCAGGATTGGCATGATATAGCCGATACCCCAAATATGCTTGGGAATTATGTATATGACGAACAACAGGAAGGTTATGCAGGCGGGCATTACTGTCCAAAATAGAAGCTCAGGGCGTTTAAAACTACTCGTCATAGCTAAATCATTATTTTGCAATATCTTGATATACAATAATTATTTATGCCAATAGCCATATAAATCTTCACCAAATTGTAATATATTGATTAGTTAATTATGTTACTATTGTGCGATAACACAAATAACATAGAAGCAAAGGAATAATATGCAATCATTTGCAGATAAAATAGGGCAAACACAACACAAAGATCATTCACGTCATTTTACAAAGCAAGAATATACGCACATTAATGATTTGATGGAAAAAATTAGAAATGGTGATGCTTATGCCAGCGATGAACTGATAAAAACAATCAAACCTTTTGTGGATAGAACTTCTAAAAAACTGGCTCTTAAAATTCTTGGTGAAGATAATATAGGTGATGAAGTAATAAATGATGCGGTTAATAACGCTTTAGTCAGATTGCTTTCAGGTAATGGCAGTTCAAATATATTCTCTGGTGATCCGAAAGGATGGGATTATCTGCAGACAAGAATCCAAAATACTTTAGTGGATGAATTTAAGAAAATACAAGAGGCACAGCAAGAAGAGTTTGTTGGTAGTTCTCCAGACTCAAGTTATAGAAATGGGAAACATATTGCCCTTGATCGTGATGCTTCTAATCCAGAAGCAGATTTACAGGAAAAAGAAGTTACGATCGCATTACGGAATGGTTTAAGAAGTGTTACTCCAAGAAAAGAGCAGATACTTAGAGGATTATTTCTGGATGAAAGAACTGAAGAAAATATGGGAGAAGAGCTAGGAGTTTCTAAGCAGCGTGTTGAACAAATTAAGAAAGTTGCTCTCGAGGATTTACGAAAACCGCTTCCCAGAAATCGGCGACTAAAGTCAGCCTATCTTGGTGATGAGAATCCAATTAGTCGGTAACTGCCAGTTTTAAAGAGAATAATCAACTACGCTTATATATTCAATGCTGGTTGCATCGACAAATGGCTGCACGCGGATTATACCTTTTTCAATTTTTGTGACGACCCCAACGGCTATCCCTTGAGGAAATACACCGCCGTCACCAGAAGTTATAATGCGTTCACCGACTTTAATATTACTATCTGCTGAGATATAAGACAGGCTTGGAAGATCGCTATTATTTCCTACCAATATAGTTTTTTCACGGCTTGATTCGCTCATAACTGGGATACGCGAATTTATATCGCTAAGTAGAAGAACACGCGAGCTGGAACTTCCAGCTTCAACAACACGACCAACCAGACCTTTCTCACTTATCACTGCCTGATCTTTCTTTATACCTTGATCAATACCACCGCCAATTAGAGCAGAACGAACATAAGGACCACCCATATCGGTAAAAATCCTAGCGGTAATGTAATTATTTTTAGGTATGGCGACAGCGTTCATAAGAGCGCGTAAACTCTTATTTTCTGCTTCCATATTTTTTGCAATAGACTGCCATTGCAACAACTGTGCATTTTCATTTTTCAGGGCGATGTTTTCCGAATAGAGATGAGTGACATCGTTTATCCACGCACCAACATTAGCGACAGCATCAACAGGTTTAGCTGCAACAGAAATAATTGGTGTGATAAAATCCATGAGTGCGATACGAAGACGAGTAGCAGTTTGGTTAGAAGTTTGGCTCATCACCACCAAAGCCAGTGACATTGCCATCAAGATTACTAGGGAAGCGCGGGTCGCCCACCCCCGCGGTGTTACAGCTACCAAATGTGTGGTTCGACTTTTCTTAATGGACATTTCCCAATTCTTACATATCTTTAGGCGTTACCAAAATTTTAATCTCTAATTGTTTTGACAGTATAATTTTACAATCGCAACTAAAAAAAATATTTTTTTATCATCGCATCATTGTACTATAAATT
>CXWL01008676.1_pt1 | contig 11826 bp, 13 predicted proteins | sample 590931 | NCBI WGS metagenome assembly CXWL01 (sample SAMEA3498368, study PRJEB10139) | groundwater metagenome | biome: water well; material: biofilm material | place: Germany | collected 2015-04-27
AGACGAAATAGCTGTCGGGAGGTACGGTGACAGGCCCAAGGTTATCACGGACGTTTCCAGACATGCTCGATGCGTCGGTATGTTCCACATAGGGCTCGGTCAAGGCTTCTTCGTTCACCGAGACCACCTGATTGTGAACTTCGATCCGATCGCCAGGAACCCCGATCACGCGATGGAGAAAAAGTGTCCCATTGTTGTCCGGGTAGCGATAGACGACGACTTCGCCGCGTTGAGGTTCTGCAGCATGATACGCAGCCCTGTGCGCGATCACATGGTCTCCCGGCAAGAGCGCCGGGACCATCGCCTCATGTGAGATCTGGAACCGATGTGACCAGGCTCGCACCGCAGGCAACAGGTTCGGTAGACGGTCCGTCACAAAATTCCAGCGGAGTTCTTGCATTCTGGACGTCGGGCTGAGAACTTCGTTGTCATACCCCTCGAACAATCGCCGGGCTTCTGGAACCGACAACATTGAGGCATAGTATTGCGAGAGATGGTGCTCCCAGAATTGTTCCGGGGCCAGATCGAACAGCATGACTTTGAGTGAGCGCACAAACGACTGTGCGATACGCTCCCTCTCGGGTGGCGTGAATGGACTGGCCAGATCAGACTCGATCTCTAGTTGGTGGCTGAATCCCGCAACATCGGCCTGGTCCGCAATAGACTGGTACAAACGATCCGATGCCACCTCCAGGCTGGCCAACTGGTGAAAGACAGCCTGTGACTCGCTGGTACTGTCAGCAGGAGCCACAGGCGCAGTACTGCACGAAGCCCAGAGCCCACTCCATGCGATAAGCAGACAGAGGACAACATGATTCGACGATCGACTAAGGATGCGAGGCGGGCAGGAGAGCATTGGGCAGCTCAGTCAACGCTCCTCTCGTTTGTAAACCCAAGGAGGATACCGCACTGAGGCTCGATAGGAAAGGACAATCAGTCACAACCCGGGCGACGTGTCTGTGAGCGGGGGAGGCCAACACCATCACCCGTTGCAGCGGGGGCGTCAGGCAATATGCCGCAACGGCTAGGAGCAGGCCCAGCACCGAGTCATATCCGGCTATGTTCCGTGTTCGCCTAACCGTCGGTGGAAGAGCTCCAACGCCATGTCGTAGCAGATCCTGGCCGCAGCCGGATCGTAGCGCGGCCCCTCGTCGCGCATGAACGCGTGCGCAGCGTTGAACTCATGCCACTGGAAATGCGCGCCGGCATCGCTCAGCGCGTTGTAGATGAGCGCCCGCCCCTCGCGGGGAATGTGCGGGTCCTGTCGACCCCAGATCATCAGCAACTCGCCCGTAATCTTGCCGATCCGATCCAGGCTGTCGTCATGCGTGCCCTGCCCCAGGCCGCGCTTGTGGATGTCCGTTGCGTAGAAACAGGCAGCGGCCTGCACGTCGGGCTGCATCGCCGCGCGAAACGCCAGATGCCCCCCAATGCAAATCCCTACCACGCCTAGCTTGCCCGTGCAGTACGGTGAGGTCTTAAGATAGTCCAGCGCCGCCCGCGCATCGCCGTCATAGCTCGACAAGGTCTTGGTGATCTTATGTTGATTGCCGCGTGCCGCACCCGACTCGTCGTAGGCCAACACGGTGCCGGCTGGCTCCAGCTCGTGGTAAATCTCCGGCACGGACACCACAAATCCATGGCTCGCCAGCATGGCCGCCGTACGCCGGATCGGCCCCGTAACCTGGAAAATCTCCGAGTACAGAACCAACCCCGGATAGCGTCCCTCTCCGATAGGGCGAACAAGATAGGTCCGCATCAGTCCCGTCGGAGTCGTGAGATCAGCCGAGTCAACGTCGGTAATAGTCATAGGGTACTCCAATGGCAATGGGCTGTCAGCCTGCGCATGTCTCACGCACGATGAGGCATCAGTCGAGTATAGAACAACTCCGGCAGACAACGTATCAACAACAGAAAATCTCCCACGCCCAAATCTGCCTTCTTATGCCTGACCATCGCGTGGCCGAGCCGGTCTATACCCGGAGCGCTTGAAGTAGTGAGGTGTCAGACGCTTGAGGAGAGCCCGAGGCGTGAACACCAAGTCCCGATAGGTCCGCTTCCCGGCCATCACGTCCGTTACGGCCTCGCAGAGGCGCTGACCCTGTCGAGAAAACGCCCACGATCGGATGCGGGGAAAGTCGTACAGCAGTCGGGCCAGCCATCGTCCTGCTCGTAGTTCAGGAAGAATCCTTTCAGCGAGCGAGCGGGTGTACTCACTTCGGACGGACGCCTCTTCAAACCGCCCGTCAATCAAGGATTGCGCGGCTATCAGGCCACTTTGAATGGCGAAGGAAATGCCCTCCCCGGTGACAGGGTCAGCAAAGCCGGCGGCATCACCGACCAACAGAATTCGCTTATCGACGAACGGCCCTCGTCGCGGTCTGACGGGAATCACAAAACCATGTCGCTCGATCTGCGTGACTGAACCACAGCCGAGCAGGTCGAGATAGCGGGCCATGGAAGATTTGAGATCACTCCCCCGCTGTGCCATCGACAGCACGCCGATCGAGAGATGCTGTCGTTTGGGAAAAGCCCAGGCATACCCATGAGGCAGTAGATCAAAATCAAATCTCGCTGTGTTCTGAAATCTGTCCGACTGGTCAGGAGGCACCGTCACTTCATATTCAAGCGCCGGAATAAGAACGCGTCCATCGGCCATCCCCATGGTTCGGGCAACCGTGCTGAGCGCCCCGTCGGCTGCGATGATGAATGTGCCCTTCATCGAGCCTCTGTTGGTGGTGAGCGTGACGACATCGCCATCGAACGAAGCCTTCTCGACGGCACATTGTTGGTGGACGACTGCTCCGGCTGTTTGAGCTGCGGAAAGAAGGGCATAGTCAAGCTGATCGCGCATTGTCATGGAGATGATCGGCGTTGATCGATGAGTCGTGAAGGACAATCCGGCAGGCAGAAAATTGAGCTGCGCTGTATGGCACTCTTGTTCGGTGACGTGACGCACATCCAGCGGCAGCGCCTGCATGGCCCGTCCCACCAGACCGCCTCCGCAGGTTTTGTACCGCGGCAGCGCGGCCTTCTCGATGACGGCGACCGCTACACCCGCTTGAGCCAGACGCCATGCGGCGCACGCGCCGGCTGGTCCACTGCCGACCACAATGACGTCATACGTGGTGGACATATTTCAAGCCTGGGTCCGTCGCGATGAGGTGTTCACCATTCTGTCCCTGATGTGACACACATGTGACTGCACGCTTCACGAAACACCTCTTTGGTCTTGGGTTGCCGTAGGATACCGCACCAGGCGCCGATGGGAAAGGTTATCCCATCACAGCCAGGACAGCAATTCATTCAGCTGAGCAGAGGAGATCCGCCCTGCATTGTGTCTCGATGAAAGGTCAGGCCATCTTCCGTCTTCAAATATGGTAGCCTGTGGAGAGGGAAAACCGTCCCTCACCTGCGTGTGGCAATCACGTTGGTTGACTCCCTCACCCGCCACGCTTGGTGGGGGAATTGGGATACTGGGAATATATGGCAGGTTTCATTCTGCTCGTGATCATCGTCGGTCTGGTGATTCTCGGGCCACAATTTTGGACCAAGCGTGTCTTTGCCAAGCATAGCGCCCCCCGTCCGGACTATCCGGGAACCGGGGCAGAATTGGCTCGGCATCTGCTCAATCGGTTTGACATGCAGCACATCACTGTTGAACCGACCGAGACGGGTGACCACTACGATCCGGTCAGTAAATCAGTCCGTCTGACGCCCGCGATCTTCGAGGGGAAATCTCTCACGGCGATTACGATTGCCGCCCACGAAGTCGGGCATGCCATTCAAGACCATCAGGGGTATCAGCCGCTGGCGGAACGCACCAAACTCGTGCGGATCGCGCAGGGCGCGGAGAAGGTCGGGGCGGTCCTGATGATGGGGATTCCCATCGCGGCCGCAGTCGCACGCACCCCGGCTGCGAGTGTCATTGTTCTGATGGCTGGACTGGCGACGATGGGGATTTCCACGCTGGTCCACCTCGTCACGCTTCCCGTCGAGTGGGACGCGAGCTTCCGGCGTGCCCTGCCCGTGCTCCGACAGGGCCAGTACCTAACGCCTGACGATGAACGGGGGGCTCGTAGCATTCTGACCGCCGCCGCTCTGACCTACGTGGCGGCCTCGCTCGCCAGTCTGCTCAACTTGTGGCGCTGGATCGGCTTCCTTCGGCGATAAGCTCGCCCCATCATCACGTGAGCTTCTTTTTGATGACCGTCAGGTTCTCAGGGGTCGAGCGCACGCGTATCGTGAGTCCCTGGGCATCATAGTGTTCGGACAAGATCCGCATCCGAGTGCGGATCTCTGCCAGGATCTTTTGAGCGGTAAACGGAATATGCAATTCTTCATCGATCATCTCGCTCTCAAAGTACTGCATGATGCGCTCACGCAACATGTTCAGATCGTCTTGGTTTCTCGTGGACAGCAACACGGCGTCGGGATATTCAGACTTCAGCAAGGCGATCGCGTCCGGGCCGAGCCGATCTTGCTTATTTAAGACCAAGAGACTGGGACTATCTGTGGCACCGACTTCGGCCAACACCTTCCGCGTCACTTCAAGTTGAGACCGGAAGGACGGATCTGAGGCATCGACGACAAACAGCACCAATGAGGCACAGGCCGCTTCATCCAGCGTCGACTTGAACGAGGCCACCAGATCATGCGGGAGTTTTTTGATAAATCCCACCGTATCGCTCATGAGCACTTTAGGACGCGTGTCTGGATAGAGTGGACGGATCGTGGTATCGAGTGTGGCGAACAACTTGTCGGCCACCAGCACATCGCTGCCCGTCATCGCTCGCATCAGCGAGGATTTGCCGGCATTGGTGTACCCGACAAGCGCGACGGTCAATTCATTGTCCCGTCTCGCGCGACGCGTGAGATGCTCGTCCCCGATGGCCGCCAATTCAGTTCTGAGCTCTTTCAGGCGATCACGAATTCTTCGCTTGTCGAGCTCAAGACTCGTCTCGCCTGCCCCTTTGCCGCCGACCCCCCCGCCTTGCCGCTCGCTCCCACCACCGGATTCGCGCACTCGTGGTGCCAGATAATTGAGCCTTGCGATTTCCACTTGGAGTCGGGCTGCTCTGGTTCGAGCATGTCGGCTGAAAATCTCGATAATGACCCCGGTGCGATCAAGCACCGGCACGCCGGCGGCACGTTCGAGATTCTTCAATTGTGACGGCGACAGATCACAGTCCACGATGACAATCTGCGCCTGCTCGCGTAAGCTGGGTAAGGTCTCGCTCGGTTCATCCGATTCGCTTTCTTCTGACTCCTCTGCTTCGTCTGATACGGCAGCCTCGTGCTTCAAGGCCGCTTTGTGCATCGGTTTTCCAAATGACGCCACGATGGTTCCCGGCCCGCCGGTCCACCGTGCTAGTTCGGTGAGTTTGCCCTGCCCGAGGACCGTCGCAAATGTATCGGAACTCCGTTTTTGAGTCAGCTGGCCGACAACTTGGTACCCGAGGGTTTTTACCAGACGTGTGAGCTCGTGCAGTGAACTGTCCAGCTCCTCCCTCGTCACACGAGGGGTCTGAATTGCCACGAGCACGGCACGGGATTGTGAGGGAGTCGTCATCGTGTCCTGTTCCTGGGCTACATTGTGGGTGAAGGGGTCTGATCTTAACAGGGAATTTCGTGTTTAGGGCAGCTCACATCGCGGTTATGTATCGAGAACGTCTTTCACAACGAAGTGCGGGACGAAGCGGCTCTGATTTCCGTGAATCAGACCACGATCTTCCCGAATCCCCATTCCCGCTGGCTCGTCCCCGACCACCCAGGATCCGATCACCGGGTGCCATCCCTCGAACACCGGCAACGGCATGTACTGCTGATAGACCGAGAGCTGCGCATCGTAGGGCCCGGCGGTCGTCAGCACCTGATCCCCGTTCACAATCGATATATTGGCGCCTTCGCGTGACCAAAATGGCTTTTTGACATAGGCCGCACAGTCCCCCGGTCCGGACAAGAAGGCAGGCAATAGGTTCGGGTGATCGGGATACCACTCCCACAGCAACGCCAGCAGACCTTTGTGGCTGAGCACCTGCTTCCAGGCAGGTTCCAGCACCATCATCGAAGACCGGGGCAGCTCCGCAGCAAACGCATCCTGACACATCCATTCCCAGGGATAGAGCTTGAAGAGAGCGGAGATCGGCTCGTTCCGGTGATCCACAAACCGCCGCCGCCCCGGCTCCCATCCGATCTGTTCGATCGGTAAGGTCTGCACGCGCCACCCGGCCTGGTTCGCCGTATCGGCCAGATAGGTGACCGTCTGCCGGTCCTCGTCGCTCCCATCCAAACAGGCCAAATGAAGCAGATCGTTCGAGGCCCGCCGACGGATCGCGCGCCACTGCCCAATCAACCGCTCATGCAGACTGTTGAATTGATCCGCCTCCGGACAGGTCTCTCGCAACCATCCCCATTGCCCGACTGCGGCTTCCAGCAACGAGGTGGGCGTATCGGCGTTGTACTCGAGTAATTTCGGCGACCCGATCCCGTCATACCAGAAATCAAACCGTCCATAGAGCGACGGCTCCTGCCGCTCACACGAATCGATGATCCGGGGCCGCCACTGTTCGGGAATGTGGAGATCGGTAAACCGATCCTCGCGGATGATCCGCTCGACGGCCTCGACACAGAGCCGATGCAGCGAGCCCGTAGCCGATGCGAGACAATCGACCTGCGTCTCGCTCAACTCATAGGCGACATCTTCTCGCCAATAGCCGCCGTCCAGACTGTGATAGGTGACGCCGACTCGGTCGAGTTGCGCTGGCCAATCGGCGCGCGGTTCCCTCACACGACGATGCATGGCTACGTCCCCTCTTCCGGCTTATAGAATTGGCCGCCGGTCCTGCCGAAGCCGCCGCGTTGGCATACGACCGTGAGATCATCGCCTGATGGAACGTCGAATCCTGGAATGGCAGGAACGACCAACCCCAGTTCGTTCATCTGATCGCCTCGCACAGACGGCCCATCCGATCCCTGCCCGACAGCGATCCACACCATCGCGCCTAAGCCATCTGCCGCCGAGGCCAAACTCACCCGTACCTCGGGTGAATACCGCAGACGAGGAGGCACCGGACTGGGCACAGGCCCATCCGGCCTTTTCTTGTCCATGGGAACCTTTCGCTCAAAACAGAAGACCCGGGAAGGAACAGAGAGACGGGCTGAGCTCACGGCCAGCCGTGACCGGCACGTGCAGACATCTTACACGGATTGAGCACACATTGGGTGAGTCCACTGCGGGCGCATCATGATGAGGCAGCCCCACAGACCGAACAACAAAGCGACCGGGTCCGGTCCGCAACCGCGCGGCCAATCTATCTTCTAATTCATGTCCGTCGCAGTTGCACCACCATCCGCATCTCAGCGCCGCTGGCCTGGAGTGCGATAACTGCCATTCTATTTGCCCTCGATGCGCGTCTGCCCTACAGTTTGAGCGAGGAGCAGGCCTATGACGACCACACCAATCTTGTTTCATGATATTGACGGCGTGCTGTTCGGCGACTATGCAGGTGAGTTCCAACTCCGGCCCGGCGTGAAATCCTGGCTCGAATGGGCACACACGCACTTTGAGGTGATCTGGCTGACATCGTGGGAGTCAGACAAAATCAAGAGGCTGTTGAACGTGCTGTACTGCGAAAAGTTCCGTGGTCTTCCGGATACCCCGCCGTTCCATCACGCCAATTGGACGAACTGCGAGAACAAGGTGATCTGGCTCCACCAGGCCATGCAGAAGTTGAAGGACCGCGAGTGGTTCTGGATCGACGATGAGATCGACACCTTCAAACCGGCGATTCAGCAAGCCGGCATTCCGCTCGAACGCTGCATCCAATCGAATCCCCTGGGACAGGATGAATTACTTGTCCTGCAATCTACTCTCACAGACCGGTTGGATCAGTTGAAGTCGAACACAAGCGAACGCAAAGACGCGGCCTAGCAGAATGCTAAAAAAGTCCTCCAGCTGCGTTCTCGCATCACTCAGAGGCTCACCGTACCGAAGCGTATAACTCACCCCCATCGCTCGCTGCGGCCTTGCTGGACGGCCTTTTTGAGCATTCTGAGAAGTAATATGCGACTGTTCATTCTGTCGCCGTGCCGACCTTGTTCTCCTGCTCTCGCTGGCCTTCCGGCTTCCACTCACTCGCCAATTTCTTGGCCTTGGCAATTTGAGCTTCCGTCATCCCTTTGGCCAAGATATCACGCAGCATGGGCGCGGACTTATCTCCGTTCGTCGCGGCTAGACTGACCCACTTATACCCCTGGACTTTATCTTTCGGCACGCCTTCCCCGTCATCGTACATAATNNCGGACCGCCTTCGCCATTAAAGTACAAGGTGCCCAGGCTGAACTGCGCCCTGGCATGTCCCTGCGCCGCAGCTTTGGCATACCACTTTCTGGCTTCTGCATCGTCCTGCGGCACCCCCCGGCCCTTGTGGTACAGCATCCCCACGTGATACTGCGCCATGGCATCGCCCTGCTCCGCCAGCGGCTGCCACTCACGCATGGCAGTGGCGTAGTCTTCAGCGTCATGGGCCGTCATGCCAGCCTGAAAATCGGCCCATGCCGGCACGGCGAGACAGAAGATCGACAACACAAGGGTACTCGCGAATCGAAACGTCATAGGCTCCTCGTAAAAATGGCGCATTCTAAAAGAATCGAACTGGGAGGTGCAAGGTCAACCATGAGACAGTCAGCGGTCACACATGCGCCAGAGCGGTGGCATCAGAGAAGAGGCGGCTACGGACAGCACCACACCAACCAGCGATCCAAGCAGGCCTGTGACAGAGCGACAAGTACAGGGAGCCAGGAACAGGATGAGAATCATGAGTAACGCGAGAGACCCATGACGTTCGTAGAACATGCGGCGGTGGTGACCGGTGAGGGACTCGGCCAAGGATCATCCGAGTTCTGCTTCGGACCGCTCAATTCTTTCTACCAAAGGCTCCCACCCTCGTTGTGTCAGCCTACCTGGTCCGGTACTTCTCAGACAGGTGTGTGACCGCTTGTTCGGCGTGTTTCGTCGCCACGTCCGCATGACCTGCTTTCCCATGCTCAATGGCCTGTTTGAGTTCCTTGATCCCTGCGTCCACATGCGGAGCCTCGCCGGCCTTCATGGCAGACTGTAGCGCCGCTTCCGCACTTGTCAGGAGTGCACCCACATGACCCTGTTGGCCATGGTCCGCCGCCTCTGTGGCAAGCGTGATGGCCTCCTGGCGGTGCTGCTCCTCAGCACGCATCACATCACGCCTGGCCCCGCCCTCACCGAATACCGGTTGCAACGGCAGCACTGTGGCAGTGGCGAGGATGAAGACTGTCCCCAGCATCACAGCAAATCGCGTCGTATATCGTCTCATTGGCATGCTCCTTTCTGACAAGAAGTGAACCGACCTCAATGAACACCCCGCTACAGAGTGAGAGACCGCGGATGGCGCCTTCCGGTTTTCGCTGAAGTTATCGTACCATGCATCAGACTGGAATTTCCCCAGGACCAGTCGCCAACAACAATGGTCGTCAGTCGTGGTGAGTCTTCAGTGCGACCGCGTCGCGCTGTCGTCCGGTACGTCGAGGGCTCAGTCCTTCACAAGAACGGCGTGAAGTCCGTATGCCTGTCGTACCGGTCCTCGTGTTCTCGGCGCTTCAACCAGCCAACGATCGACGCAACCATGCCCCGCCTCGTACTCCAGAAGACGACCTCTATAGCAGGCTGGAGCAGCGGCTACGGCTTTGGGATCTCTAAATCCTTACAGATTTTCTGAGCGAGGAAGTCGTTAATCTCTCGATGGCGGGGAATGGTTGAGGTCTTGCCGGCAATACACGCTGTGACTGCCACCTTCACGAAGAAACTGGACGCCATGGCGTTCCAGGTGGCGGATCAAATCGATCCGCTTCATGAAATGGAGGCAAGTGGTTCACGGATCACGGTCTTGTTTTGGAGCGATTCCTCTGCCAGCGCGCGGTTTGATTCCAAGACCAATTGAACCGCTTCGTGAAGATTCGTTCGGGCTTCATCAAGCGTCTCCCCCTGCGTGTTCGCGCCGGGCAACTCCTCGACAAACCCAATATATCCTTCGGGTACTTGCTGGAACACCGCAGTGAATTGTTCCTTCATGCTGGCGACCTCCTGACAGTCGCGAGTATACCAGACCGGTTACTGAAAGCCCACAATTCCCAAGACCGGCAGCCTTTCATTCAAACTTCAAGCTCCCTCCAATCGCGTGAAGAAGTGCGCAAACGGGCTAGTCAACGGCAATGTGCGACCACGGGACCATCAGCGTAGGGCCATGGTGACGCACAGCAGTAAAGCATTGGCAACCTGCTGGGGGTGGAAAGTGACTGGTGAGCGTGGCGTGGCAGAGAGGCGCTCGTTATGACTGTGGAACCACGATGAATCCCTCTGCAACGTCGCCGTACGTCTCGATTGTGCCCATGACAAGGTGATGGGCCGCAAGGGCGCAGCATCGATCCAATCAATGTTCGTGAGGGCTTCGGTTGACACCCCTGCCTCGCGAAGCAACCGGGAACGGTCTGCGCGCTTCTGTCCGGCAGAGAGAGTCTTTCTTGCTAGAGCACAAGCCACGGCATGAGGAAATGTCTCGAAACGCACCTGATCAGATGCAGAAAGTTTTCCCTCAAACAGTGGATAGTCAGGCGCAAGACAGCGGTAGAGATCCACCCCCTGGACCATCCATTGATAGAACGGATTCGTCCTGCCCTTCGCTTGGGATGGCGTCGCAAAGGTATGGAGACCTTCGGCGGCAAGCGCTCGCTCACAGGGCCTGGCTCGGCCGGTGAGACTCCATCGGCAGGGAGCATCAATGCCAACCACAGAAGCCTTCAGCCTCCGGCACCAGGCGGCAACCTTCTCCGTAATGGGCGTGGAGCGCTGCTCGCGGTATTGCCCGTCCTGGAGTGCGACGGCATGAAAGCCTTTCCTGGGACCACCAACATCCACACCGACGACGATGGAACCGGGCTTGTATTGCTTCATACCGATACATGAGCAAGAAGAGATGTCCGGTACAATTTCTTTATCCTATACACGGTACAAGGTCTGACCCCGTCGTTATTCTGTTGTTTCACTCCTCCGGCATTTGATGATTGTGGTAGGCCTTGTGCGTCGTGCTGCCGTAGCTTTCCCTCGTTATCCTTTTTGAAACTTCCCTAGATCCGGCTTGACGGATCGAAACAAATCCGTCACAAGTGATTGGTACTTCCTCTGAGAATTAAGCGCGGTAGTATCTGACTGAAAGCAAGCGATATGCGAGCGAAAGTGTGTATCGTAGATGATGATGAAGACATCCTACTGAGTTTAGAAAATCGCGTCCATTCTATGGGACATGACGCGCTTCAGCTTATCCGTAAGGAAGAGCCGGATTTGGTTTTAACAGATTTGGAATTGCCAGATCTTCACGGGATGGAGCTTATAAAGCAAGCTCGAGAATATAATCCTACATGCTTATTACTTTGACTCCGGTGACAGTAATTCGGTGAGGGAAATGGGGCTTTTCTGTGCCGAGATTCCCAGCAACGTTTGAAAGGCGGCCATCGGGGTCTGACGCCGGTTGAACCGAAAGACAAACTCGTCCAAATAGCTCGGAAGATGCGTGGGCTCGACACCGTGATGCGTTCCGTTCAGCCACGCCTTGAGATTGCTGAACACGCGGTGGATGTGGGGAAAGCGTCGCGCGGCTTGGCGAGGATCACCGACGACGCGGATGTGATGTTGGTACTCTTCCAGGGCGGACTCCGAGTACCCACGCCAACCGTCGGTTCTTACTTTGCTGCCGCCTTCCACGTGTTGCGTCAGAAACGCACCCAGCGCCATCCCGC
>CXWL01023525.1_pt1 | contig 11826 bp, 12 predicted proteins | sample 590931 | NCBI WGS metagenome assembly CXWL01 (sample SAMEA3498368, study PRJEB10139) | groundwater metagenome | biome: water well; material: biofilm material | place: Germany | collected 2015-04-27
CTGCATGTCTGCACGTTCCGAGAGGATCCTCCTTGAAACTTCGAATTGCAGCATCGATCGTGGCGGGCCTGCTGGCCGGTTGCGCAGTCCTGCCGCCCAGCGGCACCAGCGTCATGGTGCTCCCCGGCAGCACCAAGACCTTCGACCAGTTCAGGATCGACGACGTCGATTGCCGGCAATACGCTTCGAATCAGGCCGGCTTGAGCGCGGAACAGGCATCGAGCGACAGCGGCATGAAGAGCACGGCCGTCGGCACGGCGGTGGGTGCGGTTGCAGGAGCGATGATCGGCGGCAGGGACGGCGCCGCCGTGGGCGCCGGGACCGGATTGATCGTGGGTTCGACCTCGGGTGCGGGCGCGGCGGGCCAGTCCGCGCGCGGCCTGCAGCAGCGCTACGACATCGGATACCAGCAGTGCATGTATGCCAAGGGCCACCGCGTGCCGGTGGCCGGGCGCTTCGAGGAACCGGGCCGCGCGCAGCACTACGCGGTGCCCCCGCCGCCGCCGGGCTCGCCGCCCCCGCCGCCGCCGCGCTAGTCGCCGAGCTAGGCGCCCGCGGCCGACCGGATCGCCGCGCCGAGCGCGGCGTAGTCGCGAGTCACCGGAAACTGCGGGAACTGCTTCACGATGCTGTCGGGCGGGCAGAAGAAGATGCCCGCGTGTGCCGCGCCGAGCATCGACGTGTCGTTGAATGAATCGCCTGCCGCAATGACGTGGAAGTTGAGGCTGCGGAACGCCTCGACCGCGTGGCGCTTCTGGTCCGGCATGCGCAGCCGGTAGCCGGAGACGAAGCCCGCGGCGTCGGCCTCCAGCCGGTGGCAGAACAGCGTCGGCCGCCCGAGCTGCGCCATCAGCGGCGCGGCGAACTCGTAGAAGGTATCCGACAGGATCACCACCTGGCATTGCGCGCGCAGCGCGTCGAGGAATTCCTTCGCGCCCGGCATGGGGCCCATGGTGGCGATCACCGCCTGGAGGTCGGCCAGCTTGAGCCTGTGCTCCGCGAGAATCCCCAGCCGTCCCTGCATCAGCTTGTCGTAGTCCGGCTCGTCGCGCGTGGTGCGTGCGAGCGCCGCGATGCCGGTGCGTTTCGCGACCTCGATCCAGATCTCCGGGACGAGGACCCCTTCGAGGTCCAGGCAGACAAGGGTGTTGGGTTTCATGGGCCGGCGGGATTCTACATTCCCGCTGCCCTAGAATCAGGTGCGCATGAAACCCGCCTGGACCCCGATCCTGTTGACGACGCTCATGGGCGCGGGCCAGGGCCTGTTCCTCGCCATGGCGTGGATCGCGTTCCTCGGTCCCGCGCCGGCGGCGTTCTTCGTCGGCGGCTCCGCGCTGGCGCTCGCGTTGCTGGGCGCCGGGATCGGTGCGGCGGGGCGATGGATCTCGTGGCGCTCGCGGGCAGTGATTCCGCTTCCGGCGTTCATGGTAGTGCTGGCCTCGTTCGGCGCCGTGCACGCCGCGGCGCTGGAACGCGCGCTGGCGCTCGCGATCACCGGCATAGGCGTTGCGCTATGCGTCGCGCTGTTTGCGCTTGCGGCGTCGATCTGCGCCCGCCAGGGGTTCCTCGATCGGTGGCATCCGGTGCTGGCGCCGGTCAACTTCGCGCTGCTCGGGACCGCGTCGGGGTTCACTCTTGCAGTTCCGCTCGCGGTGCTGTCGCATCCGCGCTTCGCCGGGCCACTCGCGCTGGCGGCGTTCGCGCTCGCGGCTGCCGCCTGGGTGGTGCGCGGACCGTCGCTGGTCCGCGAGGCGCGCCTCCATTGCGGCCCGGGCGGCGGGTTGCGCGCCGCGCGCTGGGCATCCGCAGTGCTCCTGTTCCCCGCGCCGGGTTGGCTGCTGGGCTGGGGCGGCGGCACGTTGGCCGCCTATGCCGCCGCGTTCGCGTTGCAGTTTGCCGGGCTGCTGGCCGAGCGCTGGTCGTTCTTCGCGGGCGCGTCGCCTGGCAGGCACCGAATGTAATCGATCGGTTACATTTTGCCCCATTCGCGGCGGACGCCAGGGCGCCCGAGCGCGCGGGATCGCGATACCATGCCTCCCATGGTCATCGCAGCGCGCTGGATCAGGCAGGGCACAGTGGAGCCGCGGGCGACGCTCGCGACCATCGCCGGGCTCGCGCTCGCTCAAGGCCCTCGCGCCGCGCCGATCCTGCTTTGGGTACGCGCCGCGTGTGCGGCGGACGGCGAATGGCTGCAGGTCGAAGAAGGCGACCATGCGTTCGTGCTCATTGCGCCGGCGCGCTTCGCGCCCGGACGAGCGTCACGCCGGGTCGCATGGGCAATGGCCTCCGCGATCGCGACCTACCGGCAACTGGGCGTACGCGCGTACGCCAACGGCAACGACATCTGGCTGAACGGCAGGCGCATCGCCCGAGGTGCCGTCGCATCGCTTGGCGATTGCGTGATGGTGTCCGGCAGCTTCCTGCCGGGCCTGCCGGGCGCCGGATTCGAGGAGCAGGTGATCGAGGCGGTGTTCCGCGCGCGGCTGGAGGCGCAGCACGGCTGGCAGTTCGACACGTCCTGGGCGAGCGGGGAGGAGCGCGCCGCGATCGCGGACGCCCTGTCCGAACCGGCGGCGACGCGATGAAGGCCGGGCGCAGGCGCCTGCTGGCGCTGCTGCTGGCCGCAATGTGGGCGCGCGCCTTCGACGCCCTCGCCGCCGGGGCGGTGGAAAAGGGCATCCATCGCATCCGCGGCGACGTGCGGGTGAATGCGGTGCCGGCAAAGGAAGGCCAGGACGTCAGGGCGGGAGACGTCGTCACCACCGGGGGTGCGAGCGAAGCGGTTTTCGTCGCGGGCAAGGATGCGTTCCTGGTGCGCGAACATTCGCGCGTCGAGGTGCAGGGAGCGGCGGGGTCGCTCCTGCTCACCGGTCTGCGCATCGTCAGCGGCGCCGTGCTGTCGGTGTTCTCGCCGGGGGAGGCCAAGACCGTGCGCACGCCGACCGCGACCATCGGCATTCGCGGCACCGGCGCCTACGTGGAGGCGCGGGCCGACCGCAGCTATGTCTGCATCTGCTACGGCGAGGCGGACATCGCCTCGAGCATGGACCCCTCGGTGCGCGAGACGATCCGCACGGCGCATCACGAGCAGCCGCGCTACGTCCTGGGCATGGGGGCGCCGCAGATGCTGATGGGCGCGCCGGTCGTCAACCATACCGACGTCGAACTCGGATTCCTCGAGGGCCTGGTTGGCCGCCATCCGCCGTTCCTGGACGAATCCGGCGACCGGATCATGACCTACTAGCCGGCGGCGCCGGGCTAAGGCTGGGCGTCCAGCCGCGGGCNNGCCTCGAAGCCCGCCAGCCGCTCGCGCTCCTGTTCCACCACCTTGGCGGGGGCGCGCGCGACGAACGATTCGTTGGCGAGCTTCGCCTTCGCCTTCACGATTTCGCCCTCCAGCCGGGCGATTTCCTTGCCGATGCGCTCGCGCTCGGCCACCGGGTCGACTTCGATGTGGGGCATCAGCCGGTGCGGGCCGGCGACCGCGACCGGCGAATCGGAAACCGGCAACTCCGCCACCACCCGGAGTTCGGCCGCGCGCGCGAGGCTCGCCAGCGCGATCCGGGTCGATTCCGAAGGCGTGCCGGTGACATAGAAGGCGATCCGGTCCTTGGGCGGCACCTTCGCCTCGCTGCGCAGGTTGCGCGCCGCGTTCACCACGTCCTTGGCCAGTGCGATGTCGCGCTCGGCGTCCTCGTCGATCCGCTCCGGCTGCGTCGTGGGGTAGGGCGCGCGCATGATGGTCTCGCCCTTGCGCCCGGCGAGCGGCGCCACCGTCTGCCAGAGTTCTTCGGTGATGAACGGGATGATCGGGTGCGCGAGGCGCAGCGCCGTCTCCAGCACCCGGACCAGCGTGCGGCGCGTGCCGCGCTGCCGGGCCTCATTGCCCTTCGACAACTGGTCCTTTGCGATTTCCAGGTACCAGTCGCAGTACTCGTCCCAGACGAAGCGGTAGATCGCGGCGGCGACATTGTCGAAGCGGTACTCGGCGAAGCCCTTCTCGACCTCGGCCTCGGTGCGCTGCAGGGTGCTGATGATCCACTTGTCCCACTGCGACAGCTCGACCGGAAGCGATTCATCTGTGCCGCAGTCCTTGCCCTCGGTGTTCATGAGGACGAACCGGGTCGCGTTCCACAGCTTGTTGCAGAAGTTGCGGTAGCCCTCGCAGCGGCCAAGGTCGAAATTGAGCGTGCGCGCGAAGCTTGCCAGCGAAGCGAAGGTGAAGCGCAGGGCATCGGCGCCGAAGGCCGGGATGCCGGCGGCGAAACTGCGGCGGATGGACTTCTCGATCTTCGCCTTGTGGTCGGCGCGCATCAGGCCCACGGTCGACTTGGCGAGCAGGTCCTCCAGCGTCACGCCGTCGATCAGGTCCAGGGGGTCGAGGGTGTTGCCCTTGGACTTGGACATCTTCTGGCCCTCGGCGTCGCGCACGATGGCGTTGATGTAGACGTCGCGGAACGGCACCTTGCCGGTGAAGTGCAGGCTCGCCATGACCATGCGGGCGACCCAGAAGAAAATGATGTCGAAGCCGGTGACCAGCACCGAGGAGGGCAGGTACAGGTCCAGGTCCTTCGTCTTCTCCGGCCAGCCGAGCGACGAGAACGGCACCAGTTGCGAAGAGAACCAGGTGTCGAGCACGTCCTCGTCGCGGCGCAGCTTCGCGCCGCCCGCCCTGGCGCGCGCCTCCTCCTCCGTGCGCGCGACGTAGATGTTCCCCTGCTCGTCGTACCAGGCCGGGATCTGGTGACCCCACCACAGCTGGCGCGAGATGCACCAGTCCTGGATGTTCTCCAGCCAGTGGTTGTAGGTGGAGGTCCAGTGCTCGGGGTGGAACTTCACCTCGCCCTTGGCCACCGCTTCGAGTCCCGCCTTCGCCCAGCCGTCCATCTTCACGAACCACTGGTCCGTGAGCATCGGTTCGACCACGACATTCGTGCGTCCCGAGCGCGGCACGCGCAGCTTGTAGGGCTTTCCCGAGACGAGCAGGCCCTGCGCCTTCAGGTCCGCGAGCACTTTCTTGCGCGCCTCGAAACGATCGAGGCCGTCGTAGGCGGTGCCGCCGGTGACCTTCGCCTCGAGCGTGAGGATCTGGATCAGCGGCAGCTGATGGCGCTGGCCGACGGCGTAGTCATTGAAGTCGTGCGCCGGCGTGATCTTGACGCAGCCGGTGCCGAATGCCGGGTCGACATAGTCGTCGGCGATGACCGGAATCTTCCGGCCGACGAGGGGTAGCGCGACCGTCTTGCCGATGAACGCGGTGTAGCGTTCGTCCTTCGGGTTCACCGCCACCGCGGCGTCGCCCAGCAGCGTTTCAGGCCGCGTCGTCGCCACCGTGAGGCTGAAGCCCTCGCCGGGATAGCGGATCTCCCAGATCTTCCCTTCCTCCTCCTCGCTGTCCACCTCGAGGTCGGACACCGCCGTGCCCAGCACCGGGTCCCAGTTCACCAGCCGCTTGCCGCGGTAGATCAGGCCTTCCTCGTGCAGGCGCACGAACACTTCCACCACGGCGCGCGACATCTTTGCGTCCATGGTGAAGTAGCCCGCCTTCTGCCCTTCCGTGTCGGCGTACTCCCAGTTGCCGGAGGCGCCCAGGCGCCGCATCTGGCGCGTGATGGTGGACCCGGATTGCTGCTTCCATAGCCAGACGCGCTCGATGAACTTCTCGCGCCCGAAATCGTGCCGGGTCTTGCCTTCCTCCTGCAGCTGGCGCTCGACCACGATCTGGGTGGCGATGCCGGCGTGGTCGGTGCCCATCACCCAATTGGTGTTGAAGCCGCGCATGCGGTGATAGCGGATGAGCGCGTCCATCAACGTCTGCTGGAAGGCGTGGCCCATGTGCAGCGTGCCGGTGACGTTGGGCGGCGGCAGCTGGATGCAGTAGCCGGGCCCGGTGGCGGAGGCGTCGGTGTGGAAGTAACCGGCGCCTTCCCATTGCGCGTACCAGCGTTGCTCGATCGCGCGCGGATCGAAGCTCTTGTCCAGCGCCATGTTCAGTCCTTGGGCGGTTCGGCGCGCCGCGCGGCGAGCGCGTGCGCCACCGCTTCGCGCACGGCGCGGCGCAGTTCTTTTTCGAGGTCCGCGCGCAGCACCGTGAGCCGGCGATCCAGCTCGGGCGCGAGGCGCGCCACCAGCGCGCGTTCCAGGTCCGCGGCGAGCGCCTCTTCGTCGAGCGCCTTCGCTGCGCCGGGCGCGGGCGCCGCCGGATCGGCGATCTCGGTGAGCAGCGGTACTTCCTCCTGCGCCGCCTCCTGGCTCTGGCGCAGCAGGTCGTCCACCCGCCGGAACAGCGGGTTGGTCTCGCGCGGCTTGCGCTCGGCTTCGTCCGCGCTCATGTCGCGCTCTTCGCCAGGTCGTGGTGGCGGATGTCGTAGCCGCGATCGCGGTACCACGCATAGCGCGCGCGGCCGGCGGCGCGGTCCTGCGCCTCTGCCGAGACCACTTCGAGCAGGCGGTCGTAGCGCTCGAACAGGGGCGGGCACTCGGGCGACAGGTTGAGCAGGATCTCGCAGCTGGGCGCGGCCTCCGGCGCAGCGGCGATCAGCACAGGCGTTTGCGCTGCGAGCGGATCGTCCGCCGCGCAGTGCGGCACGAAGCCGGTGGCCGGCCAGGTCCACAGCAGGCGGTCGAGGCGCTGCGCCAGCTCGGGGTCGGGCGCGAACAGCAGCGTGCGCTTGCCCTGCGCGAGTGCCTTTCCGGCGAGCCGGCAGGCCACCTGCAGGCGGTCCGGGGCGTTGAAATAGAAATCGATGCTGGTCAAGCGCCGCCTGCCTAGGACTTGCCCGCCTGCTTCAGGGCCAAGCGCACCAGCAGCGGCACCGGCCGGCCGGTGGACCCCTTGTCGCGCCCGCTCTTCCACGCGGTGCCGGCGATGTCGAGGTGCGCCCAGCGCAGCTTGCGCGTGAAGCGCGCGAGGAAGCAGGCCGCCGTGATGCTGCCGCCGGGGCGGCCGCCGATGTGCGCCATGTCGGCGAAATTCGAGCGCAGCTGCTCCTGGTAGTCCTCCCAGACCGGCATCGGCCAGACCCGGTCCCAGGCTTCCTCCCCCGCGGCGCGCACCTGCGCCGAAAGCCGCTCGTCGTTCGAGAACAGGCCCGAGGCGACATGGCCCAGCGCGATCACGCAGGCGCCGGTGAGTGTGGCGATGTCCACCACCGCCGCCGGGTCGAAGCGCTCGCTGTAGGTGAGGGCGTCGCACAGGATCAGGCGGCCCTCGGCGTCGGTGTTCAGGATCTCGACGGTCTGGCCCGACATCGTGGTGACGATGTCGCCCGGCCGCGTCGCCTGCCCGTCGGGCATGTTCTCGCACGCGGCGACGATGCCGACGACGTTCACCGGCGCCTTCATGCCGGCAAGGGCGCGCACGGCGCCGAGCACGCTGCCGGCGCCGGACATGTCGAACTTCATCTCGTCCATCTCGGCGCCGGGCTTGAGCGAGATGCCGCCGGTGTCGAAGGTGATGCCCTTGCCAATGAGAACGAGCGGTTTCCCTGTCTTTGGTCCACCCCGGTAGCGCAGCACCACCAGTTTCGGGGGCTGGCGCGAGCCCTGCGCCACGGACAGCAGCGAGCCCATGCCCAGTTTCTCCATGTCCTTGCGCTCGAGCACCTCGATGCCGAGCCCGAACTGGCGCGCCAGCTTGCGGGCCTCGTCGGCGAGATAGGCGGGGGTGCAGATGTTGGGCGGCAGGTTGCCGAGCGTGCGCGCGAGGTCGACGCCGTCGGCGGTCGCCGCGGCTTCCTTCAGCGCCGCCTGCGCCTGCACCGTCACCGGCCCGGAGGCGAGCGCCAGCGTCATCGCGGCCAGCGCGGGCGCAGGGGGCTTCTTCTGCGTCTTCAGCTGGTCGAAGCGGTACAAGGCGTCGCGCACGCCGAGGACCGCGTGGCGCACCGCCGCCGGCAAGCCGTGGCCGGCCGGGACCATGTCGCCCAGGTACAGGGCGGCGTCCCGGGCGCCGAGGTCCTTGAGCGCCTGCGCGGCGCCGCGCACCGCGTCGCGCAGCGCGGCGACGCCGAGCTCCTTGCGCTCGCCCAGGCCCACCAGCAGCACGCGCTCGGCGGCGAGGCCCGGCAGCCGCTGCAGCAGCAGCGTGGCGCCGGCCTTCGCGGCGAGATCGCCTTGCGCAAGCACCCCGCGCAGGGCGCCCTGCGCGGCCTTGTCGGCCTGCTGGCCCGCCCTGGCGAGCGCCGAACCCGCAGTTCCCGTGTACACGCCGAGCACCAGGCAACCGGTTTTCGCCTTCTCCGGCGCGAGGCTCCTTATGCTAAATTCCACGACGCTTCTCCAGACGATTTTGAACAGGGCGAATGATCGCATGATCTTCCAGCGCGCGCTGCTGCGCGAGTTCGCCAATCTCGCCGTGGCGGTGTTCCTCGCGCTGTTCCTGATCGNNGTTCCTGATCGCGCTCACCACGCGCCTGGTGCGGCTGCTGGGGCAGGCCGCCGGCGGCAAGATTCCCTCGGACGCGGTGGTCGCCTTCCTCGGCTTCTTCGCGCTGCACGTGCTGCCGATCCTGCTGTCGCTCACGCTGTTCGCCGCGGTGCTGCTGACGCTGAACCGCGCCTACCGCGACTCGGAGATGGTGATCTGGTTCAACTGCGGTCTGGCACCGGGCGCCTGGATCCGCCCGGTGCTGACCTTCGCCGTGCCGCTGGTGGTGGTGATCGCGGCGCTGTCGTTCTTCATCTCGCCCTGGGCGGCGATGAAGAGCGAGCAGTACCGCAGCCGCATCGATGCCCGCGACGACATCGCCCGCGTCGAGCCGGGCGCGTTCGGCGAATCGCGCGGCAGCAAGCGGGTGTTCTTCGTCGAGTCCGTCGCCGGCGACAAGAGCTCGGTGCAGAACGTGTTCATCAACACCATCCAGCACCGGCGCAATGGCGTCATGATGAGCGCGCGCGGTAGTACCGAGACCGCGCCCAGCGGCGACCGCTTCCTGGTGCTGGCGGAAGGGCGGCGCTACGAGGGCACGCCGGGGGACGCGGACTTCCGCGTCATGGAATTCGAGCGCTACGCCACCCGGGTGGAGACGAAGGAGGGCGATGAGCCGGAAGCGACCAGCAAGAGCCTGTCCACGGTCGCGCTGCTGGAGAGTCCCAGCGCGCAGAACCTGGGCGAGCTGGTGTGGCGGATCGGCGTCCCGGTGTCGGCGCTGGTGCTGTCGCTGCTGGCGATTCCCATGAGCTTCGTCAATCCGCGCGCCGGGCGCTCGGTGAACCTGCTGTTCGCCCTGCTGGCGTACATGGTGTACTCGAACCTGATCTCGGTCAGCCAGGCGCGCGTGGCGCAGGGCAAGCTCGCCTTCGGCACCGGCTTGTGGCTGGTGCACGCGGCGATGCTGCTGGTGCTGCTGGCGCTGTTCGCCCACCGCAACTCGCTGTTCCGGCTGCCCTGGCGGCGCTGAGCCGCGCTGGCGGATCCAGCATGGCGCGCATCGGCACGCTCGAGCGCTACCTCGCCAGGCAGGTCTACGGCGCGGTCGGCTTCGTGCTGGCCGGTTTCCTCGCGCTGTTCGCGTTCTTCGACCTGATCGGCGAGCTGAAGGACCTGGGCAACGGCGCCTACCACCTGCAGCAGATCTTCACCGTGGTCGCGCTGTGGCTTCCGGCGCACGCCTACGAGCTGTTCCCGGTGGCGGTGCTGATCGGAACGCTGTACGTGCTCGCGCACCTGTCGAGCAACTCGGAGTTCACCGTGATGCGCGCCTCCGGCCTCTCCCCCGGGCGCGCCGGCCTGGTGCTGGCGAAGGTCGGCATCGCGTTCGTCGCCCTCACCTTCGGCATCGGCGAGTGGATCGCGCCCTATACCGAGGAGATGGCGCAGCAGACGCGCATGCGCGCCATGAGCTCGCTGATCGGCCAGGACCTGCGCTCGGGCCTGTGGTTCAAGGACGAGCGCACCTTCATCAACGTAGCGCAGGCGCGCGAGGCGAACACGCTGGAGGGCGTGCGCATCTTCGAGTTCGATTCCGCCTACCGCCTGCGCGTCGTCAGCGATGCGAAGCGGGCCGAGTACGCCGGGGGCGGGTTATGGCGGCTGCGCAACGTGGCGCAGACGCGCTTCGAGGGCGGCGCCGGCCCGGTGACCGCGCGCTACGACGAAGCGGAGTGGCGCTCGGCGGTGAACCCGGACCTGCTGAGCGTGCTGATCGTGGCGCCGGAGCGGATGTCGGCCTGGAAGCTGTACCACTATACGCAGCACCTGGCGGGCAACAAGCAGAAGACCGAGCGCTACGAGATTGCGCTGTGGAAGAAGCTGTTCTACCCGCTCGCCACGCTGGTGATGATGGCCCTCGCGCTGCCCTTCGCCTACCTGCAGTCGCGTTCGGGCATGGTGGGCGTGAAGGTGTTCTTCGGCATCATGCTGGGGATCGTGTTCCACATGCTGAACAGCCTGTTCTCGCACATCGGCCTGCTGCAGCAATGGCCGCCGGTGGTGGCAGCGGCGGTGCCCAGCCTGCTGTTCTTCGCCACCGCGCTGCTGATGATGCTCTGGATCGAGCGCCTGCGGCCGGCGTGGGTGCGCTTCAGGGGCTAGGCGGGCCGGCCGCGTCGCGCCCGACCAGTTCCAGCCGCGTGCCCGCCAGGCGGTCGTGCAGGAACTGCCGGTCGCGGTCCACCAGCGCCCAGCCCAGTCCGATGCCGGAGACCGCGAAGGTGGCGAACGCCAGCCACGGATCGCGGTGCTTGAAGGCCGCCGCGATCGCGACCAGGAACACGCCCACCAGCAGCGCCGCGTAGACGAAGCGCAGCAGCGCGAGTCGCGCCGGCACGCGCGCATGTCCGGGCGCCGCCAGGCGAATGCGCCAGGCCTTCATGGCGAGCGTCTGGCCGCCGCGCAGCCAGCACCAGAGGAAATAGGCGGCGAACACGGCGAGGAGGAATGCCTGCAGCAGGCCGCGCCGCCATCCTTCCACCTGCACGGTGCCGGCGGCGAACTGGAACAGCCAGGTCGCGAGGAAGGCCACGGCGAACAGGAGCATGCCCTCGTAGAGCATGCTGGCCAGGCGGCGGCCCAGGCTTGGAGCGGGCGTCATGCCCCTCGGCGCGGGCGGGGACGCCACTGATCAGGGGACGTGCAGGGAGGGCGCGGACGGCAGGGCCGGAGCCGGCGGCTTGCGGGGCGCGGACCGGCGCTTGCGCTCGGTGGAGGGCGCGTCCAGCGGCGGCACGTCGAACATGCGCTTCTCGTGCGGCGCCAGCGACTGGTACTCGGCCCAGTAGCGGCGCAACTCCTCGCGCCGGTCGGGCGTCATCTTGCCCAGGTTGCGGTATTGTTGCCGCGCCTGCCAGCGCTGCGCCGGCGTCAGCTTCGCCCACGCGTCCATGCGCCGCTGCACCCGCAGCTGGGCGTCGGGCTTCATCTTCGGATAGCGCTTGGCGATGCCGACCCACTTGCGCTTCTGCTCCGGCAGGAGCTCGTTCCAGTAGGCCGCCAGCGGCGAGAGGACCTGTTGTTGGTCGACTGTGAGCGAGGCCCACGCCGGGCCCTTGGCCGGCGGCGCCGCGAGCGCGCCGCCGGCGAACGCCGCCAGCAGGAGCGCGAGGGCTAGTCTGCGGAGCGTTTCTTCAGCCACGCTTCGAAACCCTTGTCGAGGTAGGCATCGAGCGGCAGGTCGTCGGTGAGCAGCCTGGCGTCGATTTCCTCGACGTCGGCGGCGCGCTGCTCCTGCTGCCAGCTGTAGATGCCGAACAGGCCCGCCATCACCACCGCCACCGGCAGCAGGACGCGCAGCGACAGCCCGCCCAGTCCGCCGACCCGGCCGAGCGCGTTCCTGGTGAGCGCGACGGCGGCGACTTCGAGTACCGGCTCGGCCTGCGGCTCCGGCT
>CXWL01029054.1_pt1 | contig 11826 bp, 14 predicted proteins | sample 590931 | NCBI WGS metagenome assembly CXWL01 (sample SAMEA3498368, study PRJEB10139) | groundwater metagenome | biome: water well; material: biofilm material | place: Germany | collected 2015-04-27
GGGATACCCAGCCGAGAGGTTGAAGGCGTAGTCAATATTGGAGAAGTTGCGGACATTCTTGACCAGAGGCAGGCTGTCATAGGGAGTCCCGCGATAATCGGCCGGAAACATCGATTTGAAATCCGAACCCATGCGCTGAATAACGAACTCGTTGCCGGACTGGAACCCGAGATTGACGTAATCTTCGCCATAGGTGAGATTCTTCNNCATCCTCGCTGAGCAGCTTCTCGTATGCCTGCCGGGCCTGCTGTGATCCTTGCGGCCAGAGACCCATAATGATGACCTTGAGTTCGTGGTCAAAGCAGAATCGGAAGAACGATTCCGCCATCGGCTGGAGTTCTGGAGCTGACGGGGGATCATAATCAAATGAGACCAGAATCTTTGAACCGGGGCGAAGATTCTTGATCCCGTCGTAGACCTTGCTCGCTTCAGGTGAGATAGGGACCCGCTGAGTGATCGACATGAAGAGGGGTAAAGCGACGGCGATGCCGACATACAGGAAGACTATCCGTCGTTCAGCGAACTGACCGCGCAGGGTTCGCACGAGAATCCAGGCAATCGACAGTCCGATCAGAACAATAACCACCATCGAGATCGTCGGCGAGAAAGCGAATGGCTGGAACCAGTCGTTGTGTCTCCCGACATAGGCAAAGAGGCAGAGAATCGTAAACAGAAACATGACCCCAATTCGCCGAAAACCCCTGTTCATGCGCTACTCTCCTCCCAGGTGGGAACGTTCGATTCCAAGAATGATTCGAAGTGATGCGGAGACCGTCCCGAGAGCGATGCCAATCATCACCGCTCGCTGACCGGCTGTGTTAGGATAGTTCATGATCCAGGTGGCCAAATCTGACAGCTGCCAGTGCTCCGGCATGAATCCGGTCAGCACATTGCCGATCGGAACCCGTCCGAGCATGACAAAGAAAGCAGCGAGGAGCAGCAGTGTCGCTTCAAAGTTCCGCGCCCGGAAAGCACGATACGACGCCGAGGCCACGAAGAACGCCAGGATAGCAAACATGGTCGACGAGAGCGGAGTATAGACATTGACATAAATCCAGTCCGAACCGGTGCCCGGCTCGCGAAATCCCCGCCCCTCCCAGAAACCTATGACTGTCACGATCAGGAAGCAGACAACAATAATGATCGCGTAGCCCCACTCCCCTTTCCGGGAGAGCATCTTCTCAAATGACGTCTTGAAGAGGTTGAGAGCGCCCAGCCAGATGGCAAAGGCGGCCACGATTGAGAACCAGTCCGAAGACCAGTTCGCAAGTCTGTTGAACGGGTAATGGGGAATGAAGTAGGCCACGACAAGAATCGCGCCTACAAGACCGGTGATAAGAACAGGAATCTCTCTTCGCACTACCTATTCTCCAATCACCATAAAGAGTCGGTGGGCTTCGTAAAGATAGATCGATTCCAGAATGATCCCGATGAGAATAAGAACCAGAATCAGCCCCTTGCCCATATCCTGGCCTTTCAGCGATCCCAGTTGCATCGGTTCCTTTGAGAGATAGGCCGAGGCCGCAAACAACTCTTCGCCGATAAGGGTGTAATCACACGCCGCAACAAAGAACGGCAGCTGTGAAGGCTCGCCGGTACCTGCAATCTGAATCGCCCCGACAGAATTGCCGGTTTCGGCTAGAATCAGGGACTCAGCGTAGAAAAGACCCATCATGAAAATAGTGGCCGGGCGCTCCCGCACAACCATGCCGTCAATGGCGGCCGCATAACCAAACTGGTCGTCGGTCAGATAATGCACCTGGTTTTCGCGAAAGGAATCGGGGCGACCAGCCTTTGCGTAGGCTTCCTTGACAACTTCTCGACAGGTAACCATCACAAGCGAGCGTGAAACCGGCACATCCAGTTTGGCTTCATACTGGGCAGCCATTTCGGCCACTCGTCCGAGAATAGTGATACCGGCAAGAGTCTGCACTTGATCCATATCCTGAGAACCGGGGATGTAGTAGATCTTGCGTCCCATCTCGGTCGCACGTCCTACTGCTTCATCAACGGCTTCAAGGCCGGCAATCTTGCGAATGAACAACTCTTTGCCTGAGCGGGCTCGGCGGATATAGTACACGATGAACAAACTCAGCAGGATGACCCCGACAAACACATTGATGCGCTGAAAGTCGAACCACTGAGCAGATGACTTGACAGGAGCGGATGGTTCCGAATCTGCATGAAATGACCAAAGAACAGTACCGGACGATGCGGAATCATTGACCGCCCGGATCATGTATACATAGGTAGAGTCGTCAGAAGTGTGTCCGTCAATCAGAACGCTGTCTCCTGCCGGGACATCACCGACCGAGGCAAATTCCAGCGGAGTCGTATTCGACACCACCGACCGCAGCGCGATGTACCGCTTGATCTTCCCGTTGGCGACATCATCAGGGGACTTGTCCCAGCGGATCGTCGTCGAACCACCGGCATCATTAGGAGTATCACTGACGCGTACGTTGACAGCCGGCTTGGGGGTCATCGCCGAGGCTATTGCAGAGGCAGAATCTCCTGACTGCACCTGAGATTGAGCAGTGGAGATTGAAATCAGAATAAGGGAAGTGACGATGAACGCACACTTGAAAAGCCGGTGGAGCGAGCAGAGAGGGCAGGTCAAGCGGTCATTCCTCAAGGAGACGTCAGTCTATACGGAGTGTGCGGCGAAGCGACATAATCTATGGACGGACAAAGCGGCAAAACGTGTAATCATCTGTTAGCTCTTCTGTGACTGTCAGTTATCTTTCCAACCCATTGGCACAGCCAGCGGGCAATCTATCGGCCGCAACAGTTCAAGTCAAGCCGAAAAAGCGGATCGAGAATCCACGGAACATCTGCTCCTCACAAACAGTCGGTCTCTCTCGAACTCAGGGACAATCTCTCAGGAAACCGGTCGGATGATGATAACCTCAACTGAACGCCGCATGTTTCATCCACCAATTCAGGCTAAGGTCACAAATTCGCACTTTACAAAAGCGCGAGCCTATGCTATACTCGTCGCCTTGACATGGCCGCGTGAATTCGGACGAATAAATCAATTCATTGTGGCGCAGACGATTAACCGTTTGTGGCTGAATAACTGAGCAGGTATTGATGGCGAAGTTTTCCAATCCAAGTGATATCAAGGTGATCGTTGCCACCGACTGTGGATCGACGACAACAAAGGCTATTCTCATCGAATACGTAAATGGCGAATACCGTTTGATGACACGCGGTGAAGCTCCGACTACGGTCGAAGCGCCATTCGAGGATGTCACCATGGGGNNGTCACCATGGGGGTGTTGAACGCCGTAGGTGAGTTAGAGGAGCTTTCGGGGCGCAAGCTGCTGGATGAAGCAGGGCGATTTATTACTCCGGCGAATGGCAAAGTCGGTACCGATGTCTTCATTTCGACCTCTTCCGCAGGAGGGGGACTGCAGATGATGGTTGCCGGCGTAGTGCGGTCGATGACCGCCGAGTCCGCAGAGCGCGCAGCGCTGGGGGCGGGCGCCATTGTGATGGATGTGATCGCATCCAACGATAAACGACTTCCGCATCAGCAGATTGAACGAATCCGTCACCTACGACCGGACATGATCCTGTTGTCGGGCGGAATCGACGGCGGTACAACAACACACGTGGTCGAGATCGCCGAACTTGTCTCGGCTGCCGATCCCAGACCGCGGTTGGGTACCGGCTACAAACTTCCCGTCATTTATGCCGGCAATAAGGATGCCGCCAGCGCCGTTGCAGAAGCTCTGTCTGACAAAGTTGATCTCAAGACCGTTGACAACCTTCGACCGGTGCTGGAACGGGAGAACCTGGGGCCGGCGCGCGAGGAGATCCACGAGCTGTTCATGGAGCACGTCATGGCGCAGGCGCCGGGCTATCGAAAGTTGATGTCGTGGGCCGACGCTCCAATCATGCCGACCCCCGGCGCCGTTGGGCTGATCATTCAGACTATCGCTGACATCTATAATATCGAGGCGGTGGGCGTCGATATCGGAGGCGCCACGACCGACGTCTTCTCGGTCTTTCGACCGGACGGCAAGACCCCGGTTTTCAATCGAACAGTCTCAGCGAATCTCGGGATGTCGTATTCCATCTCCAACGTTTTTGCGGAAGCGACATTGCCCATGGTCATGCGGTGGGTTCCGTTCCCGATGGACGAACGCGATCTGCGCAATCGCGTCAAGAACAAGATGATTCGCCCCACCACCATTCCTCAGTCATTGGAGGAATTGATCTTCGAACAGGCGATTGCGCGCGAAGCGCTTCGGCTGGCATTCGTCCAGCACAAGAGCTTCGCGACCGTGCTCAAAGGGGTGCAACAGCAGCGTACTATTGCTGATGCATTTGAGCAGTCATCGTCAGGAAGTACCATCGTGAATATGATGACGCTGGACATGCTGATCGGCTCCGGCGGCGTCCTGTCCCACGCGCCGCGCCGAGCGCAATCAGCGCTGATGATGATAGACTCATTCCTGCCAGAAGGAGTGACCCGACTGTCGGTCGACTCCATCTTCATGATGCCGCAACTCGGAGTACTGACCGAAGTCCAGCCAAAAGCGGCCACGGAAGTATTCGAGAAAGATTGCCTGATTCATCTGGGGACCTGCGTGGCTCCATCCGGGACGACGAAGAAACCCGGGGCGGTGATGAAATATACGCTTGAACTTCCCGACGGGACGGTCTCGGGCGTATTGAATCAACTGGAAATGAAGTTGTTCAAACTGGGCCTACAGCCCAACGGGATTCCGCAGACCATCAAAGCGACATTCGAACCGGAGCGGAATTATGATGCCGGCGGCGGCAAGGGTGTAAAGGTGGAAAAAAACCTCTATGGAGGTGTGGTCGGAATCATTCTTGACGGACGCGGACGCCCCTTCGATCTCTCGTCTCTTAACGAGCAGGATCGGGTATCGTACTTGAAGAAATGGGCCATCGAGCTCGACATCTATCCTGAAGGGGACTGGAGCAGAAAAGGATGAGGCGCACGTCACGTTGTTTCAGAACCTGCGCTCAGGCGGCGGCGACCATCCTTGCGGCAGCGGGTATCGCCTGGTCAGGAACATTTGTAAGCCTGAACGGACGTTTTGTCGTCACGTATCCGGAAGACTGGCGGCAGGTCGGATTTGCCGAAGTTGATCTTGTTCTATCGATGAGCAATGCCAAGAGCGACACTTACGCGTACGAGGCCGTTTTCGCCCTCGCCTCGAGTCCACAGTTTCAAGCGGGGCCCTATGTAATCCTGAAGGTTGACACGGTCGGACTGATGGCACGAAAGCAGATTGACTCGGTAGTTACAGGCCTTGGGCAATCGTTTGGCGGACAGGTGAAAACAGTTTCACCAGCGGATTTCCTGGCCAAGTCGATCGACAACAACCCGGAATACGTACCAGAACAGCAACTGGCCGCGGTCGTGAGCAGTTTGAGCGATGAGGAAAAGAGCGTCAAAGTAAGCATCCTGGCGATGAAATTCTATGATCGAGGTATTGCCAACTTGTATTTCTACGCGCCAAAATCACAATTCGAACAGTACAAGCCAGCCTTCAAAGCCATGTTAGGTTCGTTTTCAACCGAGAACATTGAGGCCTCGCTTCCGCGAGAGAACGTCAAACTGGCCAGCTCCGAGAAGATAATGGAGAATGCACCCGACACCGGCACCGAATCGGACGGAAAGGTGTGGATAATCGTGGGCGTTCTCATCGCAATTTCGGCAATTGCATTCGCGGTCAGTAAGAAGAGAAATCGATCACAACGCTGATCATTGGAGAATTGAAGGGAGCCACATGGGCCACGCATATACGCCGGGACTGAAAGTCACTGAGAGATTACTTGTCAAGAAACATCGCATTCTGCCGCTCAAGGGGGATGTTGTTGTCAAGGTAGGGGATAAGGTGAAGCCCGATGATGTCGTCGCGCGTACCCTGCTTCCGGGTAATGTGGTTCCTCTCAACGTTGCCAATAAGCTCGGGATTCCTCCGGAGGATATTGCCTCGATCATGCTGAAGAAGGCGGGCGACAAGATCAAGAAAGGGGAGCAAATTGCCCTGGCCAAATCGCTGTTCGGGCTTATCAAGAATCACTGCGAGGCGACGATCGACGGGACCATTGAATCGGTCTCGCACGTCACCGGCCAGGTACTGCAGCGTGGCGAGCCGACCCCGGTGGAAGTGAAAGCCTATATTCTCGGAGAAGTGATCGAGAGTATTCCCCGAGAGGGCGTGGTAGTGGCCTGCATGGCATCCTTCGTTCAAGGAATTTTCGGTATCGGAGGAGAGACTTCAGGCACTATACGAATGGTCACACCGGACAATACGACCATCCTCACCGACAAGTTGATTGATGACAGTCTCAGGGGAAAGATCGTTGTCGGCGGATCTCTCGTGACCGCCGCCGCCCTGAAAAAAGCGATCACAGCAGGCGTGCGCGGCATCGTGGTCGGCGGATTCGACGACAAGGACTTGCGCGATTTCCTTGGGTACGACATCGGCGTAGCAATCACCGGTTCCGAAGATATTGGAACGACGCTTGTAGTAACGGAAGGATTTGGTCAGATCAATATGGCGCAGAAGACATTTGATCTGTTCAAAAAGCATGAGGGGGAGATGGCCTGCATCAATGGGGCCACACAAATCCGCGCGGGCGTGATTCGTCCCGAGGTCGTGATTCCCTCAAGCAACGTCAGCGTGGACACGAGTGTTGAATCGGCGCCTTTGGAGGGGCTCAAAGTCGGCTCTCCGGTTCGCGTCATTCGTCATCCCTACTTTGGTCGGCTGGGCAAAGTGTCTGATCTGCCCTCGCCGCTGGCAAAGCTTGAGTCGGAATCGAAGGCCCGAATTCTTGAACTTGAGTTCGACGATGGCTCCCGGGCTACTGTACCGNNGGCTACTGTACCGCGAGCAAACGTCGAGGCCATTGAAGGTTAGAGCATCTCCCCGATATTCTCGAATGTCAGAAGCCTTCCGAGCCATCGGAGTACTTTTTCATGTCAACGGAACCGCAAACGGCGTCCATTCCCCGTGGTGGAATCCTGACCGCTCGCTCTCGAACTGTCTCGAGCCGCGTCGAATCTTGTGCTATCTCGAAGTTCATCAGGATGTCCCGCCGGGGCATTTCGACGCGTTTCACTCTGTCCCTGCTTGCCGCATCCCATCGGGCTCACCATGAGCAGCAATGCGAGGCCCACACAAAGAAGAACTCTTCCCATAGACGACTTGACCATTCCTTCTGGTAAGTACGCTGAGGCCGAGTGCAAATCAAGCTTTAAGACATAGCCCATGTTGATCGCTGTTCTGGGTTTTAGTTGACGCTCTATATAGAGGCACGGTATCATGGTTGGTCCGACAGAAACGGGATAATTGGATTGTCGGCCGCTCGCAGAAAACCTTTGAGTGTAATGGGCGTACAAGCATTATGAATCACATCGTACTCGCCGGGATCTTTTCCGGATCGGTCTGGGAAATCATCGGCAACACGTCGACATTTGGCATCTTTATCCTGAGCATGCTCGTATTCATGTCGTTAGTCTCCTGGGTGATCATTTTTCACAAGTGGCGTCAGTTTCGCGTTGTGGAGCGCGAAAGCGACCAGTTCATACAGCACTTTCGAAGAGCAAGGACTATCGGTGATGCGGCCTTTCAAGCACGCTCCCTTGCCCAGTCCCCCCTGGCCAACATGTGTGCCGTGGGTACGGAGGAGCTGGCGTCTCTCTCTTCGCGCCGCAACGGCGGTTCGGCAGCAGCGGCAACGTCGCACCCTTTAGACGCGACCGACTTTGAAATCCTGGAAATGACTATGGAACGGACTCTGACCGAGGAGATGGGAAAGCTGGAGAAGCAGGTTGTCTTCCTGGCGACCACTTCGAGTGCGGCCCCGTTCATGGGGCTCCTGGGCACAGTGGTCGGCATCATGGATTCGTTTTGGTCGATCGGGGAGCGCGGTAACGCTTCGCTGGCGATCGTCGCACCCGGGATTGCGGAGGCGCTGTTGGCCACAATCGTGGGTCTCGGCGCAGCGATTCCCGCTGTCATCGCCTTCAACTGGGCGAACAACAAGACGAAGTTTCTCAATGACNNTCTCAATGACCGAGCGGCGGGATTCATCCTCGAGTTTCTCGCGCGGGCAAAGAAGGAATCGATCTGATGCGTCGCCCCCTGCGTCGCCCGTATCGAACCGTGGCCGACATCAATATCGCCAACCTCGTCGATGTCGTCCTGGTGCTGCTGATTATTTTCATGATCTCCGCCCCGCTCCTGCAGTCTGGAATTGAGGTGAACCTGCCGAGAACCGTGTCCGCCGCGCCTCAGGAGCAACACGAAGGAATCGTGATCTCGCTTGACCGCAAGGGAGGAGTCTACATTAACGACAAATGGTCGCGCCTGGACGCTTTCGAAGCGGCCTTAACGAGCGAAATGAAGGCCAAGAGTAATACGTCAGTATACATACGAGGAGACTCTTCGGTTGCCTACGGGATTGCCATTGAAGTGATCAGTCGCATCAAAAATCTGGGCATCGAGCAGATCGGGCTGGTCACAGTGCCGACTGACAAGAGCCAGAAACATCAGGCGAAGCGATGAGCGACATGAGGCGAGACGTCATCCTTTCCATCACCGTGCATGTCCTGATCGTTGCGGCCACAACGCTTTCGTCTCCGTTTGAGATCAGAAAGAAGATCGATGAAAGCGAAGTGATCAAAGTCTCACTCATGGCGTTACCTGAGATGAAACCGGCTGAGAATCTGCCTGCCGTGGTTCCGGTTGCCAGGGCTCAGGAGGTCGAGCAGCCTGAAGTGCAGATAGCCGACCCAAAGAGCCAGATAAAGGCGAAACCGAACAAACCAAAGCCGGTCAAGCAGAGTGTTGTAAAGCGCAAGAGCAAACCCGATAAGAGCGCTGAGGAACTGGCCGGTGAAGAAGAAGGGGTCCTGGACGCGACCGCTCAGGGAACACCGTTTGAGGGAGCGAGAATAGACAATGCTTCCTTTACCTATCCATATTGGTTCACCGAGGCGTACCGAAAGATTCTGGTCAACTGGCGGAATTCAGTCGACGCCGATGGTGTCCTCCTGTGTGTGGTGTACTTTCAAGTTATCCAGTCCGGACGGGTGGTTGAGTCCAAAGTGATTAAGTCATCGGGAATAACCGCCTTTGACAACCAGTGCCTCATCGCCGTCGAGCGATCCAGCCCGTTTCCGCCGCTTCCACGGGATTTCCAGGATGAAATACTGGGCATTACGTTACCGTTCAAGTTCGAACCGAGGTAATTTCATGAGAACAGTCATACGTTTCATTTTCCTGTGCGCAGTGATGACAGCCGCCTCTGTGCGCGCTCAAGGTGACGATGTTCGGAACATCTTCTTCGATACCCTGCGCTCCGGAGATGTGCGCCCGACCCCGATCGCTGTGGAAGAGATGAAGTATGTCGGCACACAGTATATAACGGCCGGCGACTCGACCATCATGGAATACACAACCGGGGTCGTTCGCCGGGATGTCGACTTCTTCGCCGACTTCGATCTGGTTCAAGTGGATAGCTTCTACCTGAAGACCTACGAGATTCAGGAACTTGATCTTCTTGGGTGGAGTCGTTTGGGGGCAACTTATGTCGTCCGTCTTGAAGCGGAGTTCCCGGGAGGGCAATTGCGGGTCCGGTGGCGAATCTTCGACGCCGCCCGTAAGCAGGAGATTGCCAAGGGAAACGCCGAGGGAGATCGCTATGCCTGGCGTGTCCTAGCGCATGATATCGCCAATGAAATCGTGCGGACCCTGACCGGTGAGCGTGGCATCTTCCGCACTCAGATTGCCTATATGCGCAAGATGGGAAATGCGAAGGAGTTGTTTGTCGCTGACTACGACGGGGCCAACGAACGGCAGCTGACGAAACTCGGCACTATCTGCGTTTCACCCTACTTCTCACCCTCACGCGACGAAATCTACTTTATCTGCTATCGCGACGGCGATCCGCAGCTGTACAAGATCGGTATCAATGGAGGCAAGGTGAGCAAGCTGACGAATTATCACGGAAGCGTGTCCGCGCCGGCGGTTTCTCCCGATGGAAACAAGATCGCCTGTTCCCTGACGAAGGATGGCAACTCGGAGATTTACGTTCTGGATACTGACGGCAAGGTGATCAAACGACTTACCGATCAGTCCGACATCGAAACCGCACCAACCTGGTCCCCCGACGGACGTTTGATCGCGTTTACGTCCGATCGCACAGGGGCGCCGCAGATCTATTTCATGGATGCCGACGGGTTCAACGTGCGTCGCTTGACCTTCGAGGGGGGCTACAACGATTCGCCGATCTGGTCGGCCCGAGGGGATCGAGTCACCTTTGTGAGCCGCACCAAGTCAGGCCGATTTGATCTCGCTTCTATCGACACTTCGGGCTCCGAGTATCGAATCATGACCGAAGTAGGCATGAATGAGAATCCCCACTTCTCCCCTGACGGCAAGCAAATCATCTTTACGTCCACCCGATTTGGTCCTGGGGACATCTACACTGCCGACCTTTCCGGCCGTAATCAGCGCCGTCTCACACGCAGCGGAGATTGCTCGAATCCCTGCTGGGGGCCTATCCGATGAAAGCCAGACCGAATGCGTGAGACTGCGCGGTTGATCGGCTCGACCGGCAGTGAGACGACCTTAAAGAGGCGTTTTTTTATTGACCCAGCCAATAGCATGCGGTAGATTTTATGATACATAATGGATTGTGAGTGATCTTAATCAGGAGAAGGAGAATTCGATGCTCATGAAAAGAACTGGTTTTCTGTTTATACTCGGTGTTCTGGCAATCGCGTTGCTGGCATCCTCGTGCGGAAAGAAGAAAGTCGCCGAGGAGGTAACTCAGACTCCGACGACTGTCAAGAAAGATACGCCCAAGACCGACGAAACGACGACCACCCCTTCGGGAGAGAAGTCGACACTTAAGGAATCGCAATTCCAGACCGTGTATTTCGATTACGATAAGTACAATCTTCGCTCAGACGCAAAGAGCGCCCTGGATGCCAATTACACCCTTCTGAAGGATAATTCTACTGCAGTCGTCAAGATCGAAGGGCATTGCGACGAGCGAGGTACGGTCGAATACAATATGGCTCTTGGCGAGCGTCGTGCACGCGCCACGATGGACTACCTGGTTGGCCTGGGCGTGGACGCCAAGCGACTCTCGGTAATCAGTTATGGGAAAGAACGCCCTGCGGTGATCGGATCGAACGAAGATGCCTGGTCAAAGAACCGCCGATGTGAATTCCGGGTCATCTCACAGTAACTGCGCGAGTCAACAGGAATGATTAAGCACAGTATTCTGCAGAAAGGTGTCCTTGCGGCGGCGGCTGTCCTCTGCGCAGGTCTGATCGGTTCTGGCTGCGTCACGAAGCGGGACGTCGAAGAGATCAACACGCGTCTTGATCGCATCGAACAGCAGAATGACAACGTGCAAAAATCCGTCACTGCGATGGATACGATCATAACCAATGGAGCAGAAGCTGATCGCAAGTTGCGCAATGACATGTCTACCTCGATCGACGAGCTTCAACGTCAGCTGAGCAAGCTGCTCGAGAACTATAGCGATCTGACGACGAAGATCGACGCTCTGGGGAAGAACAAGTCGATTCTCAGAGGATCGGTTGGCGCGCAGGATGGGTCTGACAGCGTGGCGAGCGCTTCGCCCGACTGCACGACTATATATGATGAGGCCTTCAATTTGGTGCGAAAAGGGGAATATGACAAGGCCATTGCCGGCTTCAGGGGATTTCTGACGACATGTCCGCGTCACACGTCGGTTGATCAGGCCCACTACTGGATTGGCGAATGCTACTATTCTCTTGAAAAGTACGTCGAC
>CXWL01131180.1_pt1 | contig 11824 bp, 7 predicted proteins | sample 590931 | NCBI WGS metagenome assembly CXWL01 (sample SAMEA3498368, study PRJEB10139) | groundwater metagenome | biome: water well; material: biofilm material | place: Germany | collected 2015-04-27
TACATCATCGCCAACGAAGGCTGCGAACGTTTCAGCTTCTACGGCATGCGCAACATCCTCACGCCGTTCCTGATCAGCACACTGCTGCTGTTCGTGCCGATGGCCGACCGCGCCGGCGAGGCCAAGCACGTATTCCACACCTTCGTCATCGGCGTGTACTTCTTTCCCTTGCTGGGCGGCTGGCTGGCCGACCGCTTCTTCGGCAAATACAACACGGTGTTCTGGCTCAGCCTCGTCTACTGCGCCGGCCACGCCTGCCTCGCCGCCTTCGATGACAACGTCAAGGGCTTCTACTTCGGCCTGTTCCTGATCGCCCTTGGCTCGGGCGGCATCAAGCCGCTGGTAGCTTCCTTCGTCGGCGACCAGTTCGACCAGACCAACAAGCACAAGGCCAAGCTGGTGTTCGACGCGTTCTACTGGATCATCAACTTCGGCTCGTTTTTCGCCTCGCTGCTGATGCCGATTTTCCTGAAAAGCTACGGGCCGTCGGTCGCCTTCGGCATCCCCGGCATCCTGATGTTCATCGCAACGATCATCTTCTGGATGGGCAAGCGCAAGTACGTGCACGTGCCGCCGGCGCCGCCGGATCCGAATTCGTTCATGCGCGTCGCACGCACCGCCCTGCTCGCACCAGAACAGGGCAGCCCCCGATGGGGCTTGGGCGTGGCGATGTTTGGCGCGGCCGGCGCGGTGGCGTCGCTGGCGATGTCCTTCCAGTGGGGCTTCGTCATCGCCGCCTGCAGCGCGCTGGTCCTGCTGCTCGCTTTCGGCGGCATCGGCACCTCGATGCAGCTCGAACGCGCGCGCGGCCATCATCCTGATGAAGCGGTCGACGGCGTGCGCGCCGTGCTGCGCATCCTGATCGTGTTCGCTCTGGTCACGCCGTTCTGGTCCCTGTTCGACCAGAAGGCCTCGACCTGGATCGTGCAGGCCAATGCGATGACCCAGCCGACCTTCTCCTTCTTCGGCAACGAGTTCAAGTTCCAGCCGGCGCAGATGCAGGCCCTGAACCCGCTGCTGGTGATGATCCTGATCCCCTTCAACAACCTGGTGCTGTTCCCGCTGATCCGCAAGATGGGCATCGAGCCGACCGCCCTGCGCCGCATGACCGCCGGCATCGCCTTCACCGCGCTGGCCTGGGTCGTCATCGGCACCATCCAGGTGGCGATGGACGGCGGCACCCCGACCTCGATGGCGTGGCAGATCCTGCCCTACGCGATCCTCACGCTGGGCGAAGTGCTGGTGTCGGCGACCGGCCTCGAATTCGCCTACAGCCAGGCGCCGCCGTCCATGAAAGGCATCATCATGGCGTTCTGGAGCCTGGCCGTGACCGTTGGCAGCCTGTGGGTCCTGATCGTCAACGCCAGCGTCAAGAACGACGCCGTGCTCGCCTATATCAGCCAGAGCGGCATGGGCGTGATCGCCTTCCAGATGTACTTCTTCGCCGCCTTCGCGTTCGTCGCCGCCGTCATCTTCGGCTGGTACGCGACGCGCTACCGCATGACCAACAACTACCGCGCCTGAGCGCGGCGGACAACGGAGTTTCAATGACCATTCACGCGCGCCAGGCTCGCGTCGCCATCGCGGGCCTCGGCGCGCTGTTGTGCGGTTTTGCTTACGCTGCCGACATGCCGCTCGCCGCATGCGACAGCGCCTCGTTCCAGACCGTGCTGCATGCATCGGCCGAACATCTCGAAGCGCGCGCTGTCTGGCTCGACCGCCGGCGCGCGAAGTGGCCCGGGGCGGATGCCGCCGGCGTCTTTCGGCTGTACTACTCGGCCGACGGATCGATCAAGGCGCGCACGGGAGCCGCCGTCAGCGGCGCGACCGGCGCCCTGGCACTGGACGTGGCGCCCGACCCCGGCCTCGCCCGCTTCAAGTATGTCGGTGCCGGCGTCGTGCTGGCGGTGAAGGACGCCGACCTGCGCCAGCTGCCCGCGCTGCATCGCCAGCAGCTGGTGCTGGTGCAGGAAGGTGCCGACGGCAAGGTCCGCGCCGCCACCCGCCTGCAGGCAGCCGGTGCCCTGGACGACCTGTTCGCCGCCGCCGCCGCTGCGCCCGACCTCGGCGTCGGCGTCGGCAAGCGGCGCACCGCCTTCAAGCTGTGGGCGCCGACCGCGCAGCAGGTGGCGGTGTGCACCTACGACAGCGGCAGCTCGCGCGCCGCCGCCATCATGCCGATGCGGCAGGACGCGCACTCCGGCGTCTGGGCCGCCGCGGCCGCCGCCGACCTGACCGGCAAGTACTACACCTACCTGGTCGACGTCGCGGTCGATGGCGCCGGCATCGTGCGCAACCTGGTCACCGATCCGTACTCGGTCAGCCTGACCACCGATTCGAAACGCAGCTACATCGCCGACCTGGCCTCGCCGGCGCTCAAGCCGGCGCAATGGGACCGTACGCCCGCGCCGAAGACGGTCAAGGCGCAGACCGACATGGTGGTCTACGAACTGCACGTGCGCGATTTTTCGATCAACGACGCCACCGTCAGCGCGCCGCACCGCGGCAAGTACGCCGCCTTCGGCGAAACCGGCTCGAACGGCATGAAGCACCTGGCGGCGTTGAGCCGCGCCGGCCTGACCGACATCCACCTGCTGCCGGTGTACGACATCGGCAGCGTGCCCGAAAAAGGCTGCGCCGTGCCGGCGCCGACAGGTACTGCCGACAGCGAATCGCAGCAGGCGCTGATCAAACAGACCGCCGAAACCGACTGCTTCAACTGGGGCTACGACCCCTACCACTACAACGCGCCCGAAGGCAGCTACGCGACCGACCCGGCCGACGGCGCGCGCCGCATCCTCGAAATGCGCGCGATGGTGATGAACCTGCACCGCATCGGCCTGCGGGTCGGCATGGACGTCGTCTACAACCACACCTTCACCGCCGGCCAGCAGGAAAAATCGGTGCTCGACCGGATCGTGCCGGGCTACTACCACCGCCTCAACGCCGCCGGCGCCATCGAGCGCTCGACCTGCTGCGACAACACCGCCACCGAAAACCGCATGATGGGCAAGCTGATGATCGATTCTGCGCTGCTGTGGGCAACGCAGTACAAGATCGATTCGTTCCGCTTCGACCTGATGGGGCACCAGCCGCGCGCGGTCATGGAGCAGCTGGGGCGGCGCGTCGACGCCGCCGTCGGACGCCACGTGCAGCTGATCGGCGAAGGCTGGAATTTCGGCGAAGTGGCCGACGGCGCGCGCTTCGTGCAGGCCTCGCAGCTGTCGCTCGGCGGCAGCGGCATCGGCACCTTCAGCGACCGCGCGCGCGACTTCGTGCGCGGCGGCTCTGCCAGCGACTCGGGCGACAAGATGATCGCGCTGCAGGGCTACATCAACGGCCTGGTGTACGACCCGAACGCGCTGGCCGGCAAGCGCCCCGTGTCGGACCTGCTGCGCGCCGCCGACATGATCAAGGTAGGCATGGCCGGCTCGGTCGGCAGCTACAAGATGCTCACCCAGGACGGCGCCACGCGGGCGCTGCGCGACATCGACTACAACGGCCAGCCGGCCGGCTACGCCAGCGAGCCGGGCGAGGCGGTCAACTACGTCGAAAACCACGACAACCAGACGCTGTTCGACATCAACGTGTTCAAGCTGCCGCTGGCCACCTCGGGCGCCGACCGCGCGCGCGTGCAGATGCTCGGCGCCGCGATCGACGCCTTCAGCCAAGGCGTGGCCTACTTCCACGCCGGCGTCGATACGCTGCGCTCGAAATCGCTCGACCGCAACAGCTTCAACTCGGGCGACTGGTTCAACCGCATCGACTGGAGCTACCAGGACAACTACTTCGGCACCGGCGCGCCGCCGGCCGAGGACAACGGCAAGGACTTCCCGCTGATCAAGCCCCTGCTGGCGAATGCCGCGCTCAAGCCGGCGCCGGCCGACATCGCGTTCGCGCGCGACGTCTTCCGCGACCTGCTGGCAATCCGCGCCAGCTCGACCCTGTTCCGCCTGCGCACCGCCGCCGACGTCAGCCAGCGCCTGCGCTTCCACAACGCCGGCCCGCGGCAGGAGCCGACGGTGATCGCCGCGCACCTGGACGGCGAAGGCTATCCCGGCGCCGCGTTCAAGGCCATCAGCTATTTCATCAACGTCGACAAGGTCGCGCACAGCATCGTCATCGATGCCGAAAAGGCCAGGCACTACCGCCTGCACCCGGCGCAACGTGCCGACCCGCGCGTGAAAGAGGCCACCTACGACCGCGCCACCGGCGCCTTCGCCATCCCGGCGCGTAGCGCGGTGGTGTTCGTCGAGTAGGGGTCAGACCCAGGTTTTTCCGTTGAGGGTCTGACCCCGGTAGACGTGCCGCGTGCAGACCAGCCCCCTGGCTTTTGAATCGAGGTCACGACCATGGATACGAACAAGGAAACAGAACCACAAATCGAGCAGGAATCGCTGAAGGATGACATGCGCAACGTGATCGAGGAAGCGCGCATGGTCCTGCCGGGCATCCAGGCGCTGTTCGGCTTCCAGACCATGGCGGTCTTCAGCGAGCGCTTCGCCGAAATGCCGCTCGGCGTCGAGGAAGCCTACCTGGTCGCGCTGGGCTTGCTGATCGTGTCGATCGGCCTGTTGATGACGCCCGCGGCCTACCACCGGCTGGCCGAACGCGGCATGGTGTCGCGCCGCATGATCAACCTGTCGTCGATCCTGATCACGGCCGGCATGGTGCCGCTGATGTTCGCCTTTGCGATCGACGTCTACGTCGTCTGCATTGCCGCCATCGACAACCACGCCGTCGGGGTGGCGGCCGCGCTGGCGACCGCCCTCTTCCTCGGCTGCCTGTGGTTCGCCTTCCCGCTGCTCAGGAAACGGCGCGCCGGCCGCTGATCGCCTACAGGTCGAGGTGGGAAATCAGCAGGCGGCCTTTTTCCGACGCTTCCTCGCCGTGCGAGCCGAGCGAGATCCCGACCGACATGATATCGATCAGCAGCAGCTGCAGGATGCGCGAGATCATCGACAGGAAGGTGGTGCTGTCCTCGCTGTGGTCGACCGCCAGGCACACGCTGGCCTTCTTCGCCAGCGCCGTCCCGCTGCCGGTGATGGCAATCACGTCGGCGCCGGCCGCGCGCGCCGTATCGACGGCTGCCAGCAGTTCGGGCAGTTCGCCCGAATTCGAAATCGCGATCACCACGTCGCCCGGCTTGAGCAGCCCGGCCGCCAGCGTGAACAGGTGCGAGTCGCCATACGCCGAGGTCGGGATCCGGAAGCGGAAGAACTTGTGCTGGCCGTCCAGCGCCACCACGCGCGCATTGCCCATCGCGTAGAACTCGACCCGGTTGGCGTTGCGCAGCAGCGCGATGGCGCGGTCGATCGAGGCGACGTCGAGCTGGTCGCGGAACTTCAGGATCGCCGACACGGTGTTGTCGATCACCTTGGCCGACAGGTCGTGGGTGCTGTCGGACAGGCGCACCTGGCTGTGGCGCACCGGGATGGTGCCGGTCAGGCTGCTGGCGAACTTGAGCTTGAAGTCGGCCAGGCCNNTCACGGTCGGCTGGCTCACTTCGGTCAGCCGCGCGATTTCGGCGATCGGCTCGCCCAGCACCTTGCGCGGATGCTCGAGCACCAGCGTGGCGACGCGTTGCTCGGCCGGCGACAGCTCGTGCTGCAGGTGCTGCACGCGCTCCATCAGCGTGTTGGCGCCGCTGCGCCCGCGCAGGTGTTCCGACAGGATCGTCGCCACCCCGTAGAACGCCGGGTTCGGCGTCATGATGACGTAGGTCGGGATCTGTGCCAGGTAATCGGTGAAGCGTCCCTTCGCCTCGAAGCGCGCGCGAAACGGCGATTTGGCGAACCATTCGGCCATGCGCGGCACGATGCCGCCGCCGATGAAGATGCCGCCGAAGGCACCGAGCGTCACCGCCAGGTTGGCCGCGGCGCCGCCCAGCATGCCGCTGAAGCACTCCAGTGTTTCCAGGCACAGCGGGTCCTGCTCGTCGAGCGCGCCGGTGATGATGTCGGGCGAGCTGCGGCCCTGCGTGCTGACGCCGTTGCGCTGCGCCAGCGCGCGGTAGATGATCTCCATGCCGGGGCCGGAGATGAGCCGCTCGTTCGACACGTGGCGCCACTCGCGCCAGGCAAACTGCAGGATCGCGAACTCGCGCTCGTCGGCGGGGGCGAAATTGACGTGGCCCCCTTCGCTGCCCAGCGTGACGAAGCCGTCGATGGTCGGGATCACGCCCGACACGCCCAGGCCCGTACCGGGTCCGAGCACGCCGATCACCGCGTTGGGCGCCGGCGCGCCGGGGCCGACCTGCATCAGGTCCTTGCCGGACAGGCCGGGCAGCGACATCGCCAGCGCGGTGAAGTCGTTGACGATCAGCAGCGTCGACAGCCCCAGTTCGCGGCGCACTTCGTCGGTCGAGAACTGCCAGTCGCGGTTGGTCATGCGGATCATGTCGCCGCTGATCGGATTCGCCAGCGCGAAGGCGCCGTGGTTGATGCGCGTGCCGGCGTGGTCGGCCAGGTAGGAGTGCAGCAGCGGCACGATGCCGGTGAAGTCGTCGCACTTGAGCACGCGCACCGCGCGCAACACGCCCGGCGCCGTTTCGAGCGCAAACCGCGCATGCGTGGCGCCGATATCGGCCAGCAGGCGCGGGCCGTCCGCGTAGGCGGTGCGGCTGTATTTCTGTTCAGAATCTAGGTCTTTGATCATCGCGGTCGGTGGGGGGCATCTGGTAGAACGGCAGGGGTCGCGCGTAGCATACCCGATGCATGAAGTACATCAAAGTGCTACGACAAGCAATGTAACTTATCGGTTGCATTAAGATACCGATGTGTTACATTAACGAACACCGATATCGACCACGGAGAGTCAGCATGAACACGACAAACATGCGCGAAGCGGACCGACTGCTGCGCTATTCCCGGCGCGGCTTGTGGATCGCGCTGGTGCTGATGGTGCCGATCGGCGCCGGCGGCGCGGCGATCATCGGTTTTCCCGGGTCCGCAGCGGCGGCCCTCGCGCATTCGATGTGGATGCTCCTCCCCATCTTCATCGTGCTCGCCGTGGCGGCCATGAAATCGGCGGCCAGGGGAGCACGCACCGATCCGGCCGGCGCGCCGATGAAAGCGATGCTCGGCGACGAACTGCGCCAGGACAGCCTGAAGCACTCCTACCGCAACGCTTTTTTGAGCATGCTGATCGCGCAGCCGCTGCTGGCGTTCGCACCCACATGGATCGCGGTCGCGCACCCGGCAGCCGTCATGGCCTGCCTGACGATCCTGACCGGCATGGCCGTCATGTTCGCCAGCCTGCTGTATTTCGACCGCTAGCGCCACGATGGATGAAACGCTCGCCACCACCATGAAGCTGCAGCGCGCCAAACGCGACCTGACCCAGGCGCAACTGGCGGAGCTCTCCGGCATCACCCGCAAATCGATCAACGCGATCGAATCAGGCCGCATGGTGCCCTCGACCATCCTGGCGCTGAAGCTGGCGCGCGCGCTGGGCGTGACGGTCGAGGAGCTGTTCAGCCTCGATGCCGGCTAGCCGAACTTTCGGCTTCCGGCGTGGTCTGACACATAGTGTCAGACTTCTTCAATCGCCTGCCTAGTACGAAATCAGGACGACGGCATTCTGCGCCGGGAAGGTCACCAGGCCGCCGGCGACGATGGCGCTGGTGCCGGAATAGGCGTCGCGCACCGTCTGGCCGTCGCTGAACACGCCGCCGACAGGGATACTGAAGCGCGCGTTGGTCGGCAGGCCGAGCGCCACCACCACCTTGTCGCTGACGCCGTTCTTGTCGTAGGTGCGCTTGAAGACGTAGGGCGAGGCCTGGATCATCTGGTGCACGCCGGCGCCCACCGCCAGATGCGCACGGCGGAACTGGCCAAGCCTGGCCCAGTGCTCGCGCAGGTCGGCGACGCGGTAGCCGGAGCGCTGCGCATTCTTCGCCAGGTCGTCCCAGTTCATGAAGCTGCGCAGGTTGGCGTCGCCCTGGGCGCCGTCGGCGCGCAGCACGCGCGCGGTTTCGTCGCCGTAGTAGATCTGCGCCGCGCCGGGCGCCAGCAACAGCTTGTTGGCGGTCTCGAAGGGCCGGCTGCGCAAGGCGTCGAACGGCATCGAGTCGTCGTGCGAGCTCATATAGTTCAACACCGAATAGCCCTTCAGCGGGCCGTTCAGGGCAGCCGAATAGCCGCTGAACAGCGCCTCGTAGCCTTGCTGGGCATCGGACTTCATGCCGAAGTTGATCAGGCTGTCGAAGCCGTTGGCGTAGAAGTCGACCATGTCGCCGCCGCCCATGTCGAACTTGTGGCCGTGCGCGATGGTGTAGTTGTAGACCTCTGCGGTCATGAAGAACTTGTCGTCGCCGAGGCGCCGGCCTGGATTGGCGCGTTTCCATTCTTCGTAAGCGTCGCCCGCCACCTTCTTCAGTTCCTTCCATACGCCAGGCTCGGTGTGCTTGACCGTGTCGGCCCGAAAGCCGTCGAAGCCGTACTTGCGCACCCAGTCGGCGTGCCATTTCATCAGGTAGTAGCGCGGCGCGCGCGGATAGCCGGTGCGCTTGAAGAAGGCGTCGAGCTCCTTGACTTCGCGCTCGTAGCGCCCTTCCGCCTTCCACTTCGCTGCCAGCGCCGGCGGCAGCTTCACCGCGGCGTTGCTGCCGGTACGAAAATCGGGCAGGTTCGCCACCAACGTGCAGTCGATGGTGGTGGCGGCGTCCTTGTAAGTGCAGGCGGGGCCGGTGCGCACCCAGTCCTGCGGCCACGCCGGATCGTCTTTCGTCACCGGGCCGGTATGGTTCATCACCACGTCGAGCAGCACGCGGATGCCGTTGGCGTGCGCGGTGTCGACCAGTTCGCGCACGTCCGCTTCGTTGCCGAGGTTGGCGTCGACGCTGGTGAAGTCCCGCGCCCAGTAGCCGTGGAAGCCGTACGACTTGCCGGTGCCTTCGTCGGTGCCGGCGTGGATCTGCTCGACCGGCGGCGTGATCCAGATCACGTCCACGCCGAGGTCACGGAAATAGCCTTGCCGGATCTTCGCGGTGACGCCGGCCAGGTCGCCGCCCATGTAGCCGCGCAGCGTCGCGCCATCGTCCTTGCGGCCATAAGCGTGATCGTTGGCCGGGTTGGCGTTGTTGAAGCGGTCCGTCATCAGGAAATAGATGGTGGCGTTATCCCACGAGAAGGGCTTGGGCACGGCTTGCGCCGCAGCCGGATTGGCAAGCGCGCCACAGGCGAGCGCGATGGATACGGCGACGGCGGATAATTTCATAGGCGATGGTCAGGTGACGATGGTTGGATGTTCGCGCCCGGTGCGGGCCTTCAGCTGCGACAGGTTGGCGGCGATGGCGGCCAGCCCGGCCAGCGCCACTTGCGGATCGATGTCGTGGCGCGCCGTGTCGGCTTCGTATTTTTCAAGGTACAGGCGGATGGTTGCGCCCTCGGTGCCGGTACCCGACAGGCGGAACACGATGCGCGAGCCGTCGCTCATCACGATGCGCACGCCCTGCTTCGTCGCCACCGACTGGTCGACCGGATCGGTGTAGACGAAGTCGTCGGCCAGGTCGACGGTGTAGCCATCGAGCTGCTGCCCCGCCAGGCCGGCAAGCTGGCCGCGCAGGTGCTCCATCATGTCTTCGGCGGCGGCCGATTCGACCGCCTCGTAGTCGTGGCGCGAATAGTAGTTGCGGCCGAAGCGCGCCCAATGTTCGCGCACGATGGTGTCGACCGGCTTGCCACTCGCGGCCAGCAGGTTGAGCCAGAACAGCACCGCCCAGACACCGTCCTTTTCGCGGATATGGTTCGAGCCGGTGCCGTAGCTTTCTTCGCCGCACAGGGTGACCATGCCGGCGTCCATCAGGTTGCCGAAGTACTTCCAGCCGGTGGGCGTCTCGAAACAGGGCACGCCGAGCGCCCTGGCGACGCGGTCGGCCGCGGTCGACGTCGGCATCGAGCGCGCGATGCCGGCCAGGCCGGCGCGGTAGCCCGGCGCCACGGTGGCGTTGGCGGCGATGATGGCCAGGCTGTCGGACGGCGTCACCGCCATGCCGCGCCCGACGATCATGTTGCGGTCGGCGTCGCCGTCGGAGGCGGCGCCGAAGTCGGGCGCGTTCGGCGCGAACATCAGCGCGATCAGTTCGGCGGCGTTGACCGGGTTCGGATCGGGATGGTGGCCGCCGAAATCCTCCAGCGGCGTGCCGTTGATGACGGTGCCTTGCGGCGCGCCCAGCATGCCCTCGAGGATCGCGTGCGCGTACGGGCCGGAGACCGCGTGCATGCCGTCGAAGCGCATCGTGAAGCCGCCGGCGAACAGCGCCCTGATGGCGGCGAAATCGAACAGCTCGGCCATCAGCGCGGCATAGTCCTCGACCGAATCGATCACTTCGACCTGCATGGCCTCGATCCGCGACACGCCCAGCTGGTCCAGGTCGGGCGCCGCCGCATCGCTGATGCGGTAGACTGCGACGGCCTGGGTGGCGACATAGATCGCCTCGGTGATTTTCTCCGGCGCCGGGCCGCCGTTGCCGATGTTGTACTTGATGCCGAAATCGCCGTCCGGGCCACCCGGGTTGTGGCTGGCCGACAGCACGATGCCGCCCAACGCGGCGTGCTTGCGGACCACGCAGCTGAGCGCCGGCGTGGAGAGGATGCCGCCGCGCCCGACCAGCACCTTGCCGAAGCCGTGGGCGGCGGCCATGCGCAGGATCACCTGCACCGCGGTGCGGTTGAAGTAGCGGCCGTCGCCGCCCAGCACCAGGGTCTGGCCGTGGCAGTCGCCCAAGGTCTGGAAGATCGCCTGCACGAAGTTTTCGAGGTAGCCCGGCTGCTGGAACTCGGTGACCTTCTTGCGCAGGCCGGAGGTGCCGGGACGCTGCCCGGCAAATGGAGTGCTTGCTATTGTCTGTATGGTCATGTGCTGCTCCCGGTAGCGGTTGTAATCAATCCGCTACCATACGACAGCCGGCGAAAGCGTGGCGCATGCTCACTTCGCCGTGGCCGCCTTGTCGGTCACGAACAGGGTCAGGATGCCGGCCAGGATCATCGATGCGCCCCCCAGCATCAGCGTCTTGACGGTGTGGCCGCCGAACATGTGGGTGGTCATCCAGCCGAGCAGCAGGCCGCTGACGATCTGCGGGATCACGACGAAAAAGTTAAACAGGCCCATGAAGTAGCCCATGCGTTCGGCCGGCAGCGCGCCGGCCAGGATCGCGTAGGGCATCGTCAGGATGCTGGCCCAGGCGACGCCGACGCCGATCATCGGGATGATCAGCAGCTCGCGCTGGTGGATCATGAAGATGCTGGCCAGGCTGACGCCGCCGATGATCAGGCAGGTCGTGTGCACCACCTTGCGGCTGGTGACGCGGGCGAACACCGGCAGGATGAAGGCGGCCAGCGCGGAGACGCCGCTGTAGACGCCGAACATGATGCCGACCCAGTTGCCGGCGCTCTGGTAGGCGGCCGACTGGGCGTCGGTGGTGCCGTAGATGTTGTCGGCCACCGCGGTGCCGGTGTAGATCCACATGGCGAACAGCGCGATCCAGGTGAAGAACTGGACGAAGGCGAGCTGCACCATCGTCTTCGGCATCTGGCCGAAGCCGCCGACGATTTCGCGCAGCGCCACGCCGAAGTTCTTGGCGTGCTTGCGATTGGCGTTGAATTTTTCCAGGTTGGCCGGCGGCGCTTCGGTGGCGGTAAAGACGGTCCACATCACCGACAGCAGGAACACCGCGCCGCCGATGTAGAACGAATAGCGCACGGTGTCGGGCACCATGCCGTTGACCGGCACGTTGCTGACGCCGAAGACGTCCGAGAACATGGTCGGCAGCAGCGAGGCGATCACCGCGCCGCAGCCGATGAAGAAGGTCTGCATCGCGAAG
>CXWL01108777.1_pt1 | contig 11821 bp, 9 predicted proteins | sample 590931 | NCBI WGS metagenome assembly CXWL01 (sample SAMEA3498368, study PRJEB10139) | groundwater metagenome | biome: water well; material: biofilm material | place: Germany | collected 2015-04-27
CAGCGTCACGTTGGGCTGGGCAATGTAGCGCGCCAGCCGCGACACCAGCAGGTTGCGCGCCTGCTCTTCAGTGAGTCCGGACAGCCTGAGCGGACCGGCAAACGGGAACTGCACCTTGCCGTCGTAATCGACGACGAAGCCCTGGGGCGGCGTGGTCGATGTGCCGGGTTCGGCAGAGCTGCTGGACGCCACCAGGCCGTGCCCGGCCAGCTCGGGATGGTCCCACACGACGATCGACAGGATATCGCCGGGACCGATTTTGTAGGGCGGTGGATCGGCGACGACGAGGTGGTCCAGCGCCTGGTTGGCGCGCTGCTCGCGCTGATGCTTCTCGGTCGCGATGAGCTGCTCGGTAATCAGCTGGGTTGGCGGCGCGTGTGGCGCTGGGCCGGCCTGGCCGGACACATCGGGCATGTCGATGTGGCTGCTGCGGCCGGCGCAACCGCTCAGCGCAACTGCCAGAAGCAGCGCGGCACATGCGATCCCTTGGGCTGGTGCGGTATTTTTCATCGTCGTACCCATCCACATTGCCTGCCGGGCGCGATGGTGCTCATGCCCCCCGGGCCAGTTACCTGTCTGATCCAGAGTAAGTGAGCGCGATGACAAGGCCTTTGGCGCACATCAAATGGCGGCCTCAGGTACATTTACAGCGTGAAATGACGTAGCTGGACTGGGCGATAGCAGCGGGAACGAGGTTCAGCGCACTTCCTCGATCAGCTTGAGTACCTGGTCGAAGGTCCAGATGCGGCGGATTTCGATGACGTCGTAACGTGCGGCGATGTTGGGTGGGAACTTCGAATACAGCGCGTTGATGCGCACGATCCGGCGGACGGCGTCGTCGGTATCTTGTCGTCCGCTGGAGCGGATGATGGTCACATCCTCGATGCTGCCGTCGCTACGCACGGCTACGCTGACGAATGGGTCGATCCGTGCGCGCTCGCCGATCAGCCTGGGAAAATTCATGCCGCCGTTGCGCTCGATCTTCTGGCGCCAGCTTTCCACGTACATCCGCAGCGGAACATCGCGGTCGGCGCTGTCGGCCACAACGCGACGCTGTTGGCGTACATCTTCCGAACGCGGGCGTGCAGGCGGGGCGCCGGTCAACAGGTCCAGTCCTTTGCTGAGGTCGCGCACGCGGTTGGCCAGGTCGCTGCCGTGATGGGCGGCGGCGCCCTGGGTGCGGCCGCTTCCGCCCTGTCCGTCCAATGCACCGAAAGGGTCGCCCGGTGGGGTAGCCTTCGCCAGCGCTGCTTCGCGTTCGCGGGCCGCGTCCTGGCGGGCCCGCTCGTCCGCCAGTTTGCGCGCTGCCAGTTCTTCGATGCGCTGGCGCTCCGCAAGTTCCTGCGCGAGGCGCTGACGGGCGAGCAGTTCATCAGCCTTCCTGCGCTCGGCAAGCTCGACATCGCGACGCTGTTGCGCAACAAGCTCTTCCGACTTCTGCCGTTCCAGGACTTCTTGCACACGTAGCTGCTGCGCAATCATCTCTTCTGCCTGCTGACGTTGCACAAGCTCCTGCGCCTGGCGTTGCTGGGCAAGCTGTTGTTCCAGCTTCTGCCGCTCGGCGCTCTCTTGCGCGAGGCGTTGATGCGCGAGGATCTCCTGCGCGCGCGCCGCTGCGGCGGCCTTGCGTTCCGCGTCAGCGGCGCTCTCCATCTGCTCATTTGGCGCGTCATTATGGGCGAGCAAAGGCAGCTCAAGTTCCGGCAGCATTGCCTCCTCCTGCACCGCCGCGGCCACATCATCGATGCCGTGCTGGGCCTCGGCGGGATCAATCGTCTTCTGCACCGCCTCCTCCGGCTGCGGTAGCGGAACGATGAATTCGCTATCGGGATTGCTGGCCTGCGCGATGACACGCACGGGTGCATCCGCATCGGGTCGCGGCAATGGCGCGCTGATTCGTCGCGCCTTGCGCGGCTTGTCCCTTTGAGTGACCCTCGGCCGTGGTGGCGGCGCGGGCAGCGGCTTGGCTACCGGGTCGAGCAAGCGCATTCCGGTGGCGGGNNCGGTGGCGGGCGCAGGCGGTGGCAGTGGCGGCGCAGGCGGAACGCGATCGGCTGCCACAGGCTCGGCCAGCGCTTGGGGCACTGGCGGAAGCACCGGCGCCAGCGTGATGTCGAGCGCCGCGCGGGCGCCCTGCAAGGCCATGCCGGGCACGCCAAACTGGAGCGACAGGATAAAGGCGTGAAACAGCAGCGATACCAGCAAGCCCCACGCGAGACGCTGGTTGGCGGACCCGCGCGGCGCCGCAACGCCGGCGCCGGCGCCGGGAGCTAGCGCGCTTGTCCGCAGCATGGAGCCGGCAAGATGGGAACGCCTGGTTGACTACCGGCCAAAGCCATGACTGCCTCACGCAAGAGTTGGTAGGAAACTGTCGAGTTCGCACCATGACAGAATTCTAACGAAAAGACAGCGGCGGCGATAGTATGGTTCGGTACATTTCAAGATACCGCGCTGCGATGTTCTCCCACATGAAACGCTCGAACCGTACCTGGCTGGTATCGAACGATGCGTAGTTGTCGATCATCTGTTCGAGGCCCCGGCGTATGTCCGCGACCGAGGAAGGATCGACGGACACGCCGATGTTCTCGCTGAAGGTCCGGTCGATGCCCTGCCCCCTGGCGAACAAGACAGGCAGCCCCTGCGTCATTGCTTCAACGTAGACCAGCCCAAACGTTTCATGGTGCGACGCCATCGCGAACAGGTCGCTGGCGCGGCAGAGGCCGATCAGCTCCGCGCCCGGCGCCACCGGTCCGTGGAAAGTGATGCATTGCGGGTGGCGCGCGGCCAGCTGGCGCACCTTGTCCTGTTGCGAACCGGCGCCGCCGACCAGACTCAGCTTCAGCTTCAATCCCGGGCGCATCGCGCGCAACTGCATGAAAGCCTGGATCAGCCGTACCGCATTCTTGTTGCGGTCAAACCGGCCAATAAACAGGATCTGCCTGGCGCAACTGCGTTTGCGGGTATCGATGTTCTCCAGCCACAAGCGATCGATCCCATTGTTGATGACCGCCGCCTTCTTCCAATAGCGCAAGGCGAACATGGCGACCAGCGGATGGTCGAAGAAACGATCGAAGTTGGACTGGCTGATGAAGACCAGTTGTTGCGCATTGTCGAGTATNNTTCCGGATCGACACGATGTAGGGCTTGCCGTACTTCCGAAACAGCGCATAGGCCAGTGCGCCGTCGCTAAACAGCGTGGTCGCATGGACGAGATCGCATTCGCCCGCGATGCCGAAAGCATCCAGGTCGCGGTAGAGCTTGCGGATTTTCTGTTGGAAGAAGATGCGGTGATATCCGCTCAGCACGCCCGAGAACCGGACCGCCGAACCGGGAACCGTGAAATCGATCCGGTTGTCGACGGGATTCGAGTGCTTGCGCAAGGGTGTGAAGATGTCCTGGCGCACGCCGAGCCGATCGAGCTGGGTGTACAAATTCTTGTGAACTTTGGTCCACAAGAAATCGTTGCTGATGTGAAGGATACGGAGCTGGCCCATCCCGGCTAGCGTACGGCCTGCTGGCCCGGCCTTACTTGAGAGCGCACAACTGCCGCGGCATCACGACCCCGGCCGCACCCCGACTGCCGCAAAGTGCAGCACCCAATGGCTGCCCGGATCGGCGCCGATGAGCTCGGCAGCCTCGTCGTCGTAAAAGGCGCCGACCGGGCAGGCAGCCAGGCCACGCGCGATGGCGCCGAGCAGCCAGCGTTCTCCCACCAGCCCCGCCTCAATCAAGGCGTGGCGGTAGCCGCGCGGGCCTTGCGCGAGAACCCGGTCGCGCTCGGCCGACAGGATCAGCACCGCGGCCGCATCGCCGATCACGTCCTGGGACAGCGCCGCCGACTGGGCCGCCGCCTGGAAGTCGCCAGTGCGCACGCGTTGCAGTGCGTGCTGCGGCAGGTAGCGGTAGACGCCGCGCGGCAGTCCATCCACCCGGTTGACGACGATGTTGAGCGTCACCGCGTCGGACAGCCGCGCCGGCTGCGCTGCGCCGGCAAGCAGCGAGGACAAGCCGGCAAGCGGCATCGCGTCCGCGCTAAAGCGGCGTTCGCTGCGGCGTTTGACGATGGTCTCGTGCAGGTCGCGCGTGAGCAGTTGGGGCGCAGGCAAGGCGATGATCTCGCCAGCGGCCGGCCCGTCGCGCCGCAACGATGTCGCGCGCTGGACCAGTCCAGTCACCCCGATGACAGACGCACGCGGGTCGGCGGCCGGCGCAAAACGCTCCCGCTGCGCAGCCGAAGGCCCCTGATCGGATTGCCTGTTCAATGCGACTATGGCCAGCACGCCCTCTTCCACGCCATCGGCCGCGATCGCGCGTGCGGCCGCATCGTCGTCAAATGCCGCCAGCAGCTGCGCCTGCATACCCGCACGATGCGCGCCGAGACGCACGTTTTCGAGCAGGTGCCCCGCATCGGCCGCCGCATAGCGGTAAGCCCGGTTGTGGTACTTGTAGCCGGTACGGCGGAAGATGGCGCTCAGTATGATGGCGGCGTCGGCGCCGTCGGCGGCCGCCGCACCAAGCGTGGACGGGGGTGGGCCAAGTACATCGAGGCGATGGTGTTCCGGGTCGTAGTGATACAGGCCGGGCGCGAGTCCGTCGACCGCGCTGGCTACCACATACAGCTCGCTCGGGAACAGCGCACCGGAGGACGGCGCGGCGCGCAGCGCACGTCCTCCGCGCTGCAGCGTGATGCCGGCCGAGAGATACAGCATCTCACCGAGGCGGGCGAGGTCAAGCCGCCCTCGCCCGCTCGCAGGCATGCGCAGCATATCGCCAAGGCTTGCCCCGCCTGCCGCACCACGTTCGAGCGCGATGGTCTTTGCGGCGCCATATCGCTTGAACGGCGCTGGCGGCGAGCCCCATTCAACGCTGGGAGCGCGCTTGAAGACGCCGCCGCGCGAGGCCGACGAGAATGCGTGATACTGGATCACCGCCTGTACCGATGCGGGCATGTCGCCCGGGGCCACGGCGGGCAAAGCATCACCGGCCTGGCGTGTGCCGACAAAATACGCCACGCCAAACGCCGCCGCAAGCGCCACCGCCTGCAGCACCAGCCGTGGTCCGCCCCGATGCGGCGCTGCCGGCCCGGGCTGCTTGCGCCCGAACCAGCGCATGACGACCGGCAGGTTGAAGACAAGATGAACCGACACCAGGGCAAGGGTGGCGTAGCCGAACAGGTAGTGCCAGTCAAACACCGGAAGCTGCTGGTTGGCGACCCAGAAAATCCCCAGGCCGGCGGTGGCCAGCAGGTAAGCCAGCAACAGCAGGCTGGTATGGACGTTCAGCGCAATGCGCGCAGGCGTGCGTCCACGCCACGCCAGCACGGCGAGGATGGCGGCATAAGCCGCAAGTGGCATCAGGACCCAGGCAAGCTTAGGCATCGGCGGCACCGGCTAAGGAGAACCCCTCGAATTCTATCCCTGTTCCGGTTGTGCCCGCGCCAGCCCTGCAGCCTGTCACAATACGGTTTTATATTCATACGCCCCCGCCATGATGAACTTTAACGTCGGCCCCTTCAGCATCCAGGCCAGCCACATCTTCCTGCTTACCAGCTTGCTGATCGCAACGGCCGTCGGACATTGGGTTGGGAGGCGCGACAAGGTGCGCATTGGCGGCCTGCTGGTCGACATGCTGGTGGTGGGCCTGATCGCGGCGCGGATTGCTTTCGTGGTCAGCTGGTTCGAGCTTTACAGCGCCGCGCCGCTGTCGATCCTCGACATCCGCGACGGCGGCTTCTCGCCGCTGGCAGGCATCGGCGCCGCGCTCGGATATGGCGGCTATCGGGCGTATCGGCACAAGCCCTTGCGCAATCCGCTTGCCGCAGGCGTCCTGGCCGGCGGGTTCGCCTGGTTCATGTCAGGCGCACCGGCGATGCTTGGAATGAGCGAAGAGAGAACCGTTCCCGAAGTAAGCCTGGTAACCCTCGATGGCAAACCGGTGCTCCTGTCCGAACTGGCCGCTGGCCGCCCGATGGTAGTGAACCTGTGGGCGACCTGGTGCCCGCCGTGCCGGCGCGAGATGCCGGTGCTGGCCGCGGCGCAGCAGCGTGAGCGCGGCGTCACGTTTGTGTTTGCGAACCAGCGCGAGCAAGCCGCGCCAGTGGTCGAATACCTGCGCGGCGGCACGCTCGTTCTCGACAACGTCTTGCTCGACCAGCACGGCGCGACGGGCAGCGCCGTGGGCTCGGCCGGCATGCCTACCACGCTGTTCTACGACGCCCGGGGACGACTGGTCGACGCCCATCTGGGGCCGGTGTCGGCCGCCTCGCTGGAAGCGAAGCTGGCGCAGCTGCGCGGCACAAGTGCCGCAGCGCCTTAGCGAACAGGCCGGCGCAAAACCGCATGCTATATTGACCTTGCCCCGACCGGGCCGCATGTCCATGGCATGAATGCGACAGATTCGTGTGAGCGTAAAGGCGGGACATTTCACCGTTACGGACCACCAGAATGCGACGATCAAACCGTACCTCGATTCGCGAGAACGCGCCCGTCTTGCTGCTGTTGATCATTGCGTGCACGGTGACCCTCCTCGCCTATTTTGCGCAGCAGCGCACGCAGCGCGAACGGACCGCCATCCATGCACGGGCCGATGCCACCGAGTCGGTGCTGGCCCTGCAGAATGGCGTCGATTCCTACCTTCACCTGACCAGGGACTTTGGCGGTTTTATCGCAGCATCGGGGCCGACCAACCTGAAGGATTACGATGCGTTCCTGGCGACCGTCGATGCGTTGACCGAGCATCCGGGCCTGCGCTACATCGGCTACGTCCCGCGGGTGCCGCGCGGTGCCAAAAGCCAGTTTGAAAACAGCATGCAGCGCGAGGTGCCAGGCTTCTCGATACACGGCGCCGGCGCCGACCCGGCATACTATTTTCCCTACCTGTACGCGCTGCCGCGCGATGAACGCTCGCTGCCAATACGAGGACTGGATTTTTCCACCATTCCCCAGCGCTGGGCGGCGATGCAGCAAGCGCGCGATTCCGGCCAGACGATTGCCACGGAACANNACCCCGTATAGCGCCAATCGTCGGCGTGTTCACCCCGATTTACGACCTGGCGATGCCCGCGTCGACCGTCGAGCAGCGACGGGCCGCATTGCGCGGTTTCGTGTTTTCCATCTACAACGTTCCCGCAATGATCGAGCGGGCGCTGGGGCACGCGTTCCGGTCGGAATTCGATCTCGACATTCTTGACGGCTCAACGACACTGTACAAGAGCGCACCGGAAACGGCCGCCTCAACGGATGAGCGGGCATTCGGGGTGGCGCACACGCAATCGATGATGGTGGGCGGGCGCCAATGGCGCTTGTACTTCTACCCGAAGCGACAGTATTTGGCGCGCTATGAAAGTCCGATGGGCAACGTCATTCTCGCCGGTGGACTGGCGTCGTCGCTGGGCCTGTCCTGGGCCCTGGCAGCCTGGCTGCGGCGCAATCGAAGGCGGCTCGGCCGCAACGAGCAAACGTTGCGGTTCGACGAAGTCTTCGAGAACCATCCCTCGGCCGTGTATTTGCTGGACGCGCAGCGGCGCTTCACCAATGCCAATCCGCGCGCACTGGCAGAATTCAAAATGAGCAAGGCCGAGCTGATCGGCAAGTCGGTGGAGCAGCTCATCATTCCCGAAAAGCAAGACCTGGCGCGTAAACAATTCCAGGAGGTGCTGAACGGCAATTCGGTGACTTACGACTCAGCAATCGTCGACGGCGAGGGCAACCAGATCCAGCTGAGCGTCATCATGATCCCGATCAAGACCGGCGACACGGTCATCGACGTCGTTGGCATTGCGGAAAACATTACCGCGCAGAGAGAGCGCGCATGGGAGCTCAAGGAGTCAAGACAGATGCTGAAGCGGGTGATCAACCATATTCCGCAACGCGTGTTTTGGAAAAGCACGAAGCTGGAATATCTCGGGTGCAACGAGGCGTTCGCGCACGACGCGGGCCTGGAGCACCCCGAGCAGATTATCGGCAAGAACGATTTCGACCTGGCGTGGCGGGCTAGCGCTGCGCAGTATCGCGCTGACGATGCGGCGACGTTGGCCAGCGGCCAGGCAAAGATCAACTACGAGGAACAACAGACCCGGGAAGACGGTTCGGTCAGTTGGCTGAACACGAGCAAAATTCCACTTAGCAATATCGATGGAGACATCGTCGCCCTGCTCGGCGTGTACGAGGACATCACACAGCGCAAGCAAATGGAAAGCCAGCTGCGAGAACTGGCGCATTATGACGGCCTGACCAAGCTGGCGAACCGGACATTTTTCTACCAGCACCTCGAACAGGCGATTTCGCGTACCAAGCGCAAGGGCGGCATGTTCGCTCTCATGTATTTCGATATCGACCACTTCAAGGCCGTCAACGATACCTATGGACACGACGTTGGCGATGCCCTGCTCACGGCATTCTCGGCCCGCATCAAGGCGACCGTGCGCGACATGGACCTTGTTGCCCGCCTGGGCGGTGATGAATTCGCCCTGCTGCTCGACGAGGTCAGCGACCGCGCTGCCGCGGAGCACGTCGCCGGCAAGCTGGTCGGTGCGATGCACCCGCCGTTCCAGGTTGGGGAACTGAGCTTAGAGGTAAGCACCAGTATCGGCGTCGCGTTTTACGGGCGCGGCATGAGCGCGGACGACATCATCCGACGGGCGGACGGGGCCATGTACATCGCCAAACGGGGTGGTCGGGACCGGTATGCTGTTGACCCGGAGCCCATCAGCGAATCGTAGTTGCGCTCGAACCCTGCTGGCGAAAGGCCGGGAAATACCGGATTGGACAGCTTGTTCACTACGCACGTTTGCGTTAAGGCTGTTTCTCAACGAGACTGGCATACTTACTGCTGTGCCCTTAGCGGGAAGACCAACCAGCCCTTCGGACCCACCAGCTATGCCCTTCGCCCTTATCGCAACCGCCGTTGCCCTGCTCGTGATTGCGACCCTGATGCCGCTATCGCGCCGCTCGGTGTGGTGGATACGCGACTTCGATTTTCCGCGCCTGCAAATGGCAATTGCCGCCTCGGCCCTATTGGCCGTGCAGTTGGTGTTCCTCGATCTCTCCGAGGCCACGTCGCATGGCCTCATCGCCGTGACCGCCGCATGCCTGCTGTATCAGGCGTGGTGGATATTTCCGTACACGAGGGTTTATCCCGACGAAGTCAAGGTGTCCACCGGCAGCGCGACGGCTGACACTATTCGCATCATGACAGCCAATGTCCTGATGACGAACCGGAATACCGACGGGCTGATCGCACTGATCCGCAAACATGAGCCCGATGTGTTCGTGACGCTCGAAACCGATGCATGGTGGCAGGAAAGGCTGGACGTGCTGGAAGGCGCCTATCCATTTTCGATAAAGTGTCCGCTGGATAATCTGTACGGCATGCATGTCTATTCGCGACTGCCGCTGGAAGATGGCGCGCTTCAATTTCTGGTCGAGGACGATATCCCATCAATGCACGCGATGGCGGTGCTGCCTTCGGGTCGCAAGGTGCGCATCCATTTCCTGCATCCGGCGCCGCCTAGCCCGACGGAACATGACAAGTCGACCCAACGCGACGCGGAGTTGCTGGTCGTTGCCAAAAGCGTAGTAGGGGTCGATACCCCGGTGATCGTCGCCGGCGACCTGAACGACGTGGCGTGGTCGACCACGACCCGGCTGTTCCGCAAGATCAGCGGCTTGCTAGATCCGCGCATCGGCAGGGGCATGTTCAATTCCTTTCACGCCGACCACTGGTTCCTGCGCTGGCCGCTCGATCACCTGTTCCACAGCAAGCATTTCACGCTGTCCTTCATCGAAAGGCTGCCATCGTTTGGTTCGGACCATTTCCCTGTGCTGGTCGAGCTGACGTACGACCGGGCCCGCGGCGCCGAGCAGGAAGGATTGGTTCCCGATGCGGATGACGAGGCGCTGGCGGAAGAAAAGATCGCGGCAGAGCCGGTATCCGAGGCGGACGTGCATGAGCCGCAGGCTTGAGGGCTTGAGGGCTTGACGGCTTNNCTGCCCAACAGGAATCGAACCTGTGACCCTCAGCTTAGAAGGCTGATGCTCTATCCAACTGAGCTATGGGCAGTAATTGTTGCGGAGAAGATTACTCCGCTGAAATGAAAAACGGGCCGCCAACTTAATGACAGCCCGTCCTTTTAACTTGGTCGGAGTACAAGGATTCGAACCTTGGACCCCCTGGTCCCAAACCAGGTGCGCTACCGGACTGCGCCACACTCCGAAGACTCAATTATACTGCGCCGACCGAACGCGGTCAATGTGCGCGGGTAAAGTATTTGGAACGGTTCTTGCGGGGTGGGAAAGCATTTGAGAACACCATCCGCCGGGTCGCACCCCCGCCGAATTACTGGGTCACCTTGTCGGCGATGCGGCGGGCCGTGCTTTCTGCCAGTTCCTGGGTTTTGGCTTCGACCATCACGCGGATCAGCGGTTCGGTGCCGGAGGCGCGGATCAGCACGCGGCCGGCGTCGCCCAGCTCCTTCTCGGCCTTTTCTTTCTCAGCAACCATTGCAGCGTTCCTGGTCCAGTCGAAGCCAGGGGCGACCTTGACGTTGATCAGGCTTTGCGGGTACAAGGTCAGCTCGCTGCAGCACTCATCCAGGCCTTTGCCGCTGCGCTTGAGTGCGGACAGCACCTGCAGTGCCGAGACAATGCCGTCGCCGGTGGTGTGCTTGTCGAGCGCTAACAGGTGGCCCGAGCCTTCGCCGCCGAACAGCCAGCCCTTCTCTTGCATGACTTCCAGCACGTAGCGGTCGCCGACCTTGGCGCGCGCGAAGCCGACACCGAGTTCCTTGAAGGCGACTTCGAGCGCCATATTCGTCATCAGGGTGCCAACCGCGCCGGCAACCGGGCCGACCGTCATGCGGTCGCGCACCATCACGTAGAGCAGCTCGTCCCCGTTGTACAGGCGCCCCTTCGCGTCGCACATGATCAGGCGGTCGGCGTCGCCGTCCAACGCGATGCCAAGGTCGGCCTTGTGCTCGACAACAGCGGCGGCCATCGCCTGCGGCGCCGTTGCGCCGAAACCGGCATTAATGTTGAAGCCGCTCGGCGTGTTGCCGATCGAGATGACCTTGGCGCCCAGCTCGTGGAACACGTGCGGTGCAATGTGATACGCCGCGCCGTGCGCGCTGTCGACCACGATTTTCATGCCGCGCAGGTCGAGTTCATTCGGGAAGGTGCTCTTGCAGAACTCGATGTAGCGGCCCTGGGAGTCGTCGAGCCGCTTGGCGCGGCCGAGCTGCTCGGCCGGCACGCATTCCATCGGCTGGTCGATACCTGCTTCGATTTCGAGCTCGACCGCGTCAGGCAGCTTGGTGCCGTATTGCGAGAAGAACTTGATGCCATTGTCCTGGAACGGGTTGTGCGACGCCGAGATGACGACACCGGCCGACAGGCGCAGTGCGCGTGTCAGGTAAGCGATCGCCGGCGTTGGCATTGGCCCGGCCAGCTGGACGTCGACGCCCGCCGCCGTGAAGCCCGCTTCCAGTGCGGCCTCGAGCATGTAGCCGGAGATGCGGGTGTCCTTGCCGATCAGTACGGTCGGGCGGCCGGAGGCCGAGCCGTTGCGTGCCAGTACTTTGCCGGCGGCGTAACCCAGGCGCATGACGAAGTCAGGGGTAATTGGCGCCACGCCTACGAGGCCACGCACACCGTCGGTACCGAAATATTTACGTCCCATGGTTTCTCTTTTTTCTATGAATTAATGAATCGCGGCTGCTTGCCACACTTTGAATGCATCGACCGTTTCGGCTACATCATGGACGCGAACGATTCTGGCGCCATGCGCTACCGCAGCCAATGCCCCGGCCAGGCTGCCAGCCAGACGT